>Ga0208229_1000045_pt1 | contig 26203 bp, 22 predicted proteins | sample LakMenEpi22Aug11_FD_150725 | JGI IMG/M metagenome (GOLD analysis project Ga0208229, IMG submission 150725) | Freshwater microbial communities from Lake Mendota, WI - 22AUG2011 deep hole epilimnion (SPAdes) | ecosystem: Environmental > Aquatic > Freshwater > Lake > Epilimnion/Euphotic zone ... | reverse complement strand
AAACAAATCCAGGGTTGGCAGCTGATAGTTACCAGCCTCAATCAGCTCGATCAGGCCCCGGCCCTCATCGCCGCCATGCCAACTGGCGGAGGAATCACCATGAATGGTGCGGTAGCCAAGAATCTTCAGGGCTCGGGCCAGGCTGCTAGTGCCCGTCTTGTGAAAACCGACACCGAACACCTTGGCCCCGTGGGCCCGACCTGTGCTCGCCTTCAGCGTGGAGAGACCACCCTTCAGCCGGCGCAGCAGCCTTCCAGCACCGGTGAGCGGCGAGCCCCGTTCATCCGCGCCCACCTGATCGTGGAAGCGACGGTAGTGCAAAATTTTGGGAGTGGCTTCACTCGGACTCCAGATCCGCACATACTTCTCATATCGAACATTGTATTCAGGCGGCAGCACATAGAGTCTGAGATCACTGCTCCAGATCAATTCGCGAAGAGTCGTCTGGTCTTTGCTGAATCCGGCTTCATGATAAGCGCTGCTCCAGGACTGGAGAAAGTCCAGCGTGCGCTCACTACTTCGATAGAGTATCACGCCTCCATTGAGCTGGGGGAATGACTGCGGCAGTTCAATCTGCCACTGCTCCACGTGGGTACGCCGATTGCGCGCATGGGCATGGGCCATGGCAATATCAAAACGCTCCAGGAGCCCAAAGAGATCACTGATATCTTCAATAACTCTTGTGTCCGTATCAAGATAGAGCGTGCGCTCAAACCTGGTGCGGGACAGATAATCGACCTTGGAGCGACGATGGGGCGAATCAATGATCTCGACCCTGTCGAACAGTCCCGACTCCAGCACATCCGGCGAATCCGTAAAGATATCAACCGGCAGATTCGGCAATAACGCTTTCACCGACCGCGCCGAGTGATTAGCAGCCACAGCATAGGCTTGGCCAGCCGCAATATAAAGAACTCCACAGGACGGTTGCATCATTTCTGCGAGCTCATCGTTTCAGCAATCTAGCAGGGGGAAACCCGGCCAGAACCCACAGCGCCCCAAGGCATCAACAGATAGTGAGCAGGATCTCATAGCGAATCCCGAAAGCGTTGAGGAATACGAATCACCGGATTACCAGGAATCATGGCCGGCTTGTTGAGCGCGTAGAGCTTGCGAACCCAGGATTGGCGAAAACGTGCCTTCGGGAGGTAGGCATCTCCATCGAGGGGCATCGATGTGCTGATGATGTCAAACAGGCGAGCACGCTTATCGAGGTGGCCGCCCCAGCCGGTCTGGAGACGGTCACGGTCGTCGGTTTTCTCGCCGGATCGGCCCCAATCGATCATCCCGCAATGAAAGAGATAGAGGTTGGGATCGATCCTGTAGTTGTGGCGCTTGACGCGATGCATTCCCGAACCCCAGATCACGGGCCGAGTCGTGACCACGGGCTTGGTATAGCGCGACGACACATGGGCATAGCTGCGCTGGCTCAGGAAAGGACGCGCCGGATCCAGAGGCCCCTCCTGATCAAGATGCTGGCCAACATCCAGCCCAAGACCCGAAACGGCCGGCCAGCGGCGAGGCAATCGCGACAGATACTGCTGAAGATTCAAGCCCGTATTGGGATCGACCACCAGATACTCATCCACATCAGTGGCAATACAGATGTCAAAATAATGATAGAGACCAGCCGCAATGTTCGACATCACCCGCGCCCGGCGACGCATCGCCGGCACTCGGGGAAGTGGCTTGAAAGGGAGGCGCAACACGTTGATCTCTCCAGCCTCAGGCGGAAGCTGCTGGTCATGCCCATCCAGCACCACAAACAACTGCTTGGGCCCAAAAGCAGCGCCGTAATGGGCAATCCACTTCGTCAGAAAGAGCGGATCATTGCGAACAGTCGTCAAAGCACAGATGTCCGCCATTGCCGTCTTCGTTGATGAGTCAGAAAGTCTGTATCCGGCCCTCAGAGGCAACAGCTTGCGCCATCACGTCCTCGACCCGTTGATAGAGGTTGCGGAAATCAAGCTCAGCCTCTGCAACAACCCGTGCATGCTCCCCCATGCAGCGGGTGCGGACTGGATCTGAAAGCAGGGCATCCAGGGCTTCAACAGTGCCTGCAAGGTCGCGCTCAGCCACCAGATAACCGGATCGTCCATGCTCCACCACATCAGGAATGCCAGCATGCCGGGACGAGAGAATGGCGGCTGCACTGGCCATGGCTTCCTGGATCACGCTGGGCAAGCCCTCCGTCTCTCCATCCTGGCCCGTCACGGCATGCAAGGCAAAAATATCGGCAGTGGCAAGCAGGTCACGCAACTGCCCATGGGATTGCCAACCATGAAACACAATCCGCGCGCAGGCGCTGGAGCGCGCTGCCAGCCGCCGACAGGCTCGATGCAGGGGGCCCTGGCCCACCAGATGCAAGCTGGCATGCGGATGCCTGGCAGAGAGCGACAGAAAGCTCTGGATCACCAGCAGGGGAGACTTTTTCTCCACAAAACGTCCAGCAAAAACAATCATGCCGGGCACTTTGATCCCCGGGCGGAACTGCTCGGTATCCACCCCACTGGGGATCACGTGCAGATTGGGATGAACCAATCCAGCGGCGGCAAGATTGCGCGCCAGAAATGAGGACACACAGAACACACCTGCCAGCTGGGGCATCATGCGCCGATAGCCGCTCAGCCGCCAACGACTGCGCAGATACTTGCTGGCATCCCGTCCTCGGAAATAACTGAACAACGGCACACCCAGCTGGCGGGCCAACGGCCACAGCAACACGGCCTGGGAGCCGAACTCAGCCAGAATCACATCGACGGACTGATCCCGCAGGAACTCCAGCAGCAGCTGACGGGGTCGGCCGTAGGGAACCAGGGGGGAGCGGTAGCGTCTCCAGTTGCGCCAGAGATGCCATGGACTGAGCAGCAGGTCGGTGGGGGAGGCCCGCAACGCCGCCCAGCGCGAGAACAGCGGCCGCTTCGGCCCTTCCTCACGATCGCACTGGCGCCAGCAGACCACCACCGTGTGGCCACCGGCCAGCAGGCGCACATGCCGGAGCACAAAGGTTTCGCTCCTGCGCGGGAAGCGGCTGGTGGCGATACCGATCCGCAACGGTGGCTTCGGCGGCTCCATCAGCCGCATCCCTTTGAGTCGGCCAGGCCATCCAGGGCCTGGCGGAGCCTGTCCGCTTTCGCCGCACTGCCCGCCGCCGGCCCGGCCAGATCCAACGGCGCCCCGAGGATCAGGCGATGGCAACCGAAGGGCAGGGGCACGATCGTGCGGTCCCAGGATCGGAGCCGCCGCATCCGCGACGCTATGAACGCCACGGGCACGACCATGCAGCTCGACTGTTCAGCCAGACGGATCACGCCCGGCTTGATGGTGCCTGCCGGCCCCTTCGGACCGTCGGGGGTGATGCACGCCGAGGCAGGCGAAGCCAGCCATGCCAGCAGCTGGCGATAGGCCCTGGCACCTCCGCGGGTCGACGACCCGCTCACCAGGGTGATGCCGCGCAGACGCGCCGCCACCCCCACAATCTGGGCATCGCGATGCAGGCTCAGAAGTGCCGCAACGGGACGTCGCTCATAGCGCCGCAACAGCGGCACAAAAAACACATGCCGGTGCCAGAGGGCATAGATCACCGCTACATGCTGTTCACGCACAAGGCGATCAACCTCCGGGTGAAACTCCACTCGGATCCTGGAGGTGCGCAGCACCAACTCGCCATAAAGGTTGAGCACCACGCCAGCCAGGGTGGCGAGCAGTGGGTTGTTGAACAGCTTGCGCTTCCTGACCAAGAACTCAACCGGCGGCAGGGGTGATCAAATCACAACCCTCCCCAGGGCTGGCCTGCTTCAGGCGGAACCCACGCCGGTATAGGCGCCGTAGAAGAACAGGCCCACCACGAAGATCACAGCCATGCCGCCAGCTGTGGCCACCAGCCAGAGTGGGAGCACGCCCTCGGTCCAGCGGGAGCGCCAGGCCACGGCGGGGCGGCCATCGGGAAGACGGTCGGGAATGCGACCGTCAGGCAGGGAAGATTTCTTGCCGCTCATCGGGTGTTCCGGATCAGTTGAAGAAGTAGCTGGTGAACAGCACACCGGTGACGAATACCAGGAGAAGACCCAGGTAAAGACTGGTGCGGTTCAGCTCAACGGGCAGGTTGTTTGGATTCGGATTGCGTTGCAGACCCATGGCACTCAGCGACGAATGAACTGCATGGCGGCCAGGGCTCCCAGGAAGAACACCGTGGGAATGCCAAGGGCGTGGATCGAGAGCCAGCGCACCGTGAAGATCGGGTAGTTGCGCGGCGTGGTGGAGACGGGGGACTGGGTCATGGCTTTATTGCAGGCGCAGGTCGAGTTGGCTCTTGCCCTCGTAGCGCTGGCTCACAACCGGAGCCTTGGCTTCGTTGGCCTGGAAGTAGGCGTCCGGACGGGGCGTGCCGAAGGCGTCGTAGGCCAGGCCGGTGGACACAAACAGGAAGCCAGCCAGGAAGATCGCAGGCAGGGTGACCGCATGGATCACCCAGTAGCGAATGCTGGTGATGATTTCGAAGAACGGGCGTTCCCCGGTTGAGCCGGCAGCCATAGCGACAAGCGTTCAGCTCAGAGATCCTAGGGGTCGGCTCGGGCGGGCCGGGAGCAGGCCGCGGGCTTGGTTACAGAAGTTGGTGGGCGGGGGCCTGCTGCTCAGCCCACCCAGCGCAGCAGGGAGCCCCGTTCGCCGAGCACGAAGCCCTTGCCATCGGCTGCGAAGACGATCCGGGTGAAGTTGGTGGGCTGCTGCTCGCCCACGGGATCCCGCTGCCAGGTGCGGCCACCGTCGCTGCTGCTGAGCAGGGTGCCGCTGCCGCCGCCGGTCCAGATCGTGCCGCGGGGATCCCAGGCCATGTCGAGGTAGCCGTAGCCGTTGGTGATCGGAATGATCGCCTTGCCCCACTGCTCCGGATCGGCCGCATCGGGGTTGAAGCGCAGCTGGGCCCCGCGGGCCAGCATCCACAGGGCCCCGTCGGGCTGGAAGCCCATCGTCTGCAGCCGCTGGCTACTCATCCGCTGGTGCACCTGCCAGGTGGGCTGGCCAGGTTCCCAGGTGGAGAAGAAATTGCCGAGACCACTCACGCTCACGTAGCGGCCATCGACACTGCGGCGCAGCTCCCGCACGGCTCCGGCGGCGTCCTCCACCCGGGCCTGCCAGCTGTTACCGCCGTCGCGGGTCTGGTAAACAGCACCCACATTGGTGGCAAGTTCGGCGCTGGAGCGGCCCAAAGCCGTGATCAGGTAGGGCTCACCGGGAAGTTTGGTGTCAAGAAACAGGCGGCTCCAGTTCTGGCCGCCATCGGTGCTGTGCAGCAGCAGGCCGGGCTGGCCGGCGATCCAGCCCTCCTGGCCGGAGAAGGTGATGCTGATCAGGCGAAAGTTCTCTTCCTCGGGCAAGTCGAGCGCCCGCTCCTCCCAGCTCGCTCCGCCATCGTCGGTTTCCAGGATCAGGCGGTTGCTGCCCACCAGAAAGCCATGGCGGTCGTCGGTGAAGGCCACCGCCAGCGGGTTGGCCGTGGTGGCCAGGGGCACGGGCTGCCAGGGGCTGTCGGCGCTGCTGGCCAACCCTGTGGTGACGCAGCCCCCCAGGCCGAAGCCCAGGGCCAGCACCAGCAGCAGGCTGAGCAGGGGAGAGAACAGCCGCCTGAGAGAGCCGGCAGGGCGTGAGGCAGAGGGGGCGGGCATCGTCAACGCAGGGAGTAGAGGGAGAGGAAGAAGGCGAAGGCGAGGGCGAAGCCGCCGAAGATCAGCACATTCTTCTGGCCGGGGGTGAGCCGGTTCACGCCCAGGCCGAAGTCGAGGTTCTCCTCGAAGCCGCTGGGCTTGTCGCGGGGGCCGATGTCCTGGAAGGCCCCCATCTTGCTGCGGCACACCGGACAGCGGAAGCTGGCGGGATCCAGCTCCAGAAAGGGCGTGCCCGGCTCGATACCCACCTTCTTCACCCCTTCGGCGGGGTCGTACACATAGCCGCAGCTGCGGCACTCGAAGCGGTGCTGGGCGGGATCCACCGCCGCCTCCGGCGCAGCCTGGGTGACGCTGGCTGCAGGATCCGGGGCCGCCTGCTCCGGGGCCACCTGCTCAGCAGGGACAGGCTGCTCAGCAAGGAGAGTCGGGTCCTCGGGGGGCTGGGCTTCGGCACTGGGGCTGTCGCTGCTCATGCCAGAACCGCGTAGGGCGAGTGAACTGTATCCAGCACGGGCCGCCCCACGGCAGCGGGTGGATGCCAGACTGCCCCCAGGTTGGCCTGGACCATGTTTGCGCTCTCCGGCTACGACGCCTTCCTCGGCTTCCTGCTGATCTCAGCGGCAGTGCCGGTGCTGGCGCTGGTGGCCAACAAGCTGCTCTCGCCGAAGAGCCGCCGCGGCGAGCGGGAACTCACCTATGAATCCGGGATGGAGCCGATCGGCGGCGCCTGGATTCAGTTCAATATCCGCTACTACATGTTTGCGCTGGTCTTCGTCATCTTCGATGTGGAGACCGTGTTCCTCTATCCCTGGGCCGTGGCCTTCCACCGCCTGGGACTGCTGGCCTTCATCGAGGCCCTGGTGTTCATCGCCATCCTGGTGGTGGCCCTGGCCTACGCCTGGCGCAAAGGCGCCCTGGAGTGGAGCTGAGCCCCCCACCCTCGGCCCATCCTCCTCACCACCACCGCCACCTGCCCGTAACGCCGCTGCGCCGCACCGATGACGTCCTCCCCACCCTCCATCGACGCTCTTCGCGATCTGCGTGCCGCCAGCTGCGGCCCGGTGGGCGCTCCCACGGTCACCAGCGACCTGTCGGAGAACATCATCCTCACCAGCCTCGACGACCTGCACAACTGGGCCCGGCTCAGCAGCCTCTGGCCGCTGCTCTACGGCACCGCCTGCTGCTTCATCGAGTTCGCCGCCCTGATCGGCTCGCGCTTCGACTTCGACCGCTTCGGTCTGGTACCCCGCTCAAGCCCGCGCCAGGCCGACCTGCTGATCGTGGCCGGCACCGTGACCATGAAGATGGCCCCAGCCCTGGTGCGGCTCTATGAGCAGATGCCTGAGCCCAAGTACGTGATCGCCATGGGGGCCTGCACGATCACCGGCGGCATGTTCTCGGCCGACTCCACCACCGCCGTGCGCGGGGTTGACAAGCTCATCCCCGTGGACCTCTACCTGCCCGGCTGCCCGCCGCGGCCGGAGGCGATCTTCGACGCAGTGATCAAACTGCGCAAGAAGGTGGGCAACGAGGCCCTGGCCGAGCGCGGCGCCCTGCAGCAGACCCACCGCTACTGCACGGTGGCCCACCAGATGAAGGCGGTGGAGCCGATCGTGGACGGCCGCTATCTGCAGGCCGAAACCCAGAAGGCCGCCCTGGCCGCCGCCGCCGAGCTGCCCCTCGGGGCTCTGGCCGATGGGCGGCAGGTTGCCGCAGCGCCGGCCGCCGGCGCCAGCTCCTGATCTCCCGCGAACCCTGCGATGCCCGAGGACACCCCCCAAGCCAGCGGCGAGTCGATCGCCACCCAGGCCCCCGGTCCGGTGAGCCAGTGGCTCACCAGCCAGGGCTTTGACCATGAGTTGCTGCCACCCGACCATCTCGGGGTTGAGATGATCGCGGTGGAGCCGGCCTTCCTGCCCCTGCTGGCAACAGCTCTGAAGGCCCACGGCTTTGATTATCTGCAGTGCCAGGGGGGCTACGACGAAGGCCCCGGTGGCCGCCTGGTGAGCTTCTACCACCTGGTGAAACTGGGCAGCCTTGCCGATCAGAGCCAAGCCGTGGCCCATCTGCCGGCCGAGGTGAAGCCCGAAGAGGTGCGGCTCAAGGTGTTCCTGGAGCGCGACGGCGACCTCACCATCCCCAGCCTCTACGGCCTGTTCCGCGGCGCCGACTGGCAGGAGCGCGAGACCTTCGACATGTTCGGCATCCGCTACGAGGGCCATCCCCATCCCAAACGGCTGCTGATGCCGGAGGACTGGAAGGGCTGGCCGCTGCGCAAGGACTATGTGCAGCCCGATTTCTACGAGATGCAGGACGCCTACTGATCCTGTTCAGGAGACCCGCAGCTGCTGCCGGTAGAAGCGGATCACCGCCAGGGCCAGGTTGCGGGGATCGTGGCGCAGGGTGGCCGTGGGCCTGGCCCCCTGCAGCGGTGCCTGCATCACCCGATAGCCCTGGCGGCGCAGCCGGCGGCTGTCACAAGTGACCGGCTCGGCACCGAGTTGGCGGTAGTGCTCAAGCAGGGGGGAATCCTGCAGGTCCTCCTGGGCCAGCACGGCGGTGAACAGCCGTTCCTCAACGCCGATGCTGGCCAGCTGGGACTCGATCGCTCGCAGATGGCCCTCCACATCCAGCCCATCGGTCTCGCCGGGCTGGGTCATCAGATTGCAGATGTAGAGCCGGGGGGCCTTGCTGCGGGAGATCGCCTCCACCAGCTCCGGCACCAGCAGGTTGGGCAGCAGGGAGGTGTAGAGACTGCCCGGACCCAGCACGATCAGATCGGCGTGGGCAATGGCCTCGATCGCCCTGGGCAGGGCGGGAGGGCGCTCGGGGGTGCAACCGAGGCGCACGATCGGGCTGGTGGAGCGGCCGATGCGCGACTCGCCCTCGATCCGCTCGCCGTTCTCCAGCTCAGCCCAGAGGCGCACATCGGCGTTGGTGGCGGGCACCACCTGGCCCTGCACCGCCAGCACCCGACCGCTGGCGGTGATCGCCGCCTCCAGGCTGCCCGTGATCGAGGTGAGGGCGGAGAGAAAGAGGTTGCCGAAGCTGTGCCCCTCCAGACCCCCACCGGCCTGGAAGCGGTACTGGAACAGGCGGGTGAGCAGGGGCTCCTCACGGGCCAGGGCGGCCAGACAGTTGCGGATGTCACCCGGGGGCTGCACCCCCAGTTCCCGGCGCAGCACCCCGCTGCTGCCGCCGTCGTCGGCCACGGTGACGATTGCCGTGAGGTTGGAGCTGTAGCGCTTGAGGCCACTGAGCAGGGTGGAGAGGCCGGTGCCGCCGCCTATGGCCACGATGCTCGGCCCCCGGTTGAGCCGTCCCTGGGCCGCCAGTGCATCCACCAGCAGGGTGTCCTTGTCCGGAGCCAGCGCCTGCTGGATCGTGCCGAAACTGCGGCTCTGGCCCAGCCAGATCAGGACGGCGCCGATGGCCAGCACCAACGGCCCGGTGAACTCCCGCGGCAGCACGGTGGTGAGGTTCTTGAGCAGCCACTGGATGCCGGCCAGGGTCCAGTAGATGGGCTGCAGGTCAGCCCATACGGCCGCCCCCAGCAGGGCGATCAGCAGGCCAAGGCCGGAGGTGAGCACCCAGCGTTTCACCACCAGGCCCGGCTGCAGCCAGCGCACGGCCCGCCGGGAACGGCTCACCAGATCCTTCTGGCGCAGGTCACCGCGGCCGATCCAGCCGGGACGGGTGCTCAGCCGACGCGACCGCCGCTGCGGAGAGGGCGAGGCTGGCACAGGCAAGAACGGAGGGTGTTCCGGCCGAACGGAACTCAACTGTAGGCAGACGCCCTGATCGACCACAACCAGCCAGCGGGAATCAGGGCAGGATGGGGACGGTTGCCTCACCGTTCTGACCAGCCCGTCCCCCCCTCGCTCTGCGGCGGACGCCATGGTTGCTGGCATCGCCCGCGCAGAGCCGGCTGGCGTGCCGGTAGCCGAGCTGCGCAATCTCAGCCTGCAGTTCGGCTCCAAGCGGGTGCTGGATCAGGTGAACCTGCGCATCGAGCCCGGCGAACGGCTGGTGGTGGTGGGCCCCTCGGGGGTGGGGAAGTCCACGATCCTGCGCCTGCTGGCGGGGCTGCAGCTGCCCAGCGACGGCCAGCTGCTCCTTCACGGCAAACCCCAGACCTATCTGCGACTGGACCAGCAGCATCCTGCGGACGTTCGCCTGGTCTTTCAGAACCCCGCCCTGCTGGGGTCGCTCACGGTGGGGGAAAACGTGGGCTTTCTGCTCTTTCGCTTCAGCCGGCTGCGCGACAGCGACATCCGGGAGCGGGTGCGCCAGGCGCTGGAGGCGGTTGGGCTCGGAGGCATCGAGAACCAGATGCCCGGCGAACTCAGCGGCGGCATGCAGAAACGGGTGAGCTTTGCCCGGGCCCTGATCCAGGACCCCAGCCAACCGAACGACGGCGTGCCGCTGCTGCTGTTCGATGAGCCCACGGCCGGCCTGGATCCGGTGGCCTGCACGCGGATCGAGGATCTGATCGTCCGCACCACCACCCTCACCCAGGCCAGCGCCGTGGTGGTGAGCCACGTGCACAGCACGATTGAGCGCACCGGCCAGCGCATGGTGCTGATCTACGACGGCCAGTTCCGCTGGCAGGGGGATCTGGAGGCATACCGGCACTCCGACAATCCCTACGTGGTGCAGTTCCGCAGCGGTAGCCTGCAGGGCCCGATGCAACCGGCGGAGGTGTGATCGATGCGCCGCTCCGTCCGCGAAGCGATCGTCGGCTTCTCGCTGCTGGCCGCCATCTCCAGTGCGGTGGGCCTGAGCATGTGGCTGCGGGGGCTCTCCCTCACCCGCCAGTACTGGACGGTGGAAGCGCGCTTCCAGCAGGCCGATGGCCTGGCCGTGCGCTCACCCGTCGTCTTCCGTGGGGTGATGGTGGGCACGGTGCGCTCGGTGGCCATCAGCTCCGATGCGGTGGTGGCCGAGCTGGAAATCACCAATCCCAATCTGCGCCTGGCCCGGCCGGCGATCGCCGAGATCGGCCAGGTGTCGGTGCTGGGGGGCGAATCCCAGGTGGCACTGGTGAGCCAGGGGCCCCCATTGCCCGCCGATGCCCCCAGCCCCCGGGCCAAGGACTGCGACAGCAAACGCATGCTCTGCGATGGTGCCACCATCCCGGGCAGCGAGGGAGCCAGCCTCACCAGCCTCACCACCCTCATGCAGCGCATGCTCAGCCAGGTGGAGCAGGAGCAGCTGGTGGCCAAGGTCACCAAGGTGGCCACCAGCATCGATCAAACCTCCAAGGAAGCCAACGCCTTCCTGAGTGAAGGCCGGGTGCTGGTGAAGGACGGCGTGGTGCTGGTGCGCGATGGCGTGGGGCTGGTGAACGACGGCAAGGCCCTCGCCAAAGGGCTGGAGGCATCGGTGCAGGAGGTGCAGCCGACCCTCACCAACCTCAACGCCAGCTCGGCCCACCTGCGCCGGCTGATGGCCTCGATCGACAATCCGAAGGTGGTGGGGGATCTGCAGCAGACGATGGCCAATGCCGAGCGGCTCACCGCCCAGTGGGAGGCCGTGGGCGGGGACGTGCACCGGCTCACCGGCGATCCCAGCTTCATCAATGGCCTGCGCAGCCTGGCCGTGGGCCTCGGGCAGTTCTTCGAGGAGCTCTACCCGGCCCAGACCGACGCGGCCAGGGACAAGGCCGCCCGGGAAGCCGCCCTCCAGCAGCAGCAACAGGAGGCGTTGAAGCAGGAGCGCACGAAAACGCAGACCGCCCCGAGCCGCGGGGTCAGACCCCGCTGATCGCCTCCATCGCAATCGCCGCAATGGCCTGATCGCTGGCCTTGGGCAGCTGCACGTACTTGCCACCGGCAGCCTCGGCGAGGTCCTTGCCCATGCCGCTGCCGATGAACTTGCGCTCGGTGTCGATCACCAGCAGCTTGATGCCCAGGGCCCGGTAGCGGCTTGCCACCTGCTTCACCTCCTCCTTGAGGTCCACCGGCTCCTCGCCCTCGAGTTCGGGCTGGCCGAGGGAGCGGCTGAGGGGCACGTTGCCGCGGCCGTCGGTGATCGCCACCACCACCACCTGGCCAAGATCGCCGGTGGCCAGGGCGTTGGCGCCCACGCGGGCGGCCTGGGAGAGGCCGTGGGCCAGGGGTGAACCGCCGCCGCAGGGCATCGATTCCAGCCGCCGGCGGGCGGCGGTGATCGAGCGGGTGGGGGGCAACAGCACCTCGGCCTGCTCGCCACGGAAGGGGATCAGGGCCACCTCGTCGCGGTTTTCGTAGGCCTCGGTGAGCAGCCGGATCACGGCACCCTTGGCGCTCTGCATGCGGTTGAGCGCCATCGAGCCGCTGGCATCCACCAGGAAGATCACCAGGGCGCCGGCCTTGCGCTGCAGCTGCTTGGCCCGCAGGTCGCCATCTTCGACAATCACCTTGCGATGGGGCTCCCGTTCGCGACGAGATCTCTGGTAAGGCGCTGCGGCCCGGAGGGTCGCATCAACAGCGATGCGCTTCACCGGGCCGCGGGGCAGCATCGGCTTCACGTAGCGGCCGCGCGAGTCGCTGAACACCACAGCCCGGCTGCCGCTGCCGCCGGTCTTGGCCTTGGCGGCCCCAAAGAGCAGCAGGTCGGGGTCGATGGCCACCGCCTCCGGATCCAGCAGAAACTCCTCGGGCACCTGGGGTGGTGCCTGGTCCTGGGGGGTGTCGTCCTCCTGGTCGTCGGGCTCGTTGTCGTCGTCCGGCTCGTCGGGCTCCTGTTCGTTCTCAGGCGGCTCGGGATCCTCGGGCGGCTGCTCGCCCTGGGGCGGCGGCGGTGGCGGCGGCGGCTCCAGGGGCTGCTCGGGGTCGGGCGGAGGCAGCTGGGAGGCCCGGGGCGCGATCACGAGACGCACGGCCACCTGCAGATCGTCGGCCTCCACCCGGTCGCGGCCGCTCAGGGCCGCATGGGCGCGGGCGACGCGCACCGCATAGAGCTCGCTGCGGTGGCCCTCCACGCCGCCGCGCAGGGCCTCGTTCACCAGGTAAGCGATCTGCTCGCGCGCGATCTGCACATCCGGCAGCCACTGGCGGGCCAGCAGCAGCTGGGTGGCGAGGGCGTCGCTTTCCTCCTGCCATTTGGCGCGAAAACTGTCGCTGGTTTCGGCGTGCTCGATGGCGGCGCGGCTGATCTCCACCCGCTGCTCCAGCTCCAGCACCTGGTTGGCACTGAGGCAGATGGCGAAGCGATCGAGCAGGTGGTCGCGCACCGCCCCTTCCTCGGGATTGAAGGTGGCGATCAGCAGGCAGCGACAGGGGTGGCTGAGGCTCAGCCCCTCGCGCTCGATCCGATTCTCACCGCTGCCCACCGCCGCCAGCAGCAGGTTGGTGATGTTGTCGTCGAGCAGGTTGAGCTCATCCACATAGAGCACGCCCCGATGCGCCTCGGCCAGCAACCCTGGCTGGAACACCGCCTGGCCACTGGCCAGCGAGGCGGTGACATCCACCGAGCCCACGAGGCGGTCTTCGGTGATGCCGAGCGGCACCTGCACAAACGGAGCCGGAATCACCCTGGTGGGCAGCAGGGCGGCCGGGTCGCTGCCCGTGGGATCAGCCCCCAGCTCGGTGAGCCGGCGGCGGGTGGGCTCATCCCAGTCGTCGGGGCGCTGGGGATCGATGTTCAGGCCAGGGGGAACAGGCTGACCGGCGACGGATGGGCCCAGATCCAGAACGTCGATCGGCGGCAGCAGGGCATGCAGCCCGCGCGCCAGCACCGATTTGCCGGTGCCGCGGCCACCGGCGATCACCACCCCGCCCAGGCCGGGATCCACGGCGGCCAGCAGCAGAGCCAGCTTGAGGGTGCCGTGGCCAGTGATGGCCGCCAGGGGAAAGGCGCGGGCGGCGGCGCTGGAGGCCGAAGCGGGGCTGGCACTGCCCCCGGCCAGCGATCCGCCGGACACCGATCCGCTTGCAACCATGGAGTGGCCCGGGCCCTGAGTCGTGCGCGCCAGTCTCGCTGATCAAGCGCCGGTCAGAAGGATCGAGGGGCTAGAGGCGAACGCCCAACCAATGCAATGGACCCACTATAGCCAGGCGGCAGAAGGACATTCCAGAGCCTGCCATTCCAACTGCTGGAATCAGGCGAAGAAGGCGCTGTAAGGCCCAATCCAGTGGCCTTGCACACCGCTTCATGGTTGCACCAGTGCTGAAAGAACACCGCACATTGATCTTCACTATCGTGCCCAGCGATCTCAGCCACCGTCTTTTTGTCCCACAGACGGGTGGCAATTGGATGCCAGTCTAAACGAGTGTCCATTCGCTCAACATCCACCCCGACAGCTTGGCATGGATGAAGTCCAATAAGAATCAGACGGCCTGAATGGCTGAGGTTAAATTCAGGCCCTCCACTACAGAAAGGCTTGCCAAAGTGCCCAAGTGAAAGAACAATTTCCTTGGGAGCCTGACCAAGCAAGGCGCCAAGCAGTTGCCGAAGCACGCCACGACCAACCAAAAACCGCTCGCGATCATCTTTCATCCGAAACGCACCATGCCGCTGCTTTTCCGCCGCAGAAAGAGCAGACCAACAGTCTTGCCGAAACTGACCGGAGAGCAGCTCAACCCAATCGACCAATAGCAGGAAGGGAAAATCATGAAATCGACTCATTCGAGATCGGACGGCGATACCGCATGGGTCAGCATTCACTCCCAAAATAATGGGCCTAAGCACATTCAGCTCAACACTCATTCAAGGCTAGTCAATGCCAGCTCAAGTGCAGCCGCTAGCTCTAGCGACTTGTCGGGATTGACAAAGTCGTGATGACGAGAGAAGATAGGATGACACCTGGCGCCTTTTCTAGCATAAAAACTCCAAAGCATCTTCAGCCTAGGCAATGCATGTTTGGGCGCAAAGATGTCCACCTGAATTGGCAATCTCTTAGGGCGATACTGACTATAGAGCAATTCCACGAAGGGATCGCCAGAGAGGTCTTCTTTCGCTGAGCCCCCTTCGGGTGGCCTTTCACGCCCTGGTGATGGGCGGCTATCGACATGCAGATATTGAATAATCAGGGCCTTGACTGCCTGCAGGCGCCCTAGGACATAGCGGGAACGAGATGAATCACGAGAACGGATGAATTCAGTAAAATGCCGAGTCAATCTTGAAGAGAGGTGCCAAGACAGAAGAATGATTCCTATCCGGCGATGGATCAACGTTGTCGGTCCCGTATCCAACACACCCAAGAAACCAAGATCAGCCCCCCTCTCCAGGAGTGCTTCGGCTACAGCATGGGCGTACCACCCTCCCGCCGAAAAGCCAAGCAGATGAATCCGACCTTTCGGCCGCGAAGCCAAAATCTGGTCTGCATACTCCATGGCCATCTCTCGCACATTCATCTTCTGTGATAGTCCAAGCTCAACATTTGGGGCTTGAATACCATAAACAGGTCGTTCAGGCGCGAGAGCCCGGGCAAGATCAACAAAGCCCCACACCGTTCCTCCCCAACCATGAATCACAAACAGCGGTGGTCGACTCCCCTTCGGCTGCAGTGTCACCAGCAATGAACTGGAGCTGGAAACCCTGCCCTGGATTAACTGCGCCAAACCGGAGATGGTGGGATTGTGAAAGATCGATGCCAGGGCAGGGGACGAGCCAATCACCATCTCAATCTGTGAAACCAGGCGTGCGGCGGCAAGGGAATGGCCGCCGATGGCAAAGAAGTTGTCGGTAATGCCGAAGTCACTGTGGCCAAGCACCTCAGCCCAGATCGCGTGAAGCTGACGCTCCAGATCGGAGGAGGGGGCAACTAACTGCTCGAGGTTTCCGGAGAATGAAGGAGTCGGCAGGGCCTTGCGATCGAGCTTGCCGTTGGGGGTGAGGGGAAGGCCCTCGAGCTGCAGGAAGGCAGCCGGCACCATGTAGTCGGGGAGGCGATCGGCCAGGAAGGCGCGCAGCTGTTCGGAGCTGGAGGCTGCAAGCGATGGCTGGGAAGCCACAGCCACCCAGTAAGCGATCAGACGGGGGTTGTTGGGATCGTCGCGGCGGAGCAGCACGACGGCCTGTGCGACGGCTGGATGGGCGAGCAGATTCGCCTCGATTTCACCGGGTTCGATGCGGAAGCCGCGCAGCTTGATCTGCTGATCGATGCGTCCATGGAAAGAGAGGGTGCCATCGGGATTCCAGGAAGCGAGATCACCGGACTTGTAGAGACGAGCTGTGGGATCGGAAGAGAAGGGATCGGGGATGAACGTCTCGGCGGTGAGTTCGGAATTGTTGAGATAGCCGCGTGCCAGGCCACCCCCGCCGATGTGGAGCTCGCCGGGGATGCCGATCGGGCAGGGTTGGCCGCCCTCATCCAGCACCCAAACATCAGTATTGGCAATGGGCCGCCCGATTGGCACGCCGTTGGGATCCACGGTGGCTGCAGCTGTGAAGTGCTGGCAGCAGGTAAAGGTGGTGTTTTCGGTGGGGCCGTAGCCGTTGATCAGTTCATGTCCTGGTGGAAACGCATCGAGCAGGCGCTGCACGTGTTCGCAAGAGAGCACGTCACCACCCGCGAGAATCTGCTGAACTCCGGCCAGAGCGGGCAATTCTGCTTCCACCATGGCGTGAAAGAGCCCTGCGGTGAGCCAGAGGGTGGTGATGCCGTGGTTTTTCAGTAAGGCTGCCAGTGCCGGTAAGGTCGGCTGCTCCGACGGTGCCACCACCAACGTGCCACCGTTGAGCAGCGGGCCCCAGATTTCGAAGGTGGCGGCATCAAACGCGACTGGTGCGAGCTGCAGCACGCGATGGCCAGCCGAGAGCAGAAAGCCATTCACAGGATCCACCAGCCGCAGGATGGACTGGTGCGAGATCGCTACGCCTTTGGGCTTGCCGGTGGAACCAGAGGTGTAGCTGACATAGGCGAGAGGTGAGCCTGAGGCGGCCTCCCCCTGTAGTGATGAATCCTCAACCACTGTTGCGCCATCCTGGTTGATCATCACGCTGCAGGCCGCTTCTTTGAGCAGCAGTGCGTGCCGCTCCTCAGGCCAGCTCGGATCAATCGGCAGATAAGCGCCACCGGCTTTGAGAATGGCGAGAAGGGAGACGATCAGTTCAACGGATCGTTCAAGGCAGACGGCGGCGATGATTTCAGGGCCGACACCGAGATCAATGAACTGATGGGCGAGCTGGTTAGCATGAGAGTTGAGCTCGTTGTAGGTGAGTTGCTGATTCTCAAAGATCAGGGCGATGGCATCAGGCGTGCGTTCAACCTGTTGTTCAAACAGCTGATGAACGCAGAGGTCAGGTACATCAATTGTGGGGCCGTGCTGCCAGGATTCGATCAGCTGGCGTTGGCCGTCAGGCAGCAGGCAGAGGGAATCGGCACTTACATCCGGTTGCTCAAGCGCGGAAGCCAGCAAAGTGAGCAGATGGGAGCTCATGCGCGCAATGCGATCCTCATCGAACAATTCAGCGGCATAGACCACCTCAGCCCACAGGCCGCCTTGCTCAGTGCGCCGCAGATAGAACTCCAGATCAAGCTTGGCGGCTGACGGGCGGCGCACAACCACTTCCGACTCCAACTCTGCAAGGCCCTGGAGTGACGCTTCCGGCAACTCCACGAGCTGGAACATCACCTGCACCAGCGGGTTGCGGCTAGTGTCGCGGGGAAGGTTGAGCGCCTCGACAATCTGCTCAAAGGGGAGCTCCTGGTGGTCGTAAGCAGCTAGGGAAGTTGCCTTAACTTGCTGCAACAGCTGGCGGAAGCTCTGGTGGGCTGTAAAGCGGGTGCGGATCGGCAGCGTATTGATGAAAAAGCCGATCAGCGGCTCGAGATCAGGATGGTTCCGTCCCCAGATCGGCACACCAATCGCGAAGTCATCCTGGCGGCTGTAGCGATGCAGCAGCAGGGCAACCAACGCCAGCAGGCTCATCTGGAGCGTGGCGCCCTCAAGGCGGCAGAGCTGCTCAAAAGGAGCCAGGAGATCCGGGGTGATCTGAAAGGCCACGCTGCCGCCCCGATGGGAAGGGGTGGCGGGCCTGGGATGGTCGCTGGGGAGCTCCAGCGGTTCGAGACCGATGAGCTGGGGTATCCAGTAGTCCTTGAGGCTCTGCAGGCGATCACCGCTCAGGCGTTGGCGCTGCCAGGCGGCGTAGTCGTGGTACAGCACCTGCAGCGGCACCAGCTCGGAGGCGCGGCCAGAGCGGTGGGCGTTGTAAAGCTCAGTGAGATCACGGGTCAGCACTGAGCGTGACCAGCCATCAGAGGCGATGTGGTGGTGGTTCACCAACAGCAGGTGGTGCTGGTGATCGACGGCGAGCAGCCGTGCGCGGATCAGGCGGCCGGAGGAGAGATCAAACGGTGTGGTGCGCTCCTGCTCCAACCACTGCTCGATGACGGCATCAGGGTTGCAATCTCCTTGAACTTCTACATCCAGCGAGAAGGGAGCAGGGGGGTGGATGAGTTGCACCACCGCGCTCCCCTGAAGACAGAAGGAGGTGCGCAGGCTGGGATGGCGCTCAATCAGGTCGGCTAGGGCGAGGCAGAGCGCTTTGAGATCGAGGTTGCCGCTGAGCCGCCACAGGGCAGTTAGATGATAGGCGGTGAGATCGGGTTCGAGCTGGTGGAGAAACCAGAGCCGCGATTGGGCGTAGGAGGCGGGGAAGACTTGGCAGTGCTGGGGCCAGTCGCCTGCGATCGGCTCGGCGGAGGAGATGGGCTGAGCCTCAGCTTCAGTGCTGGAGGCACCGAGTAGGGGGGTGAGCCCTGCGATGGAGGGGTTTTGAAAGAGCGCAGCAAGGGTTGGAGCGGAGCCGATGGCTTGCTCGATGCGTGAAACGAGGCGTGCGGCGGCAAGGGAATGGCCGCCGATGGCAAAGAAGTTGTCGGCGATGCCGAAGCCGCTGTGGCCAAGCACCTCAGCCCAGATCGCGTGGAGCTGCTGCTCCAGATCAGTGGAGGGAGCAACGCGCTGATCGGGGTTTCCGGAGAAGGAAGGAGCAGGCAGCGCCTTGCGATCGAGCTTGCCGTTGGGGGTGAGGGGAAGGGCCTCGAGCTGCAGGAAGGCAGCCGGCATCATGTAGTCGGGGAGGCGATCGGCCAGGAAGGCGCGCAGCTGGTCGGAGCTGGAGGCTGCAAGCGATGGCTGGGAAGCATCCGCGACCCAGTACGCAATCAGGCGGGGGTTGTTGGGATCGTCGTGGCGGAGCAGGACGATCGCCTGGGCAATAGCTGGATGGGCGAGCAGGTGGGCCTCGATGTCTCCCGGCTCGATGCGGAAACCGCGGAGCTTGATCTGCTGATCGATGCGTCCATGGAATGTGAGGGTGCCATCGGGATTCCAGGAGACAAGATCTCCAGTTTTGTAGAGACGAGTGCCTTCCTTGTTGGAAAATCTATGGACGATGAATTTCTCTTTTGTCAGGCCTGGATTGTTCAAGTAGCCTTGGGCTAGGCTTGGACCCCCAATCCAAAGCTCGCCAGGAATGCCGAGCGGACATAATTGTCCATATTGGTCGACAACTCTGACCTCTGCATAAGGAACCGGGCGCCCCAATGAACCACGATTGCCTTCCAGTCGTGAATCATTTACATCTAACCACGTGACTTCTACTGTTGCTTCGGTAGGGCCATAGGTGTTGATTAAACGTGTGTGTTTAGCCTGTATACTCTTCCACATTTGCAGCTGACGGGAAGTCAGTTCTTCACCTCCGATGATAATCAGTCTTAGGCCGGAGGGAATATGGAAGTTGTTCTTTGCGCATGAAGAAACTAGTTCGGCCCAAAAGGCGGTCGGAAAGCTAGCAATAGTAATCTTTTGTTCTTCAATGAATCGGAGGATCCTCTCGGGATTTCCAATTGTTTCGTCGTCGCGACAAGAAATTGTTGCGCCGTTTTTTAATGCTGGAAATATTTCTTCGATGCAGGCGTCAAATGTCAACGATGAAAATTGGAGCACCGTATCCTTGGAAGTGATTTCAAATTCTTTTCCTGCCCAGCTTGTAAAGCATTCAAGAGCATTCCTGCCAATGAGAACTCCCTTGGGCTTTCCGGTTGAGCCTGACGTAAAAATTGCATAGGCGAGATCATGACTTGTTTTTGCTTCTAGATCGTGTTGTTCGGAAACCCCCTTGCTATATGTGATATCCAATGATCTATTTTGATTGAATCCAATTGAGATCTGTGGCCTGTTGTAGGCTGCTCTCTTTGGCAGCTCTGATGTGGATGACTTAGATGTGATAATAGGACCATAGCCAATCTCCACAAGGATTTCTTCGATGCGGCTAATAGGGGCAGATGGATCTACTACAACAAACGCCCTTTGGCAGTAGTAGCAGGCAAGCATCCCCAAAATAGTTTCCAGCCTGGATGCGGAGAGAATGGCAATAATGCTACCCTTCCGAATGCAGCCATCGTTAATGACTTTAGAGATTGCTTCGCAATGGCTGATTAGATCTGCGTAGGTCACTATTGCTTGCGTAGTGGCGATTGCGACTTTTGTTGGTTCCACTTTCGCATATACCTGAATCTCTGTAATTATTTCATTATATCCAGGGTGGCGCGCGTCTCTTATTGCTTCCGTGTGCTGATCAGTTAGCTTCAACAGCCATGATTCAATCAGCAGGTGTTCTGCATCAGTAACAAAGTGCAAAGAGCACGCAGGGGAATCTGGCGTGTTTAGTGCTGAGGCGATCAGAGACAGCAGGTGAGAGGAGAGTCGATTTATGCGTTCTTCTGAGAAGAGATCAGTGGCATAGATAATCTTTGCCCTGGCTCCTTTTGAGGATCGATACAAGTAGAACTCAAGTTCAAACTTTGATGTTTCCACTCCTGTATGGACGGCTTCAACGCTGAGGTCTTCTAGGCTCTCGAGTGATGCTTCAGGCAGCTCGATTAGCTGGAACATCACCTGTAACAGTGCGTTGCGGCTGGTGTCGCGGGGGAGGTTCAGTGCCTCGACGATCTGCTCAAAGGGGATCTCCTGATGGTCGTAGGCGGCGAGAGAGGAGGCTTTGACCTCTTGGAGAAGCTGGCGGAAGCTCTGCTGGGCTGTAAAGCGGGTGCGGATCGGCAGCGTGTTGATGAAAAAGCCGATCAGCGGCTCGAGATCAGAATGGTTGCGGCCCCAGATGGGAACGCCAATGGCGAAGCCATCCTGGCGGCTGGTGCGATGCAACAGCAGGGCAACCACGGCGAGCAGCCCCATCTGAAGCGTGGCGCCTTCCGAGCGGCAGAGCTCCTCAAAGGGGGCGAGGAGCTCCGGGGTGATCTGGAAGGCCACGCTGGCTCCGCGATGGGAAGGGGTGGCGGGCCTGGGGTGGTCGCTGGGGAACTCGAGGGGTTCGAGACCTTTGAGCTGGGGTATCCAGTAGTCCTGAAGGCTCTGCAGGCGATCACCGCTGAGGCGCTGGCGCTGCCAGGCGGCGTAGTCGTGGTACTTCACCCGCAGTGGCGCCAGCTCGGCAGATCGGCCGGAGCGGCGGGCGTTGTAGAGCTCGCTGAGATCGCGAGCAAAAACCGATAACGACCAGCCATCGGAGGCGATGTGGTGGTGGTTGAGCAGCAACAGGTGGTGCTGGTGATCAACGGCGAGCAGCCGGGCGCGGATCAGGCGGCCGGAAGCCAGATCAAACGGTGTGGTGTGCTCCTGCTCCAGCCACTGCTCGATGACGGCATCAGGATTCCGATCACCGAGAGGTTCTAGTTCGAGGGGGAAGGGAGCAGGGGGGTGGATGAGTTGCACCACCTCGCTGCCGTGCAGACAGAAGGAAGTGCGCAGGGTGGAATGCCGTTCGATCAGGCCTGCCAGCGCCTGGCGGAGAGCATTGAGGTCGATGTCGCCCCTGAGCCGCCAAACGGCTGGAATGTGATAAGCGGTGAGATCCGGCTGCAGCTGATGGAGGAACCAGAGGCGGGATTGGGCGTAGGAGGCGGGGAAGGCCAGGCAGTGCTGGGGCCAGTCGCCAGGGATCGGCTCGGCAGAGGGGATGCCACCAGCTCCATCGGCATTTTTGCGTTGCCGCAGCTTGGCCACCCGATCCGATAGGGATTGAGGCATGCTCATGCTTCCCCCGCCCGTTGGAGATTGGTGTGCAGCACGGCATTGCAATGGGAGAGCTGCCGGGCCGAAGCCAATGCCCCACTGAGATCACCCTCCGCATCGCTGAGATCATCCAGCACTTGCTCGATGGCACCCTGGGCGGCAAACAGGCACGGTGTGCTGTAGATCAGGCCCTGCACGCCTTGGCCAGCCAGATCGGCCCTGCTGCAGGGCGGCACTTTGCCGCCGCCGATCACGTTGCTGAACACCGGACAGGCCACAGCCGCGCGGATCTGGGCGATGAGCTCGAGGTCCTTGATGCCATCGGCCAGCACTGCATCGCAGCCTGCCTGCTCGAAGGCCTGCACGCGCGTGAGAATCTCCTGTGGATCGGAGGCATCGGTGCGGGCCACCACCACCAGTGAGCTGCGATCCGCCAGCACAGCCTCCAATTTTTTCAGATAATCAGGCAGCGGCAGCAGTTGCTTGCCACCCAGATGTCCGCAGCGTCGGGGCCGGGCCTGATCTTCCAGCACCACGCCCGAGGCGCCACAACGCTCCAGCGTGCGGGCAACGTGGCTGGCCACGGTGGCGTCGCCGAAGCCATCATCGAAGTCCACCAGCAGGTGGTGGCTGGGGAGCAGCGCCCGCAGGCGGTTGGTGGTTGTGGTGAGATCGCCCCAGCCGATGAAGCCGATGTCCGGCAGCCCGTAGGCACTGGCTGCCAAGCCAAAGCCACTGAGAAACAGGGACTCAAACCGATCGGCGGCCAAGGAGGCGCTGAACAGGTCGTAGATGCCCACGAAGGGCAGAATCTGTTGCTGATCGGCTGCCAGCTCGAGAGCCTGGCGAAGCCGTTGGCCAGCACTGGCGGCCATTGTCATGACGCGACCTCCTCAGCTTCTGCCAGGGCCTGGTCCAGCAGGTGGTCGAGCTGTTCAGCCAGGCTCCGCACGGTGGGATAGACAAAAAGCAGCGTCGGGCTGAGCTCCAGGGCCAGCTGCTGCTCGAGGGCACTGACCACGCGCTGGCCGGAGAGGGAGTCGCCGCCCAGCTGAAAGAAGTTGGCGTTGCGGCCTGGTGGTGGTTGTTGCAGCACGGTTGCAAAGGTGTGGGCCACCAGTTCCTCCAGCTCAGCGCTGGCGGGTTCGTCGGTGGGCTGTAACAAAGCACCGAGCTTGTCGGCCAGACCGATGCGCTGCAGCTTGCCAGTGGCGCCACGGGGCAGATCGGGCAGGAGCACGATCCGCGAAGGCACCTCATGGGGGACCAGCAAAGCGAAGGCGTGCCTGCGCAGATCCTGCTCATCCGTCTGGGCCCCTGGGCGCAGCACCACCGCCGCCGCCACGTCCTCACCCAGGGTGGGGTGGGGCACGGCAAAGGCCAACGCCTGCTCCACAGCCGGGTGCTGGAGCAGCGCCTCATCCACTCGGCGGGGGATCACCTTCTCGCCGCCCCGGTTGATCATTTCCTTGAAGCGGCCGGTGAGGGTGAGGCGCCCCTGGGCATCCAACAGCCCTTCGTCTCCCGTGAGGAACCAGCGCTCTCCGCTGGCAGCCTCCACCCAGCCGCTCTGCTCGGCGGCCTCGTAGCCAGCGGTCACGCCTGGTCCGCGGATGGCGACTTCGCCGCATTCGCCCGGCGGCAGCGGCTGACGGGTTGGCCCCAGGATCGCCACCTCCGGTCCAGCCGGCATGCCGACGCTGCCGGGCAAGCGCCCATGGCCGCTGCCGGGCAGGCGGTTGCTGCAGATCTGATGGGCCGCCTCGGTCATCCCGTAGGCCTCGAGCACCGGCACCTGAAAATCCGCTTCCAGCCGCGCGAGCACCGCTGGCGGCAACGGCGACGAGGAAGAGCGCAACAAGCGCAGCCGATGGGCTGGGGGCGGTGCACCGCTGCGATCGAGCTCGGCAAGCAGACCTTGAAGCAGGGTGGGCACCGCCGACAGCCAGGTGGGCTGGAGGTTGCCCATCAGATTCAGCAGGCTGGCGGGTGCGTTGCTCTGGCAGCAGATCACACTGCCGCCGGCCAGCAGGGGCGCCAACAGCGACGCCACGATGCCGTGGATGTGGAAGAGCGGCATCGCCGCCAGGCTGCGATCGTCTGGCCCCAGCTCCAGCACATCAGCCACCGCCTGGGCTGATGCCAGCAGATTGGCATGGGTCAGCGGCACCACCTTGGGCCTGGAGGTGGTGCCGGAGGTCTGCAGCAGCAGAGCCAGATCTGCAGCCTCAGGCGGAGAGCAATGCTGACCCACTAATGGCGTAAGGGTGAGGGGATTGGGTGTCAACAACGGCAGCCCCAATGCGGAAGCGGCATCCCGCAATGCCGATGAAGGATTCCCATCCACCAACACGCGTGTGACGCAAAGCCGCTGGAGATCCGCACAAAGGCTTTCACGAGGAGCAGCGGGCGACAAGGGGGCAACAGGAGCTATCGCCATTCCTGCCAGTAAACTGATCACTAAATCAGGCCCTTGCTCCATGGCCAGCGCTAAACGGTCAAAACGGTTCACACCTTGAGCAGCAAGAAACGTTATCGTTCTATTAACTTCGACGGCTAGATCTTTTCTTGTCCAAATATGGCCTTCTGAGTCAACCAATGCGGGATTATCAGGAAGCTCAACAAATGCATGGCCCCACCAAAAAGCCTCAAAAGCCTTAAACTGCGACATTTTCCAGGTCCCTCACGAGCAAACGCCACCAAGAAGCACAATAAACTCTTCTAAGAACTTGAACTATTGTGCCAACAATCGCTAACAAAATTGCAATAGGCCTTGGCGCCAACATCCTAAGTCCATATGGCCCGCCTGCCACCACACTTGCAGTCGTGCGGCCCATGCTTGAAGATGTTCTCTGCAGACTGGGCGATATGCAGTTCCACTGGTCGCCGTTGTTCCGCACGGCGCCCGTGGGCGGACCAGCAGGTCAGCCGGACTATCTCAACGGCGCCGTGCTGGTGGTCTCGACCGTGCCGGCCAGCCTGGCTGCAGCCCAGGCCATACTGTCGAAACTACAGGAACTGGAGCGGCGCTTCGGGCGCGAGCGCCGTGAGCGCTGGGGGCCCCGCAGCCTCGATCTCGACCTGCTCTGGTGGGGCGGGCTGTGTTGCCGCGAACCTGGGCTGGAGCTGCCCCACCCGCGCCTGCTGGAGCGGAGCTTCGTGCTCACGCCCCTGGCGGCGATCGACGGCGACCTGGTGCCGCCCGGAGCGCCCATGACGGTGAGCCAACAGCTGGCCGAACTGCACCGCAGTTCTGGCGAGCCGCCTCCGAAACCCTGGGAGGGCGCAGGCGGCTGGCCTGAGGCGCCCTGAGCTGCTGAGGTCCTTCAGCAACGGCGCCAGACAGACCGAGCTATGGCGACACGGTGGTGGCCTCCTGGGGATCCAACCCCTCAGGAAGGCGCCTGCGCGATGCTGGCTTCCTCGTTGCCCCTCCCCGATGGCGCCCCTGCCGCCCCCTGAGCCCGCGCGCCACCTGGAAACCACGGCCAGTCTCGATGCCCGCAAGCTGCGCTTCGAGATCAACCGGATGGTGCTGCCGATGGGCGTGGAGGGCCAGTTCGGTGTGATCCGCCATCCCGGCGCCTCGCTGGCGGTGCCGGTGCTGGATGACGGCCGGGTGGTGATCCTGCGCCAGTACCGCTTCGCCGTGGCCACCCGGCTCCTGGAGTTCCCGGCTGGCACCCTCGATCCGGGCGAATCGCCCCTGAGCACGATGCAGCGGGAGCTGCAGGAGGAGGCGGGCTACAGCGCCGAGCGCTGGGACCCCCTGGGGGCGATGCTCCCCTGCCCCGGGTACTCCGATGAGGTGATCCACCTGTTCCTGGCCAGGCAGCTCAGGCCGCTGGAGCAGCCTCCCGCCGGTGACGACGACGAGGACCTGGAGGTGCTGCTGATGGAGCCGGGCGAACTGGATGGGCGACTGGCCAGCGGCGAGGAGTACCTCGACGGCAAGAGCGTGACGGCCTGGCTGCGGGCCAAGCAGCTGCTCGGCATCTGACCAATAGCCAAAACGCTCCATGACACCCCCCCGCTGGCTGTTCTGGCACCGCCGCGACCTGCGCCTGGCGGACAACCTGGGCCTCGCTGCCGCCGCCCGGGCCTCCCCGGCCATCACCGGGGTGTTCGTGCTGGATCCGGCGATCCTGGAGGCCCGTGCCCCGGCGGACATCCCGGGCGAGCTGCCGGCCGTGGCGCCGGCGCGGCTGTGGTTTCTCCGGCAGAGCCTGCTGGAGCTGGCCGAGAGCTGGCGGGCTGCCGGCAGTCGGCTGCTGGTGCTGCAAGGGGATCCGGAGCAGGTGCTGCCGTGGGTGGCGGCGGCCCTGGGGGCAGAGGTGGTGGCCTGGAACCGGGATGTGGAGCCCTACGGGCGCGAGCGCGACCGGCGGGTGGCGCGGGCCCTGCAGGCCGATGGCCGCAAGGTGCTGGCCGGCTGGGACCAGCTGCTGGTGGAGCCCGAGGCGCTCAGCACCGGCGCCGGTGAGCCCTACCGGGTGTATGGGCCCTACTGGCGCAGCTGGCGCCGGCGGGTGGAGCAGCTGGAGGCCCTCGCTTCGGCCGCCTCGGGTG
>Ga0208229_1000042_pt1 | contig 27147 bp, 29 predicted proteins | sample LakMenEpi22Aug11_FD_150725 | JGI IMG/M metagenome (GOLD analysis project Ga0208229, IMG submission 150725) | Freshwater microbial communities from Lake Mendota, WI - 22AUG2011 deep hole epilimnion (SPAdes) | ecosystem: Environmental > Aquatic > Freshwater > Lake > Epilimnion/Euphotic zone ... | reverse complement strand
GCGGCACCACCAGGCCGCAGCCGTAGTAGCGCGACAGCACCTCGGGATGGATGCGGGCCAGCAGCGGACGCAGGGCCTGGGGCACGCTGCTGGCGTCGCAGCAGGCGTCGGTGCGCAGGTCGGCGCTGCTGCTGAGCGTGGTGCCGTAGTACTCCCGCACGGTCCCGAGAGTGCTGCTGGTGTCTGTGCTGCTGGCCATGGGTGCTGGGAAGAGGCAGGACATGGGGGCTTGCCATCTCCCAGGATGGCGGGGGCCTGGGCAGCTCAGCTCAGGGAGCCGCCGCAACTCGAACCCGCCCCCGCCGTGCAGCCGAAGCAGTGGTCAGCCACGGCAATGGCTTCGTCAGTGGGGTCGTGGTGCAGCAGATCGCGCAAGTGGTGCTGAGGGCTCAGGCCAGTCGCCGGCAGGCCGAGCATCTGGTTGAAGTCGCAGTCGTAGAGGTGACCCTGCCAGTCCACGCTGAGGGTGGAGCGGCACATCACCTGCTCCAGGTTGGCCGGGTTGTGGCTGACCTGCAGCAGCTCCATGTAGCTCTCCAGCTGGCCGCTCTGGCGCAGCACGGCGGCAAAGCGCTGGATCGGCATGTTGGCGATCGTGAACAGCCGGTTGAAGCGGATGCCGAAGGTGTCGGCCAGCTCCCGCTTGTAGTCGGCCTCCAGGCCTGCCTGGGGTGGCGGCAGGCTGGGACCCTGGGGGTTGTACACCAGGTCCAGCTCCAGGCCGGAGCCCTCCTGGCCGTAGCCGAGCGCGTTGAGCTGGCGCAGGGCGGCAATGCTGCGCTCAAAGACGCCATCGCCCCGCTGCCGGTCCACGTTGGCGGCGCTGTAGCAGGGCAGGGAGGCCACCACGGTCACCGTCTGCCCGGCCAGGAAGCGGGCCAGATCCTCCTGGCCGGGTTCGCACAGGATGGTGAGGTTGCAGCGGTCAATCACCCTCACCCCCAGGCGCCGGGCCCGGCGCACCAGCTCCCGGAAGCCGGGGTGCAGTTCCGGGGCCCCACCAGTGATGTCGAGGGTGGCAAAGCGCCGTGCCCGCAGCACCTCAGGCACCAGGGCGATGGTGGCCCCATCCATCTGCTCCGTGCGGCTGGGGCCGGCATTCACATGGCAGTGGCTGCAGCTCTGGTTGCAGCGGTAGCCCAGGTTCACCTGCAGGGTGCTGGGGGTGCCGCGGCGCAGGGGGGGGAACGCGGTTGGCTGAACTGGGCTGGATGGGGACAACGCCGCTGCCGAACAACTGGACCGTTGCGGGGATGCTGCCATGGAACTCCAGCAGCCCGATCAGGCGAGGCCGATGTCCAGCACCCCCAGCAGCGCCCGCTCCAGTTCCGCCAGTTCTTCCGGGCTCAGAGTTCTGAGCGGGCCATCGCCCAGGCGGGAGCGATCCAGAGAGCGTGGCTGATCCGCCATCGCGAGGGAGTCACAGACCAGTCGGTCGCGGGCGCGGATCTGGACCCGCAGTGCACGGGCGCCGAGGCGGTCCTGGGTGGTGAGGGGCACCACTACCACCGTGGCCAGCCCGGCCTGGGTGATCGGATCGGCCTGGAGAATCACCACCGGACGCAGCTTGCCCACCTCGGCGCCCTGATTGGGATTGAGGCGCGCCACCCAGATCTCACCCCTACGCATCAGCGCTACCACGGCTGGGGCTTCGGCTGTGCGGGTTGCTCCTGGGACGCGGCCACCTCCGCCAAGGCATCGCTCGCCAGCGCTTCTGCGGCAGCAACCAGCCCGGCCATGAAGCGTTCCTGCTCCCGGCGGTGCAGCAACTCCTCACCGGATGGCCGAGATCGAGCCACGCGATGATGCGCACACTGGTTTTCCCTGCTTGCTGCCGGTGCAGGCTGCCGGCGTGAAGCCTGCGCTGCTCTGGGGATGCGCCGCGAAACCCTCCGCCAGCTGGGGCTGCACCCAGGCCGTGGGCCACTGCAGTGGCGCCTGGAAAACGCGGAAGCCACCAACCGGACGTAGAGTCACGTCTCTACGGGAGGCCGTGAACGGCCAAGGCGTTCCTTGACACAGTCCAGGCCTCAAGATCGCTCCGCTGACGCCAGCCAGCATTTCCCGCAGGCGATCCGCCGCTGGGGAAACAGCCTGGCGGTCAGACTCCCTGCCGATTGCCTGCGTCAGGCGGGTCTGCAGGAAGGCGATCAGATCGACATCGTCGTCGGACCTGATGGCCGCCTCAGCCTGGAGCCTCTGCGCAAGCTGGATCGCTCTGCCCTGGCCACGGATCTGCGCCAGCTTCAGGCCACCATGCCTCTCACCCCTTCGGTGATCGAGGAGTGCCGCGGCGCTGAACGCTGGTGACGCTGGTCCATCGATGATCTATCTCGACACCAGCGTGGTGGTGGCTCTGCTGACCCCGGAAGAACGCAGTGCGCAAGCGCTCGACTGGTTTGCGCAATCTCGCGAAGCCTTGCTCAGCAGCGACTGGCTGATCACCGAAACCCACAGCGCCCTGGGAATCAAGCAGCGCCATCACGGCCTCAGTTCAGCAGCACGCCAGGCCGCCGGGGAGCAGTTCGAGCGCCTGCTGCAGAGCGGTGTTGAACTGCGCTCGCTCGAACGCGATCGCTTCCGTCAGGCAGCTGAGCTGCTTCAGGCTCCCGCCCTCGGCCTCCGTGCCGGTGATGCGCTGCATCTGGCGGTGGCGCTGCACAGCCGCTGCACCCAGCTGGCCAGCTTCGATGGCCGGATGCTGCAAGCCGCGGCGTCCCTGGGGATGAGGCCAGCACTGGAGTCATCCACCAACCATTCAAGGCAGGGTCTCCAGAGGGAAGCCGAACTTAGGGGGCATCAAGGCTGATCCGTACTGGCTCCTGCCGGTCCGACAGGCGAGCATCAGCGAGGCGACTAAGTTTCAGGTCATCCACCATGTCCATCAGTTCCTCATAGGCCTTGGCCGGCACGCAGTAGAAAGCTGGCTCGTTGCGTTTGAGCACTACGACGGCCATTCCTCCTCCCGCTGCCATGGTGGCCATGGGGTTCTTCTTGTGGTCCGAGATGCTCACGGCGATCTCGGACAAAACGCCGTAGGCCATAAACAACTCATCCCTTCTCGCCCTTGGAAATTCCTCTGATCATTGCTTCCCAATCTAATGTGTTGACCCTCGAGTACTCCGCCTCTCCACAGCCTGAGCGCCATGAGCACGCCACGCGCCTACGTAGTTGACACCGGGCAGTTACCAGTGCGGCGATGACCAATGAAGAATTCCTGGCCTGCTCGAAGCGCATCAAAGCCCTGACCTTCGGGCTCTGAAGGCCTGTAGACCCAAGCTGGGCCGGCACTGATGGCAGAGGTCAGCTGTATCCAGGGGTCCTTCGCCCAGGCGGAAGTGATCCAGGGAGTGAGCCTGATCCGCCATCGCGAAGGAGTCACAGCACAGGCGATCGCGGGTGCCGATCCGCCCCGCAGCGCCCGGGAACTCAGCTCAGTTGCTTATGAAGGGTGGAGGAGTTGTTCCCTAGGCTGTCAGCAACGTTGCTCCGCCTTGGTGAAGGCGTTCTCCATCAACGTTGTCCCCGCGCAAGCGTTTGTAAGTCGCCATGGGGGTCTATCGACGTGGCCCGTCGTAGGGGTCATGGGTGCGCTCACCTATGCTGGCATTGATTGACTTGTGTGAGCCTGGACGACAGAGTCTGGAGCTTCGCGGCGAGGGGGGCCTGTGATCCGCGTTTGCCATCGGGCCTGAATACGACTTAACACACGACCTTGCCTGAGGCCATGATCACGAATGAACTGAGCCAGATCGCTTCGCAGGCGGGAACCGTGGCGTTTTCTGCCACAGCCGTTCTGGCTATGGCACCGTTTCGGGTGGATCTGCTCACGGCCCTAGTGATGGGCCTGATGACGGCGATCGGAGGCGGTACGGTTCGGGATCTAATCCTGCAACAGCCGGTGTTCTGGGCTGACGACCTCTCCTACATCTGGATCTCACTTCTGGCAAGTGCGCTTACATTTCTGGGCTATCGCCTGATCTCCAGGCGCAGCATTCTGGCTGTATTGCTCTATCTTGATGCCTTGGGGATTTCTCTCTTCGCCATTCAGGGGACGGCGAAGGCCTGGGGGCTGGGATTTGGACTGCCGTTGGCCCCGATCATCTTGGGAATCATCACGGCGATCGGTGGAGGGTTGATTCGCGATGTGCTGGCAGGACGTGACAATCTGCTGATGAAGCGTGAGCTCTACGCCATTCCTGTCACTCTCGGCTGTCTCCTCTATGCCGTGTTGATGTCGACAACATCAATCCAGCGGAATTTCGTTGCTTCCATCTGCATGGGCCTTATTTTTGGCTTCCGCGCCCTGGCCATTCACTGGCGGCTCAGGGTTCCCGACTGGTTCCGGTTGCCGCACGATCCGGCTAGTGACTGAATCATCATCAAGGACTGCCCTGATTCTGGGATATGGCGAGGGGTCATTGACCCAGAGGCTGATGTTCTCTGTAGTGTAAGAGTCTTGCTCCATTCTCGGAAAGTCATGGCGCGGCGAGTGGCATTGTGCTACTATAGCGAAGTGATCTCTTTGGCTGTAAAAATATGGCTGATTATTTGCGTCTTGAACAGGAAGTTGACAGCGTCGCCGACCTAATCTGGGATGTTGCTTCGCATGTTTGGGAGTATGCTGAGGTTGGGTATAAAGAGTACAAGAGTTCGGCTTACGTCTGTGAGGCCCTCGAGTCGCAGGGGTTTTCGATCTCGGATCGAGGCATCGGCGGGCTCGAAACCTCCTGGATTGCGACCAGTGGAATGGGCGGGCCCTGCCTAGGCATTCTCGTTGAGTTCGACGCACTGCCTGGACTTGGCAATGACACTGTGCCGAGACAGGCGGCAGCCGCAAGTGGTCATCCCGATGGTCATGGATGCGGCCATAACCTGATCGCCTCCTCCTCCTTGGGAGCGGCGATCGCCATCAAAAACCAAATCGAAGCATTAAGGATTCCAGGCACGATCAAGGTCTTTGGGTGCCCTGCTGAGGAAATGCTTAACGGTAAGAATTACATGGCTTCTGCAGGTGCGTTCTCTGGTGTCGATGTCTGTCTGCATAACCATCCCGCGATGGTAAACACGGTCTGGAATTTCCACTCCACTGCCTCCATTGATCTCTGGATCGAGTGGCACGGGACCGCTGCTCATGCCGGAGTTGCTCCATGGGAGGGGCGCAGTGCCCTTCATGCAATGGAGATTTTCCTTGTGGCTGTCAACATGATGCGTGAGCAGATGCTTCCCCAAGCGCGGTTGCACTACCAGATTCTGGATGGAGGCACGGCCGTGAATGTGATTCCTGATCATGCCAAAGTGCTGATTCGCTATCGCGGGCCCAGTGCTGATGATGTGATGAAGCACAAGGACTGGTTGCTCGATATCGCGCGAGGAGCTGCCCTATGCACACAGACGAGGGAGGTTGTCACCAACCTTGGTGGCATCTATGACTGTCTGCCGAATGACGTGCTGGCCGAATGTATGACCAGACATATGAATCGTTATTTCCCCATCCAATGGTCAGATGAAGAGCAGGCTTTTGCTCGTTCGATTCAGAAAGAGATGGGCAAGCCTGAGGATGGCCTCGCGACAACCGTGAATCCCGTCCCTTCCGGCGTTGAGGTAGGTGGTTCCTCGGATGTCGGTGATGTGAGCTGGCTGATCCCCACCATGGGCGCTGTTTATAGCGCCTGGCCCCTGCACATCCCGCCCCACCAGTGGGGCTGCACCGCCTGCCATGGAATGAGCATCGGTCGCAAGGCGACCCATCAGGCGGCCAAGGTGATGGCCGCGACCGGATGGGAACTGCTCAGCAACCCTGCGTTGCTGGAGGCTGTCAAAGCCGAATTCACCCGACAGCTCAATGGCAGAACCTACCAATCTCTCAATGACTCACCATCCAATCCAGGAGGCCGGTTGGATGATGCCGAGCGCCATCAGTACGACTGCTGTATCCATGCAGCGATTGAGCATTTCGGGATCAAAGAGCACATCTAATGTGCCGGGGTGGTTAGCCCCTGCTTGTGTTGCTGTGGCCATGGGTTGACAGCATCCCCCATGGCCTGGACTAAAAGCGGGTGACCGGACTCGAACCGGCGACGTTCAGCTTGGGAAGCTGACATTCTACCACTGAATTACACCCGCAAATCTGAAGTTGAAGCCTCAGGTTTTGTGGCCGACGCGAAGGAATCAATCCTGCGAATCGGCCCAAGAACCCTAGCAACTGTTGGGCCGATCAGCCGGCGAGGGCTGCAGCACAGGCCGCCACGCCGGCGCCGGGGGTGCCCTTGTGCAGGCCCAGGTCCACCAAGGTGGCCTCGATGGCGGCCACGGCGGTGAGCACGTCCCGGTCGCACACGAAGCCCAGGTGACCGATGCGGAACACGTGACCCTTGAGGTGGTCCTGGCCGCCGGCCAGCAGGATGTCGAATTTCTCCTTCACGGCCTTGCGCATCGCCTCGGCGTCGATGCCCTCCGGTGCCACGGCGGTGATCGCAGGGCTGCCATGGCCCTCGGCCGCATAGAGGGGCAGCCCGATCGCCTTCATGCCGGCCTGAGCGGCGGCGCGGTGGCGGCTGTGGCGGGCGAAGATCGCCTCCAGACCCTCGGCCTGCATCATTTCCAGGGCCGCCTGCAGGGCGAAGTAGAGGTTGATGGCAGGGGTGAAGGGGTTGCTGTCGGCCTTGGCCGATTTCCTGTACTTGCCCAGATCCAGATAGAACTTGGGCAGGTCGGAGCGGCCGTAGGCCTCCCAGGCCCGCTCGCTCATGGCCACGAAGGCCAGGCCCGGCGGCATCATGTAGCCCTTCTGGGAGCCGGAACCGATTACGTCGATCCCCCAGGCATCCATTGGCACGTTGCAGGCGCCCAGGCTGGTGACGCAGTCGGCGATGGTGAGGGCGGTGCCGTGGGCCTTCACGTGCCTGGCGATCGTCTCCAGGTCGTTGATCACCCCCGTGGAGGTTTCCGAGTGGGTGAGGATCACCGCCTTGATCGCCTTGGCCGTGTCGGCCTCCAGGGCGGCACGGAAGGCTTCCGGATCGAGGGGCTGGCCCCATTCGGCCTTGATCACCTGCACGTCCAGGCCATAGGCCTGGGCCACCTTCACCCAGCGCTCGCCGAACTTGCCGTTGTCGCCGCAGAGCACCGTGTCGCCCTTGCTCACCACGTTGATGATCCCGGCCTCCATGGCCGCAGTGCCGCTGCCGGTGATCACCAGCACGTCGCTGCTGGTCTGGTGCAGCCATTGCAGCTGCTCGGTGGTGCACTTGACGATCTTCTGAAAATCGGCGCTGCGGTGGCCGATCGGGTGGCGGCCCATGGCCTGCAGGACGGTTTCCGGCACCGGCGTGGGGCCGGGGATCATCAGGGTGAGTTTGTCCTGCATGGTGGAGGCGCGGGCGGATGGGGGCGAGGGGCCACCATAAAAAACAGGGCATCCAGGGGCTGCCCCCACCATCTTTCCGCCCGGATGGAGCCGTCCGCTCCGCCATCGCCCCCCTGCGCTCTGCCTTTGCCCGCTTCCTGCTTCCCCTTCGCCTGCGCGCTCGAGGATGTCCTGCGGCGCAGGCAGCGGCTCGGTTCCAGGTGGGGCGCCGCCGTTGCGCTGTCAGGCCGATGGCCCTGAGTTCGGCCTGGTTGCCCGCCCTGCTGGTTGTGCTCTGGGCCTGGGTGTTGCGCCGCAGGCCCCACACCGCCCACAGCACCCGCGTCCGCCGCAGCGCGATCGTGCTCGTCGTGCTGCTGAGTGGCCGCTATCTGCTGTGGCGCGCCACCAGCACCCTCAACCTCGTGAGCGCCGAGGCCACCGCCCTGAGCCTGCTGTTGCTGGCCGCCGAGGTGATCCTGGTGGGCCACGGAGTGCTGCGCTGGGGCTGGCCTGGTTCCGGCAGCCGCCGATCGCCGCGGAGGCGCACCAGGCCGCCCAGCGGTTGGAGCGCCAGATCCGCTGTGAGTCCACGCGGCTTGCCAGGGTTGATGTGGTGGTGCCCAGCCGCGGTGAACCGCTGGAGCTGCTGGAGCGCTCCCTGCGGGGTTGTCTGGCCCTGGAGTACCCCCGGGTCGCCGTATGGCTGCTCGACGATGCAGCCCGGCCGGAACTGGCCGACCTTTGCCGGCGCCTGGGCTGCCGCTATCTCAGCCGAACGGATGGTCGCCATGCCAAGGCAGGCAATCTCAACCACGCCCTGCCTCACCTGCACGGGGACCTCCTGCTGGTGTTCGATGCCGATGTGGTGCCCCAGCGGCATTTCCTGACCCGCACCGTGGGCCTGTTCGACGATCCGCGGGTGGCCCTGGTGCAGACCCCCCAGAGCTCCATGAATCCCGACCCGGTGAGCCGCAACCTGGGTCTCGAGCGCTGGCTGATGCCAGACGAGGAGGTGTTCTATCGCTGGATCGAACCCACCCGCCAGGGGGTGGGTGCCGTGGTGTGTGCCGGCACCTCCTTCCTGGTGCGGCGTTCTGCCCTCCAGCAGGTTGGCGGCTTTGAAACCGGCACCCCCTCCGAAGACCTGGCCACGGGGATCCGCCTCGGCGCGGCGGGCCACCGCATCCGCTATCTCAACGAGAAACTCAGCGCCGGCCTGGCCCCGCCCAACCTGGCGGCGATGGCGCGTCAGCGCAGCCGCTGGGCAAGCGGCACGCTCCAGACGTTGCGAACCACGGCGAATCCTCTGTTCATCCCAGGCCTCAACCCCCTGCAGCGGCTGGCCTTTCTCGAGGGCATCCTCCACTAGTTCAACGTGATCCCCCAGCTGGTGCTGGTGCTGATGCCGCTCAGCTTCGGGCTGCTGGGAGTTCCGCACCTGGTGCTTCCCGACCAGGGCGCGCTCAGCGTGGCCCTGCCGCTGCTGCTCGCCCAGGTGCTGCTGGTGCGCTGGTTTAGCCATGGCGCCCGCTCGGCGCTGATGCCCGAGATCTATCGCTGGATCTTTGTGGTGCCGGTGCTGCTGGCCGTGCTGGGCACGGTGCTGGGCTGTCCGCGGCCCTTTCAGGTCACGTCCAAGGAAACCCCCTTGGGCTGGCCGGCGCCGGCGCTTTGGCTGGTGCTGCCCCTGCTGCTGCTCGGCCTCCAGCTGGTCAATCTGGCCCTGCTGTGGTCCCAGTCGAGCCCGGCGCTGCCCCTGGTGTGGAGCTGCCTGGCCATCGGCAGCCTGCTGGCAGCCGTGCGGGCCTGTTGGGATCGCTTCCCCTCCGATGCCGTGGTCTGGTTCCGGCCTGTGCACGCCCAGGGGGTGCTCGAGCAGGGGCCGCGGCGCTGGGCCGTGCGGCTCACGGCCATCAGCGAACGGGGTGTGGAGCTGAGCTGGTCGGCCGCAGATCCTGGTGGAGAGCTGCCGCAGCCGCACCGGCCGCTGCTGATCCACGCCGACTGCCTGGGAACCGACCCCCTGACCCTGCGGCTGGAGCAGATGCGGAGTTCCGGGGGCCGGGTGCAGCTCGGCGCCCTCTGGCTCTGGCGGTCCCAGGCGGAGGCCTTCCGGCTCCAGGGGCAGCTCTACCAACAGCCCGGTGCGTCAGGCGCCGCCAGACCGGCTAGCCGTGCTGGCCCTGCTGAAGCGCCTGGTGTGGCCTTCAGGCCCGGAGGGTTGGTTTTCCCGCAGTGCCTTGCCTATCTGTTTCCCGCGCACGGCAGCCACCCTCATCCTGCCGGTGTTGGAGTGAGGGGATCGCCAGGGATCGCCTCTCCAGTGCACCGATCGCTTGGCGGTGTCCTTCCCGAGACCAGAGCAGGCAATCCAAGGGGCGACGCCATGGGTATCTCTGGCGCGGTGCGGCCCTTCAGCGCTCAGCCCAACGCGCCGATTTCGATCCCGTACAACGACAGTGGCGAGCCCATGGGGAGCAGTTTCGATCCAGCGCTGTTGCACCATCCGGCCGGGATGGTGCAACAGCGCTGGCCTATGCCGTAGCTGAACTGCTGCTGTTGCCGGCGGCGCCGGCCACGGTCCTGGCCGGCAGCGTCTACGGCCTGTAGCTGGGGTCGACCCTGGTGGTGCTGGGGGCGTCCCTCGGGGCCATGGCGGTGTTCACGCTGGCGCGCCGCTGGTTACGCACCCAGGCCAGCTGCTGGCTGGAGCGCTCCCGGCACCTGCAGGCCCTGCGGCGAGTGGTGAGCGAGGAAAGCCTGCGGGTGCTGCTGCTGGCCCGCCTCTCACCGGTGCTGCCCTTCAATCTTCTGAACGTGGCCTACGGCCTCAGCGACATCCCCCCGCTCACCTTCGGCCTCGGCCTGATCGGCATCGTGCCCGGCACGGTGCTCTATGTGGGGACTCCTGAAAAAGCCAGATCGACTGCAGCGCAGCTTGTTTCAGCGATGGAGAGCCGATAAACTGACATCGATCAGGGCAATCCACGATTGCTACAACTGCTGAAAGCCGCAGATGTACCGGAAGCACCATAACGGGCAGCTCTCAATCGAGGAGTTCCATGTGCCTTTCGGCGGCACATTGGATCCGGAGAACCGCTGGGTGCTCTTCTCCTCTCTGATGCCATGGGAAGAGTTGGAGGCAACCTATGCGCCTCAGTTCAGTCCCACAACGGGCGCCCCTGCGAAGCCTGTGAGGCTGGCGTTTGGCGCGCTGTTCATCAAGCAGCGGCTTGGCTTGACCGATGAAGAGACCGTGGAGCAGATCAGAGAGAATGCTTACATGCAGTTTTTCCTTGGCTTTGCCAGCTATTCCATCAAGGCACTATTTGACCCATCGATGATCGTTCACTTCTGAAAGCGATTCTCAGAAGAAGAGCTCAGTCGGGTCAACGAACTGATCGCTGAGCGCGGTAAGGCCATGGTGATTGAGGCCATCGCGAGACTCTCAGATGACGACGAATCTGACGATCCAGATGACGATGCAGGCAACCAGCTCTCGCTCGACAATTTCGTGAAGCCTGCCGATTGGCCAGAAGGCAAACCCTGGGGAACCCTCACGGTCGATGCCTCCTGCACACCCGCCGACATCACCTACCCGACTGATTTGAAGCTGCTGAATGAGGCGAGGGAGTCGACCGAACGGATCATCGATGATCTATGTGAACAGCACTCAGGCTTTCGCAAACACAAGCCCCGCTATGATCGGGGAAAGGCACGTGCCGTTTTTCTCAGTGTTGCCAAACAGAAGAAACCACGCCGCCGCAAGATAAAAGCTGCAATACGTCGCCAGCTCGACTATCTGCAGCGGAATCTTGAAGCCATAGATGCCCTAATCGCCTCTGGCGCAGTACTTTCCAGCCTAAAGGCCCATTGGTGGAACAAACTGCTTGTGATCAGCGAGCTGCATCGCCAGCAAACCATCCTGCTTTATGCTAGGAGGCGCAGCATCCCCGACCGCATCGTCAATCTGGTGCAGTCACAGGTTCGGCCTATGGTTCGCGGCAAGGCAAGAGCTGCTGTTGAGTTTGAGGCCAAGATCAGTGTTTCTGTGAGGAATGGTTTTGCCTTCCTGCATCGGATCAGCTGGGATCCATACAATGAGGCCGAAGATCTGATTGCACAAGCCAAGAAGTATAAGCAAGAATACGGGTGTTACCCCGAGCGAATCTGCGCTGATCGCATCTACCTCAATACCAAGAATCGAAACTTCTGCACCAGAAACAAAATACGACTCTCTGGTAAGCGGTTGGGTAGACCACCAAAGGATCCAGAAATCAGCGCTGCTCACAAGCAGCAGGTGAGCGCAGACCAAAGGAAGCGCAACGAGGTGGAGGGATGCTTTGGAACAGTGAAGAGGAAGTATTCCCTGAATCTGATTATGGCGCGTTTGTCCAAAGGTGCCGAGACCTTGATCTCAATGGCGTTTGTAGTGATGTGCGCAGAGAAGATTCTGAGGCTCCTCCGCCTCTTTTTTGTCACCGTCTGTGCTTGGTTCTATGCCTGGCAAAGGCCTGATGCCCTCTTGGAGGTGTTCAGGCCCATTTGGCAGCTTGAAATGGATGATTCACTGATCGCGGTATAACCATGAGAGAGAGCGGCTTTCCCGCCGCTTGATGGCAGAATTCGCGTTGAGGCTGCAGTTCGCTTTTTCAGGAGTCCCTATGTGGGGCTGGGTTCGGCGGTTGCCGGGGCTGGAGCGGATGCCGGGGCCAGAGGCCTGCGCCTGATCGGACTGCTGGCCACCCTGGCCTGCGCCCTGCTCCTGGCGCGCAGGCTGTTGCCCGGCTCCGCTTCAACCGAGTCCCAGATCCACTCCTGAACCTTGCGTTCCTCTCCCATGAACGTGAAGGGCAGCGCCTCCCAGGCCGCGGCGTGGGCCTCCGGGTCCGCCGGGGGGGCCTGGCGATCGTGGGGCCATCGGGGGCGGTGGCAAAAGCACCGTTCTGGCCTGCTTCAACCGCCTGCACGACATCAACCCTGCCTGCGAGCTGCGCGTGACCCACAACCTGGCCCAGGCCCGCCGTCTAGGCGACGACGGGGCCGTGTTCTGGAACCGCGACGGCGTGGGTCATCGGGAGGAGCAGGGAACGGCCGATGCGGTGTTCGCCTCGCCCTGCTCACCGATCAGCGCCGCGTACCTGGAGGGAGCCAGGGGCTGACGCCCCTGGCCGATCCACTGACAGCCGGGTGTGGTGGTGGCGATCCTGCCGGAGATACCAACAGGCCTCCCCCGGCCGATGGAGGTGTGATTCAGCTCAGCCCATCAGGACAGATCAAGCCCACAGCTGCGACACCTGGGCAAACACGGCCTCGCCGATTCGTTCGCCAATCTTGACGCCTTCCTTGTTGCCGTCATCGAAGTGGATGCCTCCGAATATCCGGGAATCCCCAGATTCTACCCAGGCGTCTCTCCAGGTATCCCAGGATAGAGTAACAGGAATATTCTTTTCCTTTTCGATCAGCGAAGTCGTTGTCACGGAGGCACCAAATTGTTCCTGCCCCGTGATCAGTTCAATCAATTTGCCGGCCGCAGATGAGAATGTGCTGTGGCCAGAGGTGAACTCTGCAAAAGGTGGCGAATAGAAGTTGCCAAAGGTCTGGTAGGTTTCCCAGTCTGTACCATTGATTTTTTGGGTGTTCTTGGTGCTGCGATTGTATGCATTGATTTGTACGCCGCCAGTGATGGGATCGACATCATTGAGCAGCTCAAGACGGCTGAACTCGCGAATGGCGGTGAGGGGGCGGGTGTAGTCGGTTTCGGTCTTCAGGCCCCAGGACGAGACACTGGCGGAGAGCAGCGCCTGGCCGATGCCGAAGAACATCCGCACATCCTCCTGGCGGGTGTTGTCGTAGAGCTCGGAGGCGTAGCGGCCGAACTCCACCCAGGTGCCGGGTGGAAATCCGGTGCCAGGACCATCCTCCCAGAATTCGGCGATCAGCTTCTGCTTGTCGGTGAGGTTGGCGCTGGCATCCACAACCCGTTGAGCCTGCTCGATGAATGCAGGGTTGATGTCAACCCCGATCAAGTCTTTGCTAATGGAAACGACCTCGCCATTTGTTCGAGTGATCGTTCCAGCCTTGGCATCATGAGTGGCATCGGGATCCAGCAGGAAGGGCTCAGGTGATTTGAGCTCAGCCTTGAGATCCTGGAGTTGTTGCTTGCTGAGGATCTGGTTTACCTCTCCCCACTGGGGAGTGAGAAACTTCTGAAGGCCGCTCGCAGGGTTGCCGCCCACGTTGTACTCCGGAGTCCAGCGATCGAGCTCGCGCACATCTGTTGGACCAGAATTGACGGGGCTGTAGCTGCTTGCAGCGCGCGATCCATCGAGCTCGTAGAATGAAACAATCGCATCGGCAACTGCTGTGCCGACTTTCTTCGCGGCGGCATCGGCGGATAGACCCAGGTCGTTCAACGCAGCACGGAGGCCTGTTTCCGCTAGGGAACCTCCCTCAGGTGCTTCACGGCGCATGACATCGGTTGCGGCATAGGCAATCACGTTGTCGATGAAGGCCTCCCGATTTTTTGGGGAGATGCCTTTGAGGGAGTCTTTGGCGAGCTTCGTTAGGCTTTTGTCCGTTTTCTTTCCGCCTAGGCTGGTCTCCTCTTGATTGTCATAGATCTGCTGGGCTTCATACATCGCTGAGCCCACCATGCCGTAAAATCTAGCGGCAATAGTGGGGCCGATCACCCCATTAATTTTGACAGCTCGGGCTTCAACAAGGTCGGTGGCTATACCGGCCAGCTTGAACGCGACTGTCGAAGCACCATCGGTGACCTTGGTCTCAGTGTTGAGGGTGTTTCCCTCGGGATTGACCCTGATCAGTTCTGGATTGGCCATTGGTGAATTGGGGTGCTTTAGAGCTTGGCTTCTCCGGTAGAGCCCAGAGCTATTGCTATGTTCCCAGCGCCGCAGGCCCATCCTCGATATTTCAGCTCTTTTTTAATAAAGCTCTTTATCTCTTCGTTTTTTTGGACTAATGATAGATTAAGGCAGTGATGTGTAGAGTCTTCTGCCTGCGTATGCAGTCCTTCGCCGCCAAGCTTGTCAGGGTTTTCTTATCTCGCTTGAGGTGCTCCATGGGCGCCTGGTAACGGTTCACCTGTTCTCGCTTCAGGTCTGAGAGCCAGCTGGTTGACCGGTGTTGCTTGCCCAGTCATTCTGCGGTGGAAGTGTCCCGATGATCAGCAGCAGGAACCCTCGGTCGCCGATGCGGCTGCGGCCTGGGGCGATTCCGCCGACGCACTGGACGGTCCACCAAAGGGCAGCTCGCCCCCGCAGCCAGCAAACAGCCCGTAGTGGCGGCTGAAATCGCCGATGAAGCTGAAGTGGGGGGCCAGGCGGCTATCCGCAAGCATGCGGAAGGTGTTGCCGCACACCGGAAACACCTTGCCGGCCTCGATCCAGTGGTGCTTGTCGAAAGGCAGGGCGTGGGGGTGCTCGGCGATCGTGCCGCGGTAGATCACCGCCTGGCCGTGGTCTTCGCAGGCATCCTCCAGCTCGGGGAGGTGGAACAGCCGGTAGGTGGCGGAGAAGAAGCGGATGGCGCCGGTGCGGGCGGCCAGCTCGGCATCGGTGATCTCCAGGGGCCGGTCGCTCACCAGGCGGGGATCGGTGAAGCCGGCCTGGCGGGCCAGGCGCAGGAAGTCGTTCCAGTAGAGGGCGCCGCTGAGGCATTCGCCGTAGAGCACCGGATCGTGGCGCAACGCCTCGGGCACGCGCCGGTCGGCGTACACGTCGGCGAAGAAGAATTCACCGCCGCTCTTGAGCAGACGCCGCACCCCGTTCAGCACGGCCAGCTTGTCGGCCGAGAGGTTCACCACACAGTTGGAGATCACCAGATCAAAGCTGCCGGGCTCCAGCGCCAGCTGATCGAGCTGCTCGATCCGGCCCTCCAGGAACTCCACGTTGGCGAAGCCAAACTGCTCAGCGTGGTGCTGCTGGTGCCGCCGGGCCACGGCGAGCTGCTCGGGTGTCATGTCCACCCCCACCACCGCGCCGCTGGCGCCTACCAGCTGGGCCAGCAGGAGCACATCACGGCCACTGCCGCAACCCAGATCCAGCACCCGCAGGCCCTCCAGCAGCGGCGGCACCACCAGGCCGCAGCCGTAGTAGCGCGACAGCACCTCGGGATGGATGCGGGCCAGCAGCGGACGCAGGGCCGCCGGCACGCTGCTGGCGTCGCAGCAGGCGTCGGTGCGCAGGTCGGCGCTGCTGCTGAGCGTGGCGCCGTAGTACTCCTGCACGCCGCGGCTGACGTCGGGGGTGCTGGTGTCGGGGCCGCAGCAGCAGGTGCCGGTGGCGGGGGTGATCTCGGTGCTGCTGGTCATGCGTGTTGGCGGAACGTGGTGGGCGGGCGCCCTGCAGACGCCGATGCTGACGCAGGGGGCTCAGCCGCGCCGTCGCCAGGCGTGGTAGCGGCGCAGCCAGGGCATCAGGTGCTGGGGAACCCGTTGCTTCTTCCACACGCCGGCGGCGTACTTGTTGGCCTCCGCCATGGTGGGGTAGGCGTGAATGGTGGCAAAGATCTTGCTGAGCCCCAGGCCCCACTTCATCGCCAGGACGACCGCAGCCAGCAGCTCGCCGGCGTGCTCGCCCACGATCGTGGCGCCCAGGATGCGGTCGCTGCCGGGCTGGGTGAGCACCTTCACGAAACCCTGCTCGGCGCTGTCCACGATGGCGCGGTCGAGTTCGTGCAGGGGAAAGCGGGTCACGTCCACGGCGATGCTCTGCTGCGCGGCGTCGGCTTCGGTGAGCCCCACGGTGGCCACCTCCGGTTCGGTGAAGGTGGTGCGGGGGATCACCCGGTAGTCGGCCTTGAAGGCGTGCAGGTTGCCGAACAGGGCGTTCACCGCCGCATACCAGGCCTGGTGGGCGGCGGTGTGGGTGAACTGGAATGGTCCGGCCACATCGCCGGCGGCGTAGATGTTCGGGTAGTTGGTCTGCAGGAAGGCGTTGGTGGTGACCGTGGTGCCGGTGGGGATGCCCAGCTCCTCCAGGCCGTAGCCCGTGAGCCGGGCGCGGCGGCCGAGGGCGCAGAGCACGGCATCGCAGGTGATCGCCCGCTCCTCGTCCCCCTGCCGCACCCGCACCGTCACCGCCCCCTGGGGGCCGGGCTGGCGCTCGAAGCCGAGCATCTGGGCGCCCATCAGCAGGGTCACGCCGTCAGCTTCCAGGGCCTGCTGCACCTCGGCGGCCACGTCCGCGTCTTCCTTGCTTAGCAGGCGCTGGCTGCGCTGGATCTGGGTGATCGGCAGGCCCAGCTGGGCCAGGGCCTGGGCCAGTTCGCAGGCGATCGGCCCGCCCCCCAGCACCGCCAGCCGCGGCCGCTCCAGGGCGCAGCTGCCCAGCCAGCTCCACACCGTTTCGCTGGTGAGCAGCGGCACCGCATCGCTCCCCGGCCAGTGGGGCAGCACCGGCTCGGCGCCGGTGGCCAGCACGATCGCGCGGGCCGTGAGCTTGCGCTCCTCCCCCTCGGGCCCCTGGATCGCCACGGTCCAGGGATCGAGCAGGCGGGCCTGGCCGCGCAGCACCTCCACCCCCAGGCCCTCGTAGGGCTCCACGCTGTCGTGGGGCGCAATCGCCTCCACCTTGGCGGCCACCCGCGCGAACACCTGGCGCACGTTCAGGCGCGGCTCCACCGGCTCAAGGCCATAGCGGTCGGCACGGCGCATGCGGGCCGCCAACCGCGCCGAACTGATCAGCGCCTTGCTGGGCACGCAGCCGGTGTTGAGGCAGTCGCCGCCCATCTCGGCTCGCTCCACCAGGGTCACTCGCGCCTTCACCGTGGCGGCGATGTAAGAGGTCACCAGTCCTGCAGCACCGGCGCCGATCACGATCAGGTTGCGGTCGAAGTGGCGGGGACGCCGCCAGGGGCGGTAGAGCCGCCAGACTTGCCAGCGGCGGGTGGCTGCCTTGGCCAGCCAGGGGAAGAGGGCCAGAAGCAGCAGGGAGCCCAACAGCGGCGGGCTGAGGATGCCGCCCAGGCCGCGCAGCTGGGCCAGCTGGGTGCCGGCGTTCACGTACACCAGCGTGCCGGGCAGCATGCCGAGCTGGCTGGTGAGGTAGTAGCTGGCGGCCCGCATCGGCGTCAGCGCCATCAGCAGATTCACCAGAAAGAAAGGAAACACCGGCGCCAGCCGCAGGCTGAGCAGGTAGAACACCCCATCGCGCGCCACGCCCGCCTCGATCGGTGCCAGCTGGCGGCCGAAGCGCCGCCGCACCAGATCGCGCAGCAGGGTGCGGGCCACCAGGAAGGCCAGCAGGGCACCCAGGCTGGAGGCGAACGACACCAGCAGGGTGCCGAGCCCCACACCGAAGATCGCCCCGCCGGCCAGGGTGAGCACCGCGGCCCCCGGAAGCGACAGGGCCGTGACCAGCACGTAGATGAGCATGTAGGCGCCGGCCACGAGCACCGGCGCCTGCTCCCGCTGCTCCAGCAGGGCACCGTGGGCGCGCTGCAGGCCCTCGAGGGTGAGCTGGCGGTGCAGGCCCAGAGCGAAGAACAGCACCACCACCAGGGTGATGGCGGCGATCAGCAGCCGCTGGCGCCAGCGGGCGGGCCGACCGGTCGGTGGCGCTGCGGGGGAGGTCATGCGTCAGGCTCGATCCCGTCGGTACCGGTGAAGCCTTCCCGTGGATTGCCCGCGGAGGGGAGATGAAAACCAGCAGGTCCGCTGGCCGGTACTGCCATCACCGGGTTTTGGGAGGGTCGGTTTCCTGCAACGTCCTGTGCGCATCGTGATCCTGGCCAAGGCCCCGCGGCCCGGCGCGGTGAAGACCAGGCTGGAGCCGGCCCTGGGGGCGGACGAAGCCGCCCGGCTGGCGGAACGGCTCCTGCGCCGCACCATTGCGACGGCCTGCGCCAGCGGACAGGGCGTGGTGGAGGTGTGTGCGAGTCCCGGTCCCGACGATCCGGCCTGGCGGCGGCTGAGCTGGCCGCCGGAGCTGGTCTGGAGTGAGCAGAGCGGCGGCGATCTGGGTGAGCGCATGGCGGCGGTGGCCCAGCGGGTGCTGGCGTCGGGCGCGAATCTGCTGCTGCTGGGGATGGATTGCCCCGAACTGGAAGTCCACCACCTGCAGACGGCCGCGGCCCAGCTGTCAGGCGCCGATGCTGCGCTGATCCCCAGCCTGGATGGGGGCTATGTGCTGCTGGGCCTGCGCTGCTTTCACCCCGCCCTGTTCCAGGCGGTTCCCTGGAGCACGGCTGCGGTCTGCGCCATCACCCGCGAGCGGCTGCGCACGCTGGGATGGTCGTGGACCGAGCAGTGCCCCCTGACCGATCTCGACGAACCTGCAGATCTGGATCGTCTCCCGCAGACAATCCGTGGGCAACTTGCGATCGGCCATGACCCTGGATCACCCGCCCCAAGGGGCCGCACCGGCCCTACTGGACAGCATTCAGGTGGTGATCCCGGTGCGTGATGAGGAGAACACGCTCGCCTATGTGATCGGCCAGCTGCAGGGCCAGGGTGTGCTTCGCATCCGGGTAGTGGACAACGGCAGCCGCGATCGCAGCGCCGCCATTGCCCGGCAGCTAGGGGCGGAAGTGCTCAGCGAACCGACTCCCGGCTATGGGCGGGCCTGCTGGCGGGGCTGCAGCAATCTCGATCCGGCTGTGCGCTGGCTCCTGTTCTGTGATGGCGACGGCGGCGATCCGCTCGAGGAGCTGCCCCGCTTCCTGCAGCTGATGCAGCACCACGACCTGCTGCTGGGCGACCGCACCGCCACCGCCGCCGGACGGGCGGCGCTGACGCCTCTGCAGCGCTGGGGCAACTGGCTGGCCACAACGCTGATCGCCCTGGGCTGGGGATTCCGCTACCGCGATCTGGGCCCTCTGCGGCTGGTGCGGCGCTCTGCGTTCGAGGCCATGGGGATGCGCGACCGCGGTTATGGCTGGACCCTGGAGATGCAGGTGCGGGCGATCGAGCTGGGTCTGCGGGTGCGGGAGATCCCCGTTTCCCATCGGCCGCGCCTGGCCGGCCACTCCAAGATCTCCGGGCGCTGGGGCGCCAGTGTGCGGGCCGGGAGCGTGATCCTCTCCACCCTCGGGCGCAGCTGGCTGAGGCGATGGCAGTGATGGCGCCCTTCTCCACCCGCCTGCGGCTGCTAGCCAGTGCCCTGCTGCTGATCGGCGGGGCGTTGTGGATGGCTCCCCACGGCGACCTGTTCCACCCAGCCCAGCTGTTGCCGTTCTGGGGGGCGGCGGCGGTGATGGGTCTGGGGTTTGCCCTCTCCTGGACCTTGCCTGCCCTTCCCCGGGCACTGTTCTGGGCCGTGGCGGTGCTGGCGCGGCTGGCGCTGCTGCCGATGGATCCCAGCGATGACATCTGGCGCTACCTCTGGGAGGGAGGAATCCAGCTGCAGGGTTTCAGCCCGTATCACCTCCCGCCTGATGCCCCGGCCCTGGAGGCCCTGCGCACGCCCTGGTGGGGGCAGATCAACCATCCGGGCACCACGGCGATCTATCCGCCCCTGGCCCAGCTGCTGTTCCGGCTGCATGCCGCCCTGGCCCAGCAGGTGCTGCTGTTCAAGGCGTCCTTCCTGGCCGCCGATCTGGCCATCTGCGGTCTGCTCGCTGCCCGCTTCGGCGTCACCCGTGCGGCGCTCTATGGCTGGAATCCGCTGGTGATCTACAGCGTCAGCGGTGGCGGCCACTACGACAGCTGGTTCCTGCTGCCGCTGGTGGCCGGCTGGCTGCTGGCCGAGCGCGAACCCCCGCCCCGGGGCCCCCGAGCCCAGGCCTGGATCGACCTGCTGCTGGGCCTGAGCGTGGCCCTGAAGTGGATCACCCTGCCGCTGCTGATTCAGCGTGTCTGGAGTCGCTGGCGGCAGCTTCGGCGCCCCGGCCCCGTGGTCGCCACCGTGCTCCTGGGGCTGGCGCCCCTGCTGCTCGGGGCCGTGGCTTTCTGCCGTGGGCCGGCCTGTCCGCTGCTGCCCACTGGCTCCACGTTCATGCGTTACGGCCGCAGTGCCGAGTGGATGCCCCACTGGATCGCCCAGCTCTGGCCCTGGACCCGGCAGATCAACGCCGTGCACGGCCTGTTGCTGGTGGTGGTGGTGCTGCTGCTGCTGGCCACCACCGCCCGGTTGGGTGTGTTCGCCTGGCGCTACCTGCTGGCGGTGCTCCTGCTCTCACCGGTGGTGCATGGCTGGTATTTCATCTGGCTGATGCCCTTCGCCGTGCCCAGCCAGAACTGGGGGGCCAGGCTGGTGAGCCTCTCGGCCTTCGTGTACTTCGTGCTGCCTTCGCGGCTGCCCGACTGGCAGCTCAGCACCACGGAACGGTTGTTGCTGTGGCTGCCCCTGCTGCTGGGGCTGCTGCTCAGCGGCCTGCTGCAGCGCCGGCCGCGAACCGATCCGGGGGTTCAGCGGTAAACCCCGCATCCGCCACCGTCCCTCACGCCATGCGCTCTGCCCACCACCGCGCCCCGCTGCTCCTGCTCTGCGGCGTGCTGCTGCTCGGCGCCGCGGGCTGCAACCGCGGGCCAGAGGCCTTGCTGGCTCGCACGGCCAGCGGCACCACGGCGGCGGCCCAGGCCCCCCAGCCACCGGCGGATCCCGCCGATTTCAACGCCGTGCTGGAGCGGGTGGTGGATGAGCGCGGCATGGTCGACTACGAAGCCCTGCAGCGCGAACCGGCCCAGCTTGATCGCTACCTCCAGGCCCTGGCCGCCCTCCCCCCCGCGCGCTTCGCCTCCTGGCCCGAGGCCGAGCAGATCGCCCTGCTGATCAACGCCTACAACGCCCTCACCCTGCGCTCGATCATTGATCACGATCCGATCCGGCCGAGCATCAAGGCGATTCCCGGCGTGTGGAAACTGCGCCGTCACCGGCTGATGGGCCAGCGCCTCACCCTCGATGAGATCGAGCACCGGATCCTGCGGCGCGATTACAACGAACCCCGCATCCACGCAGCCCTGGTGTGTGCCGCCATCAGCTGCCCGCCGCTGCGGCGTGAGGCCTATACGGGCCCAGAGCTGGACCGGCAGCTGCAGGATCAGACCAACCGCTGGCTGGCCAGCAGCGAGGGACTGCGGATCGATCGGGATGCCGGCACGGTTGCGATCTCCTCCATCTTTCAGTGGTTCGCCGAGGACTGGCCGCGGGCTGACCCCAACGCCGCCCCCGTGCCTGGCCACAAGAAGGAGAGCGCCGTGTTGCATTTCATCGCCCGCCACCGCCCCGTCGAGGAGCGGCAGCTGTTGCTGGGGGGCGACTACCGCCTCCAATACCTCCCCTACAACTGGGACCTGAACCGTCAGCGCCCCTGAGAGGAGAGACGCGAAGCCCGGATCAGGCCGGCTCTGTCTCCAGCAGGTCGCTGATTCGTCGCGTCAGCTCATCGAAGCAGGCGGAGAAGGCCTGCCGGGCCTCGTCCCTCTCCCCGTGGGCTGCCGGATCGGGAAGACCCCAGTGCAGCATCTGCGGGTCACCTGGCAGCGGCCCGCAGGTGCTGGCCGCGTGATCGCACACCGTCACCACCAGGTCGAAGGGGGCCTCAGCCGCCTCCAGGACGGCCGGCAGGCTCTTGCTGGTGAACTGGCTGGAGTCCACGGGGAGCTGGCTGATCTGCTCGAGGGCCAGGGGGTGCACCCGGCCGGTGGGGGCACTGCCGGCGCTGGCCACGTCAATCGCCCCCTGCCCCAGGGCCTGGAAGAGGGCCTCAGCCATGATGCTGCGCGCGGAATTGCCGGTGCACACCACCAGCACCCGTGGGCGGCCAGGGCTGTTGTCGCTTGGGCTGTTGCCGGTGGTGCCGGTGCTGGTCGAGTCGTTCATGGCAGGAGAGATGTCAGGTGGACTGTCGGGAGGAATGCCAGGGGACCTTTCAGAACAGAAGCTGTCAGGGCTGCGACAGCAGTTGGGGTGCTCAGCTCAGGGCGCCGCCGCAGCTGGAGCCGGCACCGGCGGTGCAGCCGAAGCAGTGATCGGCGACGGCGATCGGTTCATCTGCCGGGTCATGCTCCAGCAGCTCCCGCAGATGGCGCCGAGGGCTGGCTTCGCCCGCTGCCAGGCCAGTCATCGGCAGACCGAGCATCTGGTTGAAGTCGCAGTCGTAGAGGTAGCCCTGCCAGTCCACGCTGATGGTGGAGCGGCACATCACCTGCTCCAGGTTCGAGGGGTTGTGACTGGAGCGCAGCAGATCCATGTAGTTCTCCAGCCGGCCCTGCTGGCGCAGGACGGCCGCGAAGCGCTGGATCGGCATGTTGGTGATCGTGTAAAGCCGGTTGAAATGGATGCCGAAGTGTGCGTCCAGCTCGCGCCTGTAATCGGCCTCCAGCGCCGCCTGGGGCGGTGGCAGCGTCGGCCCCTGGGGGTTGTACACCAGATCCAGTTGCAGGCCTGAACCCTCGATGCCGTATCCGAGGGCATTGAGCTGGCGCAGGCCGGCGATGCTGCGGGCGAAGACGCCGTCGCCGCGCTGCTGGTCGACATTGGCGGCGCTGTAGCAGGGCAGGGAGGCCACCACCGTGACCCCTTGATTGGCCAGAAACCGGGCCAGATCCTCTTGGCCGGGTTCGCTCAGGACGGTGAGATTGCAGCGGTCGATCACGGCCACCCCCAGCTGCCGGGCCGCGATCACCAGCGCCCGGAAGCCGGGATGCAGTTCAGGGGCGCCCCCGGTGAGATCGAGGGTGGTGAGGCTCCGGGCCTGCAGCACCGCCGGCACCAGGCCGATGGTGGGCGCGTCCATCATCTCGGTGCGGCTGGGCCCGGCGTTCACGTGGCAGTGGCTGCAGCTCTGGTTGCAGCGGTAGCCCAGGTTCACCTGCAAGGTGCCGGGCCGGCCCCGGCGCAGGGCGGGGAAGGCCAGGCGAGGAGCGCTGGCCTTCCCGGTGGGGGTGGCGTTGGCGAGCTCAGGCACTGGTGAGCAGCCGGGGGCCATCGGGGGTGCTGCCATCGGGGTGGAGGGGCTCGAGGGTGATGCTGAGGGACTGGGCTTCGCTGGAGGGCTGGGTGGGAATCGGCATCGCCACGCTGCCGTCGGCATTGGGAACGAAGCGCACACAGCCCTTCGTTCTGCCGTTCACGTTCGCCCACAGGCGGTACACATGGGCGGGCGGCGCCGGCGGCAGCCCACGCACCTGCAGCAAGTTGTGATCCTGGCCTGGGTTCACCACCACTTTTCCGGAGATCCCGGCGTACTCCGATGTGCCCCGCAGCGCCAGTGTGCGGCTGGCCGTTGCCGGTGCCGCCAGCCGCAGGCTGGCCATCTCCCCGCGCAGCTGCACCACCTGGGTGCCCAGCGCCACGAGGCCGGAGGCCATGGCGGCCATGCCGAGCTGGGCGGTTCGCAGGGCCCAGCGCCGGGCCTGCTCCTCGGCCTGTGGCTGAAGACGGCTCTGCTCGGATCGCAGCAGTCGCCGGCGCAGCCGGGCGGGGGGGGGTGCGGCATCGGGCAGGGCCATGGGCAGCAGCTCCAGGGTCAGCCGCAGTTCATCGAGCTGGCCCTGCAGGTGAGGGTCACTGGCGAGGGTCTTCCGCAGCTCCTGCCGCTCGCCTTCATCCAGGTCGCCGAGCACATAGCCGGCCAGCAGTTCATCGAGCTGGGGAGGGGTGTCGTGGCGATCAGGTCGGTTGGGATCAGGGGCGGCCATGGTGATCGGCGGCGGTGGGGGACGGGGCGAGGGCGTTGAGGGAACTGGAGGAGAAATCCAGCAGGTGGCCCCGCAGGGCCAGCAGCCCCTGGCGGGAGCGTGTCTTCACCGTGCCCAGGGGGATCTGCAGGTGTTCGGCGATCGTCGACTGACTCATGCCCTCGTAGTAGGCCAGCTCCAGCACCTGGCGCTGGTTGGGGTGAATGCGGGCCAGGGCGCTGCGCATGCGCTCAGCCAGATCCCCCAGCTCGGCCCAGTCGTGGGCGCTGCGGGTATGCCCGCCCAGAAGCTGGGTCGACCAGCGCTGCAGCAACTGCCAGCGGTTGCGCTGCTGGCTGAGGCGGTTGATCGCCATCGAGCGGGTGAGCAGCAGCAGGTAGGCGAGCACCGGCCCCCGGCTCGCGTCGTAGCGCTCCTGGCGCCAGTAGCGCAGGAAGACGTCCTGCACCAGATCCTCCGCAGCGGCGCTGTCGCGGCAGAGCCGGAGCGCCAGGCGGTAAACGGCTGGGCTGTAGGCGTCGTAGAGGCCGGCCAGATCGTCGGGCGGTGGTGGCGGCAGGCTGTAATCGTTGACGACCATGCGCAAGGTGGGGAATGTGAGGGAGTTACCGGCTGGCTGCACGATCGGTTTCAGGCCTGCGATCGCCTTCCCTCCTGCGGTTCGTTGTTGTCTGGATCGCTCGCGGCTCAGCCTCCATGGCTGAACAGGCCGACGGGACTGGTTTGATCTTGCCGGTGTGGTGCGCTGCGGCAGCGCGCGCTGCTCTGCAAGGGCTGGTCGGGCTGCCCTCTCCAGAGCTGGTGCAACCCCTGCAGGTCCACGGTACCGGCGAACACCGGTTGGTACCGGTCGAGGCCGTGGCCCCCTTGGGCGATGGGTGTGTGCTGGCGATCGCCCGCTGCGATCCGGGTGCGGGGGTACTGGATCTCACCCGGCGGCTCTGGGTCTGGGCTGAGGTTCACTGGCTCGATGGACCTGGTCCGTGGCTGGAGCTGGCGGCGGGCCACGGGGTGGGCCGGCTGGCGGCCAGCGGCGAGGCCTGTCTGTCGGGCTATGCCAGGGAGCTGCTGGAGTGGAACCTGCGGCCCCTGCTGCCCCCGGGCCGGCGCCTGGCCCTGCGGATCGTGATCCCGGAGGGCGAACGCCTGGCCGCCCGCACCAGCAATGCCGCCTTCGGGGTGGTGGACGGTCTGGCCCTGATCGGCACCCAGGCGACGGTGCAGCGCAGTGCCGCCCCGGAGCAGCTGGAGGCGGCCCTGGCCGAGCTGCGCCGGCGGGCCGCATGGCCGGGATTCGCCGGTGATCTGGTGCTGGTGATCGGCGAGAACGGCCTGGATCTGGCGCCGCGCCTGGGCCTGCCGCCGGAACTCTTGCTCAAGGCGGGCAACTGGCTGGGTCCGCTGCTGGTGGCGGCGGCCGAGGCAGGCGTGCGACGCCTGCTGCTGTTCGGCTACCAGGGCAAGTTGATCAAGCTGGCCGGTGGCATCTTCCACACCCATCACCACCTGGCCGATGGCCGCGCCGAGGTGCTCACCGCCCTGGCGGCCCTGGAGGGGCTGGCAGGTGCCGACCTGGAGGCCCTGCACGGCGCCGCCACCGTGGACCAGGCGATGGCCCAGCTCAGCCGCCACCAGCCGGCTCTGGCCGGCCGTCTGCAGGGGCGGATCGCCGCTGCGATCGAGCGGCGCAGCAGCGCCTACCTGGAGCGCCATGGGGTGGCGGCGATGGTGGTGGGAGCCGTGTTGTTCGCCCGCGATCGGCGGATCTGCGCTGCCGGGCCGGTCGGTGCCCTGCTGCTGCAGGAACTCAGCGCAGGGGTTGCCGGCAGTGCAGAGGGTGGGTCCGCTGCGGAGGCGGCAAAGGGCGACTCCTAGGCTGGCCCGAATGCCCCCTGGGCCGTCCGGCCTGCTCCATGCCCGTTCTTGACGCCGCCTCGCAGTCGTCGCGCCATCCGGCGATCGTGATCCTGGATTTCGGCTCCCAGTACTCCGAGCTGATCGCCCGGCGCGTGCGCGAGACCGAGGTGTTCTCCCTCGTGATGGGCTACACCACCACGGCCGAGGAGCTGAAGGCCATCCAGCCCAGGGGGATCATCCTCAGCGGCGGCCCCAGCTCGGTGTACGAGGCCGGTGCGCCGGTGTGTGATCCAGGAATCTGGGACCTGGGCATTCCCGTGCTCGGGGTCTGCTACGGCATGCAGCTGATGGTGCAGCAGCTGGGTGGAGCCGTGGTGGCGGCCGGCAAGGCCGAATACGGCAAGGCGCCGCTGCAGGTCGACGACCCTGTGGATCTGCTCACCAACGTGGAATCGGGCTCCACGATGTGGATGAGCCACGGAGACTCGGTGGAGCGGCTGCCGGATGGGTTCGCGCGCCTGGCCCACACGGACAACACCCCCGAAGCGGCGGTGGCCGATCACCAGCGCCGCCTCTATGGCGTGCAGTTTCACCCGGAGGTGGTGCACTCCACCTGCGGCATGGCACTGATCCGCAACTTCGTCTATCACATCTGCGGCTGTGAAGCCGACTGGACTACCGCCGCCTTCATTGAAGAAGCGGTGGCCGATGTGCGCGCCCAGGTGGGCGACAAGCGGGTGCTGCTGGCGCTCTCGGGCGGCGTGGATTCCTCCACCCTCGCCTTTTTGCTGCACAGGGCGATCGGCGATCAGCTCACCTGCATGTTCATCGACCAGGGCTTCATGCGCAAAGGGGAGCCCGAATTTCTCACCGACTTCTTCGACACGAAGTTCCACATCCGGGTCGAATACATCAATGCCCGCGAGCGTTTCATCAACAAGCTTGCCGGGGTCACCGATCCGGAGGAGAAGCGCAAGCTGATCGGCACCGAGTTCATCCGCGTGTTCGAGGAGGAGAGCAAGCGCCTCGGCCCCTTCGACTACCTGGCCCAGGGCACGCTCTACCCCGACGTGATTGAGAGCGCCGGCACCAACGTCGATCCGAAAACGGGTGAACGGGTGGCGGTGAAGATCAAGAGCCACCACAACGTGGGTGGCTTGCCGAAAGACCTGCAGTTCAAGCTGGTGGAGCCGCTGCGCCGTCTGTTCAAGGACGAGGTGCGCAAGGTGGGCCGCAACCTCGGCCTGCCCGAGGAGATCGTGGGTCGCCATCCCTTCCCCGGCCCCGGCCTGGCGATCCGCATCCTGGGCGAGGTCACCGACGAGAAGCTCGACAT
>Ga0208229_1000039_pt1 | contig 27413 bp, 24 predicted proteins | sample LakMenEpi22Aug11_FD_150725 | JGI IMG/M metagenome (GOLD analysis project Ga0208229, IMG submission 150725) | Freshwater microbial communities from Lake Mendota, WI - 22AUG2011 deep hole epilimnion (SPAdes) | ecosystem: Environmental > Aquatic > Freshwater > Lake > Epilimnion/Euphotic zone ... | reverse complement strand
CCTGCAGGTCATCCGAGTCGCCCGACGAGTCGGCCCGCGCCGGTGGGGGCGGTGGAGCCGGTGGTGAACCTGCCGCAATACTGTCGAACAAGGCCTGGAGGTCGTCGGAATCGCTGCCGTCGTCTGGTTTGATCGGATTTGCCATCGCGCTCTTTTCCTGATCGCCTGGCGCCCTCAGGCGCCCTGCCCCATCTTTTCAAAAATTTTTGCCAACTTCTCGTTCAAGGTGGCCGCTGTAAAGGGTTTGACGATGTAGCCGGATGCCCCTGCCTGAGCTGCGGCAATGATGTTTTCCTTCTTCGCCTCGGCCGTAATCATGAGAAACGGCAAACTCCGCAATGCCGGATCCGCGCGCACAGACTGCAACAGGGTAAGCCCATCCATGTTGGGCATATTCCAGTCTGATACGACAAACTCGAAGCCCCCGCCTTGCAGTTTGGCCAGGGCCACCGCGCCGTCCTCCGCCTCGTCGACATTGGTAAAACCGAGTTCCTTGAGCAAATTCCGCACAATCCTTCGCATGGTCGAAAAGTCATCGACCACCAGAATCTTCAGCTTGCCTGGTTCAATTGCCATGTTTTCCCGGCTCCATCAATCGCGGGCAGACTTGATCAACATCGGACGCATGGTTTCCGCCAGTGCATCCGCGTCGAACTTTGCCACGTAGGCATCGACGCCCACACTCTTGCCCATCGCCCGATTGGCTTCCGACGAAAGCGATGAATGCATCACCACCGGAATTCCGGTAAAGCGCGCGTCGGACTTGATGTTCTTGGTCAGTACATAGCCGTCCATTTCCGGCATCTCGGCATCAACCAGAATCAGGTTGACCTCGTCGCGCAGGCTTTGACCGGTCTGCTGGGCATGGGCCGCCATGCCTGAAAGTCGTGTCCAGGCTTCCAGGCCATTCTGCGCATGCTTGTGCTTGACGCCGAGCTTGTCCAGAACCTCGGCGATCTTCTTGCGCGCGATGGCGGAATCGTCGACAAAGAAAACGTTCATGTTTTCAGCGTCGTGAACACGCTCAATCTGACCAATCACCGCCTCGCCAAAGGTATTGGCCATGATCTGCTCGACATCGACTATCGACACCAGTTTTCCATTGGGCAGCTCGGTTATGGCCGTGATGTAGGCATGCGAACCGGTGGTCACTGAATCCGGGGCGCGTACCTTGTCCCACTCGACGCGAATGATCCGGTCGACCCCGTGCACCAGAAAGCCCAGCGTGCGTTTGCTGTATTCGGTGACCATCATCGAGCCGCCCCGGGTCGTCGGTGCGTCGGCCAGATTCATGACTTTCGACAGGGAAAGCACCGGAATCACATTGCCGCGCAAGCTGATCAGGCCTTCAACTCCGCCCGGCATGTTCGGCGCCTTGGTGATGCTTGGCGTCTGGCTAACCTCGCGCACCTTGAATACATTGATGCCGAAGGTTTCGTGGGTCCCCAGCGAGAACAGCAGAATCTCCATCCGGTTGGAACCCGCAAGCTTGGTACGCGCATCGACGTTTTCCAGCAGCGAGTTGCCGTTCGAATTGGTGCCCGCGTAAGTCTGGGTGGAATTCATGGCGAACAACTCTCTCGATCAGTTTGTGGTTGCGGCCGCGGGCTTGTGACCAAGCAGCAGGCGCCCAAGCGTTTCCGACAAGCGGTGGGGTTCAAACTTCGGCACATATTCATCGACGCCCACCGAGCGGCCCAGCTGCTGGTTGGACATCGACGACAGTGAGGAGTGCATGATGATCGGGATGCCGGCAAAGCGCGGATCGGACTTGATGTTCTTGGTCAGGAGATAGCCATCCATTTCCGGCATTTCGACATCGGTCAACACCAGCTGCACATAGTCCTTGGCATGCTTGCCCGTACTTTCGGCAAGGGATGCGATCCGTTGCATCTCCTCCCACGCGGCCCGACCATTGACCGCGCTGATGTGCTTGACTCCCAGAACAGCCAGGGTGCGCTCAATCTGGTTACGCGCGACGGAAGAGTCGTCAGCGAAGAGTATGGTCAAATCGTCACGACCGAGCGACGATATTCCGCTGAATATCATCGCGTCGTCTTCCTTGGCAGTCTCTGCAAGCACCCGCTCGACGTCCAGCATCATCACCAGGCGTTCATCCTGCAACTCGGTAACGGCCGTCACCAGGCCGCCCAGGTTGGAAGTCAGCATTTGCGGAGGAACGCGCATTTGCTCCCAATCGAGGCGCAGGATGGTGTCCACGGACTCGACCAGAAAGCCCTGGGTTTTGCCGTTGTATTCGGTCACGATCATGATGTCGCGCGGACTGTCCGGCTGCATGCCGATGTAATCGGCCAGATCGACCACGGGAACCAGGGCGCCGCGCAGGCTGACCATGCCCTTGACGGCTGGAGGCATGTCGGGCGCAGCCGTAATCGGCGGCGTACGCATGACCTCGCGAACCTTGAACACATTGATGCCGAAGGTTTCGCGACGTCCCGTGCGGCTATCCACGCCAAGCGCGAACAGCAATATCTCCAGCTTGTTGGTGCCGGCCAAACGAGTCCGGGCGTCGATACTGTTAAACAATTCAGACATTTGCGAGCCTTTCAGCGCTGGCAACTACACAAGCGAGCCTTCGCGCGCGACAGCCAATAGTACGCCACTTTTAGTTGCGGCATGGGCAAAAAGCGCCAGCTTCGCTGGTCGCAAAAGGAGTCGCCCAAGGCTTCAGACCTTTTCCCGGACAAGAACATCACTCGGTGCGATACCCGATTCGCACACCGCCCCAATGACGGCCCTTGACATAAACCGGTGCCGAAATGTCATGCATGATCTCTCCAGTGTCCCGCCTGTAGGTTTGCAGCAGAAATGGAAGTTCGTGGTCGCCACAACGCTTGCCGACCGGATCGCCAAAAACGCGCTTGGTGCGGTTACCAACGAAATCCTTCTTCTCGTCGCCGGTAAGCGGCTGGCAGAAACGATTGTTGTGCGTCGGTACATAGCCGCGCCGGTCGCAGCCGATCGCGTAAGCTACCTCCTTGTTGCCATCCAGTACGGGCTCCTGGATTGCCGGCAACAACTTGTCACAGAAACCGTCGAACTTGGTGTGGAACTTCTGCGGCTTGGTATTCGCGATCGGCACGTAATTCGGATCGAACAGATCGTCAAGCTTGATCTGCCCCCGGTCAATCGCATCGGAGAAAGCCTTCGACATGGCCTTTGCCATGCCCTGAACAACACTCGGCATGCGTTCGTGCACCTTGAGTGCCTGATCACCGGCCGCCCCAAGTTTGAAAATCGTGCCCACTTCCTCAAGATTCATGGCGAGGTAGTCGAGCTGATTTGCCTCGGCCAGGGTATTTTTTGAACATTGCGCATTGCGGTCGGCCAGACTCATGATGCTGCTTACGTGCTCAACAATGGTTTTGGTTTCCTGACTCTGCCCGTGCATTGTCTGGGCAATGGTAGAAACCTTGTCCAGCGTCTCCTGCGCACCCGACTTGATTTGCTCCAGCGCCTCGGCGGCCTGGTTCGCCAATTGGGCTCCGTTCGCTGCTTGCAAGGATCCGGCCTTGATGGTCGAGATGGCGTGGCTGGTCTCGCTCTGGATTGCCGCAATCACCGAACTGATTTCACTGGTGGCAGCGGTCGTGCGCTCTGCAAGTTTGCGCACTTCATCGGCCACAACGGCAAATCCGCGACCCTGCTCACCCGCCCGCGCCGCCTCGATCGCGGCATTCAGAGCCAGCAGATTGGTTTGGTCCGCGATATCGTGGATCACCTTGACGATGCCGGAAATCTGCGATGAGCGCTCTCCCAGGGCTGCGACGACCTGTGCCGACTGCTCGACAGAGGACGCAATGCGCGCGATCTCGGCAGCGGCATCATGAACAATGGCCGCGCCGCGTGCCGAATTCTCGCGTGCCGCAAGGGCAATGCGCGCGGTCTCCTCGGCGCTCTGGGCGGCATGGGTCATACCCTCCGCCATGGCCGCGACCTCGGTCGCGGCGGCGCTGGCGGCAGCGCTTTGCTGCTCCGAACTTGACGCCGTTTCCCGCGCCTCGGCAATCAGTTTCTCCGCGGCGTCTGCCAACTGATTGGAATTGAACAACACCCGCGTGATGATGCCCTGAATGCTCGCCATCAATTCATTGTAGGCGGTGGCCGCCGGGGCCACGCTCGATGACGGCGGCACAACTGCGCGGCGAGCCAGATCGCCATCGTTGCGGGTGGTGTAGAGCACTTCCCGCAGGTGGTTTATCGGACCAGCGACAGCGGAATTGAAGTGCATCGAAGGCACCACGGCAACCAGAAGGCCCAGCACTCCCAGCAACACCATGACATCCATGCCGAGCGCTCCTCCCGCATAACTGACGACTCCCGCCCCGCCAACAGCAACAATCAACCCGGCAACAATATGCACCAACGGCGCACGAGATTCTGAGTCAGCCATTTTTCCACTCCTCCTCTTGAGGCTTTTTATAGCTTAAGCGATAACCCGCGATTTGGTCTTGTTTGTCTCTTTCGAAACCGGGAGGGAAGCGATTTGCGAGCTGGCGCGTCATTGTTTTATTGGTTCACTCTAGCAAAACTGCGGCCGAACTCAAAGCCGGAGGCGTGAGTCGGCGTTTGCCACAAGCAACTGACGGAGCTCGATACGGGCAACACCCAAGTCGACGGATGCGCGCTACCAACGCGCCGCCATCAATCGATGGTGAACAGCTTACCGAAGTTGGCAATATCAAGAATCTGCTTTACTGCATTGCGACAACCGGCCAGCTTGACTTCACGCGCAGCGCCCTTGGCCCTGTCGCGCAACATCAGCAGCATGCCCAGAGCGGAACTGTCAAGATATTCGACACCCGCCAAGTCCACAGTAATGGCTGTCGCAGGGCTCGCCAAAGCCGCATCAACCGCTTCGCGAAAATCCCGATGCGAATTGAAATCGAAACGTCCCTGGAGTCGAATGGCGGCGTGACCTTCGGTGACAGTGACAGAAGCCTGCATACAATAATCCTCGCTCAAACAGGGGCTGACGCGTCGAGTATAGCCCGGATTGGGGCCACCCGACTCAGCCTCCAGCGCGCTTGTCCAGCGCGCGCAACTTTGCCACGATGCTTGCCGAAATATCAGCGAGGCCGGCAACCTCATCCAGCGCGCCGATCTCGGCTGCTTCTCGCGGCATTCCGTAAACAACGCAGGACATCTGGTCCTGGCCGATGTTCCAGGCCCCGGCCTGATGCATGGCCAGCAAACCCTGCGCGCCATCCTTGCCCATGCCGGTGAGGATCACTCCGATGGCGTTCTTCCCGACCTGCTCGGCCACCGAGCGGAACAGCACATCGGCGGCCGGCCGGTGACGGTTCACCGGTTCTTCCCGGGACAGTTCCAGCACAAGACCACCGCCGCTCTTGCGCACCCTCATGTGCGAATGGCCCGGCGCCAGATAGGCAGTGCCCGGCTGCAGCCGCTCGCCTCCCTGGGCCTCGATGACCGTCAGTTTGGACAAGCTGTTCAAACGCTGTGCGAATGACGGCGTAAAGCTTTCCGGCATATGCTGCACCATGACGATGGGCGGCATTTCTCCCGGCAGCGAACTGAGTACTTCCTTGATGGCCTCCGTGCCTCCCGTCGAAGCGCCGATGGCAATGACTTTCTCCGCCAGCAGACGCGGCGAGAAACTGCTTTTCTGCGGCACAAGAGTCGGCGCTGGCGGCACGGCGGCGCGCACCGCGGTCGACTTCAGGCGAGCGCCGCTCGCAGCGCGGATCTTGTCGCGAATATCTTCCGCATAGCCCTGCAACATGGAGATATTCTCGGCCCGCGGCTTGGCCAGGTAATCGACCGCGCCGAGTTCGAGGGCCTTCAGGGTAACCTCGGAGCCCGCGGCGGTAAATGAGGAAATCATGATCACCGGCATCGGCCGCAAGCGCATCAGCCGGTCAAGAAACTCCAGTCCATCCATGCGCGGCATTTCGACATCAAGGGTCAGCACGTCGGGGTTCAGGGTCTTGATCATTTCGCGCGCGGCGATGGGATCCGGGGCAGCACCCACCACCATGAGATCCGCAGCGCCATTGATGATCTCGGTCAGCAATGCGCGCATCAGCGCGGAGTCGTCGACAATAAGCACCTTGATTGGCATGACTTCCTCTAGAACAACTCGATGTCACCCGATACCGGCGCTTCGGTGAGGCGCGCAGCGTATTCGCTTTCGCGCCGCAGCAGGGTGTCGTTATGCAGGCGGGTAAGCTTCTTGACCAGGACACGCCCGGTTGCCGGAAAGAAATACACCTTGCGCGGATGGACATCGAGCAGATCCTGCGCGGAAACGAAAATACCTTCAGTACGCAGAAAATCGAGCACGAAGCTGCAATTGCGCTCGCCGACATTCGAACTGGACAGGGCAGCCATTACCCGGCCGCCGCCGAATACCTTGGCCTCCAGGCTGCCGCGGCGGGCGCCGAGCTTGAGCAAATGGTTAATCAGGATTTCCATGGCGTAGGTGCCATAGCGGGCCGACGCCGAAAACGGAGATTGCTCGCCGGAATCTGCCAGCATGAAATGATTCATGCCGCCAATGCCCTTTTCCTTGTCGCGGATACAGGCAGAGACGCAGGAACCGAGCACCGTCACCAGCAGCATGTCGGTCGTCGTGACGAAATATTCGCCCGGCAGCACCTTGACCGCTTCGGCGCCAAAAGTCGGGTCGAAGTACCGATTCCCGGCAAGATGTTCGACAAACCCCGCCTCCATCGTCAAATCCTTGTCGCCGGCGTCGACGCCGGCCGATCTGCCCGCTCGTACACGGTGCGTCCCAGGGAGCGGAACACGTCGGCGGCATGCAGGAAACTCTCGGAATGGCCGGCAAACAACAAGCCGTCTTCGCGCAGCAAGGGTGCAAATTTTTGCAGGATGGTGCGCTGTGTCGGCTTGTCAAAATAGATCATTACATTGCGACAGAACATGACATCGAAAGGACCTTGCAGCGGCAAACGCGCATCGAGCAGGTTGATGCGGGTAAAACTGAGCAATTTCTGCAACTCCGGCCGTACCCGTACGTAGCCGGCCTGCGCCCCGCTACCCTTGAGGAAGAAGCGACGCAAGCGATCGGCGCTGAGCTTTTCCACCCGCTCCATGGGATAGACGCCCTTTTCCGCCGTAGCCAGCACATTGGTATCAATGTCACTGGCGACGATCGACACCGGCGGCGTCAGCGTGTCGAAAGCCTCGCAGGCGGTCATGGCCAGGGTATAAGGTTCTTCACCGGTGGACGCGGCCGAACACCAGATGCGAATGGGACGCTGCTTCAAGGTGCGCAGATGGCGAGTCAGAATTTCAAAGTGGTGCGCTTCACGAAAGAACGATGTGAGATTGGTCGTCAGCGAATTGACGAAAGTCTCCCATTCCGCTTCGTCGTTCGATTCGAGATGCGCCAGATACTGCTCGAAAGTGCTGTAGCCAAGGGCTCGCAAACGCCTCGCCAGCCGGCTATACACCATGTCCTGCTTGATCGGCGCAAGGGAAATTCCCGCATGCTTGTAGATCAGCGTGCGCACCCGCTCGAAATCAGCGGATGTAAAGTGAAATTCGCGGTCGCGCTGTTCCATGTTTTCGTTGATCAAGTGGGTTGCCGTGCAGCAGAGGAACTGATCGGATGAATCGGGTGACGGTTGCCGTGGCACCCGTCACCCGGGATTCAGCAATCGATGATCAGAATTCCTCCCATTGCTCTCCGGCATCCGCCAGATGAGGCGGCGCGACCTTCTTCGACGCCGTCGGCTTGGCCTGCGGACGGCCTCCCGCCAGTTGTCTTGGTGTCGCGTCACGCAACGCAGGGGCCGGCATCGTACGCCCGCCACCTTCTGCCAGCTTGAACATGCTCACCGTCTGTACCAGGCCGCGCGCCTGCTCTTCCAGGCTCTCTGCCGCCGCCGCGGCTTCTTCCACCAGTGCGGCATTCTGCTGGGTTACCTCATCCATCTGCGACACCGCCTGGGTGGTCTGCTCGATGCCCGAACTCTGCTCGCGTGAGGCGGATGCAATTTCCGTCACCAGGCTGGCTACCTGCTGGAAGCTGGTCACCACCTCGTCCATGGTGGTTCCCGCCTGCTGCACCAGCTTGGCACCGCTTTCAACCTTGTCGACTGATTCGGCGATCAGCGTCTTGATCTCCTTCGCCGCCGTGGCGCTGCGTTGCGCCAGATTGCGCACTTCCGTCGCCACCACGGCAAACCCGCGTCCCTGCTCGCCCGCGCGCGCGGCTTCCACCGCGGCATTCAGGGCCAGGATATTGGTCTGGAAGGCGATGCTGTCGATGACGCCGATGATGTCCGAGATCTTCTTCGAACTCGCCTGAATCTCGCCCATGGTGACCACCACCTGCTTCACGACTTCGCCGCCGCGCACCACGCCGGCATTGGAGGTCTTGGCCAGTTCGTTGGCCTGCTTGGCGTTCTCTGCGTTCTGTTTGACCGTGGCGTTGAGCTGCTCCATCGAGGAGGAGGTCTCTTCGAGGCTGCTGGCCTGCTCTTCGGTCCGGCTCGACAGATCCTGGTTGCCGGCAGCGATTTCCTGGGACGCAATGTTGATCGCCTCGGTAGCGTCCTTGATGCGCCCCACCACTTCGCGCAAGCGCTCGATGGTGGTGTTGGTATCGTCCTTCAACTGGCCGAAAATACCCTGGTAGTCGGCGTCTATCTTCTGCGTCAGGTCGCCGGCGGCGACCAGTTGCAGCACACGCGCCACGTCGGACAAGCCCGACTGGGTGACGTTGGACAGCTGGTTGAGGCCCTCGGCCAATTGCTTGAAGAAACCCTCCTTGCCTTCCAGGCTCAGGCGCGTGACGAAGTCGCCGCGCAAGGCACCCTCGACGATGCCCGCCACCTCCTTCTCGACCAGCACTTCGGGCGTGCGATCAAGCCATTCGGCCACCGCGCCGAGACGCTCGTTGCGCGCATTGATCACCGGACTGGCCGAGACGCGGAGATAGCGCCCGCCGATTTCCAGGTTGGCGACATAGGTGCTGGTAAAGGTCGCCAGCAGGTTGGCCTGGTGGGCCGGATTTTTGTGGAAGGTATCAATGTTCACGCCCACCATCCGGTCTGCATCGAAGTTTGGCAGTTGCTGGCGAATCGCCGACTCGGCGCCCTTGAGGATTTTCTGCACCGACTTGTTGGCGTAAATGATGGTGCGCTCGTTGTTCGCGATCATGACGCCGGTGCTGACGTTGTCCAGCGCGATCTTGATGCGCAGGTTTTCGTCGGAAAGACGTCTGGCCTCGGCCACGTCGAACCCGAGCTTGGTCTGCATGACTTCCAGGCTTTGCAGGAACTTGCCTGTTTCGTCGTTCCGGGTGATATCGACGAAGTTGCCGTACATGCCCTGGCCGATCTGGGCAAAGATGTCGCGGGCTTGGTTCAGGGGTCCGGTGATGGCGCGAATCAGGATCACGGCGGCGCTCACCGCCAGCAGCAGGCCGGCGACCATCGCGCCGATGGAAATCTTGAGGATGAATTCAAACTGGGCCTGCGCCTTGACGAACTCCTCCTTTGCCACCGCTCCCTGAAGCTCGATCAGCTTGAAGACGGTTTCCCGTGCCACGGCGTATTTGGGGCCGGCATCTTTCGCGGCATTCGCCTTGGCGGCCTCGAAATTGCCATCGGCAGCGGCCTTCATCGTGATGTCACGCGACTCCTGGTACGCCTTGAATTGCTTGCCAAAGGCGTCAGCCAGCAGCCTTTCCTCAGGCGTTAGGGTGGTCGCAATGTACTTTGTCCAGAGCTCGGCGATTTCCCTGTCCCGTTCTTTGGTCTTCGCCGTGGCATCCTTTACGATGTCCTGGTTGGTCGCATTGGCTGCGGCAACTGCATTCAGGCGTACCAGATTTATTTTGTCGATGATCTTTCCCAGATCCATCAGGGGAACCGTGCGGTCCTCATAGACCGTCTGCAGGCCGTGGTTCGAAGTGTTGATGCCATACAGCCCCAGTGCGCCGATCACCACCGACATCACCGACATCAGCAGCATCACCCAGGTCAGCTTGGCCTTGATGCTCATGTCGGCGAGTTTGCCGCCGATGCCGGCGCCCGAGACCACGCGCCCGAGTTCGATGCGCATGCCGCCTTGGCGGTTCTCGCGGAACTGGCGATAGACACCCTCGGTTGCATCAATCTGCTGGCGCGTGGGCTTTTTGCGCACCGACATGTAGCCGACGTGCTGGTTGTTTTCATACAGCGGCGTGGCGTGGGCCTCGACCCAGTAGTAGTCGCCATTCTTGCAGCGGTTCTTGACCAGGCCGATCCACGGCCGGCCTGCCTTGAGTGTCCGCCACAGGTCGGCAAAGGCCGCCTCGGGCATGTCCGGATGGCGCACGATGTTGTGCGGCTGCCCCATCAGTTCGGCTTCGGTGAAACCGCTGATGTCCAGGAAATCCCGGTTGATGTAGGTGATCTGACCTTTGAGATCGGTCTTGGAAACGATCATCTGATCGTCGCGCAGAACGATCTCGTTTTGGGTCACGGGCAGGTTGCTTCTCATCCTAGGGGCTCCTTGCTGGGTGCTGTCTTGATTTATTGTGCGTGCTGGGCGGCGTCGACCAGTGCCATCTCGCTCGACAGCATCAGGCGTTCGATGTCGACCACGATGAGCATGCGCTCATCGAGGGTGCATAGTCCATTGATGTACTTTGTATCGACCGTCGCCGCAAATTCCGGCGCGGGGCGGATCTGCTCCTGGCGCAGCATGGTGACATCGGACACGCTATCGACCACGATGCCGACCACGCGCGAGCCGATGTTGAGAATGATCACCACTGTAAACGGCGTGTAGTCGGCCTTGCCGACATTGAACTTGACGCGCAGATCGACGATCGGCACTATCGTGCCGCGCAGGTTGATCACTCCCTTGAGAAAATCGGGTGCATTGGCGATGGTGGTCGGCGGCTCGTAGCCGCGTATCTCCTGGACCTTGAGTATGTCAATCGCATACTCCTCCGGCCCAAGGGTGTAGGTCAGGTATTCCTGGGCGTGGCTGCCCTCGTCGCCGGCAGCCACGCCCTTGGCTGCATGTTGTTCCTGAACCATCATTCGCTCCTCGCTTCCTTGTTCGCCAAGTGGTTCTCAGGCGGCTGCGGGCAGGGCACTCTTCGCCATATGCACAAGGGCCCCCACATCCAGAATCAGGGCGACATGGCCATCGCCCATGATCGTCGCGCCGGATACGCCGGGAACTTTGCGGTAATTGGATTCCAGACTCTTGATCACCACCTGATGCTGCCCCACCAGGGCATCGATGAACAGCGCCGCTTTCACGCCATCCGCTTCGAGCACCACCATGATGCCCTTGTCGAGTTGCGTGACGGTACCGGGAATCCCGAAAATCTCGTACAAGGCCACCACCGGCAGATACTCGCCGCGGACCTGGATCAGGCGCTCGACACCGGACACGCTCTTGATCATGCTGCGATCCGCCTGCAGCGATTCGATGACATAGCCGAGCGGAATGATGTAGGTTTCCTTGCCGGCGGCGACCGACATGCCATCGAGGATCGCCAGCGTTAGCGGCAGACGCACGGTCATGCGGGTGCCGATGCCGGTCATCGATTCGATCTCGACCCGGCCGCCCATGGCAGTGATGTTGCGCTTGACCACATCCATGCCGACGCCGCGCCCGGAAACCTCGGTCACCTGATCCGCGGTGGAGAAGCCGGGCTCGAAAATCAGCAGCCAGACTTCATTGTCGGTCATCTGGTCATGCGCCGGCAGGCCCTTTTCCCGGGCCTTGGCAAGAATCTTCTCGCGATTCAGCCCGGCGCCGTCGTCACCCACTTCGATGACGATGTTGCCGCTCTGGTGATAGGCCTTGAGCGTGATCGTGCCGACGGGCGACTTGCCCTTGGCGACACGGTCCGCCGGCATTTCGACACCATGATCGAGGCTGTTGCGCACCAGGTGGGTCAAGGGATCGCTGATGCGCTCGATCAGGCTCTTGTCGAGTTCGGTGCCTTCGCCGATGGTCTTGAGTTCGATCTGCTTGCCCAGCTTCTGCGCGAGATCGCGCACCACGCGCGGGAAGCGCGAGAACACCACCGAGATCGGCATCATGCGAATCGACATGACGGATTCCTGCATGTCCCGCGTGTTGCGCTCCAGCTGGGCCAGCCCGTTGTGCAGGCGCTCGAACTCGACCGGATCGAGCGTCGAGGCGGACTGCGCCAGCATGGCCTGGGTAATCACCAGTTCGCCGATCAGGTTGATCAACTGATCGACCTTGTCCACATCGACGCGGATCGAGGTTTCGCCGCCGGCGGCAGGCTTCGGCGCAGGGCGCTTGGCGGTTCCCGGCTTATCCGAGGGTGCCTGGGCTTCGGACTTGGGCGCAGCCGCGACCGGTGTCACGTTGCCCGGAGCGGCCGTCGGAGCAGGCACGTCGACGAAGAAACCAAAACCTTCGCCCTCGCTTCCCGCCGCAGCAGCAAGAGTTATGCCTCCGGCGGAGCCGGGGGCGGTATCCAGGGACGGCGCTGGCGACACGGCGACTGCCGCAGCCGGGGCAGGGAAATCCGTAAAAAATCCATAGGAATCATCGGCTGCAGCCACTGTCGTCTGCGTCGCCGCTGGCGACAGCTCGGGCTCGTCGCCGAAGAGTCCCCATGAATCATCCGTCGCAGCCTTCGTGACAACCGCTGCGTCGTCATCAAAGAAACCGTAGGCGCCGTCGCTGCCATCCGCGATGCTTCCCATGGAACCGGCCGGCCCGATGCGAATGCTGTCGCTGCGCGCAACAAATTCAAGCAGGCCGCGCACGATTTCCGGATCGGCCTCCGCGGCAAGACGCAAGCGCCACGGATCGTCCGCGGCGCTTGCCCGCTCGACCACTTCAACGGTCCAGCGCTGACCCAGCTCCGCGACCAGATTTTCGACAGCGTTCGCCGCTTCCGCTGCATTCATGTCCAGCACGAAACTGACATCGAGATCGCCGGGCGACGTCTGGCCGGCGACTTCCGTGACCACCGCCGAGGCCGGTGCCGGAGCCTGAGTCGGGACCGTCGTGGCAGTGCTCACCGTCAGCTCGGAAAGTCGCTTGCACATCGCTTCCACCTGCGAATGATCCGCCACGCCATCGCCACGGTGCGCGGCCAACAGGTCTTTCAGGACATCGCCGGCATCCAGGAATGCATCGATCATCTCCGGACGCAAGGCCAGCTCGCCCTTGCGGATGCGATCGAGGAGGTTCTCGAGGACATGGGTGACTTCGGCCAGATCGGTAAACCCGAACGTGCCGGCCGAGCCCTTGATCGAATGGGCGGCGCGAAAGATTGCGTTGAGCTGCTCGGCATCAGGATCGCTGATGTCCAACTCAAGCAGCAGCGATTCCATGCTATTCAGATGTTCCTGAGCTTCCTCGAAGAACACCTGATAGAACTGGCTCATGTCAATGGACATGCTGCCTCCCGGTCATGGTCTGTTTGTTTTTAGCCGATGACCTTTTTCACCACTTCGATCAGCTTTTGCGGATCGAAGGGTTTTACCAGCCAGCCTGTTGCTCCCGAAGCCTTGCCCTGCGCCTTCATCGCATCGGACGATTCGGTGGTCAGCATCAGGATCGGCGTGGTCGAGTATTGCGCCAGCGCACGCAGATTCTTGACCAGCGTCAGTCCGTCCATGCGCGGCATGTTCTGGTCGGTGAGAATCAGATTGAAGCTCTTTGACTTGGCCTTTTCCAGCCCATCCATGCCATCGACCGCTTCGACCACTTCATAGCCGGAGCTTTTCAGGGTAAAGGCGACCATCTGGCGAATGGAGGCGGAATCATCGACGGCAAGAATGGTTTTGGGCATAAGGGAACTCCATCAAGGAACGAGGCGAAGCTTAACTCAAATAGTTTAAATCAAAACAGTTCGACCCTGCCCTGATTCAGCTCTTGCTGACTGACCGGATTGTTTGTCGCCATCTGCGCCAAATCCTTCAGCCGCTCCGAAACGCGGCGGGTTTCCGACTGCAGGGATTGCATGGCGTCGGCTGTATCGAGATTCACGGCGTCACGCTGCAAAACCTGAGCCAACTCACCCAGATGCCGCGACGTTTCGTCAATGGCATCTACCCGCCGCCCGACATGTCCGAGCAATTGCGACACGATATCCTGGAACTGCAAAGCGGTAACCGCGCGGCCAACCTGCTCATCGACGTTGTCGGCAATGCCGCCAAGCTGCCCCAGGGCAACGATGCGCGACTGGTTCTGCGTTTCCATGGTGGCAACGATCTCCTCGACCCGCTGCTTCGACTCGAAGGCAAAACCGAGATCCTGACTGGCCATGCGCTGAATCGCCACTTCCGTCTGCTTCACGGTGATCTGCATGTTCTCGATCACCTTGTTGATCTGCTGGCTGAACTGCGAGGTGCGTCCGGAAAGATCGCGCACCTCGTCGGCCACGACGGCGAAACCTCTCCCGGCCTCTCCTGCGCGTGCCGCCTCGATGGCGGCATTCAGCGCCAGTAGGTTGGTCTGCTTGGCGATCGCTCCGATTTCGGAAAGGATCGACTGCACGTCCTGCGTTCGCGCGGAAATGTTCTCGGTCAGTTCGACCAGTTCCATGCCCAGCTTGCTGTTGCCGACAATGCTGTCCACCACCTGCTGCATGACGTCGGATGTGTCCTTGACGAAACTGTCAAACTGGTGAGTGCTCTTGTCGCTGTCGCCACCGGCAGTGACCGAAATCGTCACGTCGCGCTGTCGACGGGTATGTTCGTGCATGCTGTGAAAGCTGTCGGTCAGCTTGACGATGGCCTCGGCCAACAAGTTATGAACCTGCCCGATCTCGCCGCGCGCCATGTCCAGCTGTCGCGAAAACTGGTTCGAGCACTCCTCCAGCAAGTGGCGAAACTCGTCCAGAAGAGCCCGATCTTCCTCCTTCAGGCGCTGCTGGCTTGCGGCGTCACTCGTGTCGCCGCTACCTGAAAGCACCGAAATGAGCTGCCAGCCGAGTCCCGTCAGCAGAAGAGCGACCCATGCCGAAAGGCTGAGACCGGAACCCGACGCGAGCGATGCACCGCTGCCGACGAGGACGACCCAGCCCAGACCGATCCCCAGATTCTTGTTGATGAAATTCATAGACGCCCGATTCTACTCACGTTTATCTGCCTGTAGTAGCGGGTACATTGATGCTTGGCGCATTGGCATCCTGCCCGGCCTCCGCATCCTCCTGACGACCATCGGCGAGAATGGCCTCTTCGGTGCGCTTGTTCAGCACAATGATGTTGATGCGGCGATTTTGCGGATTGTAGGTATCCACCTTGTCGTACAGCACGGTCGACGCCAGGCCAACCACGCGCATGATCTTGGCGTCATCCATGCCGCCCGCGACCATCTCGCGACGGGAGGCGTTGGCGCGATTGGTGGATAGTTCCCAGTTGCCGAATCCCCGATCGCCACCCGCATAGGGCTGCGCGTCGGTGTGACCGGAAAGACTGATGCGATTCTCGACCTTGTTCAGCGCCAGGCCGATCTCCCGCAGAATGACCCGGGTATAGGGCTTCACATCGGAGCTCGCCGAATCGAACATGGGCCGATTCTTGTCGTCCATGATCTGGATGCGCAAGCCCTCGGTCGTGATATCGAGCAGCAACTGGTTCTTGAACTGGCTGAGCGCGGGGCTGGCCTCGATCAATTTCTCGAGTTCGCCCTTCAAGGTCTCCAGCCGGGTCTTTTCAGCCCGCTCGTAATCGGCCTTGAGCCGTTGCAGATTGAGGGTCTTCTTTTCCGCCTCGATCGTGCCCTTTTTTACCTGGCCGTGCGTTGACGTCAGATCCCGGCCGCCACCCGTGATCACCGATGACGAGTCACCCGAGCCGGAGCCACCGCCCATCGAAACCTTGAGCGGATTCTGGAAGAACTCCGCAATGCCCTTGAGGTCGCCCTGCGAGGTGGATCCCAACAGCCACATCAGCAGGAAGAAGGCCATCATCGCCGTCACGAAGTCGGCGTAGGCGATCTTCCATGCGCCGCCGTGCGCGGCGCCGCCACCCTTCTTGATCTTCTTGACGACAATGGGCTGCTGGGTATCGTCACTCATTGTCGGTCACTCGCGCCAAGACACAGCCTTCACTTGCCCTTGCGTGCCTTGAGGTCTTCTTCGAGTTCGAGGAAGGACGGCCGGTCGCCGGAGTACAGTACCTTGCGCCCGAACTCTACGGCCACCTGCGGCGCATAGCCATTCATGCTGGCGAGCAAAACGGACTTGATCACCTGGAATATCTTGCCGTCTTCTTCGCACTTCTGCTCCAGCTGGCTGGCAATCGGCGCCACGAAGCCGTAGGAAATCAGAATGCCGAGGAAGGTGCCGACCAGCGCCCCGCCGATCATCTTGCCGAGTATCGCCGGCGGCTGGCCGACCGAGCCCATGACGTTCACCACCCCCATTACGGCCACGATGATGCCGAAGGCGGGCACAGCATCCGCCACCTTCGACATCACGTGCGCGGGCAGATGCGCCTCCTGGTGATGGGTCTCGATTTCGATATCCATCAGGTTCTCGATTTCAAAGGCATTCAAGTTGCCGCCCACCATCATGCGCAGGTAGTCGCAGATGAATTCCATGACATGGTGGTCATGCTGAACCCCCGGGTATTTCGAAAAAATCGCACTGCCCTCGGGATTCTCGATGTCGTTCTCGACCGACATCAGGCCCTCCTTGCGCACCTTGGAGAGAATCTCGTAGAGCATCGCCAGCAAGTCCATGTACAGCGATTTGTTGAGGTGCGATCCCTTCAGCACGGTCGGCAAGGCCTTCAGGGTCGCCTTGACTGCCTTGCCGCCGTTTCCGGCGACGAATCCGCCTATCGTCAGGCCGACGATCGCCAGATACTCCATCGGCACCCATAGAGCAGCCAGGCTGCCATGGACTGCGTAGGTGCCGAGAGAAGCCACCAGAATGATCACGTACCCAACGATCAGCAACATCTTGGACCCTACCCTGAGCTGTTGTTCTTCTGCGAAACGACGCTATCTCGCAGCCTGCCTGAAATGCAATCATAACGGCAAACAACGGGCTCGCGGCAACCAAAGCCAAGTTTCAGCACAGGTCGAGGCCTTCGGCAGAGGATGCCGGGGCGAAACACGAATCGAAAGTCGGCGCTGAAACCACGCCGAAAAAATTCCCGTCGAGACTATGCTAAATGCAACGCGCCCCTGCCGGCTTGCCGGAGGAGCGCGTCGGATATAACTAACGGACTAGTGGGTGAGCGGGTTCTGCTGCCGACCTCAAGCAGCGGCGATTGCCGCGCTGGCTGCCGCTTCGGCGGCGCGGCGCGTCTTGCCGGCGCGCGCCGGCATGTGGCACAGGCCGCAAACATAGCCGCGCGTGGGATCATAGGCGTGGGCGACGAATTCGCCGCCGCATTCGCGACACGTCGCCATCTGCAGCATGCTGGCATCGAAAAACCGCACCATGGTCCACGCCCGCGTCAGCGAAAGCACCGTGTCCATGCCGCCGCGCTTGATCTGGTCAAGGTACATCCGGTAGGACTTGATGATCAGCTCCAGACCCGTCAGCTTGGTATGCGACTTGAGGAAACGGTAGTAGGCCATGAACAGCGAGGCGTGGATGTTCGGCTGCCAGGTCATGAACCAGTCGGTCGAGAACGGCAGCATGCCCTTGGGCGGCGACTCGTGACGAACCTCCTTGTAGAGCTTGAGCAGGCGCTCACGGGAGAGATTGGTCTCGGCCTCCAGCAATTGCAGGCGGGCACCCAGTTCGATCAACTCGATCGCCAGGCCAATATCTTTCGCTTCTATGATGACTGATTTGTTGCGCATGGAGAACCTCCGCGGCGTGACACTTGAATCGAATGGCAGCCTTGTCAGGCTATCGCCGCGACCGGCCTGCCGGCGGCGAGAATCGCCGCATGCAGATGCCCCACGCCGCGATCGCGCTCGTGGTTGGCAAGGAGATCGAGCAGCAGGGTGTCTTCAAAACGGAAGTTGCACAGCAGCATGTCGGAGCTGGCCATTTTCAGAACCTGGCCCGGCGTGAGGCGCCCAAGCACATCGGCAATCTCTTCGCTGATGCCCAGACGGAAAATGGCCGCTTCGCGATCCGAACGAACCATGTTCTGCGCCAGCATCAGATAGGAGAGATTGACTTCCTTTATGTCGTTGTAGGTGTCGGTCGATTTCATCATGCACTCCTTGTGAGCGCCGGTCAGACCCGAATTGGAGCCCGAATCACGGCAGATGCATGATCACACAGGGCATGACAACAAAGAAATCAATGGAAAAACCAATCTGTTGTAAGAATTAGATAGAGCAGCTTTGTAAGTAAAAACCTTACAAAGAGACAATAACCAATTGTTTATAAACAATATAATTTAACAAAACAAGCACTCCGAGAAGTGCTGCCACCATTAGCCAGAAAAAATAAATATCCGCTAAACAACAAGGTAGAGGGCTGAGCTTCAGTGAAGTCTCAGGTTTATTGAGACAGGCGCAGGCCCGAGTCGGCGTGCCCGTGGTTTTCGTCGCAAGAGTGCGTCCGTCGCACGCTAGAATGGCCGCATGGATCCGGCAATGAACTTCTGCAGCGTTTGCGGCGCCCCCGTTGCGCTGAAGGTACCGGCCGGCGATTCGCTGCCGCGCCATGTGTGCGATGCGTGCGGGGCGATCCACTACCGCAATCCCCGCCTGGTCGTCGGGGCCATTCCCGAATGGGAGGATTCCATCCTGCTTTGCCGCCGCGCCATCGAGCCGCGCTACGGCAAATGGACCTTGCCAGCCGGCTTCATGGAGAACGGCGAAACCGTTGCCGGCGCGGCCATGCGGGAAACCCTGGAAGAGGCCTGCGCCCGCATCGAGCTGGGCGACATGTACACGCTGATCAGCGTGCCGCACATTCACCAGGTGCATGTGGTCTATCGCTCGCGACTGCTCGACCTCGACTTTGCCCCCGGGGTGGAAACCCTTGAGCTGCGGCTGTTCCGGGAAGACGAGGTCCCGTGGGACGAAATTGCCTTCCGCACCATCGGCATCACCCTCAAGCACTACTTTGCGGATCGTCGCGCCGGCCAGTTCCGGTTTCATACCGAAGACCTGACCGTTGCGCCCAGGCACCCGACACGGATTGCCTGATTACCCGTCGTCCAGATTGAAAACCACCGGCAGCACTATCGCGAACGCCTTGCCACGCAAGCTTTCGGGCAGGCGCGCGCGCAGGGCGCCGGCGTCAATCATGGCCAGCGCCGCCCGATCCAGCAGTTCATGCCCGCTGGAACGGACAACGGTGGCGGCACGCGGCCGGCCGTCGCGGCCGACTTCGACGCGGATGTCGGCGGTTCCGGCCCAGCCGGAAGCCATCGCCTGCGCCGGATAGCGCTTGAAGCGCCTGGCCTGGGTGGCCACCGCGAGGCGATAGCCGCGCAGGCCGTCCACCGCTTCGCCGGACGCGCTGGCTTCCGTCATCAGGGCGCCCTCGGCCGCTCCCGCCGCGGCCGAAAGCGACGGCGGCAGGTTTGTGGCAGCGGCGGACTCGGGCTCGGCCTGCGATTTCACCGGCGGAGCCGTCGGCGCAGCCACCGGCGGAACCGAATCCTGGCTGGCCTGCTCTAATACTGGTTGCCGCTGTTTGCTTGCCGGCGCGCCAAGAGTCGGCGCTGGCTCGCTTTGCGTGCCCGGTATTCCGCTTTGCGGGCGGGCAACGGCGCGCGGTGCCGGCTTTTCCGTCGGTATGGGTTCCATCGGCCTCCGCGGCGGCGGTTTCAGCGTGGCGTGCAGAATCGCAGGTGCATCCCGGGTCAGCACGCGCGTGTTGCCGGGCCAGAGTATCGCCAGGTGAACCAGCAGCGAGGCAACGATGGAATAGCGTAGCCGCCGCGCTGCTAATTCCCTCGTATCCGAGCTATCAAAAGTCATCGCGCTCTGCTAAATTCTCGCCAATACAGGATTCTATAGAGATGAATCGCCATCCGCTGATCCTTACCCTCGACCAGCACGGAGTTCCCCACCGCTGGGTGAGTTGGCAGCACGCCTGCATTTACGTCGCGCGCGATCTGGTCGCCTGGGACGCGGGGGATACTCATTTCACCTTCTACGGCGGCACCAATCGCGTCACCGGCGAGCGTTCCGAACTGGCCACCAGCAGCATCATCGCGATTCGCGGCAAGGCCCTCTCGGGCAAGTCCCTGCATCCGACCCCGCCGCTGTCCAACCGCGAACTGTTCCATCGCGACCGACATATCTGCGCCTACTGCGCGCGCGAGTTCACCTCGCAGCGACTCACCCGCGACCACATCCTGCCGGTCTCGCAGGGCGGACGCGACACCTGGATGAACGTGGTCACCGCCTGCCGGCATTGCAACCAGACCAAGAGCGGTCGCACCCCGGAACAGGCGCGCATGGAGCTGGTCTATGCGCCCTACGTGCCCAACAAGGCGGAATACCTGATCCTCTGCAACCGCAACATCCTGGCCGACCAGATGGACTTCCTGGCCCGCCACGTTCCCTCGCAAAGCCGCGTCCGCGCGGCCTGATTCTCCCGACATGGCAACCACCACCGTGGCGGCGAAGCCGCTGACCTCCTATCGCAAGTACTGGGCGCTGCGCTTCGGCCCGGCGCCCTTCCTGCCCATGTCGCGCGCCGAAATGGATGCGCTGGGCTGGGACGAATGCGACATCATCCTCGTCACCGGCGACGCCTACATCGACCATCCCAGCTTCGGCATGGCGCTGGTGGGGCGCCTGCTCGAAGCGCAGGGCTTTCGCGTCGGCATGATCAGCCAGCCGGACTGGCACTCGTCCGATGATTTCAAGCGCCTGGGCAAGCCCAAGCTGTTCTTCGGCATCACCGCGGGCAACATGGATTCAATGGTCAACCGCTACACCTCCGACCGCAAGATCCGCTCCGACGACGCCTACACGCCGAATGCCGCGCCCGACCGCCGCCCCGACCGCGCCGTCATCGTCTATTCGCAACGCGCCCGCGAAGCCTTCCCCGACGTGCCGCTGGTGATCGGCGGCATCGAGGCGAGCCTGCGCCGCATCGCGCACTACGACTACTGGTCGGACAAGGTCAGACGCTCGATCCTGCCGCATTCGAAGGCCGACCTGCTGCTGTTCGGCAATGCCGAGCGGGCGTTGGTGGAACTCGCCCACCGCCTGGCCAAGGGCGAAAAGATAAGCGACATCCGCGACCTGCGCGGCACCGCCTTCATGGTGCCGCACGGCTGGCTGCCGGGGCCGGAGTGGGCCGCGGCGGATTCGACGACGGTCGATACGCCGGGGGCGGTACATCCGCATCCCGATCCCTATGCAATGGAAGCTGCGGCACCAAGAGTCGGCGCTGGCGCCACGGCGATTCGCATCGTTTCCAAGGCCGAGCGGTTGGCGAAGACAAAGGAAGCCCGCGCCCACACCGCGATCCGCCTGCCCTCCCATGAGCAGGTGCGCGACGACCCGGTGCTCTACGCCCACGCCTCGCGCACTTTCCATCTCGAATCCAACCCCGGCAACGCGCGCGCCCTGGTCCAGGCCCATGGCGAAGGCGCGGCGCGGCGCGACCTGTGGCTCAATCCGCCGCCGATCCCGCTCTCCACCGAAGAGATGGACCACGTCTTCGGCCTGCCCTACGCCCGCGCGCCGCATCCCGCCTACGGTGACGCGAAAATTCCGGCGTGGGAAATGATCCGTTTCTCGATCAACATCATGCGCGGCTGCTTCGGCGGCTGCACCTTCTGCTCGATCACCGAGCATGAGGGACGCATCATCCAGAGCCGTTCGGAAACCTCGATCCTGCACGAGATCGAACAGATCCGTGACAAGACGCCCGGCTTCACCGGCGTCATTTCCGATCTCGGCGGGCCGACCGCCAACATGTACCGCATGGCCTGCCGGAGCCCTGCGATCGAGTCCTCCTGCCGCCGGCTGTCCTGCGTCTTTCCGGGCATCTGCGAGAACCTCGGCACCGACCACGCACCGCTGATCTCGGTCTATCGCAAGGCGCGCGCGCTACCCGGCATCAAGAAGATCCTGATCAGCTCCGGCCTGCGCTACGACCTCGCGGTGCGCTCGCCCGAGTATGTCAAGGAACTGGTGACGCACCACGTCGGCGGCTACCTGAAGATCGCGCCCGAGCACACCCAGGAAGGCCCGCTGTCGAAAATGATGAAGCCGGGCATGAGCAGCTACGAACGCTTCAAGCAGATGTTCGACAAGTTCTCGAAAGAGGCCGGCAAGGAGCAGTACCTGATTCCCTACTTCATCGCCGCGCATCCGGGCACCACCGATGAAGACATGCTGGAACTCGCGCTATGGCTGAAGAAGAACGGCTTCCGCCTCGATCAGGTGCAGACCTTCCTGCCGACGCCGCTGGCCATCGCCACGGCGATGTGGCACACGGAGAGAAATCCGCTGCGCAAAGTCACGGCCGATTCCGAAAGTGTTGCCGTGGTGCGCGGCGGCAGACAGCGAAAGCTGCAGAAGGCCTTCCTGCGCTACCACGACCCCGCCAACTGGCCCCTGCTGCGCGAGGCGCTCAAAGCCATGGGCCGCAGCGATCTGATCGGGCCGGGCAAGCGGCACCTGATCCCGGCCTGGCAGCCGGCGGGTACTGCAACGGCGTCAGCGCCGCACAAGCCAGGACAATCCGCACACGTCGACAAGCGTCCGCAGAAGTCGGCGCTTGCCGGCCCGCGAAGCGGAATCCCCGGCAGACAGAGTCCGACACGGCGAACCACGCCTGCCGCTCCGGCCAAACCCGGCAAAGCCCCACCGGCACGCCGTCACCCGGACGTGCCGCGACATCCGCTATCGCGCCGCAAGGGCGGCTGAAGGCGGACTTTGCGTCTGCATACCGAGGGGAATTACCGGGGGTAGAATCAGGTGGCGGAGAGGGTGGGATTCGAACCCACGGATGCCTTGCGACATCGCCTGATTTCGAGTCAGGTACATTCGACCACTCTGCCACCTCTCCGCGAGGCGCGGATTATACCCGCGAAGCGGCCGTCGGGCACAGGATGCACGGAGGGAAAGCGTTGTCGACACTGCTTCGCCTGATCTGTTGTCTTGCCTTGGCCTGTCTGGCGGCCTGCACGCGCATTGATCCGCCCGAAGCCGAAGGCCGGCTGGTCGTTGCAGTGCGCGAAACGCCGGCATTTTTCCGGCAGGAAGGCGAGACGGCGAGCGGCTTCGAGCATGATCTGGTTACGGCCTTTGCCGACAGCCTCGGGCTCAGGGTGCGCTTCATCAGGGCCGCTGACTCCCAGGAGCTGAACGACCTGGCGCTTGCCGGACGGGTGCATCTGGCGGCATCGATGCCGCTGGGCAACAGCCAGTTGCAGTATTCGACGCCGATCCGCAGTCTCAACCAGTGGATTGTCGGCCACAGCGATGCCCTCGGACCCGAAAAAATGTCCGACCTGGCCGGCCAGACCGTCGAGGTCATCGCCGGTTCGCCGCTGGCGGACACCCTGCGCGGACTGGACGAGAAATCACGCCCGATCGTCGTCGAGGTGCCCGGCGTCAACGAAATGGAACTGCTCGAACGTGTTGCCGGGCGCAAGACGGCACTGGTCGCCGTGCATGGCATCCATCTCGATCTGGGCGTCAACTTCCATCCGGAATTGGAGCCCCTGCTGCAACTGCCGGGCAAGCTGGAATTCGGCTGGGCCTTCGGCGGCGAAAAGGCCGGCGAACTGCGCGCCAGGGCCGATGCCTTCATTGCCGCGACCCGCGCCGACGGCACCCTGGCGCGCATCCATGACCGCTACTTCGGCCACATCAAGCGCATCAATGCCGAAGGAATTGCAAAATTCCTCGACGACACCCGCAGCAAGCTTCCCAACTGGCGCCGCCATTTCCAGTCGGCGCAGGATCTCTCCGGCATCGACTGGCGCCTGCTGGCCGCACTGGCCTATCAGGAATCGCATTGGGATCCGCTGGCCACCTCGCCCACCAACGTGCGCGGCATGATGATGCTGACCGAGGACACGGCCGATTACCTGCGCGTCAAGAACCGCCTCGACGCGAATGAGAGCATTCGCGCCGGGGCGCGCTATCTGGCGGAACTGATGGAGCAGATACCCGACGCAAAGGACCCGGACCGCCTGTGGCTCGCACTGTCGGCCTACAACCTCGGCATGGGCCACTTTCGCGGCGCGCGATCCATCGCCAAGAGCATGAAGCGCGACCCGGATGTCTGGTACGACATGAAGCAGGTGCTGCCGCAACTGGCGCGGCCGGAAATCTACGCGCGGCTGAAAAGCGGCGCCGCGCGCGGTGGTGAAGCCGTGATCATGGTGGAAAACATCCGCAGCTACTACGACATCCTGAGCCGCTTCGAACCTGCCTACTCCTCGCCCTACCCGGTGCAGTCGGCGCTCAGCGTCAACGCAAGCCCGCGCTGATCCGCACTACGCGGCGCTGATCTTCTCCACGCCGCCCATGTAGCCACGCAGCGCAGCCGGTACCGTGATGCTGCCGTCTTCGTTCTGGTAGTTCTCCAGCACCGCGACCAGCGTGCGGCCCACCGCGAGGCCGGAGCCGTTCAGGGTATGCAGCAATTCGGGCTTGTTCTTTTCATTGCGGAAGCGGGCCTGCATGCGGCGCGCCTGGAAGGACTCGAAATTGGAGCAGGAGGAAATCTCGCGATAGGTGTTCTGCGCCGGCAGCCAGACTTCGAGGTCGTAAGTCTTGGCCGCGGAAAAGCCCATGTCGCCGGTGCACAAGGCGACCTTGCGGTAGGGCAGTTCGAGTTTCTGCAGCACGGCCTCGGCGTGGCCGGTGAGTTGCTCCAGCGCGTCCCACGACTGATCGGGCCGCACCATCTGCACCAACTCCACCTTGTCGAACTGGTGCTGGCGGATCATGCCGCGCGTGTCCTTGCCATAGCTGCCGGCTTCCGAGCGGAAGCACGGCGTGTGGGCGACGAACTTGAGCGGCAGCGCATCGCCGGCCAGAATCTCGCCGCGCACGATGTTGGTCACCGGCACTTCGGCGGTAGGAATCAGGTAGAGCTTGCTGCCGTCGCTCCTCGGCACCATGAACAGGTCTTCCTCGAACTTCGGCAGCTGGCCGGTGCCGAACATGCTGTCGGGATTGACCAGGTAAGGCGTGTAGACCTCGGTGTAGCCGTGTTCATTGGTATGCAGGTCGAGCATGAACTGGGTCAGCGCACGATGCAGGCGCGCGATCTGCCCCTTCATCACCGTGAAGCGGCTGCCGGAAATCTTGACCCCGGCTTCGAAGTCCAGCCCGCCCAGCGCGGTGCCGAGATCGACGTGATCGCGCGGTGCGGCGATGGCGCGCGGCGCGCCCCAGCGCAGGATCTCGACGTTGCCGGTTTCATCCTTGCCGACTGGAACGCTCTCGTGCGGCAGGTTGGGAATCAGTTCGAGGAAGGTATCGAAGCGCGGCATCAGTTCCGCCAGCGCAGCCTCGCCGGCCTTCAGCGCATCGCCCAAGCCCGCCACCTCGGCCATCACGGCGGAAGCGTCTTCGCCCTTGCCCTTGAGCATGCCAATCTGCTTCGACAGCGTGTTGCGCTTCGCCTGCAAGTCCTGCGTGTGCACCTGCAGACGTTTGCGCTCGGCTTCGAGCGCTTCGAAGGCCGCGGTGTCGAGCGTGACGCCACGCAAGGCCAGGCGCTCGGCAACGAGGGGAAGATTGCTGCGGAGAAGTTGGATGTCCAGCATGGTGTTTCCTATCGAGTCTTTGCGGCTTTGGCATCCAGCTCGCGCAGATGGGCAAGTTTTTCGGCGATCTTCTGTTCCAGCCCGCGCGCCACGGGTTGGTACCAATGCACCTTGGGCATCCCCTCGGGCAGGTAAGTTTCCCCGGCGGCGTAACCCTCGGCTTCGTCGTGGGCGTAGCGGTAATCGGCGCCGTAGCCGAGTTCTTTCATGAGCTTGGTCGGCGCGTTGCGCAGATGTTCGGGCACGCCGCGGCTCTTGTCTTTCGCCACGAACGCGCGGGCCGCATTATAGGCGAGGTAGGCCGCGTTCGACTTGGGTGCCACGGCCATGTAGAGCACGGCATTGGCCAGCGCCAGTTCGCCTTCCGGGCTGCCCAGGCGTTCGTAAGTGGCGCAGGCATTCAGCGCGATCTCCCAAGCGCGCGGATCGGCCAGGCCGACGTCCTCGATGGCCATGCGCACGATGCGCCGCCCCATGTAGAGCGGATCGGCGCCGCCGTCGAGCATGCGCACCAGCCAGTACAGCGCGGCATCGGGATCGGAGCCACGCACCGACTTGTGCAGGGCCGAGATCTGGTCGTAGAAGGCGTCGCCGCCCTTGTCGAAGCGCCGCAGGTCGGCGGCCAGAGTCTGTTCCAGAAAGTCGGCGCTGACGACACGGCGACCGGCGGTGGCTGTGGCCGTGCGCAGTTGCTCCAGCACGTTGAGCAGGCGCCGCGCATCGCCATCGGCGTAACCGATGAGGCGGTCACGCGCCTCGACCTCGAATTCCAGATCGGCCAGGGCCGTGGCCTGGGCGCGGTCGAACAGTTCGCCCAACTCCTCCTCGTCGAGGCTTTTCAGCACATAGACGGAAGCCCGCGACAGCAGCGCGGAATTCACTTCGAAGGACGGGTTCTCGGTGGTGGCGCCGATGAAGGTGACCGTGCCCTTTTCGACGTAGGGCAGGAAGGCGTCCTGCTGTGACTTGTTGAAGCGATGCACTTCATCGACGAACAGGATGGTGCGCCGCCCCTGCTGCGCCATGACCTCGGCCTGCTGCATCGCCTCGCGGATATCCTTGACGCCGGAGAAGACCGCCGACAGCGCGACGAACTCGGCGTCGAAACTGTCCGCCATCAAGCGCGCCAGCGTGGTCTTGCCGACGCCCGGCGGGCCCCAGAGGATCATCGAATGCGGCGTCCCGGAAGAAAACGCCAGACGCAGCGGCTTGCCCTCGCCCAGCAGATGGCGCTGGCCGATCACCTCGTCGAGCGCACGCGGCCGCATCTGCTCCGCCAGCGGCGCATGCGGGTTCGCCGTCTCGAACAGATCAGTCGCCGACAACATCGGCCCCGGCCGGTGCGACGAAGCGGAACAGGGAGGCGGGCAGCGCCGGATTGGCCTCGAACTGGGTGAAGCGCAGCATCGTCACCTGGCCGAAGCTGTCGTGGATTTCCATGCTCGCCGGGCGGTTGGCGGCGAAGCCGATTTTGACGCGCTCGAAGCTGGCGTCGCCGCCCTTGGGTGTGGCCTCGACGAATTCCAGTCCATCCGCGGCAATACCTTCCTTGAGTTCGAAATGCTTGTCGAGATCCTGCCCCGCCAGCAGCGCAGCCGGGCTGGCGCCGAAGGCCGAGCCGAGCTTCTTCACCGCAACCTGGTTGAGTTCCGGATCGTAGCTCCATAATTTATTGCCGTCGCTGACCAGCAGCTGCTTGTAGGGCTTTTCGTAGGACCAGCGGAACTTGCCCGGCCGCTGCAGGGCGAAAATGCCGGCCGACTGTTGCGGCTTGCG
>Ga0208229_1000036_pt1 | contig 29273 bp, 21 predicted proteins | sample LakMenEpi22Aug11_FD_150725 | JGI IMG/M metagenome (GOLD analysis project Ga0208229, IMG submission 150725) | Freshwater microbial communities from Lake Mendota, WI - 22AUG2011 deep hole epilimnion (SPAdes) | ecosystem: Environmental > Aquatic > Freshwater > Lake > Epilimnion/Euphotic zone ... | reverse complement strand
TCCAGCAGGCGGCGTTTGAGGTTGCGCTCCTGCCAGCGGTAGAGCCAGAAGCGCCAGCTGCCCCTGAGCTGACACCAGAGAAAACGGGGGGAAGGCTGCAACTTGTGCTCACCCTCAATGATCGGGTAGTCGGTGAAGGCATGCTGGATAAAGGTGGGCGCCTTCCAGATCTTGCGCCAACGCCAACCGGGATCCAGGCAACCGCCGGGCAGCCTGTTCACTGCGGGCAGGGCCTGATAAAATTCCACGGGCTTGTTGAGATTGGACCGGGCGTTGACCCGATCTCGCTCCAAACTCACGTAATTGGGTCGGATATAGCCCAGTTCAAACACCCAGGCTTCGATCCCCAGGCCCTGGGCCTCCTCGATGGCGATGCGGTGGGGATTGATGAAATCTCCATACATGAAGATATGCCGGATTCCCCGATCGAGCAGGAGCTGGCGCAGAAACGGCCGCCATGCCTCCATGTCCCCGGAGAACGGGACCTTCACCTCCCGAGGGAAACCGAACTCCTGCAGCGGAAAGGCCACCTTGGTGACCGGGATCCCGCAACCGCGCAGATAGCGACAGAACCGGGCAAAGAACAGGCCGATGGGTCCCATCAGCAGCAGCACCGGGCCGTCGATCCGCACCTGCACCAGGGCTGGAGCCCGATCTGCCGTCAACGTTCGCTCACCCTGCTCAGCCGGGCCCAACTTTGCCACGTGCCCGCAGTCTTCAACGCTGCCGCAGTCGCCCCCAGTGTCGAAAGATCCTCTGGCGCAGAGTGAGGGGCTGGGGCGGGCCGGCCCGCCAGGCCAGCAGCTCCTCGATCGCCTGCTCCGGTTCGATGAACAGGCCGCTGTGGCGGCTCACGTAGCGGGGGTAGTCGATCAGCGCCGCATGTACCAGGGCGTCCAGTTCCAGCTGTCTCCCCCGGCGCTGGCACTGGAGCCGGTCGTGGGTCAGCCCCCAGCCCGCGTAGAAGGGCAGGCCCCAGGTGTGCACCTCCAGGCCCCGCAGCAGGGCCTCAAAACCGGCAATGGACGTGAGCACATGCAGGGCATCGATCTGGGTGAACAGTTGCTGGATCGAGGCCTCCACCAGCACCTCATCGCAGGCCTGGGCCGCCCGATCCTCCCCCTTGCCCTCGCGGCAGAGGCCCGCCACCACGTCGGGGTGCGGCTTGTACACCAGATAGGCCCCGGGCTCGGCCTGGCGCACCGCCTCCAGCAGGGCCAGGTTGCCCCGCAGGCCAGGGGCGCCCAGGCGGATCGAGGCGTCCGACTCCACCTGACCCACCACCAGCACCACCCGGCGGGCAGCGGCAGGGCGCCGCCAGGCAGGGGCGCTGAGGTTGTACTTGGTGATGGCCCCCTCCACCAGCCGCCCGCGCAGCCGGGCGGCCCGCTCCAACTGGGCCGCGCTCCACTGGCCATGGGCCAGCTGGTGCTCCAGGTCGCTGGGGCCGTTGGCGTCGTAGTAGATGCCGCGGCGGTCGAGCACCCAGGAGATCGGATCGATCAGGTCGGCCCCCAGGCCCACCGAACGCAGAAAGCCATCCTCCACATGCAGCAGGGGCAACCGGCGCCGCTCCACGGCCCGCAGCAACCCGGGCCGGCCCCGGCGCCCCCAGATCGCCACCAGGGCGGCCGACCGCCCCGGCCGCTGCCAGGTAAAGCGGAAGCGCAGCCGCCGCACCGGCAGGAAGCGGCGCAGCACGCGCTGCTTCCAGGGGGTGAAGCCGAAGGCCTCGATCGGCTCCGGCAGAGAGCCTCGCAGGCGGCGCTGCAGGCCGATGGCCGTGATCAGGGTTTCCGCGGTGCAGGGCAGGTGGCGGTGGGGATCGATGTAGAGCGCCGACTCCACCAGGGCGGCATGCACCAGATCGGCCAGCTGCGGGGCCCGGGCCGGGCACCGGCGCTCGGGGGCGGGCTGGCGATCCCGGGTGAGGCCCCAGCCGGCGTAGAAGGGCATGCCGAAGCAGTGAACCGGCCTGCCCCAGAGCAGGGCCTCGAAGCCGATCTGGGAGGTGACCACATACACCGCCTCGGCCCTCTCCAGCAGAGCGGCGGGATGGCCACCACTGGCCTCGACCACGATCCGCGGATCGCTGAGCTGCTGGCGCGAGAAATGGCCGCGTTTGCGGCCCGCCACCACGTCAGGGTGGGTCTTCACCACCACGCTGCAGCCCGGATGGGAGGCCAGGGCGGCCTCGAGCATGGCGGTGAAGCTGGCGCCGCTGGCCGCCCCCAGGGCAATCGAGAGGTCAGCTGCCGTCTGGTCGACCACCAGCACGAAGGGCCCGGCAGGGGCCGGGGCATCCGGGGCACCGTTGTACTTGCTGACCCGGGCGTTGCACCAGATCTGCCGCAAAGCCTCGGCCCGCGCCAGCTCAGCCGGGCTGTGGGGTCGGGAGATTGCCCGCTCCATGCGGCTGGGGGCCGAGGCGTCGTAGTACACCCCGAGGTCGTCGAGCAGCAGCCCGAGGGGCGGGCTGTCAGGCCCCAGTCCAAGGGAGCGGATCAGGGCATCCTCACAGCGCCAGAGGGGCAATCCCCGGACCGCGCTGATGCGCTCGGCGCGGCGGGCACTGGGCTTGCGCCCCCACGCCAGCAGGCCGTCGAGCGGATCCCGCCGGCAGTGGCCGCCCCCCCTCACCAGGTCGTAGGGCGCCAGCAGGGCAGGAAGGGTGGCATGACGGAGCATGCCCGTCTCGGGGAGACCCAGGCGCGCGGCGGCGGGGGGAAGGGTCAAGGGAGAGAACGCGCCGGCGGCGGGGCCCCAAGCTACCCAGAGCCATGACCGACTCATCACTGCTACGTTCTCGTTGCCGCTGCAGGATTGTTGGAACCCTGGGCAGGCTTGAGGTTCCGTCGGTGCAGAATCAGGTTTCAGTGGTGAGGTTCACCGTGCCGGCAGAGGCGATGGCAGCGCTCTGTGCGGAAGTCTCGGCCGACACCGGGATTCCGGAGGGACGGGTACGCAAGGTGATCCTGGCAGCGCAGCGGCATCAGCACGATCCCGGACTGGGTGCTGGGGCACAAACAAGCACTGCGGCTTCACCTGACCCGATCCAGCCCCGATCGAACCCTTGCGATCCGCCTCACAGCCAGTCAGGTGCGACCGTACCCGGTGGGCTGTCCGATCCCCTTCGCTTCCACCCCCTGGGGGCCAACGGTCGCCTGCGCCCCCCCGGCAGCGCAGTGCCGGCATGAAGAGCATGCTGAGCGACTCCCGGATCACGATCGATCCCCTGCTGCCACCCCTGGCCGTGATTCCGGCCCGCGGTGGCTCCAAGGGCATCCCCGGCAAGAACCTCAGACCTGTGGGAGGGGTTCCCCTGCTGGCCCGCAGCGTGCGCGCCGCCCGCAGCGCCGGGGCCTTGGGTGCGGTGTGGGTGAGCAGCGACGATGCCGCCATCGGATCCTTGGCGGAGCAGGAAGGGGCCTGCTGGCTCCGGCGTCCGGCCGCCATCGCCGATGACCAGGCCTCCTCGGAGGCGGCACTGCTGCACGCTCTGCACACCCTGGCGCAGAACGGCCCCCTGCCCGGTCTGTTCGTTTTCCTGCAGTGCACCTCTCCGTTCACCACCGCCGGCCAGATCGATGCGGTGGTGCATGCCCTGCAGGGCAGCTCAGCCAACATGGCCTTCAGTGTGACGCCCTGGCATGGTTTTCTCTGGCGCCACGACACCCAGGGCCACGGCGTGGGCGTGAATCACGACGCCCTCCTGCCGCGCCAGCGGCGCCAGGACCTGGAACCCACCTACCTGGAGACCGGCGCCATCTACGCCATCCGCACCGGCCCTTTCCTGGAACAGGGCAACCGTTTTGTGATGCCCACCCTGCCGGTGGCGATTGAAGCTCTTGCCCCGGAGATCGACAGCACGCACGACCTTCGCCTGTGCGAACAGCTGGCTCCCCTGCTGGATGGCACTGGGGTGAGCCAGTCAGATGCCTGCGCAGGAACCTTTCGATGACAGGCCGCTTGCACGGGCGGCAGGTGGCCGCGCTGGCCTGTTTTGATTCCTTTGGCAAGACCGCCATGAACCTGCTTCAGGTGGCGCGGCGGGAAGGGGCCGAGACCCACCTCTACCTGCTTGAGCTGCCTGGCCGGAAACTGTCACGTCGGCAGATCCTGGAGATCCGCCGCATCGATCCGCGCACCCGCATCCACCAGCGGCAGTGGCCCCAGTTGCGTGAGCTGCGCACCGAACTGGTTCGCCTCGATGCCCTGGTGCTCGGGCTCGATGGCCGGCGCACCCGGGAGACCCAGCTGCTGCTGCAGTCAGCCTGGACAGGCCAGGAGCGCAGGCCCGTGGTGGTGAGTGCCTACCCAGGCATTCTCTTCCGGCACCAGCTGGAGGGAATGATGGATCGGTCGGGGGTGGATCTGCTCTGCCTCAATGCCGAGAGCGACGCCGAGCTCTACCGCCGGGCCTGCTCCGCCATGGGCATCGACAGCAGCAATGCGGAAGTTACCGGCCTACCGATTCTCTGGCCACTTGAAGCCCGGCTGCAGGTGCCGGATGGGGCGACGATCGTGTTCTTCGAGCAACCATCCGTACCGGACAACCCGATTCAGCGAAAATACATCTGCCGGTGCCTGGCGAAACTGGCCAGGGCCTGGCCCCAGCATCCGGTGATCTTCAAGCCCCGCACCTCGCCCGTTGAGGCAACCCTGCACCGCCATCACGGCGGGATGGCCAGCCGGCTGGAGAAGCTCAGCCGGAGGATCGCCAATCTGGAAATCAGCTACAAGCCAAGTCTCAGCCTGCTCAAGCGCTGCGGCTGCGCCATCACGGTGTCGTCGACGGCGGCGATGGAGGCGATGGCCATGGGGATCAGCACGCGCATCGTGGCCGATCTCGGGGTGAACGAGTCCCTGGGCAATCACTACTTCGTGGAGTCCGGTGCCCTGGCCAGCTTTGAGGCCATTGTGCGCGACCCCTTCACTCCGGTGCATGACCAGAGCTGGCTGGAACGCCAGGGCTACCGCGCCGACGGAGCCCGTCGGTTCGTGAACGCCCTGGCCGAGCGCCTCAATGCACCGCCCAGCGGGGACAACATGCCGCGTCCTGGGCCTGCTGGCTGGGGAAGCACAGGCTGGCAGTCCTACGCCCTGGCCAAGGGTGGAAGGAGAATGCTCAGTTCGGCTGGGGCGCGCTCGCGCCAGGTAGCCAGCCACCGGGGGCGCGACCTGCTGCGGCGGATCCGCCAGAACCTTGTGGGGCTTTGGCTGGTGGAGCGGCTGTTCAAGGGGCGATGAGGCTGGGGCTGGTCTGCGAAGGACAGCCGGGGCTGGGCGCCTGCCAGCGCCTGGGCCGTGAGCTGCAGCACCTAGGAGCGGAGGTGACCCTGATCGGCGTCGACCCTCCCCTCCCCGCCGTCTGCAATGGCGGGGAGGGCCTGCCCTGGCTGCCCATCGCCCCCCTGGCCGCCGCCAGCAGCGAGCTGGTGCTGGGCCTCGATGCCCTGGGAGTGTTTCTCGAAGGCCCTGGGCTGAGCCCGTTCCGGCAGGCCCATCTCCAGGCCGCACGGCTGCGGGGCTTGCGGCCCTGCGGCCTGTTCACCGGGCCGATCCGCCCCTTGTGCGGCGATGCCCTGATGGCCGATCTGCTGCCGCGTCTGGGCTATGACCTGATCTGCGTGCAGGGGGAGGCCCAGCGGCAGGAACTGCACTGGCTGCTGCGCAGCTGCGGGCGTAGCGAGCAGGCCTGCGAGATGCTCGGGCTCTGGTGCCTGGTGAACGAGCCGCTGGGCCATGGGGCCAGTCTGGACCAGGTCCTGCTGGTCCTTGACCAGCCCCACGTGCCCCCGTCACCGTTCGCCAACGGCGTTCTCTACCAGCGGTTGCGCACAATCGCCCTGGAGAACCCCAGCTGGCAGCTGCGCCTCCAGCCGGATGCGCCCCTGCCGGTCAACCCGGCGGATTGGCCCGACACCTCCCTGCTCTGGCATGGGCTCCAGGATCAGCGGCGGCCGGCCAACCTGCAGCTGGGGGAAGGGGAGGATCTGCCCCAGGCGCTGATGCAGGCGAGCGCTTGCCTCGGCATCGCCTCCAGCTGGCTGATCACGGCGATGCTGTGGGGAAAACCCACGGTTGTGCTGGGCGACTACGGCATCCGCACCGAGTTCAACGGCCCGTTCTTCTTCGGCAGTGGCTGCATGGCCCGGCTGGCCGACTGCCTGCCCCTGGAGCGCCTGCGCGAGCGGCCTGCGGTGAACGCCGAGTGGCTGGCGACCAGGGGCTGGGCGATTGCCGATGGGCCGGCGAGGCTGCTGCGCCGGCTGGAGGGCTGGCGGCGATGACGCTTGGGCTGCTGCTGGTGGCCGACAGCGACAGCCAGCTGCTCGCCTGCCAGGCCCTGGCGCGGCTGGGCCACGGCCGGGATGTGCGCTTCACTGTGAATGCCATCCCAAGGGAAGGCACGCCGGAGAGCGTGCTGCAGGCCCTGGAGCGCAGTGGCCCTCTCTGGCGATTCACCCCCCAGCAGCTCCTGGCCGACCCGCGGCTGGACGGCTTCGCCGCCATCGGCGTCTATCTCACCGGCAGCAAGCTCGCGGAGTTCCGCAGCGTGTACCAGCTCAGCCGGGAGCAGCAGCGGCGGCCGCGGCGCCCCCTGTTCTGCGGCTTCAACGGCGTGGTGCTGGAGCGCTTCGAGGAGGCGATCGCCTGGCGCCTGGGCTACGACCTGATCTGCCTGAACGGCCCCCGCGACCAGGCGCGCCTGGAGCTGCTGCTGGGCCACACCCCCTTCCAGGGCCAGCGCACGGTGCTCACCGGCCTGGGCCGCCAACGTCCTCAGGCGCCTGGGGCGGAACGGCCCCGGCGGATGGTGTTCGCCGAACAGGTGGTGATGCCGGCGGCCCTGGCGGAACGGCGCCGCCTTGTGCGGATCCTGGCGCGCCTGGCCCGTCGCTCGCCGGAGTGGGAGTTGCTGATCAAGCCACGGGTGGCCCCCCATGAATCCACCTTCCACGCGGTGGACACCCACATCAGTGACACCCTGCGTGACACCCTGGGCAGCCCGCCCGCCAACCTGCATCTCAGCTATGCGCCCCTGCCCGAGCTGCTCGCCCAGAGCCGGCTGCTCAGCACTGTGTCGTCGACGGCGCTGTTCGATGCCCTCGACCTGGGCTGCCGGGCCGTGGTGATGGACGATTTCGGCCTGCGTCCCGACCTGGGCACCCCCTTCTTCGCAGGCTCCGGCCTGCTGCGATCCCTGGCCACAGCCGACGATCTCGACAGTCTGGCGGCGTCCGCGGATCCCGATCCGGCCTGGCTGCATTGGGTGGGCTACCACCCTGCGTTCTCGCCCGCCAACCTGCTGGAGGCCCTGCTGGAGCTGCAGGCGAATCCCCTGCCGCCGCTGCAGCTGAACCAGCCGGGCTATGTGGTGAACGCGGCCGACCTCTCCGCCAACCAGCTACGGAGGGGGGCTGAGACCGCCATCCGCTGCGGCGACCTGGAGGAGGCCACCCGCCTGCTGGAGATGGCCCAGCTGCAGCGGCCGGACAACCGCAACATCAGCAGGCGCCTGGCGGCCCTGCGTCTGAGGCCCGCCTGGCTGCGCCGCCTGGCCCTGCTGGTGGCCCCCCGCTTCCGGCTCTAGAGTCCGGAACCAGCAACGGCGCGTGAGCAATAGGTGCAAGCGGTTCTGATCGAGCGGAATTTCACCCAGTTCGTGGTCTTCGCCGAAGACTCGATCCTCACCGCCCTCAACAAGATCACGGCCAACCAGTGCCGGCTGATCTTCGTTGTATCAGAGGGGGGAATCCTCCAGGGGGTGCTCAGCGACGGCGATTTCCGCCGCTGGATCGCCGCCACCGACCTGGTCGACCTGGGTCGGCCGGTGACGGCCGCCATGAATCCCGCCTGCGTCACCGCCCCTGAGGGCAGCGCCGCCGCCGACCTGGCGGGCCTGTTCTCCCAGAAGATCCAGGTGATCCCCCTGCTCGACGACCATGGCCGCGTGGTGGCCGTGGCGCGGGGTGGTCAGCGCCAGCTCTTGCTGGCGGACCGGGCGATCGGCGAAGGCGCCCCGGCCTTCCTGATCGCCGAGATCGGCAACAACCACAACGGCTCCCTGGAGCTGGCCCTGCAACTGATCGATGCGGCGGCGTCCGCCGGCGCCGACTGCGCCAAGTTCCAGATGCGCGACATGGGGCAGCTGTACGTGAACGCAGGCGATAGCAACGACATGGCGTCGGATCTGGGCACCCAATACACTCTCGACCTGCTGGAGCGCTTCCAGCTCAGCGACGACGAGCTGTTCCGCTGCTTCGACCACACGGTGAGCCGGGGCCTGATTCCCCTGTGCACCCCCTGGGACACCACCAGCCTGGCCAAGCTTGAGCGCTGGGGGATGGCCGGCTACAAGGTGGCCTCGGCCGATTTCACCAACCACGATCTGCTCAGCGCCATCGCCGCCACCGGCAAGCCCCTGATCGCCTCCACCGGCATGGCCACCGAGCAGGAAATCAGCGCCGGCATCCGCCACCTGCGCGAGCAGAGCGCCTCCTTTGCCCTGCTGCACTGCAACTCCACCTATCCCACCCCGTTCAAGGACGTGAACCTGCGCTACCTGCGCCGGCTGGCTGAACTGGCCGAGGCGCCGGTGGGCTACTCGGGCCACGAGCGGGGCTACGCGGTGCCGGTCGCGGCCGTGGCCCTCGGTGCCGCAGTGATCGAGAAACACATCACCCTCGACCGGGGGATGGAGGGCAACGACCACAAAGTGAGCCTGCTGCCGGAGGAATTCACGGCGATGGTGGCCGGCATTCGGGCAGTGGAGGAGTCGATGGGCAGCGAGGCGGCCCGCAGCCTCAGCCAGGGGGAGCTGATGAACCGGGAAGTGCTGGCCAAGAGCCTGGTGGCCGCCAGCCCGATCCCCGCCGGCACAGTGATCAGCCGGGACATGGTGCGCATCCAGAGCCCAGGCCAGGGCCTCCAGCCCTACCGCCTCGATGATCTGCTCGGCCGCAGCCTCAGCAGCGACAAGGCCGAGGGCGACTTCTTCTTCGAATCCGACCTGAAGCGACCGGCCGCCCAACCGCGCCCTTACCGCTTCGCCAACCCCTTCGGCGTGCCGGTGCGCTACCACGACCTTGAGCAGTTCTGCGGAGTGAGCAACCTCGATCTGGTGGAGATCCACCTCAGCTACAAAGACGTGGAGGTTGACATCGATGCCGTGCTGCCGGAGCGGGTGCCGATGGGGCTGGTGGTGCATGCCCCCGAGCTGTTCGCCGGCGACCACACCCTCGACCTCTCCAGCGACGACGACGCTTACCGGCGCCATTCGGTGGCTGAGCTGCAGCGGGTGCTCGACCTCTCGGCCCGGCTGCGCAACCGCTTCGACTGCCCGGCGCCGGTGCTGCTGGTGACGAACGTTGGGGGCTTCTCCGCCAACCGCCACCTCAGCCAACAGGAGCGCGAGCCGCTGCTGGAGCGGCTGGCCGCGAGCCTGGCGGAGCTGCGCTGCGACGGGGTGGAGATCATCCCCCAGACCATGCCCCCCTTCCCCTGGCACTTCGGCGGCCAGCGCTATCACAACCTGTTCGTCGATGCCGACTGCATCGAGAGTTTCTGCCGGCAGCAGGCCCTGCGGGTGTGTCTCGACGTGTCGCACTCCAAGCTGGCCTGCAACCACCTGCGCGAACCGTTCTCCCGTTTTCTGGAGCGCATCCTGCCCTTCACCGCCCACCTGCACCTGGCCGATGCAGCGGGTGTGGACGGCGAGGGGCTGCAGATCGACGAGGGCGACGTCGACTGGCCCCAGATGCTCAGCCAGCTGACTCGGCTGGCTCCCGGCGCCTCCTTCATCCCGGAGATCTGGCAGGGGCACAAGAACAACGGCGAGGGGGCCTGGCTGGCCCTGGAGCGCCTGGAGCGCCACCAGCTGGCGGTTGGTCCTGGTCCAGGTCCTTCCCTGGTCGCCGCGTGAGGGCCCAAGGCGTGAGCGAGCACTTCATCCTGTTCCAGAACCTGCCGCTGATCTACGGGCGGGTGCCGAAGGTGGCCAACTCCTCGGTGAAGGCCGCCCTCACCCGTCTGCTGGCCCAGCCGCCGGAGGAGGGCTACCGCACCACGGCCGACGGCTTCTGGCGCAAGGGCACCCACGGGGAGACCACCATGATCAGCGCCGAGCAGGCCCTGCTGCGGCGCAGCAGCCACTTCATCTTCAGCTTCGTGCGCAACCCCTTCGACCGGCTGGTGTCGGCGTACAACAACAAGCTGATCGAGAACGACAGCCTCTCCACTGCGATGCAGCAGATGGGGCTGGAACGGCAGATGCCCTTCCGCCGCTTCCTGGAGGTGGTGGCCGCCACAGCCGACGCCGACCTCGACGTGCACCTGCTGCCCCAGAGCAGCATCCTCTGCGTGGAGGGGGTGCCCGTGCCGGGGTTCATCGGCCAGATGGAGGCGATGGCCGAGCACTGGCAGCTGCTGCGCCGGCGGATGCGCCAGGCGGGCCTGCCGGCCCTGGGTAAGCTGCCCAGCAAGAACGTGCGCCGTGCGAGCGGTAGCGACCTGAGCCAGTACTTCAGCTACGACTGCCTGATCGCCCTGGCCCGGGACCGCTACCGCCAGGACGTGGAGCTGTTCTATGGGGAGCACCAGCTGGAGCAGCTGGCGCGGGGTCAGCTGAGCGCCACGCCCAGCCCGCTGGAACGCTGGAGCCCGCCGCTGCCCGTGTAAGTCTCCTGGCCGCTGACGTAGCATTCATCACCGATGAATCGAGTCGCTGCGGGAGATCACCTTGGGCCTCAATCGCCGCCTTCGTTCGGTCATTGAGGCAGGCCTGCGTGGGGAGCACCAGCAGGAGGTTGACGCCCTGGGTAGACGTCTCCCCAACTTCATCATCATCGGTGCCGCCAAATCGGCAACCACCACACTAACAACCATTCTCCCGCGGCATCCCGACTTCTTCATCAGCCGGCCAAAGGAACCGAAGTTCTTTGGCCGCCGGTACGACAAGGGCTGGGCCTGGTATGGCCGGCTGTTCAAGGCCGGGCGCTCCTGCAAGCTGCGAGGCGAAGGCAGCACGATGTATGCCAGCGCCCTCAACAGCTTTGCCCAGGCTCCTGCGCTGATGCACCGCTATCTGCCAGACCTCAAACTGATCTATGTCGTGCGTCACCCGCTGGATCGGATCGTGTCGCAGTGGCGTCATCGGAAGGGCCGGCAACAAAGCACGCGAGACCTCTCCGCCCTGATGAGTTCTCGCCACCTGCGCAAGCTTGTTGTGGGCTGCTCCCTCTATCACGAGCGACTGCAGAGCTTTCGCACCTACTACCCCGACCAGCAGATTCACTGCCTCACCTTTGAGGACCTGATCGCTGAACCCAGGGAAACCCTCCACACCCTGCTCAGCTTCCTTGGGGCCTCCACCGCGTCCGCCAAGCTGGAGCTGCTTCTGGATGAGGGCAACCTCCCCCGCGTGAACGAGGCCGGCGACAAGGGAAGGCGGCTGGTGGCAGCGCCTGCCTGGAGCGACAGATTGCGGGATCAGGTGCTGGAGGTGGTGCGCCCCGACGCTCACCAGATGCTGCGGTACATGGGCAAGCCCACTGACACCTGGGAATTATAAACAAACCAATACATTCCCCTCGAGGCACCCCCTTGGGCCATACAACAACAACTCAGCGCCTCTCGCTCGCACAGTCAGAGTTGCCGCCTGAACCTTGGCTTTCACCGGCACGCCCGCCACTCTGCCTCAGCGGCACCTGAAGCTGCGCGAGTTCGCCCAGGCCCTTGGAGTTGATCTCCAGAAGAATCCAATGCCAGCTTAGATTCTACGCAGATAGCCACAAATTTCGACCAGTCAGCCACGCACAAGCAAGCCGACATCAGCACCGGGTTTCGACATTCATTCGGACCCCAATCCCGGACAAAGGACAATCCAGACCAGGACTGAAATCTCCCAACAAGAAGAGGCAAAGACTGCAATCCTTCAATCTCTTCAGCTATGATCAGAAGCCAAATGGTGGCGGATCATGGCAGCCACCTGCGGGTTGCAGGCCCTGGTAACCGGATACCAAGCGTCGATATCCTGACGAATGGGATTCAGCCTCAGCAGCTCGGTCTTTAGAAAGGGAAAGCGCAGATCCTCGAGGAGCTCTCGCCAGTGGGTATGGGTGACATTGCCATGCTCACCGGCGAGGTAGAGCGCCTCCAGACGGAAGCCCGCGTTGCTGAGAATCTCGCTCCAGCCCACTTCGCAGGCCCGCACGAGATCGATCTTCGAGGGCCATACAGAGATCTGCTCCCAGAAGGCCCAGAACAGGGTGGTACGGAAGACCCGGGGTCGATAGGCCATGAAGTAACTCTGCAGGTGGGAGCGGATCGCCGTGCTCTCGGTGAGGCCCACCACATCGGCCTGGCTGGCAGCCAGCCGCTCAAACAAGCCAGCCAAACTGTGGATTGGCCCATAACAACTGTCATTGGTGAGGATCAGCAAGGGCGCGCGGTCGATCCAGCGGCGGCAGAAGGACAGACCGGCCTGCCAGCTTCCGAAGTCGTAGCCCTCGTTGTGGCGCACCAGCACAACCGCACAGAGGTCCCGCAACTGGGCCATGGCGGCTGTCTGCTCCAGAAGGGCCGGTGCCGCAGACACGAACACCAGATCGGCATGGGGCCGGTAGGCGCGCAGCTGCTCCAGCACATCCGGGCGCAACTGCCCTCCCCCATCCCAGTTCACGTAGATCAGCAGCGGGCGCTCGCCAGAGCCCGTCCACTGCGGGCGCACCCAGCTATACAGAACCATCTCCCGGGAATGGGCCAGGGGCCTGACCGGCAGCTCCATGGGTTCAAAGCGATGGGAAGAAGGCCCCAGAAAAGGGTGGTATAGGGGATCTCCCTGCTGGAAGCGACGGGGATAACGACGGCGCAATGCTCCCGACTCCCGCGCCAGGCGGTTGCGCTTCTCACCGGCGATGTCTTCGCCGCGGCTTTTCGACTCCGCGTGGATGATCCGCGGCTCGGGGGTCACGATCACCGCACGGCCTTCTGCGGTGAGCCTCCAGCAGAGATCCACATCGTTGTAAGCGACAACGAAGGATTCATCGAATCCGCCGAGGCGATCGAAGTCGGAAGTGCGCATCAGCAGGCAGGCGGCCGTGGCGGCAGACCACTGCTCCGGTAGCTCGAGCACCGCGAAGGGCTCGGTGGCGACCCCGGGCAGCAGCCCCTTGCCGGGCGAGAGGATGTCGTGGGGCTGACGGGGAGCCGCGGCCAGCCCGTGGTGCTGGATCGTGCCGTCTTCAAACAGCAGGCGCGCACTCACAGCACCCGTGCTGGCCAGGGCGAATGGATCGAGTAGGGCTTCGATCGGATTGGGCGACTCAAAGCGGATGTCGTTGTTGAGGAAGAGCAGGAAGGTACCGCTGCAGTGCTCGCGGGCCCTGTTGTTCAGGGCGGCGAAATTGAAGGGGCTCGCGTCGCGGAGTCCGAGCAGGGGTATCCCGTGTGCCGCCGCCCGGGGAGCGAGCTCGTCAGCCAGGGCGATGGCCTCAGGCTCGGTGCTGCCGTTGTCGACCAGCACCAGCTCCAGGGGGGTGGGGCCGGCCTGCTCCAGCAGGCTGAGCACACACTGGCGGGTGAGCAGGGCCTGATCCCGGAAGGGAATGATCACCGAGACCCGGGTCTCCGCAGGTGGCTCGTAACGGAGCAGGACACTGCCCTGGCGAGGACCTGGCTGCAGCAGACCGCCGGGGGCCAGCCAGGCCGGGGCCCGCCGCAGGACCAGCTGCTCGAGTTCCAGGAGTTGGTCGGCGCTGAACAGCTGACGCTGGGCGGGGGTGCTGATCGGCAGCAAGGTGGGGTTGGTGTGGGGCTCGCGGCGCAGCAGGGCCTGGGGCAGCGCCTCGATGGCGCCGCCCTGCTCCAGCCACTGCAGGCCCAGATCGCGCAGCAGGGCGTGCAGGGAGCCATAACTGGGCTGGAGATCGAGGGAGACCACGCGCCTGGCCGGCAGGGCGACCAGGCCGGGCAGGTGGCCGCGGCTGAGCAGGCGGAAGGGGGTGGGCGCCGCGGTGAACTGGCGCTGGCCAATCCGCCGCGGCTCGGAGCACCAGAGCAGTTCCTCGTCGCTGCAGAGCAGGAGGTCCGGCTGCCAGGCCAGCACGGCCGCCAACTGCAGCCAGGCCCCTGGGGCGAGCTGGTCGTGGGGGCCGACGAAGGCAAGCCCGGTCTCACCCACGCCCTTCACTTCATCCTGACCTGTGAGGCTGAGGAGCTGTTGCATCGGATCACCTGCTTCACCACCAGCGAGCTGCAACACCCCAGCCCGGGGAAATCCCCCCTCGCAAGCCAGATGGAGAGCACGCTGCCGCAACCACTCCTCACCGAGCTCTGCCACTTGCTCAGCCGTCGCCGCCAGCACCAGCACTCCCTCCAGGGGTGTGGGCCTGAGCGGTTGATCCTGATGCCGCAGGAGATCTGGATCCAGCCGGGGCTTTTCTGAACCTGCAGGCCCAACCAACCAATGGCTCAGAAATGTCTGAACCTGGGCAGGTTGGCGACATGCCAACCAATGGGCGGAGACCGCCAGTAGAGCAGGGGCTGTACCGGGCCGCAGCGGCAGGATCTCGCGCAGTCCGTCGCTGGTCAGTCCCAACTGACAGAGGGGGCGGCTGCGGATCCTCACCAACCCCTGGATCAGTGCCTTCCAGCCAGCAGGTGGGCAGTCACCACGATTCCCGATCAGATACCAGGCTCCTCCCTCCAGCACCCGGCGGCTGGCGTCCAGCACCAGTTGGGCAGCAGCGTTGCGGTCGCTCACCGCAATGCTCCCATCAAGCTCCAGGTTCTGGGCGATGCACTCTCCATCCCTCTGGCCAGGCCCATCGATCCAGATCCAGGGGATCTCAAGCTGGCCATCCAGATCGCTGGGGGCCCAACGGGTCAGGGCCGAGCCGGGCAGAGAATTGGGGCACCGGGAGGGGGCAGCCTGCGCCCGGGCCACCAGACCTGCCTCCCGCGCCAGACAGGTGAGTGCAGAGGTCGCTCGCAACAGGCCACGGCCTGTGCGGCTTGAGCGCTGAAGCTCCTGATAAGCAACGATCGGCAGGGCCGGCAGCCCCTGGTAGAGGGGACGTTCGCCGCGCAACACCAGATTGAGGGGCCCGTCCACAAATGAGCGGAGATCACACCCGTGGGCCAGCTCCACCAGAAGGGGATCCAGACAGCTCTCACCAAGGAGCTCGGGAAAACGAGGGGCGATCAGGATCGATGGAGGCACCAACTCCAGATCGAGAAACTCCGAATCCAAGCCCGGATGGCACATGCCGAGAACGGGCCTCAACAGGGCCGCTGGATAGTCCTGCTCGCGCAACTGGGCCAGCAAAGCCGTGGCTGCGGTGGGATGCCCAGCAGCGAGGGCCTGCCTGAGCCGAGCGAGTAGGGCTAGGGAATCCATGCTGCGGCCCGCGAGCAACAGGCCCATTCAACAGCGCCACTTAGGCTGACCTCACTTGTGATCATCCATGTTCGGCTGGGCTTCACCACAACCGATCCCTGTGCGCCTGGAAGAGCTGCTCGAGCGGGCTGGTGCGCTGCGCAGTGATTGGTTTGAGCGCCGGAGCAACGACGTGCTCCTCTTTCTCCCCCCCCATCTTCTGCTCTCCACGGGCAGGCTGCCCCACCGCGCCATGGTCGCCAGCTACAGCATGCTGGACAGCACACAGAACGAACCGGACACCACAGAACCACCGCTACTGATCAATGGGGAGCGGCTGCTCTGCCTCAGCGCCGAGGAACTGGCCAACTGGCAACCCCACCATCCCCTGCCAAAGCCCTGCACCCTTGAGTCCCCGCAGGGACTGGCGGCCGCCCTGACCGCAGCTCTCCTGACAGCGGATCCCCAGCTGGCGGAGGCCTACCAAGCACTCGACGCCCGCTCAGAGCGGGGTGGGGCGGCAGCCGAACTGCACTACAGCGCACGAATGGGCTGCCACAACCCAGACGAACTCGTGCAGCAGTGGAACCAGCAGATGGAACGGAGCCAGGCTGAACTTGATCTGCGCCTGTTGAAACAACAGCTCTTGGATCTGGAGACGGAATGTGAACGTCAGTTCCTCAGCTGCCGTGAAGCCGAGCGCAAGCTCAGCTGGCATCGCCAGGTGAGCCAGAACACCGTCGTTCAATTACAACGTTACGGCAACCTGCTACAGCGGCTTTTCCTGATCCAGGGCCGCCTGCTGTGAGACGGATCGTCGTGAGCAGCGGCACGACCGACTCGCGTAACACCAACCACCGGCTCAGGCAGCGGATCAGCCATGGCTTCCAGGAACTGGGGCTGACGAGCCTTCCATGTGCAATCGAGCAGGTCCCGAGCGTGGTGAGCAGGGCATCCTTCGACCTGCTGCTGATCACGGGCTCGATTGCCGATCCAGCCGTTGATCTGGATTGGCTTGTGCATCGCGCGCGCCAGCACCACTGCCACGTGGCCTTCTGGCTCCACGACGATCCCTATGAGTTCGACCTGCACTGGCGACTTGCAGATCTGGGCTGTCCGGTGTTCACCAATGAGCCGAATTGTCTGCCCGATTACCCGCCCAGCTGTCGAGCCCGGCCTCTGGCCCTGGCCGCCTCCCCCCTCGATGATCTGGCTGTGGCTTCGGAGCGCACTGCACCGGAGGTGGACCTGGCCTTCTGTGGGGTCGCCTTCCCCCAGCGCGTTGCCACGCTGAGACAGCTGAGGGCCGCAGGATTCAGCCTGGCCTGCTGGGGAGAGGGCTGGCCAGACGATCTCGATGGAGCGGTGAACCTGCGGCTTGGTCCCGCCGGACTGCGGCTGCTCTATCGCCGCTGCTGGTTCGTGGTGAATCTGGGCCGGGAGCTGGCGATCGCCAACCGACGCCATCAGATCGCCGCCTCCATGCCCGGGCCACGCACGTTTGAAGCTGCCCTGAATGGAGCTGTACAGCTTTATATCGGCCAAAGCCCAAGGATTGAGAAGTACTACTCCACGGAGCAAGGCGTGATCGCTGCTGGAAGCGTGGAAGAGGTAGGAACACTGCTGGAGCGGGCCAGGCAGGAACCCGAGTGGCACCGGCAACTCGGTATCAACGCGGCACAGCACACCCGGCGCCGGCATCTCTATCGGCACCGCTGTCACGATCTTCTTGCCGCACTCCAAGGCGACGGTGCACCGGCATGAAGCTCCTCATCTACGACACGGAGATGCGCTCGGCCAACGGCTACCTGCCACGGGCGATTGCCAAAGCTGCGGAGGGGCTGCTGGGGTCAGGCGATGTGCGGCTATGTGACCACGCCACCGTGGTGGGGCTGGCGGCATCCGGGGCGTGGGATGGCCTGCTGGCCATCGGTGGGGCAGGCGCTGATCTCCATCTGATCACGGGCCTGATGGAGACCCCGATCCTGCGCATTCTCTGGACCACAGAGGACCCCTACGAAAGGCGCCTGCTGGAACGGGTGGAACCGGCTTTCCACCATGTGTTCAGCAATGAACTGCTCTGTGATGGGGTGAGTCCGCGCACCACCTACCTGCCCCTGGCCGCCGAACCCTCGCTGCACCATCGGCCCCTGCGGACCCATGACAGCGATTACGTCTACGACCTCACCTTCGTCGGCACCGCCTGGCCCAATCGGGTCCGCAGTCTCAACCGCCTGCTCCAGCAGCTGCCGGCCGGACTGCGGCTCCATCTCTGCCTGCCCTGGAACCGCCATATCCCCGAGCCCAAGCTGCCCGGCATCGGCGTGCTTCCCCAACTGCGCCTGAGCATGGGCGATCTCTGTGACATCTGGAACCGCTCCAGGGTGGTGCTGACGATCGGCCGGGAGTTCACCGCTGGCGGATCAGCTGAGGCACAGGCGCGGGGGATCTCCCCACCACCCCGTGTCTACGAAACAGCGATGGCCGGAGGGTTTCAGGTGGCCCTGGCCGGAGCGGGGATGGACGTGGAAGCGGCCTACGGCAAGCACATTCCCGTCGCGGCGGACGAAGCCGATGCTGCCGCCTGGGTACTGGCTCACCTGGCAGACCCCGACCAGCGGATCGCCCGGGCCGCGGACCATCAGGCGTACACCCTGGCACACCACACCTATCGCCACCGGCTCACCGCCGTGCTGGACAGGTTCAGAACCCTGGCCGCAAGCCAGCTCCAGCCAGGGATCGCCCATCCCAGCCGCGAGCCGGCCGTGCTGCACCTTGCCCACAACCTGATGGGCCTAGGGCTGCGGCGGGCCGGGGGCACTGAGAGGTACGTGCAGGAGATTGCCCTGCAGCAGCGGCGGAACAGGCCCAACCGCCGGGTCCTGGCCCTGGCTCCAAAGGATGCGATCCGGCTGGCGCTGCTGGACTACGAACCGGATCGGGCCCAGGTGCTGGAGACAATCAGGCTGGGACGGGTGAGTCGGCTTTCTGGCAGCAATCAGGTGTATGAGCAAGCCTTAGCCCAGGTGATCAGCAGCCAGGGCATCGGCTTGGTGCACGTGCATCATCTGATCGGCCTGCCCCTGAGCCTGCCCCTCGTGGCTAAGGCGCTGGGTTGCCGGGTGGTGCTGACCCTGCACGATTACCACATGGTGTGCCATCGCTACACGTTGCTCACCCCGGACGGGCAGTTCTGCCACATTGATCAGCAGGACGATCCCAGTATCAGCTGCCGCCTGTGCCTGCAGGCCAGTGGCATGCAGGGCGACGAGCGTCAGCGCAGAATGGCACTCACACGCCGCAGCATCGGCGCCGCCGATGTCATTTTAGCCAATACAACCACCAGTGCCGAAATTGTGGCAGCCGTTTATCCAGAGGTTGCCAATCGTATCCAGGTGCTCGAGATGCTCACTCCCGAGCTGGATGCGTTGGACCGCGCCCGCCGGAAGCGCACCGGGACCCATCATCCAGGCCCCCTTCAGGTGGGTGTGATCGGTAATGCCATGCCCCACAAGGGGCTTTCCACCCTGGTGCGGGTGATCAAGGCAAGCCGGGGCCTGCCGATCGAGCTTCACATCCTGGGGGCGACGCCGGAACTGCATGGGGCCCTCCAGGAGTCAGGACTGACCGCAAGCGAGCCCCCGATCATGAGTTGCCAGGGCAGTTACGTTCGCTCTGAACTGATCGGCCTACTGATGCAGCTGGATGCAGCGCTGTTCCTCTCCACCTGGCCGGAGACCTACAACATCTGCCTGGGCGAGGCTATGCGGCTGGGGGTGGTGCCGGTAGCAACTGACCTGGGTGCACACCGTGACAGAGTGGTGAATGGGGAGACGGGTATTCTGGTGAGCGCCAATAACCCATTGGAGGTGATTCAGTCCCTTCTGCTTCTTCAGGGTGACCGGAATCTGCACGCCCGCTTATCAGGTGCTGCTGCTGCTGTTCCACTACAGAGCAGCATCAGCCATGGAGATGAGCTGGAGAGGATCTATCACCGACTCGCCCCCTGGCGGGGCCAACATCAAATTGCAACGCCACCTCGCCTGGATTCGCAGATTGATCTCGCAGCCCTCGGCCTGCGCCTCGCCCAGAACCGTTGGGGAGAAGCTGGTGTGAGCTGGGATCCAGCCACCTGAGACCAACCAGGTAGCGGAACCGATGGTCAGCCAGATCGGCCATCGCAAGCCGGAGCAGTCAACCAGTTTCGTCAATCGAATGCCTTGCGGTCTTCGGACCGCGCAAGTCGTCCATCGTGATTGCGTAGCCCAGCTCCCTGGCAAGCTCAACCTCCGCACGGTAGCGAGCATGGCGCAGGCGAAGACGCAACAATCTGTCGTGTCGCAACCGAAAACGGAAATCGCGATACTCCTTGGAAGGCTGATTCATTGCCAATACAAATCCAGGGTGATGGGCACTATTTTCCTCCCGTGAAAGCCGGGCGGGCCTCCGGGGAGAATGCCAGCGCCATAGCGAACTCATTACCCAGATTATAGAACCGAACCGAGGCAGAGGCAGGCAGATACCCAAGTACCACCAAGGATTTAATTAAACGCCTGAGGCTCTCACTGGTGAACTTCCAACAATGAACATCAACATAAGGATTAGATCTGTATTCAGAGCAGGCCTCCTCTAATCGATCACGAAGATTCACGGGCAATGCAACCGCCGGGTCTGGAGCATTCTGCCAATCCGACACCGTGAAGCATCGATGCTCAAGAATGGATTCAAGGGACGGTTTAGTACGACCCTCGAGATGGGCTGCAAGAACATTCACAAGACCAGTGGGAGCGAGATGACGATCAAAACATCGGCGTCGATCAGGGATCGAACACAGATAGATTCCATGGGGATTAAGTAACCGTGCCACCTGCTGGAGATGGGCCACGAGGTCGGGCTGGTGCTCTAGGCAATGCTGAGACACAACGGCATCATATTGGCTCTTAATCTGCCCATAGCCACCATTAGAGAGGACATAGCGGATCAGCGGAACAGTATCGGGATTACGCTCTGGGATGGTTCTGGCCCTTGCCATCAGCTCAGCTGTATCCAGATAATCGGCGTAGTCAATGACAACTCCGGGGCCATGAAGAAACTCCACGGCTGGACGATCGAACGGCCCAATCTCCAACACAGAGCGGCAGGGCTTCAGGCACTGCAGCAGATTCGCCCACGTGGCAACTGAAGAAGCGTTATCCCCATCGCGTCGACCCTGCTTTTGCCAATGCAGTCTCAGCTCGGAGCGGCGCAGTCCCCGCAGTTTCGAATAACGCTCCCTATAAATCCAGGGATCGAACGCTGGCGGAAGGAGAAGCACGCAAGCATCAAGGGCTGAAGACAGTATAACCGACTGCCATCCCCAGGGCCAGGCAGGAATGGCGCAGCTGAGCTCGACTATGTATATTGAATAAGCAACGATAAACCAAACAGCACAGGAGCACCAAATACTGTAGAGTTCATTTATGGCAAACAAATCGATGGAGCTTCTGGCTGACGCCTGGCTTGCCTTTTTCTCCCAACCATCCGCAGATCTCCCCCAGGACAATCTGGAGGCCATCAGCCAAATCGCTCTCAGACGGATTCAGATCGTCAACCCCAGCTCAGCGCCAGAGCCTCTGCGTAGTTTCTACACACGCGCGAGCTGTCAAGAGCTAGTGATCGCGGCAGCCAGATTACGCACTCACGGCCTTTTTCCTCCAATCTTGGCAAGTCAACCAGGGGAGATTCTCGCCAGTCGCCTGGTTCTGAACTGGAATGTGCTGCTAATTCGAGAGGAAAATCAACTAGTACTCGTCTACCAAGGCGTAACCAGCTGCGACGCAGTGCTGATTCCAGGACTGAACAGCCTGCTGATTGTTTGCCATATTGACTTCCAACGTGTGGCAGCCTGTGTAGCCACACTGAGTCGAACACCAGACTTCTTCAGGCCTTCGTTTAAACCCCGATTTGGCGGCTACTTGGTTGGCCATTCCAGGCCCTACCACTGTTTTTATGATGGGCTGCCGGCACTGGAATGCATCAGGCAGGAAGGCCAGCTCTCAAGCCGAGATCTCATTTTCTCCAAATGCGATGAGGCCTTTGTTGATGTAAGTAGCTGCCTGGCTTTGGAGCAGGAGCATCAGCGTCTTGACCGAGATGGGCTCAATCAGTACTGCTCTGCTCATAATGTCTACCTATTACAACTCGGATTTTGGTTCAATACTCGTGCACAAGATCAAGTGCTCAGGCAACTGGTCGCATCAGTGGATGAGCCAATGCGGCAAGCAGCAATCCAGCATTCAATCATCAATGAAACCGGTGCCATTGAAGCACTGAAGCACTATCAGCCCCTGCTCTGGATAGGAATAACAGGCCAGAAGCGCTGCTGGATTGAACAAGTGAATGGCACTGCAGAGCTGCTGAACACCCTGCATCAATTCTACCCGAAGCTAGGCATCATCTTTGATGGCTGGACACCTCCACTAACCAATTCAAACTATCACCGCAAAGAGATAAGTGCCGACAACAAAATAATTCATAAGATCATCCGCCGCCTAAACTTTAAGACACGAAAGAACACATTCATCGTCGCCGGCCTTCCCTTTGCAGACAAGATCAGGATAGGCCTGGAAGCAGACGGATTTCTAGCCAATTACACTAGCGGCTCCCTTGTTATTGCACGGATCTGTGGAAAGCCAGGAGTGGGGCACATGGGCCGCCGGATGATGGCGTCAAAGCACCAGCACATCCACTACAGAACAAGTGAACCGGATCCCATGGTCGTACGCGACGTAGGCGAAGCGAGCACACCCACTGGCTACGTGAATTACAGCATCCCTTGGCAAGCTCTCTACAATGAGTTGATTGACGTCCTAGCTCAAATTCCAATCACTCCTGAGCAGAAACCCTGCCGCCTGATCGTTCCACAGCATGTGGACGCCTGATACCTGGATGGATCAACTGAGTGATCGAGACACAAGCCTGCTCCAAAACCTCTCGCTAGCGGCAGCAACCCCATCCCATGAATTACAATCAATATCCCGATGTTAATCGCGTCAGCCAGCCTTAACAGATTTCCACCTTATGGAGGGGAAAACCCCACAGCTCTCGTAAAAGCCAATCCCAATACGAGAGTCCAGGGTGGTCCGCTTTTGCGCGAAACATGGCGAAAGGCGCCAAACCGAGGATAAGGTTTGTTGGCAAGCCCGACAGAGTTGCATGGGCCAGGAGCCTTGAACATCAGCCAGCCAGCCAGCCTCTCGATGCCGCTGCTCTGCCGTGGAGATGCAGACCAGTTGGAGCACACCTTGAGCAGCATCGCCGTTGCCGCCATGGCTGATGATCTCTGGCTCGAGATCCTGCTGGTGCCTTGGCAGCTTTCGCCCTGCGGAATGGAACGCGCCTCCGCTGCCCTTGCCAGCCATAAGCGGCTGGTATGGCTGGAGCACAACGCTTCCAGTGAACCGGCCGCCCTCCAGCAGGCCTGGCGCCAGGCTCGGGGATCATGGATCTGGTGGCTGGAGGCCGGCGACCAGCTCATGCCAGCAGCACTGGGGGACTGGTTCAACATCGTCAATCAGGAACCGCAACTGCTGTTGGTCGCCGGTGAAGGAGAGCATCTGGCCTGGGATGGCCAGGCTCTCAGGCGGCATCGCGCACGACCCACCAGCACGTGGGTGCCGCAACTCACGATCCAGGGGCTCTACTGCCCAGGGGCGGTCGTGTGGCGGCGGAGCCTGCTGGCCCTCTCCACGGCGCTGCGAGAAGAGCACGGTCCAGCCCACCTGCAGCTCAGTCTGATGGAAACCCTGGCAGCGCACAGCCCGCGCTGCTTGGCAGTTCCCGAGCTCTGGGTGCGCACCCGCAGCGCCAGCGATTGGCAGAGACCGGGACGGTGCAGGGGCCAGGCGATGGCACTCACCCAATGCTTAGCCGACCAGCTCGGCGATTCACCCGGCGACATGTTGCATAGCTATGGGCTGCAGCTCCAGCGTGGGGAGGCCCTGCCCCAGCCCGAACGCACCTGGCTGGAAGAACTTGACAATGCCGTCACCACGGCCGAATCGCTCCTCAGCGCACCCACCCTGCTGCGGCTGCGGCAGGCCTGGGGCCTGGATCCAGAGGTGCAGCCCTGGCAGGAGCTTCTAGAAACCCACCTGGCAGCGTCCGGACTGGAGGACCTGTGGTGTGTGACGCTGCTGCGCAACCTCCTGCATCCCGAACTCGGAGCCCTGCACCTGGGCTCTCCATGGGGCCCGAACCTGCGACTGGCCGTGCGGCTTGTCAGCCCCGAGTTATGGGGGCAGTACCGCCTGTTGCGACAGGACGCTGAGCTCCTGGAGGTGCTCAATCAGTCGGTGCGGGGGTTGCCATTGATCGGAGTGCTGCAGTGGCTGGAACAGCCCTTGCTGCAAGAGCGGTTTCCCCTGCCGGAGGCACTCCACCTCTATGGCCGATGGTGGAGCGACCACGCCCAGGATGAGCTCAGCCATATCCGCTTTGGTGCAGGCGGCCGGATGGAGACAGAGCCTTACGAAGAAGACAACCCACGGCCGCCACGGGAGCGGCCATTTGGCGTGAACCTGATCGGCCATGCTTTTGAAGTCTTCGGTGTGGGCGAAGACGTGCGCATGGCAGCCCTGGCGTTAACCAGTGCAGAGATTCCGTTCTGTGTTGTGAATGTTCCGGCAAATAACGGTGCTTACTGTGGCGAACGCAGCCTAGAGGCCAAGACCCTATCCCCAGGGGAGCTGGGTCCGTATCAGTTCAATCTAGTTTGCCTTACCGCTTTGAGCCATGGGAGCTGGATCGCACGGGAGGGTCTGGGTCAGCAGAGCGGACGCACCACAATCGTGACCTGGCCCTGGGAAACACAGACATGGCCAGAGGGATGGAAATGCATGATTCCACTGGCCGATATGTTCTGGCCTGCGAGCACATTCACAGCTAAAGCGCTGGAACCGTTCAGCGATCCAGTACAGCGGCCGCTGAAGGTGATGCCCATGACTGTACACATCGACAACGCTGAGCTATATCAGAATCCTGCCTGCCGTGAACAGACACGTAAGCGATGGAAACTGGAACAGGACGCAAAGCTTATTCTTTTCATTTTTGATCTTAAGTCGTCATTGGAGCGCAAAAATCCTTGGGGGGCCGTCAGAGTCTTTCAACAAGCTTTCCCTTTAGAGGCTTCTGAGCAGGCCCAACTGGTGATCAAGGTACTGGGGCAGCAAAGAAGGAACATCGAATGGGAGAGACTCCAAGAGGAGGCAGCAAGAGACCCTCGACTTAAGATAATCGAATCGAATCTGAGCCGGCAGGAACTGTTAGAACTGATTGGCTGCTGTGATGCGTTCCTTTCTCTGCACCGCAGCGAGGGCTTTGGGAGAGGAATTGCCGAAGCCGGAATCCTGGGCGTACCAGTTGTAGCTAGCGCCTTTGGAGGAAACACGGACTTCTGCAAGGGTCCAAACTTTTACCTCGTCAACTGCTCAGCCAGGATGATCTCAGCCGACGCATACCCAAATGCATTAGGACATTATTGGGGCGAGCCGAATCTAAATGAAGCAACTGTGCTGCTTCGAAGCGCTTTGAGCACTAATTCCAAATCACCACAATCAAGCACGCAAGAATTTAATTTATCACATCTCTCGCACGAAGCATGTGGCAAGCGCTACAAAGATGAACTTGTTCGACATGCGATGAATCGACCAAAGCAAGCTTAAACGAAAACAAGTGTTGTCCAACTCAAAGGAGTCTGCACCAATGGACCCCGAGACACGGCAGAGGCCCTTGTTTTATCAAGGGGTGAACTAGGTCACCAACGACTCAAACAATTCGAGCCAGTTTGAGCCGACAACGTCAGCACTGCGTTGTTCCCATAAATAGACATTGACGGCCTTGGCCAAGCGGCGCAAACCACGGCGATGGCGAATTGCCCACGTGATTCTCTTTGCCCAGCACCCTTGCTCGGCCCCAAGGGCAAGACCTGCAGTAAGAAAGAACTCGTAGGCAGGCCCTGGCGAACAGAGGCTTGGCAGACCAATAGCAGCGTAATCGAGCACTTTCACGTCGCTTTTTGCGGCGTTGAAGGTGTTGGCCACCAATGGTGTAAGCCCAAGATCGTGGCGAGGCAGTCGGCGCAGCCAGCGCACAAAGCGCGGGTAGCGACGAACCTCCATGGGTACGTCCACCACCTCAAGCCAGGGTCGGTGTAGCGGATGACTGCTGCCGCCCACAAGGGTGAGACGAAAAGCCTGGGGATCTCGGGCCGCCAGCGCATCGAGCTCGGGAATGATCAGCGCCAAGTCGGCGTCGTGGGTACGACTGCCCATATAAAGCAGCCTGATGGGGCCAACAGCAGCGGCCCGTGGAAAGCCAGCCGGACCACCCCAGGTAGCTGCATCAAGGCCATTGATGAGAACAGAATCAGGACGGGGAACTTGGCCGTGGGCATGAAGCCGCTGGCGGCACTGCTCGGCCAATTGTTGAGTGGAGTACACCCGGAGGTCAGCGGAGACAAGCAGGTGGTCGAGGGCAGGAAGTGTGGGAGCATAGCGCTCACATTCAGGATGGCTAGCAGGAAGGGCAAAAAGAGCGTCGTCAAGGTCAAGGATCAGCGGCAATCCCTGGCGGCGACACGTGCACACCAACTCCTCAGCAACAGCCTCGGTTGGACATGCGACCCGCTGCACAATCAGGCAATCAAGGTCTGCAATGCCGTGGGCCCCGGATTGGCCAAAATCGGGAATCTCAAGCAATCGCAGGGAGCACTCTCCCCTTTTCTCCAGCCGCTGCAAGGGCAAAAGCAGTCGAATCCAGGCCGAGCTGGTCAGCGGCCCGCCTGGGGCATTGGCAAGAACACCAATCCGGAAGCTCATGCCAGGGCCTGGGCCAGGCGTCCCAGTATCCGTCGGCTAGCCTTACTGCCAGAGGCCACCAACTCCTCAAGCAAAATCAGCCTGCTAGTAAGCTGCTCTACATCATGCTGGCTGGCCTGAAGGCTGAGTTGTAATTCAACACAGCGAGCATAGAGAACCTCACGTTGCTGCAGACGGCTTTGAAGGCCTGCAAGCTGCTCACTCAGAGCAATGACTTCCAGACCCTGCTCACTCTGCGGCGGCTGAGCAACTAGCTGCCGAAGATCAGCTTCGAGGGCGGCCCGCTCATGGCAGGCCTGCTGCAATGCGTCTAAGGTCGCAGACTGGCGATAGCGATCGAGGCAAGTCAAGTCTGGAGGACGCCGGTCGACTGCTGCGGCCAGGGGATGGGCTTCCAAGTCCTGGTAGACCTGCAGGTATTCAGTGTGCTCACGTAGCCATTCGATCGCCAACAAGGCCTCAAAGGGATCAGGTCGGCAGAACCGTGGCTGGGCTTCCAGTTGGGGCAGACATATGGGGTCAACACACCATGAGACCAGAGCAGGAATCAGAACACAGCTGAGGTTCACCAATCGGCAGGACCGCTGTACCGCCAAGATCTCCGGTAGTGCCCTGATCAATTCGGAGGCACCGCCAGCGGGATCGGTCGGCTCAGACGCCTGGATCCAGGCCAAAGGATCTGCGTAGACGAGCAACAGCGGCAAATCCGGTTGCAGAGCACTGGACTCAGTAAGGAGGGACGGGCTGAGCCGGGCGCGACGAAGGCCTTCCACGAGGGAGGAGACCTTGAGCCGGGGCGCCCAGATTTGGATCCTCACGGCCATGACTTCCTCATCCACCGATCACTTTTGGAAGGGCTGGCAGCGCTTCATCGCGAGAGGATTGCAACATCAACTTGATCAGTCTAGCAAAGACTATCTTGATGCTGGCTGCCCCTCAGAGTGGACTCCCGCACTAAAGGCACGCTGCTGGCTCAGTGGACCAGGAAAAGCGCTAGGGGCAGGATCCCCCACTGCCCGAAAGCCAAAAGAATCACGAAGGCCGCGTAGATGAAAAGCGGTATCCTGATGATCCGATTTCTTATGTCAACATCCGGGCTACTGACCACAGACCCGTAACTATCTAGAACAACAAGCATCCACAGGCATTCCCACTCATGACAATAGTCAGATGAGGTTGACAGAGCCCGTGGGATAAGTGCAGACGAGAGGACCAAACTTGGAAAAGCCCAATACTAGACAGTCAAGCCATCCCAACCGACAAGCTCTACCAGTACTCCATCTTTCCTCTCAGTTGCTGCGCCAAGAGCCCTGGAGTATCAAAAGACAAGAAGGCGGTAACTGCCAGGAAAGATGACGCTCCTGCCGCCGTTCAGGCAGCCATGGCCAACGTAGCCGGAATGGCGTCGCTATCAGGAGGTGGTGGATTGATCCAGACCAGCTCCGGCTGCCGCCAGCAACGGGTCGATCGGCTCCAACGCCTTGGGTGCTGCTGGCGGGCGCGTTCGTAGACATCGGCCCGTTGGCGGGCGATGGCGATAGCCTGGCCGCTGTGCCGCTGAGCGGGCGTCACGAATCGGATGCCGCTGTGGCGGTGCTGGTGGTTGTACCAGTCCACGAACGACATCGTCCAGCTGCAGGCCTCCTCCACACCAGAGAAGGGGCGCCTGGGGTAATCCGGTCGGTATTTGACCGTCCGGAATAGGGACTCCGAGAAGGGGTTGTCATTGCTGACCCTCGGTCTGGAGAAGGATCTGAGCACACCCAGCTCCTCCAGGCGGCTCTCCAGCGTCGCGGCCCGCATGGCGTTGCCGTTGTCGGCATGCAGGATCAGCGGCTGCGGGCGACGGCGACTGATCCGCTCCCGGAGGCAGGCGCGGGTGACCAGGTCAGCGGCGATCTGGGCATCTTCCCGCTCGGCCACCTCCCAGGCCACGATTTTGCGGCTCCAGACATCGACCACCAGGTAGAGGTAGAGCCAGACGCCACGAACGCTGGTGGGCAGGTAGGTGATGTCCCAGCTCCAGACCTGATTCGGACCTTCAGCCTTCAGGCGCGGAACAGGACGGGGTTCCTGTGGCGGTCGGGCCCGCCCGCGGCGGTGCGCCTGGCCATGGGCATGGAGCACCCGGTAGAAACTGCGCTCCGAGCCGATATAGAGGCCCCGATCGGCCAGGACGGGAACGATCTGCCCGGGCGGCAGGGAGGCGAATTCCGGCTGGTTGCAGGTGAGCAGGATCCGCTGGCGCTCCTCGTCCGTGAGGCGATGAGACACCAGGCGGGGACTGCCTTTACGACGATCCAGTCCGTCCCCATCACCCGCGAACTGACGTCTCCAGCGCTGCAGTGTCCTCAGACCCACCCCCAGCAGCTCGGAGAGCTTGCAGGCCCGTGCCCCGGAGGCCATGCCGGCATCGAGGATTTCCAGGGCCTTGCGCCGATCTGCCGGGGAGGTCAATCCCCCTCGTCCTCTCCCCAGTAGGCCTGGATCTTTTTTGAGGCAATCAGCAGCGCTGCCGCCTCCGCCAGAGCCTTGTCCTTGCGGCGTAGCTCCTGCTGCAACCGCTTGATTTCGCGCTGATCGGCCTGGTGGCGCTTCTCGAGGTCCTTCTGCTCGGCCATCGTCAGCAGCGGCTGTGCGTTGGCATCCTGGGCGGCATGCCGCCAGCGGTCCACCTGCTCGGGGAACAGGCCCCGCTCCCGGCAGTAGGCCGCCAACTCAGTGCTGTTGAGGCCAGCGGTCTCCAGCACCACGGTGAACTTGTACGAAGAGCCCCAGCCCTCGGGATCCTTCTGGCTGGCCGGCACCACCTCCCCCTGTAGCAGCCATGCCTTGCGCCACTTGTAGAGGGTGATCACGTGGATGCCCAGCTCGGCTGAGATCTGGGCCACGCTCTGCCGGTGCGGCGGACCCAGCCGACGACGGACATCAGCCTTGACGGCCTCGCTGTAACGACGCATCGCTCGATTCCATCAAGCCCCCTGGTGGTGAAAGTGGTCGGAATGGAGAGGCGTCATCTTTCCTGGCAGAGGGGG
>Ga0208229_1000028_pt1 | contig 32013 bp, 53 predicted proteins | sample LakMenEpi22Aug11_FD_150725 | JGI IMG/M metagenome (GOLD analysis project Ga0208229, IMG submission 150725) | Freshwater microbial communities from Lake Mendota, WI - 22AUG2011 deep hole epilimnion (SPAdes) | ecosystem: Environmental > Aquatic > Freshwater > Lake > Epilimnion/Euphotic zone ... | reverse complement strand
TCGATTTCAACACATTAAAGGTGGACTTGAAATAACGTGCTATGATCTTTCAAGATCAGACCACCCACACAATGGAACTCACAAAGGAAAACCGGGCTTGATCCCCCTGAGATCACTGGTGACGGGGACGACATCTCGCTACAGGCCATTTACTACCAGTACAGGAATGAGTTTTCTCGGATGGGTTATGCCGAGGCCCTGCTTTTCAACTCCGTTGCTAACTACTTCAATGGTGTACTATTTCCACAAGGGGACTTCCCTCATTCAGTAATTCATTGTAAAGACTTGTAGGTATGCTTATATTAACTCTTATATTAATGTTCTTTTTGTCATCTGATGATGACACAACATTCCCAGTTTCTATCACTTCTAAAGTGGGATAAAATATTTGTATATTTCCTCCGTATATTCTCAAGAATGGTGGGAATAGTGATTTAGCATCTAAAGATTCAATTGGAGTGGTAGGTGAAGAGGTTACCGATTCTGGATTACCCCTTCCGTCAGTATAGGTGGCGGTCACGGTAATTATTTTGCCAACAACAGACTGTTCTAGCAAATAATCTATAGATGTTGCTCCAGGAATTTCTAGCCCGTTAGCCTTCCATTGATAAGAAAGTGTTCCAATTCCGTCTTCATCGGCAATGGTAGATACTGCGGTGAGTATTTGGCCCTCAACTGGAGTTCCAGAGATTGTAATATTTCCTGTTGGGTTAGCATTGATATTAATTATAATTATGATAAAAGTACTACTGTCGGATAGTTCACCGTCCGAGGCAGTAACGGTAATACTAATTGTACCAATATCACTAGAGGATGGTGTACCGGAGAAAGTACGAGTGGCCGCATTGAAACTTAGCCAATTTGGCAATGGACTTCCATTAGTCTGGGTAGCCGAGTAAGTGAGTACGGAGCCAATGTCCACATCTGAAAAAGTGTTTACCGGGATGGTATATGTAAATGAGGCATTTACCTCGATATTTTGATTGGCTAGTGGAAATTGTAGTTCTGGGGTTTCATTAACATCTATTACAACAATTGTAAAGGGCTGGGTATATGATATCTCAATGCCAGTGTATCTTATAATAATAGAGTACGAAGATTTTATCTCAAAATCTGGACTAGAACCTACAAAAAAGAGTTCGTCAATATTTCGCATAGAGAAATTACTGGCATCTGCGCCCTCTATGGAAAGATTATATTCCCACCTTTCTTCAGGATTAATTACTGCAAAATCACCAATTTTAATACCTGAACCAATAACCGTATTCTCGGGGATAGAATTTGAAGAGAGAGTGATTACAGAAACGTAAACTATGACAGGCTGTTCAGAGGAGTTTCCGGCAAAATCAGTGGCAGTTATAGTAATATAATAAATTGCTTTGATTTTTGGATCCGGAATGGCATTTATTGTTACATCTCCGGTAACAGGATCAATACTAAAGTCAGACGCATCAGCCCCTCCAAGACTATATGTAATTTGGTTGACATTAAAGTCACTATCACTGGCAACAGCAGTGTAAACTACGGCTCCAGCAACCACGTTAATATCAACAAAAGCGGTTGATTCAGATGAAAACACTGGAGCAACAGTGTCCACGTTTGCCACTGGGGAAGTGGGAGCCGAGGTAACAGTTTCAGCAGTCCCTCTACCATCGGTGTAAGAAACTGTAACAGTAATTTCTTTGTTTAATTCATTTTGAGTTAACTGGTAGGTATTGGCAGTAGCACCAAGAATTTCTACATCATTAGCACTCCATTGATAACTAAAAGTACCAAGCCCGTCATCATCGGAAATATTAGGAACAGCAGTGAGAGTTTGTCCTTCGCTAGGAGTTCCAGTAATTGTAAGACTGCCAGTAGGTGCGTCATTGGTGTTGATAACACTTATGGAAAAGGTGTCACTAACCGAGGACTCGCCATCGGAGGCAGTAACGGTAACGCTAACTACACCAACATCGTCATTTAGAGGTGTGCCAGAAAAAGTACTAGTGGCCGCATTGAAACTCAGCCATTCACCGTTCACGATATTGGTTGAGTATGTGAGGTTTGTACCGGTAAAAGTAGTTGAAGGGATGGTGAAATTGAAGGGCGAATCTTCTGTGGCAGTTTGATCAACGATGGGGGAGTTAATTGTTACAGGTTCGGACTCGATAGTAATCAGGGCCAGTGTCCCATTACCGCCCGGAACACTGCTGCTGCCACCGGCAACAGAATTAGGGAATTGGAGAGAACCCGTCCATCCGCTTCTATTCTGTGACCAGACAGCAATTCTGCCTCCACCACCACCACCACCGGTTGGATCTGTTAGCAAATTACTTCCACCTCTAGCCTGAATAACACCAGAACCAGAGAAATTTCGGCAGTATATATAAATTCCACCCCCGGCACCAGCGCCATTTCTATGGTGAGTAGTATTCTCACCATCCATTCTGACATTACCGTTAACAATTACGTTATTAACTGCAACTAGCCTTAGGGAGCCACCTCCCCTACCGGCCTGAGGCCCCCATGCGGAATTCCCCCCAGCACTACCTGCCGTCACTGGAACATTTTCAACGCCATAGGTGAGAGTACCTCTGCCACCTGTTCCCCCATGACCACCGCCTGCCGCGTCAAATTGCCCTTTTCCTCCTGCCGGACCATTTCCTGAGCCGTATACGTCTCCGTCTAGGGTGTATCCTCTCCCAGTACCTTCGATTGTAGCTCCTGATTCCAACTCAAAAGAGCCGACTTCAAGCAGCGGAGTGGAGTCGGTTGTTGGGTGTGATGATAGATCGATCAGGGACCCTTGGCCGATTTTCATCAAACCGTCAACTTTTACGCGAGCGCCCCATGACCTTGACGGGGCGGCCGGTACGCATGTGATTGCCATTGAAGCATTGTTCAGAATTGTGACATTTCCCCCTACTTGTAAATCTTGACTACCGTGGTATATTAGCCTCACTCTGTTGCTAGTTAAGTTGCCGGCGACACTAAGAGACCCGCGTATCTCACTTACCGAATAATCATTTTCTCCAGCCGACAGGTTTAAATCACCTGCTATTGCAATACTACCGTTCTGTAAGTAAATCCCCCCTCGACCCGTAGTTGTCACATTCCCCTGGACGGTAAGAGACAATCCGCCGCCTACTCCGAACATCCCTCCGGCGATAGTTAATGACGGGAGTGTAATTGCCGAGGGTTGTTCAACATGTAAAACTCCACCCCTAACAGATGCGGTGGGGAAAAAACTTGCGTCGGACAAGTAAATTGTCCCCGGATCCCCGTGCCCCCCATTAAAATTGAAACCACGCCCACCTTGATTACATCGTAGTATTAATGTGGGATTTTGTGTTTCATTTTGAATAGCCTGCATTAGGGTATTGTACCGGAGAGAGATTCTACCGCCACTCCCGGCACCACCCCCTTGCACTTCTCCGACAACGGTTCCACCGTTGGCAGAAATTATGCCCTGACCCGATACTGAGCTGCAGGTAATAGAAACTGAACCGCCAGAACCACCCCCGGCAGTATTGTGTCCAGGAGAAAGACCATCCGCTTCAATTTTTCCGTTGATCGTTATATGGCCGGTCGCCTCTATCTTTACTGCTCCACCGCCTAATCCCCCAAATCCCCAGTTATTTCCTGCTCCGCTGCTACCGGGGTCTTCGGGGGACATCAAATTACCGTAAATTAACCCACGCGAGCTAAGACCGCCACCACCTCCATAGGTTCCACCCTGTCCGGAGATATAATCAATGCTTACTCCTCCTCCTGGACCAAAACCCCGACGAGGCATGATAGGATCAACTCCATACCCCTTTCCGTTAGCGGTAATGGATGCTGACGAATTAAGTACTAAATTAATACATTCTATCCAAATTCTATTATCTGGTGTCCAGTCTGAATATACCCCGACCGCCCCTGTAGTATCTGTTTGACTTGGGTGAGTAATTATTGAGTTGATAGTTACAGTAGAGGCCCTTAGCTTGGTATTCCAACCCTTTATTGTTAGGGTTTCATTGTTTATGAATTCGGAGAGTTCTGGGGTGGTTGTAGATAGGGTGACAGGGTGGTTTATCATTACCCTGTCACCGCTTGTCGGGATTCCTAAAGTATCTCCATTAATCCACGTAGAGGCATTTTCCCAATTTCCTTCTCCATTGGTGACCCTGAAGCTCAATAAAACTTCAATTTCTGGCAGTGGTTCGTTGTCCAATGAGACAAATTGCACATACCCGTTTTCAGTTTCTTCTCCGACTGTTAATGCTGGTTGACCATTTAGAAAGACTTCTGTATCGGATGGCATTCCCCTGACGGAAGCTATAGTTGCAAGTCCGGGTGATGGGATAGCGCCGTCAATATCCACTCGGCTGTCGTTAACATAAGCGGTAATCCGCGTTATTCCAACATTACCATAAGTGTCAATTCTTCCACCACCAGGAAGACCTAGGGATAGAAATCCGGGGGTAGTGAGGGGATTCCACGCTTCCGCTATATTATTTACCGGGTCGGTTAGGAAATAGCCGATACTGTTGGTTTTTTTCCTATATGTGAACCCGTTTTTAGTGTAATTTCCTCTTGACCCAATTACAGACAGGTTACATTCCCTGAGAGTATCTGATGGAAGATATAAGGACTGTCCGTTTACATTTCGGACTGGTAGTAGTGAATTTCCACCCGTAGTTGACTGTTCAGGAACGAAGACACAATTAACAGTGTCGTCACCTAGTAGCCAGCTAACCGATAATTGCCCGTTTGTGTTGTTCCAAGAACTTGTCAATGACCCTGATGCCAGGGCAGAATCAAAATCTGCCGCATCTTCATACTCGGTATGATCTCCGGTTAATACAGCATAGCCACCCCAAGACCTGTTCAATGTTGTAGAGTTGAAAAAGCTGAGGGGTACAGAGCTGCCTCGGTAATTATATGCATTTATCCTTAAAGATTCCGCTAAAGTTCCTGCATTGGCGTGCATTGGTGTTTGAACACCGTCTGTCAATACTTCTATTTCTACATTACGTCCAAGATTCGTCCCTGGAAGGGGAATTATCCCGATGAAACTAACACCATCGACAATTACAATACGTTGATTTGCCGTAGCAGTGAATGGTGGGGTTGCTGGCTGACCGTCAAGAAGTAAATACCACCCTGAATGTAGTGTTATCATGCCGAGAGTGGTCTGAAGGCTTTGAATCTGGGCCGGAGTAGATTGGCCGGGAACTCCTTCATATGCCAGGTTACTATTAGGCGAGCTTAGAACTATCAGACGGTTATTATGTTGAATACAGGCAAGTTTGCCGCCTTGCATACCGACAATACCGCCACTGGTAGCGAGTAGATTGGTGCGATTAGCCCCAAAACGTCCGACGAGCATCCCCAGAGATTCTGATGTTGTAACTTCAGAATCCTGATTCCTCCATTGGATAACAAAAGGTAACGTCTCAGAACTTGAGATATCAATACTAGCTACACCATAATTATTAGCCTGAAAGCTCTTTTTCCAATTGTTGGAGTAAGATGAAATGGCCTGGTAAGGCAGCGGTTTATTTTCCACCATTGGCCCATACCACGCAGGCGACCACGGTTTTTGAAGAGCGAGGGTTGCCACTTTTCCGGGTGGAAGATCATACCCGAATACTGGTAAATTATTTCCTATTGTTGTCGAACTGAGATCAGTTAATGCACCATCAGGTAGAATAGTGTGCATTATAGAGCTAACCCCGTCCTGAGTATATAGGGAGTAAGATACACCTGTTCTTGTAGCCGAGCTGGTAAACCGCTTAAGAGCTGGGTGATAGTTACAACAGAGTTCTCCCACGTTCTTAGTGAGAATAGACTCACCCATTACCTGTTGTTCAACAAGAGGAGAGTAAATGGAGAAGGGAATTTGTGTAGATAACGTAACAGAGTAGTAATAATGGTCTATTGATTCTTGGGTTGAACCACCCTGACCCCAGGACCACAAATTTAAAAGAAAGTCTCTTAGACCGATAGTTCCTTCGTTAATCAACCGGGGACTATCCAACATATCCCCGCCAAATAATGTACCGGCAGTAGCCCAATGGTTAAAATTCATTGGACCCATTTCTCTGGTGTAAGTGCGATAGACTGAAAAATTACCACGCCAGTCTCTAGTTTGGTTATAATATGCACCAGCAGCCGCTTTAGCAGTATAACCATTAACAAGACTGGATGTTTCCCTGTCTGGCATCAACCATGCCCACCAGTACAATCGCATATGGTCAAGTAAAGGGTTGGGCATTGCTTCCCTATAACCAACACCTATAAGCCCACCAAGTTCAGCAGCATCAAAGCCGCTCCATCTCCGTGGGGAATATGAAAATAGGTCATCTACCCATGCTCGGTATCCACTATAAGTTTCTGGAAAACTTGGGGGGCTATTATCTTTAGACCATAACTGTTGCAAACGACTCCAAGTATCATTATCCATGGACTCTGGCTTATACCTGCCGAGTTGATTTCTTAACTCCAGGTATTCTGACTCGGAAGGTAATACTGCAGTTGGGGCTCCTATGGTCCCCTGTTCTGATATGAGTTGTATGTCAGGTGCCGGTGGCAATGTCACTGTTACAGCTTGACCATCTCCAAGATGGATAACAAGACTCGGAGAATTGATAAGTAAAGCCCGCCCTCCTGTTGCAGTAGCCCATTCATATCCAGATCCAGAGGCCACACTTGACTGGTCAACCCAAAACGAAGCGTCATATACTTCCCACTTTCGTACCAAAAAACCACAGTCCGAAAACCTTCTTAAACGTTCAGCTAAAGTGCTTCCAAATTCTCCCTCAGTGATGGAAGAAGTGACATCAATTCTTGCTTCTGGACGACTTGAGCTTAGAAGAGTTGGTCCAAATGCTGTCGTGCTGTGGTCCTGTCCCGATTCACTAGCTCCATACTTTTCCCAGTAAACCGCACCGTTTACTGATGCGTTGTAAGTTGGTCCGATCTCACGATCAGAAGTCCATGGTTTATTGACAGACCATGCAATAGCGTGCCAAGATGGAACCTTGTTTCTCCAGTCTTGTCCCAGGAAAGATAGACCTGCCGGATCTTTATATGATGCCGGAGGGAATACTTCATAACCGCGATATGGGAGAATTATTTCAACTTTCAGTATGGTTTTGCCATTGCCGATGGCTGTTGCAATTTGTTCGGCGGCACCGGGAAACCGCAACAGCATCGATCTGTGAACAGCATCAAATGCCAAGGCTCCAGGATTTGTTGGATGGCTCCAATTAGCAACTGGACCAGCACCAAACGGGACTAAGTCATTTTTAGGGGGTGACATCTCACCGTTTTCCGCCAGAGGGATAGGACGATTCCAATCCGCACTAAAACCACTAATTCCGGCTGCTTCAAATGACTCGATTGTGATAGTTTCCGTTACACCTGGTACTGGTGCGGGGGTAACAGGTGGTATAGGTGGTGTTGGTACGGGGTGTGCAAATGGAGGCCACCAACCAGTATTCTCATCATACGGGACTATCGAATTAGTCATAATTTTAGCGGCTTATTAAGTAGAACTCTCCCTGAGCTTTCAACTCCCCCGCCCCACTCGACACGCTAACAACACTTTTAGCGTAGACACTGGCCGGGATTATTTCAGCCCTATTGCCCGTGGTAAGTATTTTCTTGTTTCGCATGATATAATCGAGCATACGGGAGGTATTTGTACCGGCGGGCGTAGCCCGCCACCCTCGCCCGCAGGGCGAGGGCGTGCTAGACTGAAGCCAGTCCCACCCCTACCCCTCAACCAAGTGGCAGACTTCCGACCCTTTTCCCAGCTCGTCCACAAACAATTTAACGATCTGGCCAAAGCTCATAGCGAGCTTTTTGTTGCCGATCTTCCCGACCTGTTTGACATTTACCTGAGTTCCTTCCCCGAAGGAACTAATCCCATCTTCCGTGAACGCACCGAGCACGATTGCAATTGCTGCAAGCAGTTCATTCGCAACATAGGCAAAGTCGTCGCGATTAAAGACGGCAAGATCAAAACGATTTGGGATGTTGATGGGCTTGAATACCCCTACGACGTCGTTGCCAAAACAATGCGAGATGCAGTCAAGGGTGCAAAGATTCATTCCGTATTCCGCACGAAGGAAGTCTCGTATAGTCACGAAAAGAACATTGACAATCACGACACTTCGATCACCTGGTTCCACTTTCACTCCAAAGTGCCGGGGAAGTTCGTTGACAGCCAGCCTGGCTCTGCAAAAGGCAGCTTTGCCTCTACTTTCCAAGTGTTTAAGCGCGGGCTTGACGAATTTCGCCAGGACAATCTTGAAACTGTCCTCGACCTAATCAAGGACAATTCTTTGTATCGAGGCAAAGAGTTCGAGAAGTCTATCAAATCGTTTAGAGATGTACAGAAGAAATATACAAAAGCAGGGGCAAGTGAAGCTTTTGTGTGGGAGAACATTGGTAATCCTTGCGCAGGGCTTCGTAACACCGCAATCGGTACTTTGCTAACCGATCTGGCCGCTGACGAAGATCTGGACGTGGCGGTTAAGAAGTATGAGGCTAAAGTCGCCCCTGCTAACTACAAGCGACCCAAGTCTCTTGTAACGCCTAAAATGGTCGAAAGCGCTGTCGCTAAGTTGAAAGAACTAGATCTCGAAGATGCGATTTATAGGCGGCTGGCCACATTTGAAGACTTAAGTGTCAACGATGTCATTTTTGTTGACAACAGTGTGGCGGGCAGGATGAAGGGTGGTTTGACCGACTTGCTCATGTCGTCACCGAAGGTCAAGAAGGGAGGTAAAAAAATCTCCAAAGAGCCGACCAAGATAAGTGTCAAAGACTTTCTTGCACTCGGCAGCAAGAATATCGAGCTTGTCCTCGATAACGAGCATATGGGTAACTTCGTCACCCTGACCGCTCCTGTTCACGAAGGGGTCAAGAATCTGTTCAAATGGTCTAATAACTTCGCCTGGTCTTATGACGGTGGAGTAGCTGACTCGATGCGCGAGCTTGTCGTATCGAGAGGGGGAAGAGTTGATGGCGTCTTCCGGTTTACTCACCAGTGGAACTATAGAGAACGCAACGCGAGTCTTATGGATCTGCATGTCTTCATGCCGGGTTCTGGCCCTCACGCGGATGGTTGTCACGACAATTATCCTTCAGGGGCTCGGGTCGGATGGAACTGCCGAGACGATGTTAGTTCCGGCGGTAAGCAAGACGTCGATTACACCCCACAAGCCCCCGAGGGATATATCCCTATCGAGAACATTACGTTCCCGCGTCTCGATAAAATGCCAGAGGGCAAGTATGTCTGCAAGATTCACAACTGGAATTTCCGTCGTCCGACCGAAGGAGGCTTCAAAGCTGAGATCGAGTTCGAGGGACAAGTGTTCGAGTATGAAGTAGATCGTCCGCTCAAGCACAAAGAGTGGGTTACTGTTGCCGAAGTCACTCTTAAGAACGGCAGGTTCACTATTGACCATAAGCTGCCCACCACCTCAATGTCGAAGGACAAGTGGGGCGTGTCCACTAAAACACCGGTAAAGGTGCAAACCATCATGACGTCTCCCAATCACTGGGAGAACGCGGGTGGTGTCGGCAACAAGCACTGGTTCTTTGTCCTGGAGGGATGCAAGGTTGACGAACCGGTCCGTGGCATCTACAATGAGTTCTTGACGGGGGCACTGGAGCCGCACCGGAAAGTGTTTGAGATCCTCGGCACGAAAACAAAGTGCCAACCGACTGATAAACAACTTTCCGGTGTTGGTTTCTCAGAAACCCGCCAAGACAAAGTTCTGGCCATCGCTGATGGCCGTCCCTACGAAATCCATTTCTCGCTATGAACGACCTTTTTATCACCGCTTCGCGCAGAAAGTTCCGCTATTCCTCCGAGCGCGGAGATCTTACTACCGAGCAGCTTTGGGGACTCCCCTTGGTCTCAAAGAACGGGTTCAATCTGAATACTGTTGCGGTGGCGGTCAATACCGAACTCAAGGGGTTGGCCGAGGAGTCTTTTGTCGAGGTGTCTTCAAACCCCCGACGAAAGGACCTTGAAGATATGCTTGAAATTGTCAAGTATGTCATTCAGGCTAAGCAGGCTGAGGCCAAGGCTGCCACCGATCGTGTTGCCAAAGCGGCGTTGAAGCGCAAGCTTCAAGAAGCGATTGAAGCGAAGGAGGGCCAAGCGTTGCTCGGCTCTAGCCTTGAGGATCTGAAGGCTCAGCTTGAAGCGCTGGGGTGATTTGTCCGGGGGGGGGTCACCTCCCCCTTTCACCTATCTCTCTCTAATTCGCCATGAACACCGAACACTTTTGGAAAGGATTTCTTGCAGGCTCCTTAGCAATGTCTTTAACGATAGGGGTGTTTTTTAACGTATTTTACAGGTTACACAACTCGTCGGGGGATAAAGAACCATGTCTGGTTAACATAACCTATCATAAGATTGTTGTCGATTGCAATCTAAAGGTTTGAAATGAAACTTTTTATTTACAATCCGAGTCATCCGGACTCCAGGACAGACGGCATCATCGAATACGATATTCTTTGCGCTACTATCCGTCTTACGGGCAAAGATAAAAACCTTGTCAGGTTTGTTACCAGTACAAGCGGTCAAGCATGGAGTATAGATAATATCCATAAACAGCTAGTTTATGGACAAGGCATTCTAAGTAAAATAGAAAAAGCTTTCGCTTCTGCTGAGGGATCAGAATTTAAAGGATGGAAAAACACTAAGCAGTACCGCCTTACAAAGGAAGAAATCAGATCGTTTGTAGTGGAAAAAGAAGAGAAGTTTGATGGCGGAACAGAAACTATATACAAAGTGTTTACCCCTTGCGGTGTTGCCGGAATCCCCCCAAGTTGGGTTACCGGTAATAAACAAGATTGTGGGTATTTATCCCATTAAGTAATACATCCACATCCTCACTTCAAATGTCAAAAGAGCACAAACACTCCATTGAATACACCGACAAAGTTAAAAAGAACATGGAGAGAGTCGCTGCTCTCTTAAATCTCGAGGACGAATGCCATGCCTGGTCGTTTGCAGAGAAATTAGCGCTTATGGTGGCTGAGGAGATGGTCAAGGGGAATTCAGGGGTACTGTGTGTCAAACCGGAACTTAAAGATGCCATGGAAGATGATAAAGAATTCTTTGACGCTCTTTGCGAGGAAGGCGTGATAGAGTGGTTAAGGCCTTTTGTGATGGGGAAAGTCAAATGATCACCCTGCAGGAAAGAGATGAGCTGTTTCAGCAAATAGACAAAATTGTTAAAATCCTGAAAGACAGAGGTATATCTTATTTCTTTCTTGGGGATGATTACGTCTCATTTGCCTCTGATTATATCAAATGGATATTAACCATAGATTACCCGAATATAAACATTGGTGAAATGTCTTTAGTAATGGAGAATGTTAAAGGTTTTGTGTATAAAGACTGGGATCGAAGGACCCAAGTTGGGGATTGGAGCATAAAGTTATCTTGGCTTTTGGATAAAAAGTTTCAGGGTGAATTTGAAAATTCACTTACCGAACGAATTTTAAAAGGTATGTTCACATGAGTTTATTTAAATACAGAAACTTCGAATTCTCCACTTTTATCAAAGGAGTAAGGTATACTTGCCACTTGGCTTCTTACTGGCTTGATGTGATAACAGATAAATCAAACGATAACGATATGTTAAAAGACTTCTGGTATCAGTTAAGCGGACAGTACTTTAGTTGGTATTTTGATGCTTTCAGTACTAAGTCCTATCACGACATGTTTTATCATTTATACACTGAACGACATGACTAAAGTTAATCAATGTGAATGCCATTATTGCATAGAGTCCAAGGGCATTAAGGACGAAGGGGGCGTTTTACCACTCAACCTGTCAAAAATGATTGTCTGCCCGGTTTGTGGCAACAAACGATGCCCGCATGCGTCGGATCACCGCCTCGCCTGCACGGCCAGCAACGAGCCTGGTCAAGCGGGGAGTGTTTATGCTAGTATGGGTCAGCCAGCAAGCAAACACCATGGCTGACAAAGAAATTAAAATTGGCGACTGTGTCAGGGATAAGTTCTCCGGGCACAGGGGTATTGTAGTAAAAATCGAGCCCCACGATTCAGAAAACCACGGCATCATTTATGTCTGGCAAATGGACAGGTATGATTACGGGGCAGACAATTGCGAGCATTATTGTCACGAAAATTGGAGATCGGTTTTAATTTTTTGCGACCCCTCCACAAAGTAATGAACAAAAAAGATCTTCTCGACATGCTTTCCAGCGTGCCGGATGACGGCGAAATCGCCTTCTCGTACACAGATTGGTACAATGACAATGAAGTTTTTTGTCAAGAAGCAAAAATCTTTCAACGAGAGTTGTACAGAGTAGATTATACCCCCCGGCCACGAGAACCAGAAAGCTACTTGACCGCTGATTTTGAAGAAGCGGTATTCAAAAAAGAATCTGATGGATTACCCGAACCAATAGATTGTTTTGTAATCAAACTCTCACCTTAACACAATGTCCAAAACGTTATTCCGGACTATTAATCCAGACCATCTCAGTCTGATGGTGAACGTCCCGGACAACTGGGACTATTGGACTATCAATGGTGTAAGGGTAAACCTTCACGCTCGCAGGATCAGCCATAAAGGCTGGGACGGCTTCTGTGTCATTGTGTGGATATTTTCCCTTTATGCGGCCTGGCCCAGGTCAAAGGCATGCTAGACTTACCAAGTCCCCGACATTCAACCCCCTACTCGCAATGACACCCGGTCAAGCCCTTGAGCAGATCGCTTACATCTGTATAGACAAGTTGGAAGACGGGGGCAGCCCGTTACGCATGTTTGTCGTAATCGCTTTGAACACGACACAAGCGAGGTCTGACGGGCAAGTTTGAACGCTGGCCGCACCCATTTCCTCCCACTCACTATTTCCCATTACCTGCACACTGATTATGTCACCTGTCCTAATAACTTACATCTTTCTTATCCCCTATGCTCTATTAGCACTAGCCTGGGTTTTCTCCACCAGGCTAGGAATCAACCCTAAAAAATCACTATCTGCACTCACATCATGCTCACTTGTCTTGCTTTTAATCTCTGCATACAGTTACCTAACTGAACCCCTTCAAGCAGTATTATTTGTTTTCATGGTGTTCGTTCTACCTACCATGGGGATCTACCCCTTCGTGTTGCGGCTATTCTCGAGAAAACACTGACTTCAAATCCGTCGTGAGTACGTGGGCGTTCGGGTAGAACCTGACCGCCCCGTTTTTTTCGTACTTACCTACTACGTCCCCCGTGTACTCCTCGATCACCCACCCAGCCCGGTGTATGAGCCGCGCAGGAACCCCGAAAAGCGTCTTGTCCGCACTCAGGTCCAAAGGCAGGTCGACGGCTTCCTGGGGTAGTTCGACGTGCTCAGAGCCCACAACCCACCTCATGTCTTCAGCCAGCCTGTACACCATCGCCACCTCGGCCTGGGACAGCCTATGGCCTTTCTTGGCTTTCTTGGCCAGTCCGCGCCCTTCCGGGGCGAACTTGCAATACCTTAGGGCTTCGGTCCAGGAACCCATTGCACGTTGAACAGACATTTTAAAAGTGTAGTCATTAAAAAGCTAATCTTTCCAAGTATTCTCCATAAACATAGCCAAAAGATCACCCTTCACTTCATCAGTGGGGTTCTCTGTCTCACCAGACGTGTATATCCTACACGCTCCACCTTTCTTAGAATATACTAATACCAAACCATCATAGCTACGCTTATCGTAGTCAAGACCATACTGCTCGCACAGCTTAAAGAACTCTTTAGTAGCGGGCATTGGTTTTGACGCTTTCAAAGAGGTCGCTAAGTTCATGGTCAATTTCAACCGGGGGGATAGATTTTTCTAACATGACTCTAAACTTGTCCAGATTATGCTCAACAATTTCATCTCTTTTTCTCGTCAACTCTTTTACAATGAAATTAAGTCGAGCTATATCTCTACCTAAAGAATTTACTTCTTCGAGATTAGTTATCTTATTATGAAAAGCATAAGCTAATGCTCTTTTACGGTTTTTGTCATCCTCAATAAGTTTTCTCTGGTCCTGAACGACTTTCCAGTTACTCTCTATAATGGGAAAATTAGCAATATCCAGTTCTAGGGTTGCTGACTTGCTGTTTGTATTATCTACTGCTATCCTGCCCCCTCCCCAGGACTTAAACCCTTTGTTGGTAAGGTTTATAAAATCATCTAAGTCGTCAATAAAGTGGATTCGGTTTTTCATAAATATTTTCTGATACCTGTCATACTTTGACTTGTCGGCTATTTCGGCCGAACAAGTAAAACGGCATTCGAATTTACTAAAATGAGGAGATTCAGCGAAACTCAAATGGCAGCCCGGATCGATACGAACACCCCAGATGTCCAAAGATCTTTGGACGACCATGTCCCAGGCCTCCACCGGGCTTCGGGCATTAAGCCGCACAAAGTTAACACATTGTTCAAGTTCTTGCTTTTCCTTTTCCTCATTCTCTTTCTTTTTAACCGCCGCCCTGAAACTGCGCTGGGCTTTTAGGGCTTTTTCCTTGGTATCGTAAAGCTTGCCCGTCCCCGGGCACTCGTACATCGTCTTAGTTTTGATCATTTGATTTGAACAGAATGGTTTCAAAGTTGGTTTCCATATCTTGCAGGAGCAATTTCATCTCATGCGCTTTTAATTCGTCCTCTGACCTGTGCAGGGCTATAATACCATTTGAAATAGTGGCACCGTAGAGTTCGTTCCAGGCAAAAAGATCGAGTTCGGGGTCAATACTCTCAATCCTTCTCTCTACCTCGCTAAGCAATTCTTCCATTTGAGAAAGTCCTCGATGACATGTTGGCGATTGAGAAGGTGGAAGTAGAATTTAAGCGTGTTGAAGGCGTCGTTTCCAGCACGGTGAGGCCTGCCTTGAAATTCTAGACCATGGGCGGCCATGGCGCGTCTCAACCCCCCTGACATCGCCCGCCCGTTAGCCGCCTCGATATACAGGTAGTGGTGTTTGACATCGATTACACGGCGCCCGAAGATGGGCGGTCGGGAACCTGTGACATCATCCAGCTCGTCAAGGAGTTCCTGGGCGTCTCCCAGGCCCCATTGAACCGGGTTCACGAACGGTTTGAAGGTGTCGACAAGCCGAGTAAGCTCGTCCTTTACCGTATCATGAGAAACAGCGCGTAACGCAATTTCCTCGTCCGTAATCCCAGTCAACTGGACAATCCGCTCGTCGAGAGGACGGCCATGCCTTGGTTTTAAAAGCCAAGACTGCCTGTGCCAAGCCGAAGGCTCGGCAGAGGGGGAGCCAATGACTACCCCCACCTCGATCACATCTCCCCTGTCCAGCTCGAGATCTAAGGACAGATATACCTGGTCAAAGCGCATACGCCCTCGCCCCCGACTTCTTGGCAATCTTTGTCAAAACACACTTGAACTTCTCGTCATTCACATACACGATCTGATTGTTGACAGTATCGTACTGGGTGATATCGTCGGGATAAAAACCAATTTCGATACGATTATAGTTATAGTTTTGGCCTTTGGGTGGACGACCGAACAATACGGTACCCGACTTGACCCACTCGTACAACTTATCTACGTCAATCGGTCCGTTCATTTCATCCATAGCCACTGCGATTTCTTCCTCGTTCTCGATGTCGTTCGACCAGTGGAAGTAGATACCAGACTCGATCTCGTCAGTCGATGTGTTGACGCAGACTTCTTTGTGGCTAATCGCCGAAGGGATAACTTGAAGATCCCGAAGGAACAGCGAGATGTTGTAAGAGATATCCGCGCTGTACTCCGGCTTGCAATTCAGCAACGCCATCAAGTCCTTGGGGTCCTCGTTGTACCTGTTAACTTCCTCGACAAACGAGACAAGCATGTCGAAGTTAAACTCGCTGAACAGCGAGGACACTTGGACAATGCGGTCGGTTAGGTGCAAAGTCTCAGGCGCGAGACTGTCATTACAGTATTCCCGGATAAATTGCTCGTCAAGTCCCGAGAACTCGATCAGGTAGAAGATGCGACCGGGCCGGTTACGCATATTCGTATCGATACGCCATTTATCATTCGAGGTAATCAGGAATAGTTTGTTGGACTGGTAAGTGCCATCAAGAAGTGTAAGAATCTTTTCCTGATGGTCTTTGTCATAGATCTTTTCGAACTCGTCGAAAAACACCACGCACGGCTGAGTAATCGAACTCAGGAACGAGTTAAAATCGTCGCCAGTGAATTGAGAATTGATTACTAAGACGGGAAGGCCGGAATCGCGAGAGATTTTTCTCGCGAGTAGTGTTTTACCGCTTCCCTTCTCGCCGACAAGCAGAACGCCTGTATTCGCACTTCTTCTCCTAAAAGTGTTGAGTATCCTCTCACAATAAGAGTTTGTACGCCCATACACCTTACCGGGCAGGGTAAAGCTCTCCACGATTTCGAGGTAAAAACCTGTCATCGGATTAAGCTTGATGACATAGTTGCCAGCAGGCAACGTGTCTGTCATGTTGACAGCCTGAGCCGGAGCAACCATGTACGAGTTGCCGTTCTTGAAAAAGTGTGCCATTACTTTTGGTTTTGGTGGGTTTGGAGGATTTGCCGTACACTTTTGGAGTGTAGCACGGCCTCTAGCTCGTCTGCCAGCTCCTTGATAAGGGCATAAGGATCTGTAATCATTACTTTGTGTAAATAGTGTACAACTCGTGTCGCTTTTTAAGGTAAAGAACAGTACTGATTACTGCTCCAACTAGGACAGAGAACAGAATAAAATACAAAAGCACTATCGGTTTGCCAAGCATAACTGCTGGTACATTAGCCGCAATCAGAGTTAAAGGTATTGATACCATCCATCTGTTGATACAGACAGGAAGGAATTCAGCGTTGAACTCCCCGACTCTCTCGAGATACTCTTTGTACTTTTCGGGATAATCCCTGTCAAAAAGCATTTTCATTCTGTGCTTTGTCCGGCTTAAAGTAATCATCAGCTTAGTTTGTTAAAGAGGTCGACGAATACTGCGTAAATAGCCATTATCACAAAAACTACCAGCATAAATACTCCAAGTGCAGCAGCAATTATCAAGAGTGCTTCGAATACTTTGGGGACGAATTTGTACACCCACGGCAAGATCATTGCCGCGAGAAAGACGACTGTGGCAATTGCCGCTTTTGATTCGGAATCCATGTAATGGTGTGGGGGAAACCGTCCCTACTCTACCACAGCCTGACCGACTTCAGGCCGAGAAGTCTGGCCCGTTTAAGGTTTTCTGACACAACCACCAGAAATGGCACGGCAAGCCCGGTCAATATGCCTATACCTAGACCGACCAGGACTTGACCCCCTACCGCGAGTGATAGTAGGGTAAAAGAACACATTATAACTATGATGTTAGGGACTCCGCGACTCGATTTAATATATTCAAAGTACCATTCTCTGTTGGATTTCAAAAACTTCTCATAATTCTCATACTTTTTCTGGTACTAGCTGTCAAAAAGTACCCGAAGCTTGTGTTAGGGGGTTCCGACCCTGCCAGTCTACCATATCCTAGACCCCCCAATGCCCATCCTTCTCTTACGGGATAGGTTTTCCGATACTGTCCCCCCAACTACGATAGTTACATAAAGAGCCGAGGCAATTACAGGGGACAGCCATATGGGTGCCTTAAGCGCGTACAGAACTAATCCTATACACCAGGTACAAAATAAGATGTTTGAGACCCCAGAGGAAGAGAAAATATATGAAAAAGCGTGTTCTCTATTCTTTTTTACCACATCTTTATAAAGGTTGTAGCGTTTAGCGTATTCTTCGTCAAAAATAAGTCTTAATTTATGTTCAGAATTTGTCATTTCTCTTGTTAGACGGTTTTAGCGTAAAGTAAGATTCAGCCCCCAAAAAGAATATGAGTACGGGCGCAAAGCTATTAAAATATATGCCTAACCCTATTGATAAATAGCACAGAAGTATAAGTATTATTTGTCTTTTAGTAATTTCCTTAGACATAATACCTCACCATACCACACTATGAATCTCGATGGCGAGAAAAATTCCGAGTATGGCGACCAAATCCCATATCCGGTTCTCAATAGCCCAGGGAAGCGAAAGCAGGTTAGCACATATCCGTAGCAAGACGCCCAGCTCAGTGTCATGGTTTAACAATATGTAATAGCCGATCACTAAGAGTGCTGAACCTAAAACTCTAAGCCTGCTCGTCATTTATCCTTTCAATTACCGGCAAAGGCTCTTCGCCCCAGTGCAAAGGCTTGTCGTACGACACACCTATCATGTCGGGAAATTTTCTCTCTGAACTCATAGACTCAACAACCCCTTGGTCTACGGCTTCCTCCCACGCTAAATAACTCCTAAACGCACAATGCATATCGTATACAACAGAGTTATCAGAAGATACTTCGGGATGCCCTATTCCTAGGCTTGAGTTCATACCGTTAACATTATCCTTTAAATGAGGCGATAACATTTCCCCTATCGTTTTTAGTGTGTCGTAGTCGATAGGTTTGTCTAAGGGCAAATGATCTTCAATACGGGTCCATTGCCCGATTTGAATCCTTTGTAACAAGTCGGTCGCCTTCACTAAAGCTTGAAGTTGCGCTTTAGTCAATTTAACGTTGTACATTTCCATTACACCCACTCGTTAATAAGGTTTAAGTCGGGCCCTAGCCCGTTCTGATTCCTTAACATAGTACCATTGAAACCGTCCATTACCCATACGTTGTGCCCTTTAGACCAGACGTCTTTGAGACCGGCGGGATTGGAGAGAAGTGGCCATGAATGATCTGTATCAAACACTATTGGTTTACCGGCCCTGTTGAACTGTCCTCTTTGTAAGGCGGTGAACGTGGGGCCGTACCAGTCCGCCCCTGCTCTCTTCATCCACGCAAGTTCATCTCGCCCTCTGGAGGCCCGTATCCCGGAGGCATAAGAAACACCTACAGGCTTGTCCGACCATTTTTTGACCCATTTCACTACCTTAGGCTGAAACCATTTCACAGACGCGGATGGCAGCTCGTTACCCACCTCATAAAATACGTTGTCATATTGTTCGAGAGTATTAACCACCTCCTTAACATGTTCTCTTTGAAACTTGTTCCAAGGCCCTTTGGTATGGACTTTGTCATAAGTCGGGGGACCCAGCCCATTAAACGGATGATTCTCCCAAGCCCGGGGGAATATACGCTCGATGGAATTTTCGAAAAGACTTACACCAAGCACAATATCTCTTTCCTCCGCTTTTTTGACAAAATTCTCCAAGTTTGTGTAAAACCGGTTGTTCAACGATCCGTCTTTTTTCCACGGCCCGTCTTGAACTTTTACAAGTCCGGGGGTATTACTCCCCCACTGCGATTGGGAAAAGATAGCACCACCCGTCTCAATTGTCCAAGCCCGGGTGAAATTACCAGTGATCTTGTCGATGCCGATTCGCTGCCCTGCTATTCGCTGGACATTATTCCATGTGTGATTGCCGGCAAGGCGGATCCGGCGGCCGTCTTTGTAAAAATTATTACCTTTGATCGTAATTGCCATTTGTCTCAAGGGGAGTCTTTTTACTATAGCAGGGCTGACACCCACCCGGGCGCGGGATCAAATGTCAGCATTTCCTGACATTACTTTCTTTCAGCCCTCAAGAGAAGGGTCATAGTAATACCCGGAATAATCGCCCATAACGACTGGTTAAAGGCCAAAAAGAATATTGCGATGATTACTACGGATTGCGTCGGGCAACACACCAAGTACGAGTTTTTCATAGATTGCAGAATAGAGTTTGAGCCCATCTTGAAATTAACATTTCAGCGTAATCCTCTGCCGAAGGGGGACAGGACTGAGGGTCAGTGTTATTATACAGACCGAGAGACCAGGCATCATTCAATTCGACCACATCATAACACTTTAAGTCCGGCCTCCATCCTATGTCAATGGAAAAAGCGTTAGGACCGGTATTCTTTCTAACCTCCTCGGCTATTGAAAATACAAACTCAGGATCAGGATCGGGATTCGTACAATCCAAGTCGTCATATCTAGACCAACCCGTTACTCTAGATCTGATCACATCAGTTAAGATGTAAAACCTGAATTCGGATTCAAATCTTACCTGTTCAGATATCCAGACAGGGGTGTCATCCAATACGTCTTTGACGTCACTTTTAATATCACCTGTAAACGTCTTGACAGCAACTGGTTTGACAAACTCGTTGTCTTTGGCTTCTTTGAATATACCTTTTCTTATAGCTCTTTTGATAAATGGTTGTATTTCGTCAAGGTATGTCAGAGATTCGGTTGGTAATCTTATTCCTACATGGTCACAATACTCTTTGACAAATTCTACACTTCCTACCGGGATTGAGTGAAGGCGATTCTTCTCCACATCAAGATTTTTTATCGCATCAAACGGGCAATAAGAAAAGCTATGGCCGCTAGATCTGCAGGCATATTTCTCCGTGCTTAGCACCGGACCGGCTTGCAACAAAAAATTGGGGTTAATCATAGGTCAAAGGTCCATATTCCAATTGTTTAAATCTACACCTTTAAAATTGCTTAAAACATTATCTTGTGGAATAACAAAGGTCTGCTCGAACTTGAAATTGTCCAGCCCCCACTGTCGTTCCGCCTCCTCCATGCTACCAGTGTCAAAAAAGAGCAGTTCTTTGCGGTATTTTAGGTACTCTATGCACCTCTTTCTCGATTCAAAAGAGCCGATGTGGTGATCGCCAGTGCTGTCGTTGTAAATAATCGACCAGGTTCTGTAACATTCGAAGTCCATTTTGAATAGGGATAATAAGAGTTTACTGGGAAGACAAGGAGATTAATCCCAATACTACCCAAACAAGGGTTAATAATCCGACAACCCTTTTATCGTCTTTGTTGTAAATAAGGGCGCCGACATTCGCCATTAAAGCGCAGAACTGGGTAAAATTCATTGTGCTTCGCTATACAGATAGAGTGATAAGGATCGCGTATTATCCATATTCTGGAAATCTATCCCAAACAAAGAGCAGCTTGTAAACAAAGAGATTAAGATGTGGATACCGCCTGCGGAGTAAACAACAGTGTTGGGAAATTCGTAGAATACTTGAAGCAAGGCCCGATTCCCAATAATTGCGAACTCAAATATATGACGAGCTTGGGACGAGTCACCATCGTTCCAAGAGTCAATGTGGTGTTTAAAGAGTTTCATAAGATCTAAAGGTCGATTTCCTGAGAGATTCGTTTAAGATCGTCAAGGCTGAGACCCTGCTCGATCACTGATTCAAGTACCTTGCACACTCTATACTTTAACGGGTCGGTGGCGCGTCCGTAGTCACCCACTGCCGCGTTAATGAGTTTTTGCGCCGGAGCAGATAATTCTTTGCATTGTGATGGTAAAGGATCGGCGATAGCAGAATAGATTCCTAGGCGTTTCAAATTATCGACTACACTTTGCAGCGAGTCGCAGCCATTTACCGGGTCATACCACTCTCCTTCGACGAGCTGTGCTCCGTCCATTACTCCGTGGCCAGGCTCGTATCCCGGCCCTAACAATTTGTCAAGGCTCATTTGTTAGAGGGGAAGAAAAGATTTTTAAAAATGTAGACAGAAATAGAAAGAAGCACGAAAGACAGGGACAGGTTTAAAGAAACGGCGAGAAAGTTAAGAGAGAACTCGGTAGTAGGTGTGTCCATGTCAAAAGTATTTGCGGAGTAAATAACCTAGGGCGAATGAAGCGCAGAGAATTGACAACGTTATCGCGAAAGCTATAACGCCTTTAGTGACAAAAACTGTCACCAAGTGATAGATGCAGAATACTAGCCAGAGAGAAAAAAATGCTTGTTTGACTGTCATACGTGGGGGCCGAGACAAAGAACGTCTTAAGTACTTTCATTATCTAAACAGGGCAGAGATAAGGAAAAATGGCCAGGTCATAGGAATCACGATGGGAAAAATCCAACTCATAGGTGAGGACATATCGACTCCGGCCGACTTAACAACCACTAGCGAAAGTAAGACGGATCCAAGGTAGACATAGGCGAGGATAAAGGTCATTTTACTTGTAGGTGGGTGGGTTGAGGCGGCAATACTCGTCAAAAACGATCTTGCACTCCTTCCAGGTCAGGTTAGCATGCTCAGCGGCTTTGGGCAAGTTCCACTGTGCAAAGAACAACTTTTCCATAGCTTCGCGTGTGTTCGGCCGCATAGTTTAATCAAAAGGATGAATGTAAAGATTTGTTACCTTGTGGAACATTTTATTCAAAATTGCGCGGTCAAGCGGTCCTTCGATGGTAGCGGAAGAGAACAGTTTGCGATTCCATAACCGGGTGTACACATCAAATTGAGTGTATAGATACTCCTTGTCTGGCATATACCTGTATTGTTTTATCTCGGCCACTCTTCTCACACCGCCTCTTTCCTCATAGCCAAACCTGATTCCCTCCATCACGAAAGTCTTACCGGTCGTGAATTTGCTATGGCCGTAAGACTCCTTTAGGGGTCTGAAGTTTCTAGCGGAGATAACGGTCTCCAGCCAGTCCTTGCCCCCCATAAGGGAAAGGATTTCTTCCGATACTGTCATTTGAATTAATAGGTAAGGAGACGGAAAGGCCGGCAGAGATACGATAGATTTTTAATATGGCTAAATTCCTCGTTCAGGCCGAAATTAAATAATTTAGCGATAAGAACATTAGTGCGAGTTGCTTCATCGGACGACCAATAGTTTCTTTCGGTGGAGAAATGCTTTTTGACCTCTTGACTATAAGAAGCCATTTTAAGTTGTTCTAGCGATGGGATGAACCATTGGGAAGGGTTGAACCCGTTGTCCTTGAGTTTTTCAAATACATCTGAAAACTCTTTCGACCAAGGGCATTCGACTTCCGTAGATGACGGACCTGCAACAAGGGACATACCGCCACTTTTTGTGACTACAATCGACCCGTCCTCAAGGACATCGCCTACCTGGGCGGTATTAATATTTACCTTAACTCGGGCAAGATCTCCAAGGGCTTGCTCAATATGCTGGATTCTGCCCTTGAGGAAGTCGACTTCCCTCGCGAGTTCGGCTGCGGTTTTCATGTCAGTGTGCTAGAGTGCCACCACTGACACTAGCACATGTTTCACGCGTTTGCAAGCTCAGGCCGAGTACCCGGCTTCCAAGACCTACTTGATGATGCTGCCAGGCGAGGGGGAGACCCCGGAACTGCCTTGGTGGCGACTTTGCGAGAAGGCAAGTACAATGGCAGGGTACCCGGCCTGGACCTTGACAGGATTCTATGCGATCCCCGACTCGATCCACGCAACAACCCTGGCAACGTGTTAGGATTCCTGGGCCGGATCGCCAATGACGGGGCGTGGGGCGTCAACCTTAGCGTACGCGTAGACTGAGTGGAACTCAACACACAACAGCAAATCTTTTACGACAAGGTCGTCTCTCTCGACTTCAGCAAGATACTCTTGCTGGGCGAAGGTGGCACGGGCAAGACCGCCTCTATGTCAAAAGCGGTGTCGGAACTGGTTCGCCAGGGAGTCTCGGGCATATCGGTATGCGCTCCGACCCACCTCGCCCGTCTCAACCTTATCAACAAGATGGATGCGGACGTTCGTCATCTTGTGGAGACGATGACCGTAGCTTCGCTACTGCTAAAGTTCGGCATCGATAAAGAGGACGGGACTACACAGTTCACTGCTGGCAAGATCGATCGAGTAGACAAGTATAAATTGATCGTGTTGGACGAATGCTCGATGATAAGCGAGCAGGACTATGAACTGCTTATGCAAAGCAAAGCTAAGATTATATTCATGGGGGATTATAAGCAGTTGCCTCCAGTTATGGCGAAGTCGGCCGAAGGCAAGATGAATACCCATATTGGCACCGGTAACCTCGAAGTATTCGAACTAACAGAGCAAATGCGCCAGCAGGGCGTAATTCATCTTGCCGCACAAAGAAATAGAGAAAAGCCGTGGTTCCCGCAAGAGTCGGAAACGGGAGTAGGCGGAGAGCGTATTGTCGTTCATAAAACTCGCCAAGACTTAATATCTCGCATGATAAGTGAGATACTTAGTGATGCCAGGGGATATGATGCTACTCAACACTATAGATACATTACTTACAAGAATGCTGATGTCCGCGACATCGGCAAGAGGATAAGGGACAAGGTGCTGGAACATCATTTTGGTTTCGATGCCAGCTCGATCCCTTTCATATTCAAAGAGTTTATTATGATGCGCGAGAATAAGGGGAGTATTGGATACAATGGTGAGTTGGTTGAGATCCAGTCGATCAAAAAGGATACACGGCATACACATTATCCCTGGGATTCTTATGAACTCGTAGTCAAAGGTTCCTTGGGCACTGGTATGATCCGCACGCTGCCGCCTTGCCAAGTCCCGCGCATGCTGGAGCATGTTGATAAGTTGCAAGGTAAGTTGAGGGGTGAGCAGATACGCAACGAGCATGATAATGCAAGCAAGACGCTGTCTGAGATTAAAAGGATCAAATCGTACTGGACGCTTGTACAAACGCCTTATGCAGTTACAACACACAAATCGCAAGGCAGCACTATAGAGAACGTGTATCTTGATACCTTGTCATTTGCGCGGGCACCTAATCGGCGTGCTTTACTCTATGTGGGAATTTCTCGTGCGTCTCACGAATTGCATACTATATTTGTGCCGGAGACACAGCAGATATCTTCGAAAGAAGCCAATGCCAGGTACAGAGCGGCACGCGCCTCGTACGAGGAGGTTACTGGCAATTCCTACCTTAACGTGTTACGCTATTTAAAGGTGTCGACCCGCACACCTCAAGGCAAAGATATAGTTGCCGGGTATTTAGAATCGCTTGTTGAGGATTTAAAGCAATGACGGAATCTGATGTTATATTCACTAATTTAGAAATCATACGCGATAAGTGTAAAGAGTATAATATAATACCTCACTATTATTTTTGGTGCGATGATATTCACAGCTTCTTAATAAAAGGATATACATTAGATTACGAAAAGCTCAGATCTTGCATATTACAGCTTTATGACACAGGTTGTAAACTAACAGATACGGGAGTACGATGTGACATTGATATACCCGGTCTGTCCGGTTATGTGCCAACTAACAAGCTATGGCACAGAACTTACTATGAATACTGGTCAATAGATATTAAATGGCTTTTAATTCCTCAATTCATGAAAGACTTTGAATCCGAACTCGATCAACGCGTACTTTACTCTTTGTTCCAATGACCCAGCAAGAGGCAGAGGCTCTCACCTCACAGATTAAAAGAATCACCGACATCCTTGATCGTCAAGGAATTAAATATCGTTTTTATCTCCAATGGGACGGTGAAAGCACCATGCCGCTGTGTTTTGCCGAGAAATTTTACCTTGAGACAGACTATGTTATAGGGATTTTAGAGAAATATTGCCAACAGATCGACCTGATTAACGGGAGATACGAGCTAGACGTTTCAGGGGTAGGAGTTGATATAGGCAGTAATTGGAATAGAAATTATTTTGGTTATTGGTCAATACCTTTACACTGGATGCTAAAGAAAAAGTTTCAAGACGAATTCGAGCATGTATTATCTATGAAAAGAATAAAAAGCCTGTTTCAATGACTGTATTTAAAAACGCTTCGATAGTAGCCGAGCTGTGTGACCAGTATGAGCTGGACAAGAACCGTGCGTTCTTTATTACTGTCGGAATTGATATATTCGACGATACTCCTCACGCCTACGCTTTAAGCGATATTAAATACTTGAAAAAGCATCAGATCAAACTGGGCAAATTTCGCATTCTAATCGGGAAAGGGAACGTGCAGACTCTGACTCTGAGGGGGGATTCTGCCGACATTCAGCGGGACTTTGAGCTAGAATTTATGCGTCTTTGCTTCGGCTAATCCTCCCCCCCCTAAAAGTATGGAACAAGTTAACTATCGAACCGGAAAGTGTAAAGTCCTGCCTGAGTACGTTAGGCAAATGTGGTGGAAAGCTAACCGAGAAATGCAAAAATTTTACCAAGAAGCATCTAACATGTATTCCGTTCCCGTCTCTTTAACTGAGAAAGAAATTCACACCGTTCTAAGAAAAAACCCCGAAATCCTAGAAAACTTCTTTAAACAATGTAAAACCAAGAAGATTCTGCGCGAGACGACAGACTTATGCCTTGGGCAATTGGACGAGATTTATGACAAAGAGGAGAAAAGCCTTCAAGCCCGCGAAATCAAAGAATTGTTTGGAAACGGCGACCCTAAGGACCCGTCGTATACAAACGCATTCGCCAAGAGGAAGGAAAATACCCTTAAACGGAAAAAGATTTTGAAAGGGATTTTACGCTCCTGGTCCCGCCTTAAGGAGGTGTGAACTTCGTGTACGGCGTGATCTCGTTCAACGACGAGAACGGTCGCTTCGTCCTCAAGGGGTGCCGGACTGCCGACGAGTACCACGCCTTGCTCATGACTCTGCTGTTCGTCCGGTCCGTCCACATCATAAGTACGGTGGTCCTCACCCCTCCAAACCCGCCCTGAGCATGCTATCCTTAGGGGACGGAGGGAAAAACCTCCATTCCATCGCAACCCATTCCATGCTTACCGGACAAGACCTGCTCGACAAGTTCAAAGACCTTGTCGGAGCGAATGCAACCAAGGCGGAAATCTGCTCGGCCTGTGGTTATACCGCCACTGTTCAAGGCAGCGGCAAAACCAAGTACCTCTGGGGCACCCTGCAGACTGCTCTGCTTGAGGCTCAAGGGTTCGACATGCCCTCGACCCGGACTGGTGGCCCTAGCCCCAGCTTCCAGACTCGTGTGCTGACCACCAACAAGAGCCTTGTGGTGGGCAGGTGCTACACCGAGATGCTCGGCGTCGAGCCCGGTACCGCGTTCAACATCGAGGTGGACGAAAAAGCTGGCGAGATCATTCTGTCGTTGGCGGACTGATAGCGCGATTGCATTCCCCCCCCCCTGCTTCGCAGGGGGGTTAATTTTTTACCTGTTAATAGTGTAATGGAGTTTTCAGAGTTCAGAAGGTTTTGGGAGTCCGAAGATTATGCGGTTACTCGATCTATTTTCAAACCTGGATGCCATTACTTTATTAGAAAATGTGTAGGAAGAAGCGAATATAGTAATTTTAATTACTACATGTTGTCAAATTTTGTATACTCAAAGAGAGAGATTAAACTTCTGAAATTAGAAGACCTACAACAAGACCTGTGCTCTTACCGTCTGCGCGAACTCTTCAAATGATTACAGAACAGCAATGGGACGAAATGAACAAGCTGCGGGTCGAGATTTCTCACAACCCAGCAGCTTGCACGTCTCATGAACTTGAACGTTTCTCGGAACTTTTCGCCTTAAGTATTGCGGGCAAAGGCGACTCTTTGCCTTATTCCTGTTCCAAAGGCGCCATCGTCAATCCTTTGACACCAAGCTGCAAATGATACATTTCAGCCTGTTCCTGGGCTCCTGACCATACAACAGCCGACCCGGACGTATGGATCTCGCTGGCCAAGGCCAGCGCTTTTTGTTGATTCATTTTTGGCAGCACGGTACAAAAGGTTTCGATCACATGGTCGAAGGTGTTGTGGTCGTCATTTAATACAATGACTTTCCAGTTCGGATAATGCTTTTTGTTAGTTACGGTGTCTGTTGACTTGTCGAGTACTGTGGCCATGGGTTTTGTGTGTGCGGTGTTAAAACTTTATCTCAGCTTAGCATGGACAAGGGTTTATGTATGTCAGGAAACACTGACTTCGCGTTCCCAACTCTTTAAGATCATGTCGGCAACTTTGGCCCGGACGGGAGCCGGAAACCGTTCCCACCACTTCTTGCCATCTTGGTTAATGGCAATCGCACTAGGCTCGACTACGTAACGCATGACGCTGTGCAGTGCCTTGTCCCTGTCATAATGGCCACGGGACTTGTGCCTTTTAATGTTCTCCAGGACTCGGTCGATCTCCCCTGAGCTTTGAGCCGTCTCATACAGCTCGTACAGGTCGGGGTTGGTGTGAAACTCGTGAACGCTCATGCCCTTTAAAAAGATGGTTGTATTCTAGCACACACTGCGGGGCTTAGGATGAATTCACGAACACCGGTCTTGTCGGCGATGAGGACTAGGGTGAGATACAACCTATCCGAGTCGTCCATCGCCTTGTCCCCTGTGCATCTTTCTTTCCAATAGTCCCTTCCTTGCCTTGTTTGCGACCAGATGAAAAAGCCCCATAAGCCTAAAGGATCAGACATGCATATTTCATAATAATGCTGTCCTGAGCAGATTGCCTCTGAGCCAGCAAGGATTACTTTCATTGTATTAACTTTTTAATGTGGTTTAATGCTTCATCAGAGACGACAACTTCAAACTCATACCTTTTGACGGCATAAGAATAGCTTAAACAGAGTAAAAAGACTTTGTCGTCAAAGCACATTTTTCTGCGCCCCCGGAAGATATCTTCCCAGTGGTCACGGCCCTGGGGGCTTTTATCCCAAAATACTAAATGATCTACTAATTTGCTGTTCCCTTTTATGCACTCTAGGGTTGTTTTGTAAGGATAGAATTTTATGCTATGGGGCGAAGATGCTTTAATCTTCATTTAATAATCTCCTTAATGTGGTTCAATGCTTTAGGGGAGATAATAACTTCGTACGGTTTAGGGCTTTCAGGTAAACAACTTCCAACTATTAGATAGATTTTATCTTCTTGGGTCATTTTATTCCGTCCGATGTGAATTGCAGACCAGTGCTTGTAGGAGTGGGGAGTATCAGACCATTTTAATAAGGAGATTAAAAGGTGAGTATGGCCTTTTACACAACTAAAGGCATCTCGTACAGACCACTCAAATGTGTTAAAGCCGACCACCTCCATGGTCATTTCGACCATCTCCTTCTCTCGGCATCCTTGCGCACCAACTTGTCCTTCTTGGCAATCCATGCTCTTGTGTTTAATGGGACTTTTTCTGGTGGCAGTTTGATTACTTTCACCTCATCCGTCATTACCATTCCCCTTCCCGGATTACACTTAGGATGATGGCGCTCACGCCCGCCAGTTCTAACGCTGTTATGCGGGCGTGAGCTTCGTTGTAAGCGTATAATTCCATGCAATGTGTAGTAAACTGTACTTTATAGGGATATGTTTCCATGTCTTAGATTTTAGCCAAGTCGTGTAAAGCGGCTGCTGCTATGGCCATAGCGTCATGGTGTTCAACCCGCTTTGTCCATTCGTAACGTCGACTACCTTCGGCATGCTTTTGAGCTGTTACCCACTCACTAATCTGAGCCAATGTTACCCCAGGCGGGCGCAGATCTTGTTCTGGATCTGCCTCTTTCCTCAGGCGAGAGGCCCAGTATCTGCCGTTTCCAAGATGATCTTCTGATTCAACTTTCAACCAATCTGCTATATCAAGCAGAACCCGCTTCGCGTCCTCATACCACATTTCTTCAGGGCCTGGATCTCCGCCCCCATTAAGTTCTATTAGGGTTAAAGCAATCCGTCTCACCAAAGGGCTTACAGAAGGTGAACTTATATTTTTGTCTTTGGGCTCTAAAACTTCTATACGAGCTTCAAGCTCTTCAAGCTTTTTGTAGATGTCGGGAGTCATGGTGTTATAAATGGGGGGGGGCAGCGCGTGATTAAAAACTTTACTCTAGACGGGACAATGCTGCGCGGTCACGCCAGGCAGCCCATAACATTCTGGTTTGCATCGCATGAATATCAATTCCGACCGAATCGTGTTCCCGATCGTCATAAGTTACGCCGTTCCAAACCCCCTCAACTGACCAAGAATGACCACGCATCCACTCCTCGAAGGCGAGGCGCTCGGACTCAGATGGCGGTGCGCCCGCCTGTCCCATGGTAAAGGCAGCCTTTAAAAACTCCTCCTCTGTCCATATCTGGCCATAACGACTCCCGTTAGGGTCGGGTAATAACGTGCCATTCGCCAAAATATCGCACAAAATTGTGCACTCAGGCTCTCTAAATCGATGATTTTCTTTCTGAAGGCGATCAAGTCTCCTTGTTTCAAAATCCGTTATCGCTTTTAAACCACGAAGGTGGATTTCATCAGCAGTACCGCCTTCTGATTGACACGCTTTGTAAAACACTTCTAAAAGTTCCAGGTCCCGGCCCTTGTGCTCAGGGTCGATGTAACCGGGGGGGAGTTCGGACATGGTCTGAGGGTAGGGTTTTAGAGTCTCATTCTACCAGGTCTTCGGGTCGGTAAGGCGCTGTCAAATTCCCCTCATTCCCATGTCCTGGCCGCCTCTCCGTCCCTCTCCAAAGCCCGTTCGAGCAGCTCAGAGACAATCTCTTCGATAAGAGATATGGGAACGGCCTCTCCGTCTCCAAAAGCGTATGCTAGATGTTTTAATACATTAGCTATTCCGTGGCGCATATTTTTACCACTTTCGAATTCCTCGATAAACCTTTCGGAACGGCTTGTCGCGGTCATTTTAGTTTTTGTAAACAGTCCGAACATAGGCAGTCTTCAGTCCGAGGGACTCGGAACATTTTATGCGTTCCAGCACAACAAGCTCTGTCTCCGCACCGGAGGCATTCGTCGCAAATCCACTCCTTTTGGTTGCGACATCTTACAAATTGATCGGAAGAGTACTTTTCAAAAGTGGTCATAATTACTAGGAATTGTGAAGGACTTTGGGGCGTGATGCTGAATTCCACGCCTCGGCGGCAAGCCGCTGCAGCTCGGCAGGATCCCGGCTGTAACCGGTGCGAAACTCAATCGACCATTCGCCGCATACTCCACAAGAAGCCCAGGCCCACTTGGTACAATCTCCTTCAGTGATCGCAAGGTGTTTAGGATTGGCGCCACAGGCGCAGTGTTTGAGTAATAACATGTCTAATGTGTAATCTGTTTCTCAAGCTCAGCCAGACGCTGAATGGCCCTGCGCAGATACGGCATCGCGTCTGTCGTGGTTATGCAGTCGCCGCGCATAACCGCATCGTCCAGTTCAGCCTTGGCCTGCTCCGCCAGCGTCGGCGGCTTGGGGCGGCGGGCGGCGCGGAGCATATCGATCCACTTGCCAGGACAGCCATTGATGTCCAGCAGTTGGATACACGCCTCCAGTTTCTGGTCGGCACCAGCGCAAAAAGCAGCAGTTAGCCGCTCTTCTTCACTAAGAGGCAGCATGAAGAATTTGTCTATCTCTTGAGAGGTCGGAGTAGCGGGGTGTTGATTAGTCATTGGAATACTCAAAGTTGAAATCTCTAGTGGGTGGTGGGCAACGGCAGGGCGTTGCAGGGGAGGGAAACGGTTGGCATGCAGTCAGAGCGGAACTCTTCAACTTCGGTGCGTGTGCCTAGATACCAGTCCGAATCGCACAGTTCTTCCGATGGCCTGCCCCACCAGCAAAAACCATCCCGATCACACCACCCCTCGCGCTCCCAAGGCCGCTCCGCTACGGGCACGGGCTCGATGGCGGGGCGGCCCCAGCGGGCAAGAATGGCATGAGCAAAATTTAGCAACTCAAGAGGATTAGTTTCCAGTGTGAGTCCTTTGCCGCCAGTTAAAAACCACTGACCCGTAAACTCGTATCCAATCTCTTCGGCTGCCAGTCGCAATATCTCTTCGTGGGGCACATCCTCCGCTACGGGCACGGGCTCGATGGTGGGGCGGGCGAAGTGGGTGAGGACGGCGCGGGCGATAGCCTCCAGATCGTGAACTGAGCAGAGATACATGCCCACATCACAGTTCCACTCCAGGCCCGTTTCCGTTGCTATCTGCTCCATGGCGTCTGCTGATTCAACTGTGCCTGCCTGAGGCAGTTCTACCCCCTCCGGCTCGGCCTGGGCCAGAGAATTCTCAGACCAACTCACCACAGCATCAATTAACTGGTCAGCGAGTTGTATATGTCCAACTGTCGGCCCATCGGATGATCGAGCTACGCAAAGAATGCGTTCAAACATGCCGCGCAGCTCGGGGAGCTGTTCAGCGCATAGTGCTTGCAAGTTAGTTTGTTCTGTCATTGTTTTCACAGAAGTGGTGGTCACTTGTGGGGATTGTTGATGCAATGCCAGCCACGCTGGTAAGTCTGTTCGGCATCTGCCTTAGCGACTGAGAACGAAGGCCACGGACCC
>Ga0208229_1000023_pt1 | contig 33663 bp, 29 predicted proteins | sample LakMenEpi22Aug11_FD_150725 | JGI IMG/M metagenome (GOLD analysis project Ga0208229, IMG submission 150725) | Freshwater microbial communities from Lake Mendota, WI - 22AUG2011 deep hole epilimnion (SPAdes) | ecosystem: Environmental > Aquatic > Freshwater > Lake > Epilimnion/Euphotic zone ... | reverse complement strand
GCAGGCATCGCAGGATGCCAACGAGAAACCGGTGCTAACGCTGAGAGAACAGAGGGAGCTGGAGAAGCTCCGCGCCCAGGACCAGCGGGAGATCAAACGCCTCCAGAAGGAGCTTCGCAAGAAGGAGAAAGCCCTGGCGGAAGCGGCGGCGCTGCTGCTGGTCACAAAAAAGATGCAGGCCCTCTGGGGAGAGGCCGAGGAGGACTGACCTCCGCGGCTGATCGCCGGAGGGCACTGGAGATCCTCGATGGCGCCGTAGCTGCCGGTGCCACGGCGGTGCGTGTGGCAGAGCGCATGGCCATCAGCCTGCGCACCCTGCAGCGCTGGCGGCGGCAGTTTGCGGGTGATGGGGACGGTGGGGACCGCCGTAAAGGCAGCGTGCGCCACGTGGCCCATCGCCTCAGCCACAAGGAGCGGCAGCAGATCCTGGCGGTCTGCAACAAGCCGCAGTACGCCTCGCTGCCGCCGGCGCAGATCGTGCCCGCCCTGGCCGATCAGGGGGAGTTCCTGGCCTCCGAGAGCAGCTTCTACCGCGTGCTCCACGCCCACCAGCAGGTGCAGCGCCGCGGACGGGCCAGGCCGCCGCAGCAACCGCGCCCGGTGCCCAGGCGGCGTGCTGATGGCCCCAGCCAGCTCTGGAGCTGGGATATCACCTACCTGCCCACCAGCGTGCGGGGCGTGTGGCTCTACCTCTATCTGGTGGTGGACGTCTGGAGCCGCAAGATCGTCGCCTGGGACGTCCAGGACCGCGAGGACGCCACGCTGGAGGTGCGGCTGGAGGAGCTGGGCGTGCTGCGCTCGTTCTCCAGGCCGCGGGTGTCCAACGACAACCCCTACTCGGAGGCGCTGTTCCGCACCGCCAAATACCGGCCCGACTACCCCAGCAGGCCCTTTGCCGGCAAGGAGGAGGCCTGCCAGTATGCGGCGGCATTCGTGGAGTGGTACGTGCATGAGCACCGCCACAGCGCCATCCGGTTCGTGACCCCGCAGCAACGGCACAGCGGCCAGGCTGCTGCCATCTGTCACCAGCGAACGTTGGTCAATGAGCAGGCCCACCAACGACATCCCAGACGCTGGTCACGATCTGTTCGCTGCTGGCAACAACCCGCCGTTGTCTGGATCAATGAACCGCCGGATGACACAACAGCAGAGGAGGAGTTACTCTTTTTACAGGCGGCCTGAATAGGCGCCAGCCGGCGACATCTTTCCTGAAAGTCACCGTTCCACCCTGTTCACTCTCTGATCAGGGCAGTCGGGCCTCCGGATTAACACCACGCAAAGGGACCCGGCCCAACCTCCCCAATGCCACCAATGCAGTGACAGCCACACTTCAGAGCCACCCGACAGCATTAGACAGGTTTCCGCAAGAGAAAGAGTATTCCGTGGAAACCGCTCCATCTTCACCTAAATCTGTTCACCGCACCACTTTGATCAGCCAAACTCAGCCACAGCAGCAAGGATGCATCCAACTCTGATGGAAGAGATCCGAGTTGGCATCATCGGGGCGGGCCCCGCAGGCCTTACAGCCGCTTATCTTCTCAGCAAAGAAAACATTAGACCTATTGTCTGGGAATCGGACGCGACGTACGTTGGTGGAATCTCACGTACTGTAGTGTACAAGGGATATCGCTTTGACATCGGAGGCCATCGCTTCTTCTCCAAATCGAAGGAGGTGGAGGATCTCTGGAGCGAGCTTCTCCCCGATGATCTGCTCACTTGTTCGCGGCTGTCGCGCATCTACTACCGAGGCAAGTTTTATTCCTACCCGCTCGAGATTGGGGAGGTGATCAACAATTTGGGCAAGCGCGAGTCGCTGCTCACTGTTGCGTCTTACCTCAAGGCGAAGTTACTCTCAAATACCGAACCAGATAATCTTGAAGAATGGGTGACACGCAAGTTCGGCGGGCGTCTTTACCGCATGTTCTTCAAAAGCTATACGGAAAAGGTTTGGGGGATGCCATGTCGGGAAATCTCCGCAGACTGGGCGGCTCAGCGGATCAAAGGGCTGTCATTGAGCAAGGCGGCCCGCAATGCGCTGTGGCCGCAGCCGAGCCCCACGGAGATTGGTAACAATCGAACCGCACAGATCAAGACCCTGATCACCTCCTTCCGCTACCCGCGCCTTGGCCCCGGCATGCTGTGGGAGGCAGCGGCGGAGAAGGTCACCGCTAATGGTGGCAGCGTCCGGATGGACACCAGGGTCACCGCTGTGGAGCACACACCCGCGGGCACCTGGCGGGTCACCGCAAGGCAGGGAAATCAGAACAGCCGGCATGAGGTGGACCATCTGATCAGCTCAGCCCCCCTTGGATGGCTGATCCAGACGATCCAACCCCAACTCCCCGACGAGGTTCGCGAAGCAGCCAGGGGCCTTCGCTATCGCGATTTTCTCACCGTTGCCCTGATCGTCAGACCCCGCGTTTCCTTCGGAGATAACTGGATTTACATCCATGATCCAGATCTGAAAGTGGGCCGTATTCAGAATTTCGGTAACTGGTCAGCTGCAATGGTTCCCGAGCCTGGCATGGCCTGCTACGGCTTGGAATACTTCACAAGCGAGGATGAATCACTCTGGAAGATGCAGGATGCTGAGCTGATCGCCCTTGCCAACCGCGAACTCGAAGCCCTCCAACTGGTCCATCCCGGCGATGTGCTCGATGCGGCAGTCGTACGCCAGCCAAAGGCCTATCCCGTCTACGACGACGACTACAGCCACAGGCGCCAGATCATCCGCAAAGCACTGGAGACCCACTGCCCGCGCCTGCACGTAGTGGGCCGCAATGGCATGCATCAATACAACAACCAGGATCACTCGATGATGACTGGAATACTAACTGCAAAAAACATTATCGATCCCGACACAAAGCGAGACCCCTGGCTTGTCAACCAAGATGCCGAATACATTGAAGGAGAGGAATCCGTATCAAGGCAAGAAAAGTAAGTACAGCTTTATGCTGATAGCAAAAAAAGAACAATTCAACATCTCCGGAACAATACAAACTACTTGGCAGTCCATTTCATCAATGACACTGGGTCTCCTGCCTTCATGGACAGCTGATACACCGGTTGCACGGCTGATCAGGCAAACGGCAAAAAGACAGAAGAAGTTACTCGGTTTCAACCTAAGCTTTGCTCTCTTACTGGGAGTCGCGGAAGCATCTTTGTTTGGCTTGATCTACAGAGTGCTTCGAGTGCTAGCAGGTGCGCCTATCCCGACTTTATTCCTGAACATTGGATGGACAAGATCAAGCGTTTATATAGTGCTACTCATCGGCGTGATGTTACTGCAACTAATCGCTAGCTTCAGCCGTGGCATGAACGGTATCCTGTCGGGATACTTTGCTGCTCGCTGCCAGACGGAAGTCGTGCCAAAGATTCATCGATTCATCCTGAGTCTTAGTTATGGGTGCGCAAGTCAATACAAGATCGGTGATCTCGTACATGTAGCATCATCAGCACCGAGAGCGATAAACGTTGAGATTGAGCAGGGCACTCAAATTCTTAGCGACACCCTATTGATATGCATATATCTCGCAATACTTATATTGATTTCGCCGTGGTTGATGGTACTGGCTATGGTGTTGGCGGCGTCAATGGCATTGATTCAATCCCGACTAAGGCCTAGGATTCGCCGTGCTGCAAAAGATGTTGAACATCAACAACGCACAATTTCAGGAGCATTGACCGCTGACCTCCAAGTTCTCAGACTCCTTCATACCAGTGCTGCGACAGGCCGAGCAAATGAACTATTTGCAAATCGAGTATTTGGACTAGAAGTGAAACTGCGTAGGCTTAGCAGAGTGAAGAGCATACTTGAACCAGTTGCTGAAATGATGCCAATGATCGTAGTTGTAATACTTGGAATAGTTAGCTGGAAGATAAGCGCTGGTGATTCAAAGCGACTGATTCCTGATCTAGCGACGTTTGTCCTAACCTTGCAGAGGCTCAATGTAAGACTAATTAGACTGGGGCAAAACACCAACTTAATCAGCGAAAACTTCGCTCAGATCAATCAGCTAAATGAAGTGCTGGAAACGAAAGATAAGCTGTTCAGGCGCAAAGGAGGCCTACAGTTTCATACAGTTTCGCAAGGAATTGCATTCAATAATGTAGTTTTTCGATATCCAGAGCAAGACTCCGATTCGATAAGTGGTGTAAGTTTTTCGATCGGGCGCAACAAGAGTACAGCCCTTGTGGGAACCTCCGGAGGGGGGAAAACGACAATTGCCGATCTCCTTACGGGAATCATTTCTCCAACAGACGGACACATTCTTGTCGACGGCAGAGATCTGCAAACAATTGACATTGATAGCTGGCAACAACGACTAGGAGTCGTCAGCCAGGATGTGCTCTTGATCAACGACACAATCAGAGCTAATCTGACCTTCGGACTCGATAATGAAGTGAGTAACGAAGAAATTCTTGATGCAGCGATAGCCGCCAACGCTCATTGCTTTATCAATCAGTTGCCGGACAAGTTCAACACCTTAATAGGGGAGAATGGGTATCGCCTAAGCGGCGGGCAACGACAAAGGCTGTCTCTCGCTAGAGCTATCTTGCGAAAGCCTGAGATTCTCATTTTGGATGAAGCAACAAGTGCCTTAGACAGTTTATCCGAACAAAGAGTTCAGGAAGCCATGATGACGTTTTCTAGGGGTCGTACAGTACTGATCATTGCCCATCGACTGAGCTCTATTGTAGAAGCGGATGAAATCTTGGTGATTAGCAACGGGCGCATTACTGAAAGAGGCTCACATAACGAACTGATAGCATTAGGAGGTCATTATTCGAAACTCTGGAAACTCCAAGCTCAACAAGAAGCGACTGACCCATGAATAGAAAGACCTCCTGCAAGCTATCTGTGTTTCCTCCATCGCTGAAACGAAAGGGCAAACAATTCATCTGGCCAGCCCCATCCAGAATAGGCTACGAATTGCTATCACTATTTATCCTAGAATAGACTCGGAGAACTAGCAATGAATAAGCCAAGGGTATCTGTAATCATACCAACCTTCAATAGGCCATTAGAATTGCGAAGCTGCCTTAATGCATTAGACAGGCAGACATTTAGTGAAGAATGGGAGATCATTGTTGTTGATGATGGCAGTCCAAGACCTGTCGAGATAGGCGAGCCATCCTGCTCAGAAACATGCACATGGAAGTTAATTCGTCAGGCAAACGCAGGGCCCGCTGTCGCCAGGAACAGAGGTGCCCGGGAATCTGCAGGGGAGTTTGTAGCATTTACTGATGATGATTGCCTGCCGGATCCCACATGGCTGGAGAAGCTTATGAAGCGCGCTGAACAATCCAAAAGAGTACTTGTAGGAGGCACCACTTATAATGGGCTTATGAGTGACATGTTTGCCCATACAAGTCAACTGATTGTTGATTTAGTATATGAACACTTCAATGCAGACAGCGACAATGCCTATTTTCTGGCAAGCAATAATATTCTGTGCACGCGCAGATGCTTTGATGAGATTGGTGGCTTCAGCGTCGAATACCCACGTCCAGGTGCAGAGGATAGGGACTTTTGTGATCAGTGGCGAAGCAGGGGATGGCAAATAGTGTGGGAACGAAATGCCCTGATTGAACATAGGCATGCACAATCCCACAAAAAGTTTATTGAACTTCACTTTAGATATGGACGCGGAGCCTTTCTTTATCAGTCAGCTCGCGTAAAGAGAAATTCAGGCACAATGGAGGAGGATTTAAGCTTCCACAGCAGTCTACCAATGCGAGTCACAAAGCGGTTAAAAAGAAATACTGAAAGATTTTCGCGCTGGCTGCTTCTCGCAGCACTTCTAGAATGGCAGATTGCAAATGCAGCTGGATTTTTTTGGGAATGGCTACTCACTTCAAATTATCTCAAAAGGAAAAGGCATCTGGGGATTCATAACGAGTCAAGTTAATACCTAAGGGGCAGGGCCAGCATAAAGCATTCTGGCAGCACCGTACTCACATTGATCTAGATCCTCAAGCTTAGTAAGTAGCCCTGAGAGAACATTGAGATCTGACTGTGTATCAATAGACATATGCACGGGGGAATTAGTTGAAGCCTACTTCTCAGTGGATAAACACGATAGCCAGAGAGATTCTCGTAAATCAGCGTTGTAACATGCTCATAGTGATCTGAACGAACCGCAAGTTGCTGACAACCAAGTAACGCATCAGTTCGGATGATTTCTGTCAAGAGACCTGGAGGGACAGGCCGAGGTAGCTGACTGGTAATAAGGTCATAGGGTTCGTGAGTATCGAGACTAGATTGCATAAGCAGCAAACCGCGTTTCATATCCTGCAAAGGAAGAAATGGTCTATCACCACAGAGTCTGGCAAAAGCATCAGATTTGGCAAACTGGGCTGCCTCGCATGCCCTATCGAGCACGTTATTGAGACTACCGTGGAAGGCAAGTATGCCAAGTTTGTCAGCTGCAGCAACAAGACAGTCGTCTGTCTGATCAGTGGAAGTTACTAAACAAAGGGGCAAGCCCAGTAGCTTGGCTCTCGATACGACACGCTATAAAAGAGTTGAAGATCCATATTGGCGCAGCATCTTGCCAGGAAGGCGGCTGGAAGACATCCGTGCGAAAAGAATAATGCCTAGATGAGGACTCATAGACAGACGTAGATTAGCGAGTCAGTTTGATCAGACCATGCTGACATACTAGCTTCAGGGGCTGTTCGAGGGACCAGACAGCAAGTGCGCGGGAGCCTCTGGGCAACGAGCACCGAAGAAGGACCAGAAGCTACATCTGATCTGGTTTGAACAATGTAGGACTGGATTGAGACTGTATTGCCTGCTTACAGATTTTCAGGAGCCAATTCTTGCCCTTGTAGGGCAATATTTACACTCGGTAGCCGCACTAACCCTCCATTACGTACTGCATAGCAATCTGCGACGTGCCATGAATAGATTTGACAGGGGTGCAAGCACATTCCCTTTTAAGCGGTTCTTGAGCATTCCCCGCAGCCGGGTCTTCTGAAAGCCGAACTGCTGCTTGATCAACCCAGGGTTCCCAAAAAGAATGGTCAAGTTGTGGGCTCCGGCGTTGTCACACCTCCCAGGGCCAGCAATGCCTTGATGGCGTAGGCCAGCTCGCGCAGGCCCTGGCGAGTCGAGCGGAGATTTCGCTGACCAACGCCAATGCTGACAAACCTGCTAATACCTACGCAGGCAGACTTTTAGGCGGCCCTGACTCAGGGGCCGATCACAGGGAGAGCAGGATGCCGGGGTATGTCGGCAGGGTCGTGAACTCTCGACTTCTAAAACGTGAACAGTAGACGCCGGTCAACGGGGTGACTGGTCCCGGTGGACGGACGCCACGGGATCGTAACGGCGGGGTCGGGGCTACGAATCCATGAGGGCTTCGAGCACGAAGCCGGCGGCGCTCGCCATCTTCCAGACGCCAAGGGCCGCGGTGGAAGCTGAGGTCTTCCCGCGTGGTGCCTAGCGGATGTAGAGAGCGATGAACTCTCCCTTAGCCTGCTGCACGCGCTGACAGCCGCGGGCGGTCACCAGCCTTTACACGCTGGGATTGAGTGGCTCCGGACTGCCGTCATCGACGATGACGACCTCCCAGGGTTCCTGCATCGTTTGCGATGCCAGCGCTTCAAGGAATGCCTGCAACCGCCGCGGACGCCGATTGGTCGGCACGATGACGGAAACGGCCACAGCACCGTTTTCGTTCAACTCGCCACCCTCCTCTTCAGACCGGCGGCTTTCAAGTGGGCGAACACGGCAGCCCGCTCGGCGTCGGCATCTCCGCAGGATCGCGGATCGTAGATCGGTCGCCTGTTCATGATCACGTCGGTGATCCTGTCGAGGCCCTGGTCCTTGCCGTGGTCGAGGCTCTCTGGAACGTCGGCCCGGTAGGTGATTCGGGCGTAGTCGAGGCCGGGATGACGCACGTGCCGGCTGGTGATGCTTGGCCCCAGGTGGTAATCCCAGAAGAAGCGCATGGCGCCCGCGGCGACATCTGGATCTGCCTGCGGCCCGGCAGACCACGGCACGCGGTCGAGCAATTCCACGAAGTGGGCGGGCGACTCGGCCGTCTGGGCCCACGGGAGCCCGTGGTAGAGGCAGCGGTCGGCCACGATCACGGTTTTGCCGGCAGCGGCCGCCTCGATCCCCATTGTCGAACCGTAGGTCGTCACGGCGAGGCTCGCGTCCAGGAGAGCGTAGGTGTCGAGTGGATTGCCCGGCGGGACAACAGACACGTTCGCCCTCGGCCGCACGACCGAAGCCGTTTCATCCGCCACGCTGAGTTCGGGCAGACGCTCTGCCAATGCCGCCCAGGAGGCGGGGCTCGCATTCGGATGAAACCGGATGACGACGTGGCGCCCTGGGTTTCGCGTCGCCCAGCCCAGGATCGCCATGAGCCACTCGTGCTGCTCGGCGAAAAGCTGATTGCGATCAGGCTCGGCGCCGAACTCGTGGTCTGAACTGGTGAGCGCCAACAGGATGCGGTCGCCCGCCGACACCCCGGCTGCAGCCAACGACTGCGCCGCGCTCGGACGGCGCTTGCGCAAGAAGGGCTGTCGGTTGTAGTTGCGGGAGTGGCGGCGGTCGTCGAGCCAGAGGAGCACCTGCCGCGCCTGCTGGGCCGTGAGCGGTTGCCGCGCGTTGGCCAGCGCAGCCTCCCGGCGACCGCGATATTGCGAACAGCGTTCGTTTTCCCACAGCCGCAGGGAATTCCGCACCATGCCGCGCTCGTGGCAGATCACCCGGATCCCGAGCCCCCGCGCCGCTTCAAAGGCGACACGCGTGAGCGCAAGGCGGCCGTTGAACAGCCAGAGCACATCAGGCTGCACAGCTGCCAGCCAGGCGCGACAGCCGGCTAGAGCCTGTGCTGCGCCAGACAGATACTCCCGGTAAACGCGCCGCACCCCTGGATCATCCAGATCAAGCCGTGGACCCCGGAAGTGGCTCTTCATCGAACCGAAGCACCATTCGCCCAGGTCATCGTCGCCGAGCTGGGCGTGGCGCAGGCTGCCATCGGGCAGGGCCGCGGCCCAATCGATCGCCGCAGCACGGTCGGCGGCGTCGACATAGCGCGAAATCCACTCAAAGGGGTGGTGCTGCAGCCGGGCAGCTCCCGCGGCACGGCTCTGACAGACCAGACAGCGGTGCTGGCTTGGGTTGCCGTCTGCCCAGACGAGATCACAGGTCGGGGAGACGGCATCGCAGAGGAGCAGCCGCGTGTCGCAGCCGCGCCTCGCCAACGCTCGCAGCACAGTCAGTTCCCAAGCCGAGACCATGTCCCAGGTTGCGTAGGGGCTGAAGCAGGCCACGCGAAAGACGCCCGCCTCTGGCTTCGAGACACGATGGACATCGCCTTCGGCGCTCTCGACCTGTAGCAGCGCGGTGTTTGACGCGATCCACAAGCGGGTGCCGAGCTGCTGGGCCACCGCCCCACCGAGGCGTCGCACGAGTCGACCGGTGAGCGCCCGGGAGGTCATCGCCATCTCCTGAGGGAACTACTGCGCTGCTGCACAATGATGCACGAACAGATCGCGCAGGCCCTCGGCGAAGGAAACGCCTGCCATCCACCCCAACAGGTTTCGGGCCTTGGTGGCGGACATTCGCGCGGGCGAGATGTCTCCCGGACGAGGCACGCCGAACGACAGCGGCGCCGGGCATTCGGCCACCACAATCTCGGCAAGTCCATTCAGTTCGGCGCCCAGCGGGGGATTTTCCACAGCGGAATAGACTTTCTCCACATCGGCACTGCTAGACGCCCGCCAAAGATCATCAACTGACTCAGGGGATTCTGCCTGCCATCGCATCCCGGCAGCCCGAAGTGTGGCCGGGATGTCGATCACATCGAGCACGGCGCACTCATGACCCGCAGCATGAACGGCGTTCGCCGCATGGCGCCCAAGGAAGCCTGCGCTTCCCACCGGGACAAACTTCATAATGATGGCGGAATGAGGGCTTTGAACACCTGTTCGTGGCTCACCTAAAACCTGTCTGGAGCACAGCTATTATCCAACTTTACCACATTGCAGTCATTAGGATCAGCAGGAGCACCACATGCAAGCCTCAGCTGCTGACAAGCAAAATTCTTAACGATGCCTCCGAAGATTACGATTTATGTGCCGTGCCGCAACTACGGCCGGTTCCTGCGCGAAGCGCTTGAAAGCGTTGCCTCCCAGAGCTTGGACGCTTGGGAGCTCATCGTGTTCGACGAGGCGTCGACCGACCACACCCTGGAGATCGCCCGAGAGTTTCAAGCCAGGTTTGAGGGCCGGGTGCGGTTGGTGTCGAATGCCCAGCCACTTGGGCTTCGGGCCTGCGCCAACGCTGCATTGGAGATGGCACGCGGCCGCTTCATCATGCGGCTCGACGCCGACGACTATCTCGACGACAGCGCGCTCCTCGTGCTCAGCGATCATCTTGACCGCCATCCTGATGTTGGCCTCGTCTACCCCAACTGGATCTACATCACCGAAACGGGCGACGTGATCGGCGTCGAGCGTCGCAAGCGCGTGCATGAGGAAGCGGAGCTGCTGGATCTCCCCGCGCATGGCGCGTGCACGATGATCCGCACGCGTGTGCTCAAAGCGGTGGGCGGCTACGACACCCGTTTCGCCGCCCAGGACGGCCACGAACTCTGGCTGCGGATGCTGCACCGCTTCAAGGTTGCCAACGTGCAGACACCGCTCTTTTTCTATCGCCAGCATTCCAGCTCGATGTCGACCAACACCGAGGCTCTGCTCGCCGCTCGGCGTGAGATCAAGCGGGCGATGGCTGCCAGATACGACGGGCCCGTGCAGCCGCGATGCGCTGCCATCATCCCGGTGAAAAACACCTATCCGGGGATTCCCGACGTCGCGCTCACCCCGCTCGCCGGACGCCCGCTCGTGGATTACACGCTCGAGTGTGCCGCCGGCTGCCCGGCCTTCGGCCTCGTCTACGTGAGCACCGACGACCCGCGCGTGGCGGAGCATTGCTCGGGCTGGCACTGCACGGTGGCGCACGTCCGGGACCCGCATCTCTCGGACCCGGACGTGCACCTGCAGGAGATCCTCCGGGCCGCGGTGGACGACATGGAAGCGAGGCTCGATTTCTTCCCGGACATCGTGGCTGTCCTCAACGTCCATGCGCCGCTGCGGCGGCCGGAGCACGTGGCCGAAGCGCTCGACACGCTGCTGATGCACGAGGTGGATCAGGTGGTGAGCACCTACGAAGACCACGACCTGCACTTTCGCCACGGCCGCACCGGCCTCGAGCCGATCAATCTGGCCGCGAGCCGCGGTCTGCGGCTTGAGCGGGAGGCCCTGTTCACCGCCAACAATGCCGTTCATGTCTTCTGGCGCGATGTGCTGCGGCATGGCGGCCTCTACCAGGGCCGGGTCGGCCACACCGTGATGTCTCGGCTCGAAAGCCTGCAGGCGAAGCATCCCGCCGATCGCGCCCGTGCCGAGGCCGTGCTGCTCCGCGCCTCCGTGGCGACGCCTCCGCTTGGCGAGCCTGCCTGGGGCGCTCAACGCTCCCAGCCGGTGGGTTAACCGCATGGCTAGCCGGCCGTGTGTGAGCGTGGTGGTGCCGTCGTTTAACCAGGCCTCGTTCCTGGAGGATTGCCTGGAGAGCCTGGTGCACTACCCCGCAGACGTTTGCGAGATTCTGGTCATGGATGGCGGGTCGACGGACGGATCGGTGAATGTGATCCGGAAGTACGAACATCGGCTTGCTCACTGGCAGAGCAGACCAGACGGCGGGCAGGCAACCGCTCTGCGTGAGGGCTTCCGGCTGGCACGAGGATCCATTTTCGGCTGGCTGAACAGCGATGATCGCCTCATCGATGGGGCCTTGCGAACGGTCATCGAGTTCTTCGGCCGAAACCCCAGCATTCAGTGGGCCTATGGCGACCACGACTTCATCAATGGGGCGGGGCGCCGTCTTTCATCGCGATACGTTGCCGCTGTGGACTACCAGGAGCTGTACTGGGGCAATCGCTATCTGCCGCAGGAAGCGGTTTTTTTCCGGCGGGACCTGTATTTCACGGTTGGAGAGATCAATCCCAACCTCCCGCTGACGATGGACTACGACCTCTGGCTGCGAATGGCCAGGCTGGCCACCCCAGGCAAAATCCTTGCGAGGCTGGGCCAATTCCGCCGGCATTCAGGTCAGAAGACCAACGACATCGATACCTACCATGCTGCGGCTGACCGTAATCGTTCGGCGCACCCAGCCCCGCCTGCGCCTTCCGCACTCCGAGCACTGACGTGGGCGGTGAAGCATGCTACTTATCGCTACACTCGCACAACTGTCGAGCATGGAATCCTGTCCCTTATCACCGAGGCAAATGCCCGTCGTCGTGGGGGGCTAACATGAGTGCCAACTTTTGACTCGAGCCGAGCCGTTGAATCCCTGGTTCATGGCTGATCCAGTTGTTTTCCCATGACTGAAGCTCGCACTGCGCTCGAATCGCTCCGTCTCCGCTTCCCCTGGCCTGCTCAGCGGCCCGATGTGGCGGCCGTGCCGTGGGTGATGGACTACGGCGGCAGGGATCTGATCAGACACCTGATCGCCGTGCGACAACCTCGAGTCATCGTAGAAATCGGCGCATTCATGGGGGGCTCGGTGCGGCAATGGCTCAAGGTGTGCCCCGACCTGACGGTAGTGGCGATCGACCCGTGGCCGCAGAAAAAGGGTCCCGATCCGTTCAGCGATGGCCATCCCATCGGCCGGCTACATGCCGACCAATTCCGCATGCCCGATGGCCTCTATCACGCGTTTCTGGCAACGATGTGGAAGCATCAGAGGCAGGTGATTCCCGTGCGTGGCAATGGGTGTGACATGCTTCCTTTGCTACATGCAATCGGCCTACGGCCGGACCTGATCTATATCGATGCCGACAAGCGAGGGGCGGAGATTGCGATCTGCGACGAGCTGTTTCCGGAGGCGATCATCTGCGGCGATGACTGGCTTTGGTGCGACGGATGGGGCTACCCCTCGCAGAAACCTGTGGTTGATTCCGCACGCCGCCGCCGCCGCGTGCTCAAAACCGCCAGCAACACATGGCTGATTGACGATCGACCTTGGACCGCAGCGGAACGCATGGTTTGGCTCCGTTGCCTGCCGCAATCCCTTGTGAGACTTTTGAGGGCATGGATGCGGGCCCGCCGTGGTTGCGATAGTGCGGGGAATCCGGTGACCCCTGCACAGAGCAGTTGACAGGCGTGCCGTTTCTCACTCATTGTACACTCATTGTAGCTAAACCGAACAGGCAGTGTCCTGTGAAGCCAGCCTGCGGTGCAACAATGAATACAGAGGCACTTGGTGAAGCCGGTCAATGCCACCGGCTTCTGTTGATACGCGAAACCTGCAAACACAGATCATTTCAGCCTCTAGCATCATCCCCCATGGCCTCGCCCGCTTCGCTGCATTGGCTCCTCGAACCACACATGAAGCTGATGGATCAGCTCCAACCCCTCGGTGAAGTTGAGATTGTCGCCGGTTTAACTCTGGTTCCTGTCACTCCTCAGTGGGTCGAAACTTTCGTCGCCTGCGAGCATTCCCTTCGCGAGCGTCGTGTGGGCCCGGCCCTGAAAGAACATCTCAATCGTTTTGGATCCGCTCTCGCGGCCATGGCGATTGACAATGGTGTTGCCGTGGGATGTGTACGAGCACGGCTATTTGACGAGTACGATCCATCATTAGAAACAATTCTTGTGTCATACATAGGCGTCAGTCCATCTCATCGAAATCGGGGTATCGGTTCACACATGATCGGTCATCTAGCACGGTCGTTTCTGGCATGCTCCCGCGTGTTCAACGTAGCAGCAGAGGTTGCAACCACGAATGATCCATCGCTGCGGGCGTTTGCGAAAAATGGATTCAGTCCGATCGGATGCCGTGAAGGCAAGGTTATCTTGAGTGCGAACCGTTGCTGACTTTTTCGTACCAATCGCAGCCAACTCGCTCAAGCATCTTGAGGCCCCCATCTGCATTCGCTTGCGATAGCAGTTCACCCTTACTAGAATTCAACTTGCCATAGTGGCAAAATACTAGGGTCATGAATCAATTCAATGTTAATGTTGAGCGAATTGATCCGAATACTGCATTAAGTCTATGGCAAGATGCGGATGAAGCCAGTGTATTCACGCACCCAACCATTTTGTCTGCTTTATGCCATGAGGTGCAGTGGTGGCTCGCAATGGAGTCAGGGAAACCGTCCTGCCTTTGGCCCGTCTGCCTCGATCAAAACAACCAGGTCTGCAAGCCGGACTTTACTTATTACCTGGGCCCTGTCCAACTTGGCAGGCAAGACCCTTCGCCTCGCCGACGTTTGCTCCAGGCCGTCGAGGTTCAACACAAGCTGCTTGATATTCTTATAGACACCTATGGCGAGGTGCGCTGGAGCACGCTCCCTGGCGAGCGGGATCTGCGCCCGTGGCTGTGGTTTGAGAAGCACGGTCGGCACCCAATCGCACAACCGCGCCACACAGCATGGATTGAGGATTTAAGTCGCTTTAAAGACAAAGATGGCCTCGTCTATTTCGGTCGAAAACGTCGCCAAGATTACCGCACAGCTCTAGAAGGGGGCGCGGTTCTTTTGCCTGAGATCACGATTGGTCGCGTGAAAGAATTGTATTACGAGACGCTTGAGGCAAACAATGCCGCCGATACGGCACTGCGGAGGATGGATAGCGTTGAGTCCTTGTACGAAGTGGCCCAGGAAGGGCACGGGTTTGTGCTGGCCGGCGGTTTAGCGCAAGACATGGTGCCACGTGCCTTTTGCTTGGTGCTGATTGGCAAGGCGCGGGCCAATGCCGTCATTGCTGCATCCGACTCTCTCTGGCGCAGCAAAGACTTCAATCCTTTTCTCCAATTCAATCTGTTGATGCGGGCCAATGCCGAGAATGCAACCCTATACGACTTCAACGGAGCGAATTCACTTCTCCTCAGTAGCGATAAGCACAGCTACGGAGCGGAAGTAAAGATGTACTTTGACTTGCATTGGCGATGAACACGTTAGAGCGGCGAATGGAACACACCGTCTTTTCAGGACCACACGGCCCCTGGCTCGTCGCCGAGATCGGCGGCAACCACGAGGGAGATTTCGATGCCGCCCTGCGGCTTGCTGATCTTGCCCTTGAGGCAGGGGCGGATGCTGTCAAGTTCCAGGTCTATTACGGAGACACGCTGGTTTCGTCGGTCGCCAGCCCCGATCGCAACGTCCACTTCAAGCGGTTTGAACTCTCGCCGCAGCAGCACCTAGCCCTCGCCGAACGCGTGCTTGCCGCCGGCCGCGGCTATGTGGCTTCGGTGTGGGACATCGCTGCCTTCGACTGGATCACCCCCGTGCTCACCGCCTGCAAGATCGGCAGCGGCGACCTCACGGCGCCTCCCTTCCTGCGAGCCGCGGCGCGAACCGGCAAACCGCTCCTACTCTCCACCGGTCTCGCCGACATGGCCGAGGTTGCCAAGGCCGTGGACGTGATCCGCACCGCGAATCCGGCATATCAAGAGCGCACCCAGCTGGCCCTGCTCCAGTGCACCACGATGTATCCGATCGCCGACGCCGACGCCCATCTCTCGGTGATGCGTTCCTTCGGCAGCCTGGGCGTGACCGTGGGCTACTCCGACCACACGCTCGGCACCAAGGCCCTCGAGGTGGCCGCAGCCATGGGAGCCGAGGTAGTGGAGTTTCACTTCACCGACCAGAAGCACGACCGCACCTTCCGCGATCATCAGCTCTCCCTCGACGGTGCCGACCTCCGGACTCTGATCGGTGCGCTTGACGACATCCGCACCCTCCAGGGCATGCCGCAGAAGCAGCCGCTGCCCATCGAGATGGCAAACGACCATCCGCGGGCATTCCGCCGGGCCGTCTATCCCGCCCGCGACATCGTCGCAGGAGAGGTGCTTGACTCGGCAAACATCTGCGTGCTGCGGCCGAATCAGGGCATCGACGCCCGCGACTACGACCGGGTGCTGGGCCGGCGCGCCAAGCGACCGCTCAGGCGGCACGAGCCTCTCGATTGGCAGGACGTCGAGTGAACGTACCGCAGCCCACAACGATCGACCGGTGCCCGCTGTGCGACAGCACGGCCGCGACTGAGCACTCGACGCCTGAGCCCAACCTCTACTCCGAGATGCTCGCGGAGCTCCTGCAGCAAGACGAACGGCAGTTGCTCCGGAAGCACAACAACTGGCGCTGCTCCGACTGCGGGCTCCTGTTCAAGCGGCGATGGTTCGCACCGTCGGTCATCCGCAAGTTATTCAGCACCGCCGTGGCAACCCACCCCAGGGGTTGGGACACCGTGCTCGACCGCTTTTCCCCGGCCGGATTCCAACAGGCGCTCGAGGGTTGGGCAACGGGCATCGAGCGGCAGGCGGCGCCCAACATGCGGCGCGGCGAGCGGGAACTGCTCTCGATCGTCGATTCCATCACGGCGCCAGCGGGCTTTGAACCGGCCGCGGTCGCTGCAGCTGTGGGCTGCGGCGACGTGGCAATGTTGCGCGCACTCACTCCTGCGATTAACGCCTCGATCAGCGAGCCTGCAGCGTTCAAGCGGTTTGCGGGCTTCCGCTCCCGCACACTCTGGGACTATCTGCAAGCGAGGACCGGAGGCTTCAGCGGCTATGCGGAAGTCGGCTGCCCGCTCTGGGGCTTGCTCACCCTGGCCGCGGATGCTGGCTGCCGCGCCACCTTCCTCCTCCGCGACGAGCCGAATTACTGGGGCCCTGCCTGCACGAGTGCCGACGTGCACTGCCTCGATTGGCTCTTCGCCGACCGCCGCATCTCCTCGGCCCCGTGGTGCGCACCGGATCGCCAGCCGGTAATAGGGCTCTTTCAATATCTAGACCACCTCAGCGCGCCGGGCCGGTTTCTCGAGGAGCTGTTTGTCAGGGCCGATTCGGCCGCCATCATCATGGACGGCATCGGCGCCCCCGTGGCCATCCAGCACGTGACCGGCTGGACCGACGAGAGCTTCGCGTTCATCGCCCGGCTATTCGGCAAGCGCCTCCATGATGACTTCGATACCATCCGCCCGTCCGGCAACCGCCTGTTTCTGCTGACCCCTGAGCGTTGAGCTTTCCCCGCATGTCGCTCCTCGACCACCATCCCGATCGCCCCGCCCTCGAGGCGGAAGGCAGGCGGATGCTGGCCCTGCTCGAGCGGCTGTGGCCCATTCACCGCAGCCTCGCCGGGCCGGGCATCCGTGACACCCTCGCGATCCTCGGCGCGTCGCTCGACGGCTTCACGGTTTCGCAGGTGGCCAGCGGCAGCCGCGTGCTCGATTGGGTCGTGCCAGACGAATGGCACCTGCGATCGGCTTGGCTCGAGGCCCCTGATGGCAGGCGACTATGCGACGTGGCCGACAACACGCTGCACGTCATGGGCTACAGCACTTCCGTGAACGCGCGGCTCTCCCTCGCCGAACTGCAGCCGCATCTCTACTCGCTGCCCGACCAGCCCGAGGCAATTCCTTACGTCACCTCCTACTACGAGCGCAAGTGGGGCTTCTGCCTGTCGCACCGCGAGCGCGAGAGCCTGCCGATGGGCACCTATCACGCCCGTATCGATGCCGCGCACATCGCTGGCTCCTTGGATTGGGGCCAGTTTGTGCTGCCTGGCACAACAACAGAGGAGGTTCTGTTCTCAACATATTGCTGTCATCCGGCGATGGCCAACAATGAGCTGTCGGGCCCGGTGCTGGCGGTGGCCCTGGCCGAGTGGCTAGCCGCTCAGCCACAACGGCGGTACACCTACCGCTTCCTGTTCGTACCCGAAATGATCGGCTCGGCCGCCGTGCTTGAGACCCATCGCGCTCACCTGACTGCGCACGTCCGGGCCGCCTTCAACCTCACCTGCGTGGGCGACGAACGGGCCTGGTCTTTCCTCCCCTCGCGGCTGGGCGACACCTACGCCGACCGCTTGGCCCGGCACGTGTTGCGGCATGCCGTGGGTCACTACAACAGCTATGCCTGGCGCGACCGGGGCAGCGACGAGAGCATGTACTGCGCCCCCGGCATCGACATTCCGATGGTGTCGATCATGCGCTCGAAGTACGGCACTTATCCCGAGTACCACACCTCGCTCGACATCCCGGGCCTGGTGGTTACCGCCCGGGGCCTCGCTGAGTCATTGTGTATTCATCGCACGCTTGTCGATGTGATCGAGAATGACTGCATGCCTCGGTCCCTGGTCCTCGGGGAGCCGCAACTCGGCCGTCGTGGCCTTTACCCCCAGACGAGCATCAAGGGAAGCACGGCCCCAGTGAAAGACATGCTCGACCTCATCTCCCATGCTGATGGCCAGACGCGCCTGCTTGAGATCGCGGAGCGCTGCGACAGGCCTGCCTGGGCTTTCCTGCCGCATCTTGAGGATCTCGTTTCTGCTGCAGTTCTGGAACGACAAATATGAAGTGCGGACCGGGCCTTGAATGCGATGCTAGTTCGCATTGTCTAGTTCCGGATGATCGGTAATGCTCATTAGCATCATGTCTTGATTCTTATAATCTAGCACATATTTAAGAGCCCCAATCAGCGATTGCTTGAAGTGGATCCTTCTTCTATTGGCATAAATAGGCAAGGCTCCATAGCGCCTTATCTTTTTGATGTTTTCTGCTGCTGGCTCATAGTAGATTCTTGTTGTCGTGTCCGACGAAAAGCCTCGGATCCTTTTGTTGGAACTGACTGGGTAATAATGAGCAGTTAACGACTTTCTGCTGTGTCCGACATGCTTTTGAGATGACGACCCGTGCAGCAGGTTGGGGTGCCAAAACAAGACATCACCTCTTCTCAAGTGAATGGGTTTGCGCGAATAATCTTTGCGCAACTGATCTGACCATTCCACGAATTGTTCATGCTCAAGATCTTTCCAGCAGTTAAGACTAGTAGATTCGCTCAGATGTGACTTGGGGTAGACGTGAAATTCGCCTCCTTTGCCGTCTATATCTTCCAGTGCTACCCACGCTGCAATCAGGCTCCCCATTGGATCCGTATCCAAGTACCATGTATCTATATGATCAACAGTGCCTGTTGACTTATCAAAGAGCATATTCTGCCACATGCAAAATTCTTGACTTTTCCCTGACAGCTCGCATAAGCAGCATTTCATCTCTTCTGACAAAAGAATATCCCTTCCATGCCGACTAATGTTTGGCGCCCATGGCAGGTCAGTAAAATTCTCCATTGACTTCTCAAGAAGCCCATACTCGTCCATGTCATTTGCCGTGTTTCTCCAGTTGTGGTTGGACTGGCTGTAGTAAACTCCGCCTCTTTGCTTGAATGACTGGTATGAATTAAGGAGTAATGAAATTTTGGCGTCGCTTATAAGGTTCTTGTAAATATAGTAGCCATTTGCCTGGTACTGCTTGTAAGCTTCCATGGTGATACGGCATTGACTTTGATGCAGGTACCATGCCTGAGCTTGGAAGCTCTGGACGGGTGCCCCGATCTGATCACCCCCCTATGAGGTGGATGCCTTTTACTGGACAGTTCCAGCCCCTGACATCGTTAACCCCGGACGGGAGGAACAGGGTTTGGCCTCAGTATAGACCTCATGGGGAGTTCTGCCTCGCAGGGAGCCTGGCCCGCTTTCTGTGGAGGTACTGCCATGTAAGACCGCACAGCCTGCTCGACATCGCCGAACGCTGCGATCGGCCGCTCTGGGCGTTCCTGCCGCACCTCGCTGCCCTCGTCGCCGCCGGAGTGCTCCAGCGGTGAGCATGCACCTGGGCACCGTGTCGTGATGGTTCGGACCGCATGCCGGACCTCCGGTGCATCGCTTCGCCGCACCATCGAGCGACATGAAATTCAATTCACGGCCTGGGACGGGAAAGCGTGACAGTGCGGACGCGTTTCACGGCCATCGAGACATTTCGCCTCACAGACTCCTGTGTCTTTTCCCCAAGTGACCTGCATCGTGCGAACCCAATCTGTACCGCAAGCCTCTCGCCACTCAATGGATTCCCTCCGGCGTGAACGCCGAGAAACCCGTCGAACACGATGCACGAACCGGCAGGCCGAGTGAAGACAACCGTGTTATCTAGCAAGTATCGCGACAGCTCCGATCCCTCAACCAAGTGGTCTCCAAAGTGCGTGGATCCGATGAAACATGTGGGGAACTGCATGAGCAAAGAACGCCCGTTTCGGAACAGATTCTGGCTGAAATGACCCGATGGGCCCTCGATCATCGCATTAACCCGCTTGTCCACACCAAGATGCAAGCCGAACCGGAACAAGGACCGTTGAAGTCGGTGGCTTCCGCGCACGTACCGAAAAGGGCCATCAGCCTCACTCACGTCGGTCAAGTAGACCATCATCTTGACCATATCAGGCTCTGCGTCCATATGGTAGTCATTGGTTGCAGAGCGCTTTCAACACCAATGGCGTTCTTGAACCACGTCTGCCGATGATGGTTGTAGTCCCAACCTATGCATCTCAATTACATGTGGGTTCGCTTGTATGCCGAAACCATTTCAGCAATGCCATTTCTGGCAATAAACCTCAGGATCGTCCTACATTCTTCCGTGCCGCGATATCCTTCCCAATGGATGCCCCTACAATTATCCCGACCCGCGTACATCGCCCGCACTTTCTCTAGCGGCCTGTCTCGATAGTCGAGGAGTGAGTTCGTCATCGGAATCGAATATTCGCAGTATCCGTTGTCAATCATGTGCTTACATTCTGCACTGCTACATGATGGATCCCTTCTCTTCTGGGCGGCCCACGATGTATGCGCTTGCTTGCGCAGCATCTCAAAAATGAAACTAGTCGCAAACTCCAGACATGTGTCGAGTGCTCGCCACAGAAGACTGTCTTGCGACGTTCGCTCGTGAATAACATCGCGAAGATTTGCCATGGCGATGCCGATCCGGCTTGGATCGACACGTCCTTGCGAGCAGGCCAGACTCATGGGCAAATCGCTCGACGAGCCTATCAATTTCGGCAACAAGGCTCTCGATGTGACCGTTGTCAGCGTCCATGAATACGGGAGCTGCACTTTCATGAAAAAACAGATTGTTGCGATAGTCGAAAGACTGAAGATGGCTGCTGAGGCTCATGATCACGAAGTTTGGTAGACCTGCTACTGGATCCATCTCCATAAATGGAGACTACTTCCTAAGCCCGATGAGAAGGATCCGAGGCGGCATTATTATGAGGGTGAGATTAGCAACGCTCAGACGCACTGGAAAGCGCTTACCCTCGGAAAGGCAATCTGTCGTGATGATGCTCTAAACTTGAGTGATCAGACGATTGGATGGGATGTACCTGGCACGATCAGCTGAGCTCCTCTTTCCAGGCGTTCAGATTCGCCTGTGCAGCCTTTTTGTGCCTGGAGGGCTAGAACGATGAGTATGCGCATCGGCACCATCGTTTTCTCCCGTTCCGAATCGAGCCGCCTGCCGGGCAAGGCCCTGCGTCACCTTGGCGGCATGCCACTGCTCGAGCGGGTGATCCGGCGCACGCAACTCCTCCCCTGGCCCGTGTTCCTGGCGACTACCGAACGAGAGTCCGACGATCGACTGGCGGCCCTCGCAGCGCAGCTGGGTGTGCCCTCGTTCCGGGGATCGGCGGAGCGCGTGCTCGAGCGGGCGGTGCTCGCGGCAGAAGCTTTCGGGCTCGATGCCTTCGTGCGGCTCTGCGGCGACCGGCCTCTCTTTCCGCTCAACGATCTGCGTGACGCGGTGCAGGCGATGCAGGCGGCAACGGCGGCCGGCCTGGGAGAGGGGCCCGACCTGGTAACCACATGGAGCGACGGCCGTTGCCCGCGGGGCCTCACCACGGAAGTGGTGCGCACCGCCACGCTGCGGCGCATCCTTGATCAGGGTGTAACCGCAGATGAGCAGGAGCACCTCACCCTCAGCTTCTACCGCCACCCGGCCTATTACCGCATTGTTTCCCTGCCCGTACCGGAGGGCCCGTTCGCCTGTCCGGGCTTCGCGGTGGACACGGAGGCTGACCTCGTGCGGCTTGAGCGAATCTTCACGGTGTCACCGGCACTCAACCTGAGCCCAGCGGCGGCGGATCGGATTTTCACAGCATGAGAGATTTCTTCATTCACCCGTCACAGACCAACCTGGAGCTCTATGCCCAGGCGATCACCCGTGGTTGTTCCCGCGAGCAGTGCCGCGAGCTTGCCGATGCCTACCTCTTCGCTCTACGGCAGGTGTTTCCTCTGGCCCGCGGCTCCGGCAAGCCGTTCATCTCCCATCTCGTGGGCACCGCGAGCCTCGTGATGGAGTCTGGCCGTCCTTTCCACTGGGTGATCGGGGCGCTCCTCCATGCCCTTTATCAACGTCGGATACCGTTCCAGGGCGGCCTCACTCCCGAGGAGCGCCGGCCACTGCTGGCCGACCGCTTCGGGCCGGAGGTGGACGAGCTCGTGCACCGGTACACGGCGTTCGAATCGGAACACCTGGGCCGGCTGATGTGGGATGACGGTGGCGAGCAGACTGACCAGAGCGACGTTCTCACCATTCGCCTTGCGGACGAACTCGAGGACATCAGCGGCCATTCCCTCGCGCTGCATGGCAACCCTGGGGCGGAGGATGCCGGCCTGCGCGGAGCTTACCCGTGGCGTAGGGACGCCAAGACCGCTGAGGCACCGGCCCTGCTCGTCTTGAGCAGCAGACTCGGGCTCGAAGGCATGCACCGAAGCTTTCGCCACTGGCTGGATTTCGCCTCTACCCCGGAGTTCCTCGCCGACATGCGCACGGGCTGGCTGAGCAGCGAATCGCTGGGTGAATAGTAAGTTGCCGCTGCAGTTCGTCCACCAGCCGCCGCCATGCGTGCAGTGGCGAACCAAGTTAATCAGCTTTTCCTCTTGATACTGCACATCCTGATTGACTTTCCAGGTATCGCAAGTCTGCATGCCTGAAAGGATATTCTTCGCTGTCAGCATTGCCGTCACCATCGAGTGCTACTGGTTGCTGTATTGATGCATGCCATTGCGGCCCGCTGGATGACGATTATATGGATGACTCACATGGACAGAGTGAGCTTTCCAGATTCTCGCCAAACCAATAGAACCTAAAGCCATGGCCTGCCTTGCCATGAGGATTGGCGATAATAGCAACATTTATTATACATCGTAGAAATCACGATACCAGTTTATAAAATTAGAAACTCCAATCTGAACAGGGGTGTTGGGCTTGAAACCTATCCAAGCCTCAAGGGCTGCAGTGTCAGCTTCAGTGACAGGTACATCACCAGGCTGCATCGTCAAAAACACCTTGCTGGCAAGCATTCCAAGACATGACTCAATCGCTTCGATATAAACCATCAGCGACGTGGGGTTAGAGTTGCCAATGTTGAACACACGGTGGGGCGCCCAACTCGTGCCAGGGTTGGGACAAGAGGAATCAAAAGCCACGTCGGCTTCTGCAGGCCTATCAAGTACACGGATAAGGCTTTCTACAATATCGTCTACATAGGTAAAGTCGCGCACCATTTTCCCATGGTTAAAAATCTGGATTGGCTTTCCTTCCAGGATGGCCTTGGTAAACAGAAACAGCGCCATATCCGGCCGTCCCCATGGGCCATAGACTGTAAAGAATCGCAATCCCGTAGCCGGGAGACCATACAAATGGCTGTAGGCATGGGCCATGAGTTCATTTGTCTTCTTGCTGGTCGCATAGAGGCTCACTGGGTGGTTAACACTGTCGTGCTCAGAAAAGGGCAACTTGGTATTTCCGCCATACACTGAACTACTGCTAGCATAAACTAGATGCTTGATTCCGTGATTTCGGCATCCTTCAAGGATATAGCCGAAGCCCACCATATTCGCCTGGATATATGCAGCTGGATTCTCAATCGAATAGCGCACCCCTGCCTGGGCGGCCAGATTCACAACTCGGGTAGGCGCGCCAGGAGCCAGAACAGTACCGGAGAGAGATTCACCACGAAAGGCGGCCTCTACGGCAGCTTTGTCTTGCAAGTCGGCTTTAATCAGGGCAAACGGTATGCCCTTCTCAAGAGCTATCGACTGCAACCGAGCCAGCCGTGCGCTCTTGAGGAGGGGATCATAGTAGGAGTTCAGATTGTCAAAGCCAAGCACCGGAGTGCCATGCTGCAGCAAACGGCTTACTAAATGAAATCCAATAAAGCCAGCTGCACCTGTCACCAGAACTGATGGTTGCATGACCTGAAACAAATTAAAAGCCTACCGGAATGAGTTTCGGCGGAACAAGATTAGGGTTAGATTGAGCTTCGGACGGGGAGCCGTCGAGATCAATTCTTAGACATGAAATGTTTAAACTGTAGAATCAGACTGAAATCATAGATCATAGGCGTATTGGATTCAGTTCGCGTGGAATAACTCCCTTGAGATCAAGCAGAAGACCACTTTCGCCTACCAATCTTTTCCAAACAGAGGTGTCAAATTCAATAAACTGCTGATGGCGAACAGCAACCAATATGGCATCAAAAAGGCCTATCCCTTCAGGCAGATCTGGCAAGACTGAGAGATTATGGCTCTCTTGTACCTCTGAACAATCAGCCCAAGGATCAACAACTGAGACGTCTACTGCATAGCGCTGCAAAGCAGAAAGCACGTTGAAAACTTTGGAATTGCGGAGATCGGGACAGTTTTCCTTAAACGTAATGCCCAACACAAGCACTTTGGCTCCACCTATCGGCAAATGAGCACGGGCCATCTCGACGACGAGCTGTTCCACAACCCAATTGGCATGGTCATCATTGATTCGGCGACCTGCCAAAACAACCTGTGGATGATAGCCGAGCAACTCGGCCTTATAGGTCAAGTAATAAGGATCAACACCTATACAATGCCCTCCCACGAGACCCGGCTTGAAGGGAAGAAAGTTCCACTTTGTTCCAGCGGCATCAAGCACGTCAAGGACATCAATCCCGATCAATCGGAAGATAATAGCCAGTTCATTGACTAGGGCTATGTTAAGGTCGCGCTGTGTATTTTCAATAACTTTAGCAGCTTCCGCAATAACGATCTTTCCAGCCGCATAGGTGCCAGCATCTACCACTGACCCATAAAAATCATCAATCCATTGAGCCGCCAAATCAGTGCTGCCACTCGTGACTTTCACAATAGACGCAAAACGATGATTCTGGTCGCCAGGATTGACCCGTTCAGGGCTATAGCCGCAATAAAAGTCACTATTACAGTCAAGTCCCGAGTTAGCTTCCAGCAGAGGGATGCAAATCTCCTCCGTAGCGCCGGGATACACAGTACTTTCAAAGATCACAACTGGCACTGATGCATCGTTACGCTCTTTGCGAGTCTTAAGAGCATGACCGACCGTGACAGTTGCTTTCTTCAACGCCGTCAGGTCAGGCCTATGGCTGGGATCAATTGGCGTAGGGACGGCTACGATAAAAACGTCGGCTGCCGCTAATTTCTCGGGATCCGAAGTAAAATGAAGATCAACTGCTTGACCTAGTCTTTCAAGGCTTACTTCCTTTGTATGATCACGCCCCGCCACCAGGGCCTCAATGCGCTTGCTATCAATATCAAAACCAATCACAAGACGTGACATGACCTGCTTGGTTCGTAGGCACATGCGTTTCGTTGCGAACTCAACAGCTAGAGGTAAACCAACATATCCCAAGCCAATCACAGCAACAGAGCATGTTCGAAGCGGTGGAAGCATAGGTGGAGGAGTCATTGATCGCTTAAACGCACTTGAAACAACTTTGTCACTATACTAGACACGAGTCTTAGGCCGAGGCAAAGTAGCGGGCAAGCCCCCTTAACAACAATGAGCTGCCTCCAGCCAAGCATGATCCAAGGTCCAGTCTGCACTGAATTTATAGAAGCTTTAATTCTGGCAATTGACTTCACAACCAACCTCTAACAATGCCCCAGAGCAGCCGCGACCACTTCAGCCTGATCATGCCAACGGTCGATTGGGGCCCCACCTTCGCGCTTTGCCTGGAAGCGGCACAAGCCGCTCTCGATGGAGAGGATCAGTTAGTGGTGGTGTTCGATGGTGAGCCACCACCTTTACCCGACTGGCTTCAAGCCTCTGGTGCCCTGCTGTTGAAGACGGGCGTCCGCAGCGGCCCGGCCGCCGCCCGCAACCTCGGCGCCTGCCAGGCCCGCCATCCGATCCTGCTGTTTGTAGATGCGGATGTGGCGCTGCACCCCGATGCGATCGAGCGCATCCGGGAACACTTCAGCGCTGATCCCCACCTTGAAGCCCTGTTCGGCAGCTACGACGACAGCCCCGTAGCGCCTGGCCTGGTGAGCCGCTTCCGCAACCTGCTGCACCACCACACCCACACCAGCCATCCCGGCCCGGCCTGCACGTTCTGGGCTGGCTGCGGAGCCGTGCGCCGCGAATCGTTCCTGGCCCTGGGCGGCTTCGATGCAGAGGCTTACCGGCAGCCCTGCATCGAAGACATCGAATTCGGTCTGCGTCTCCACGACGCCGGCGGGCGGATCCTGCTGGACCCCGCCATCGAGGGCACCCACCACAAGCGCTGGACTCTCGGGTTGATGCTGCGCACCGACATCCGCCAGCGGGCCATTCCCTGGAGCCGGCTGCTGCTGAGCCGCCGGCAGATTCCATCGACGTTGAACCTCTCGGCCCAATCCAGGATCAGCGCCGCACTCAGCCTCTGCGTTCCCTTCGCCCTGCTGACGCTCGCCATACCAGGGACTGGGCCATGGCTGCTCCTGCCAGCCCTGGCCATCCCCCTGCTGCTGTTGATCGTCCTCAACCGGTCATTCCTGGCACTCCTGAGGCGCCAGGGAGGCCTGCCGCTGATGCTGACGGGAGCGCCACTGCTGGTGGTTTATCTCCTCTACTCAAGCCTGAGCTTCGCGATGGTGCTGATCCAGCAATGGGTCAACACACCACTGGGGCAATTGAGGGGCAACCTGCTGCGTTCACCACGTGCCGCAAAAGGGCTTCAGATCGTGCTGGTGTTGCTTGGCCTGCTGGCGCTGATCAACACGATCAGGGGCATCGCCTTCAATGTCCAGGCTGTCACCGGCACTGATCTGCATCAGCGTTTTGCTGAATGGCAATTGTTCCGGGACCAGATCTACCCTCACGCCAGACTAGCCACCCCAGAACAACGGGAACTTTCTTATTTCAGAACCACTGTCTATCTTCCTCCCGCGCTGCCACTGTTCGGCATGCTGTTTGCCTGGGGAGGAATCTGGCAAGGCAAGATCACGATGGCGATCGCCAGTCTCACGGCCCTGTATCTCATAGCCAGGGTGGGCTGGACCTCCCTGCGGCCCTGGGGAAAGAACGCTGCCTGGCTGGGCGCCCTATCACCCCTGACCATCGCTGGCAATGCCAGCTGTCTGGCCCATGGCCAGTTTTCCATTGTCTGCATGGGCTTCATCACCCTGCAGTGGCTACAGCTCCAACGCCAGCAGCCAGGGTGGGCTGGAATCAGTTGGGCACTGGCCATGCTCAAGCCACAGATCGCCGCCAGCTTCGCGCTTCCCTTCTTCACCCGACGCAACGTCAGCGGCCTGTTCCTGGGAGTGGCACTGCTGCTGGGCCTGACGGCCGCCGCCCTCTCCCATACCCAGACATCGCCAGTCAGTCTGGCCCTGAGCTGGATTCAGACACTGCCTGTCTTCATCCACCACGGCAATGCAAATGCCCTCAATCTTCTGCCTCGCGAGCTACGCCGAAATCCAGTCTTCATCACGACCCTGATCACCACCCTGCTGATTGCCGCAACCTCGATTGCCGCTGCACTCCGGCATCACCTGTCGAGGCCACCCCAGGATCGAACGGGACAATCCGCCGACAGCATCAACGCTCGCAAACCAGACCCTCTCATTTTGGCAGCTATTTGTGGCATTTTTGGCATGGTTGCGCTGCATCATCGCCACTACGACAACATCATGCTCTACCCAGCTATTCTTTCATGCTGGCGAAATACAATGCTCACCCCTCGGCTGGGTGATTTAAGCCTGGCGCTTCTGATCTCAGCGACGCTGTGGACTCCCCAGTTCGTCCTTGAACGTCTACCTGTGCATCGCGAACTTCAGGTGGTGATCTGGCTGATCGTGGGCCTGGCCTTGACCTGGCGATTCCTCAACACCAGCAGACCGGGAATCCAAACCAGCAACGGAAGCGCCCTCGCTACCCACTCACCCTGAACCACGGCCGAGAACCACACTCGCCAGCACGGCTCTGGTCGGTGGGGGCCAGCTGTACCGGTGACGGTCAGGCCTGCGGGCTGAGCCAGTCCTGCAGGGGTGCCAGCAACCTTCGGTTGAGCACGCCGTACACCTCCAGGGACAGGGTGCGGTGGGCAGCTCTGCGCCGCGCCAGGCTGCGATGGGCCGCCACCCAGGAGAGCTGGCTGGCGAGCACCCAGCTCCAGGGTCCAAGACCCCACTTGCGCCGGAAATGGGCAATGTCCCGCCGTTGCAGATGATCCGCCCAGCGATGCAGAAAGAAGGGCCTGTCGGTATCAGATACCCGGGAGGGGGTGAGGAACACGGCCAGCGCAGCTGGCTCCAGCCAGCAGCGTCCCCCCCAGCGCTGCACCGCCAGGGAGAAGTCCAGGGTCTCCGGCAGGCTGGCGATGGCCGGATCGTGCAGGGGGTGCGTACGGGCGAAGGCGGTGCGCAGCAGCAGGGCGTGGTACTCCACCAGCTCGGTGGGTTGCCCCCCGGTCCAGAGCCCTCGAGGTCCTGGCTCGCAAGGCTGATGAAGCTGGTGGTGCTTCACCTCCAGCCCGGTACCTGTCCAGCCCTGCCGAAGGCGGCAGCGCCCCCCGGCCACGTGGATCCGTTGCCGGCCGCTGCCGGTCTCCTCAAGTACCAGCGGCACCACCACATCGGCCTGATGCCGCTCGGCTGCGGCCAGCAGAAGCTGGCCGCAGCCAGGCAACAGCCGAACGTCGTTCTCCACGCAGAGCAGATGGGAAACCGACAGGCGCTCCAGGGCCAGCAGTCTGGCCTGGTTGGCACTGATGAAGGCCTCGTGACGCTCCAGCTGGAACCCCCAGCGCTCCGCTGAACACCTCAGGGCATCGCGCACGGGCGGAGGAGAGCCGCCATCCATGAACAGCACCGGCGTCCCAGCCGGCACGGCCTGGAAGAGGGCCTTGATCAGGGGCTCGGGCCAGCCGTGGCAGTCCCGTTGATTGACCGCGACGCCAAGATCCTGGGTCATGGCAGCACCGCTTGCTCGCATGCACAGGCCAGCACCTCCAGATCGGCCAACCCCGGCCAAGCCCGCGTCAGCCGGCGCAGGACAGCGGCCTGCCGTCGCCCCCGCAGCCATGGGGCCAGCAGTGGATGGGCCACCACCCGCACGGAACAGGGTTCTGCGCTGAAGCCGGCATGGCGCTTGAAGCGGTCCAGATCCGGGCGCGGTGGAATCGTCTGGCGGCCGGCCACCACCGCTTCAACCCTGCCCTCAGCAAAGAGGCCGTGCAGAACCCCGTCGTAGAGACAGTGGGTGGGGTGGGCCCAGGCCAGGCGGGGATCCCACTGCAGGGCCAGCCCATGGGCTGTGCGGTTCTGCTCCCAGAGCAGAAGGAAGGCCGCCAGGCGCCCCTGCACCCGGCAGCCCCACACAGCCATCTGCGGGTCCCTGGCCAGCGCACGACAGAAGCGGCTCCAAGGCTCCGGCCTGCACCAGCTGCGATGGTTCGAACGCCGGGCCGCAAGCGCCGCCCGATTCACCGCCAGGCCCTCCTGCTCGAGTTCCTTCCAGCACAGAGGCCCGACCGAGCAGAAGCGCTGGCCGGAACGCAACTTCTGCCGGAACTGGCGCTGTTGACGCGCCGGGCCATGGCCTTGCCGACGGGCCACGAAGCAGGCCAACGACTGCCCTTCCGATGCCGCAGAGGGGTAGATCGCCAGGATCCGGCCGCTACGGATCAGCGCGCCACGAACGGCGTGAGGGGAAGGCTCCACGGGCTGGGCCCCTGGCATGCTCTGCAGCGAAAATCGGCCAATCGGCTTCCAACCGACCTGCTCGCTGATGATCAGCGACTCTCCTGCGGCCAGGAAGGTCTCGGCCAGGGTCGTCCGGAGGCTGACATCGCTTTGAGAACGCGTCACGTGGGAAAGCGACAGGAGAGCTGCGGCGGCAGCGACCCAGTCTGCTGGCAGGGGCAAGATCAGGTCTGCGGCCGACGCGCTCCGGGGGAGGCGGGAAGCCCGGCGCTGAACCGATGCACAATCAAGGCGTTTCCCCACCTGGCATGCCCGTGGTGACCTCTCCATCCGTCAGCACAGGCCAGCAGCAGGCCTGGACCGCCGCCGACGGCGCCGCCCTCTACGGCCTCGACCGCTGGGGTGATCCCTATTTCGCCGCCAACGCCCGCGGCCACGTGTGCGTGCAGCCCCAGGGGGAGCGGGGCGGCTCCCTCGATCTGGTGGAGCTGGTGAAGGAGCTCCGCGGGCGCAACCTCAGCCTGCCCCTGCTGATCCGCTTCGACGACATCCTCGAAGACCGGCTGGAGCGGCTGCACGGCGCCTTTGAGCGGGCGATCGCCCAATACGGCTACGCCGGCCGCTACCAGGGTGTGTTCCCGGTGAAGTGCAACCAGCAGCGCCATGTGGTGGAGCAGCTGGTGGAGAGCGGCAGGCGCTGGCACTTCGGCCTGGAGGCCGGCAGCAAGGCCGAGCTGCTGATCGCCCTCTCGCTGGTGGACGACCCCCAGGCCCTGCTGATCTGCAACGGCTACAAGGACCAGCGCTACATCGAAACGGCGATCCTGGCCCGGCGCCTCGGCCGCCAGCCGGTGGTGGTGATCGAGCAGGCCGACGAGGTAGGCCGGATCATCGCCGCCAGCCAGGCGCTGGGGGCGGCACCGCTGATCGGCATCCGCGCCAAGCTCTCCACCCGCAGCACCGGCCGCTGGGGCAGCTCGGTGGGGGAGAAGGCCAAGTTCGGCCTGTCGGTGCCCGACCTGCTGGCCACGGTGGAGGCCCTGCGCGAGGCTGGGCTGCTAGCGGAACTGCGGCTGCTGCACTTCCACATCGGCAGCCAGATCAACGACATCGCCGTGCTCAAGGACGCCCTGCAGGAGGCGGGCCAGATCTACGCCGAGCTAACCCGCCTGGGGGCGCCGATGGGCTACCTGGATGTGGGCGGCGGCCTGGGCATCGACTACGACGGCAGCCGCACCGCCACCGCCGCCTCCAAGAACTACTCCCTGCAGAACTACGCCAACGACGTGGTGGCCACCGTGCGCGAGTGCTGCGAGGGCGCCGGCATCGCCGTGCCCACCCTGGTGAGCGAGAGCGGCCGGGCGATCGCCAGCCACTTCTCGGTGCTGGTGTTTGACGTGCTCGGCGCCGGCGGCCTGCCCGGGGCGGTGCCGGAGGCGGCCGGCGAGGAGGCCCTGATCCTGCGCAACCTGCGCGACACCCACGCCGCCATCAGCGCCATCCCCGCCACGGACGCCGCGGCGATCGGCGCCGGACTGGAGCGGCTGCAGGAGGCCTGGAATGACGCCCTCAAGTTCAAGGACGACGCCATGGCGGCCTTCCGCCTGGGCTACCTGGGGCTGCCGGAGCGGGGCCTGGCCGAGCAACTCACTTGGGCCTGCTGCCAGGGCATCGCCGAGCGGCTGGCGCTGCTGCCGGCTGACGCCCCGGTGCCCGACGAGCTGCGGGCCCAGCCGGCCGCCCTGGCCTCCACCTATTACGCCAACCTCTCGGTGTTCCGGTCCGCGCCCGACACCTGGGCGATCGACCAGCTGTTCCCGGTGCTGCCCCTGCAGCGCCTGGATGAAGCCCCCAGCCGGCTGGGCAGCTTCGCTGACCTCACCTGCGATTCCGACGGCAAGCTGGCCCGCTTCATTAATCCAGATGGGCGATCCGGGAGGGGCCAGGTGAAGAATCTGCTGGAGCTCCACCCCCTGCGCACCGGCGAGCCCTACTGGATCGGCCTGTTCCTGGCCGGCGCCTACCAGGAGGTGATGGGCAATCTGCACAATCTGTTCGGCAGCACCGATGCGGTGCACATCCGCCTGGCCCCCGGCGGCGGCTACCGGGTGGATCACGTGGTGCGCGGCGACACCAACGCCGAGGTGCTGCAGGCGATGGAGCACGACCCCCAGCTGCTGCTGGAGCGGCTGCGCATGGCCAGCGAAACGGCGATCGCCCAGGGGCAGCTGGCCATCGGCGACGCCCGTCGCCTGATGGACCACCTGGAAACCAGCCTGCGCCAGACCACCTACCTGCAGGGCTGAGGCTCAGGTCAGCGGCTGACGAGCAGCACCCACACCAGCTTGCAGAGCAGGTGCAGGCCCTGGTCTGTCCCCAGGCCAAACCAGCCGCGGCACTTGAGGTGATCGATCAGGGCATGGGCCAGCCACTCGGCCAGGCCCAGCAGCGGCAGGCCCGTGAACAGGGCCACCACAAAGCCATGGATGGCGGCATGGGCGGTGAGCCACCAGGGCCAGGGGAGAGTGGCATCCCTGCCAGGGCATTTCTCCACGGCCATCCGGTCGCTCTGGAGGCCGAAATCCGCCAGGAAGTGACCCATCGCCAGCAGCGCGAACAGGGCGTAGCCGGTAGTGCTCGGCATGGGGGTGGGGAGGGGCGACGGGATGGGGGGTCAGTTGGCGCAGAACCGCACAAACAGGGTGAGGCGATCACTGGGCTGCGGCAGTTCGGCCGGATCGAACGGTGGCGACTCCGCAGCCATCGCCCGCAGCATCACCGGCCGCGGATCATGGCCCTCCACCCGCGCCTCCAGGGGCTGAACCGAAGCCCGGCCCACCACGCCGGCCAGCTCCCGCGCCTGGTTGAGGGCATCCTGATAGGCGGCCCGCAACAGCCGGGCCCGCACGACTGCCGCCGCGGAGGGATCGGCCTCCGCGGCCACCGGATTGAGCCGCACCCCCTCCAGACCACCCACCTGACGCACGAAGGCCTGCAGCCTTGCAGGTGCCAGCTGGCCGCTCACCTGCAGGCTGGCCACCACCCTTGGGCCGGCCGCTCCGGGCTCCTGGGACCGCTGCCAGGTGCTGGGGGAACCCACCCGCAGCTCCTGGACCTGGAGGGCCTGCAGCTGGCGGCGCACCGCGGCGAGCCGCTGCTGGAGTAGTGCCAGGGCCGCATCAGCCGTGGCAGCTTCCACCTCCAGCGAGAGCGACACGGCCAGCCGCTGGGTGTCGCGCTTCTGCTCGGCACTGCCGCGGGCCTCCAGCAGGGTGCCGTTGCACTGCTGCAGCACCTGGGCCTGGGCCTGAACAGGGGAGGGAGGCAGAAGAGCGCAGGCAAGCACTGAAGCCGTGCACGCCGAGAGGAGCCGACCCAGCGGACTGGGAGGAGCGGAGAAGGTGACGGCGACCCGAGCGTGCATCCGAGGCATTGCAGACGGTGATCTATCCAGCTTGGCCAGAAAGCTGCTGCCGTGCCGGAACAACACAACTGCAAAATACCCCGCCAACTGGATGTTGACGGGGCGATCGCAGAGGATCAGGTCAATCGCGAATCAGATCACATGAATCAGATCACATGAATCAGATTCTGCCTGTCAGATCAGATTGGCCTGGATGTTGCTCGCAAGATCCTGACCAGACAGGGTGCCACTTGTGACCCGTGCCACGAGGTCATTGCTGAAGCTATCACCGAACAGGCCTGTGCTCCTCACCGTCTGCACAACATCCCAGGTGTTGGCACTGACCTGGAAGAGCAACACTCCATTGGGATTGGCCACATCCAGCTTGTCCTGCGTGCGGCCACTGTGCCAGTCCTTGATCGCAGCAAAGTCATT
>Ga0208229_1000019_pt1 | contig 37128 bp, 37 predicted proteins | sample LakMenEpi22Aug11_FD_150725 | JGI IMG/M metagenome (GOLD analysis project Ga0208229, IMG submission 150725) | Freshwater microbial communities from Lake Mendota, WI - 22AUG2011 deep hole epilimnion (SPAdes) | ecosystem: Environmental > Aquatic > Freshwater > Lake > Epilimnion/Euphotic zone ... | reverse complement strand
CCAGTTACCTTGGCAGATACTTTGCCAATTACTCGAAGTCCTGACTTTTCAGTAAAGGATGCATTAGGTCCTTCACCTTCAAATATTCCAGCATGTCCTCGTTTGAAGGACATCCAATAAATCTTTCCATCTCGATCAACTTCAACATCAAGACGTGAGGCAAGTGCGTTAACAACAGATGCACCAACACCATGCAATCCACCAGAGGCTGCGTAGGAGCCGCCACCAAATTTTCCGCCAGCATGAAGTTTTGTCATAACAACTTCAACTCCGGTCAAACCTGTCTTTGGTTCCTTATCAACTGGAATACCGCGACCATCATCGTGAACCTCAACTGAACCATCTGCTTCTAAATTAATTTCAATCTTCTGGCAATGACCAGCCAATGCTTCATCAACTGCGTTATCAATAATTTCCCAAAGACAATGCATAAGGCCACGGGAGTCGGTGGTGCCGATATACATGCCGGGGCGTTTGCGAACTGCATCTAATCCTTCAAGGACTGATAAATCTTTGGCGGTATAACTGCTGATAATTGCAGCTGAGGTGCCATCATCAGGTTTTGCGCTCTTAGTTGCCACGGGTGAGAAGATTATCGGCGCTAATACCACCTATAGATGATCCTCGCCGATAAAGACCCATATTTATTGCGAATCGATATAAAAATGAGATATTTACAACATATTCTCAGTATTTGAGCGGAAAAATTTACTTAATTGAAATCAAATATCAAGCCGGGAATAAAGTATTCATGGTTTGATGTTCCCCTGATGACAACAACAGATGGAGAGATGATGAGTACGCAGATCACAATGGAGCAGACCCCATTGAACTCACTAGATCGTTGCGACCGTTGTGGTGCGCAAGCATATGTCCGTGCCATCTTGGTATCAGGTGGTCAATTACTATTTTGTTCACACCACGCTAAGTCTTACGCTGAAGGATTAAAGCCAGTTGCGGCCGTCATTCAGGATGAAACTCAAAAACTAGCTAAGCAATCTGCTAACTAAATTAATCAGCTACAAATCCAGCATCGCGGTGGCTGCCATCGCAAAATGGCTTCTCCTTTGAAGCACCACAGCGGCAAAGTGAGAAATCTGTCTTAGTTTCAATTACATTCCCCTCGGCATCAACAAAATCAGCGGTGCCGGTGACTCGAACTGAGCCATTTTTCTTAACCTGAATTTTTACTTTATCACTCATGATTTATCCAATCTTTAATCTAGGTAGTCGCGAAGTACTTGTGAACGGGAAGGATGGCGAAGCTTAGACATAGTCTTTGATTCAATTTGGCGAATACGTTCTCTGGTAACGCCATAGACCTTACCAATTTCATCTAATGTTTTTGGTTGACCATCAGTTAATCCAAATCGCATTGCCACTACCCCAGCCTCACGTTCAGATAATGTATCCAAAACTGAGTGAAGTTGCTCTTGTAGCAGGGTAAAGGAAACTGCATCTGCTGGCACGATCGCCTCAGAGTCTTCAATCAAATCACCAAACTCAGAGTCACCTTCTTCTCCTAGTGGGGTGTGAAGTGAGATTGGCTCACGGCCATACTTTTGCACCTCAACAACCTTTTCAGGTGTCATATCTAATTCTTTTGCTAACTCCTCAGGTGTTGGTTCTCTTCCTAAATCTTGCAACATCTGGCGCTGAACTCTGGCTAACTTATTAATAACCTCAACCATATGTACTGGAATACGAATTGTTCGAGCTTGATCTGCCATCGCTCTAGTGATCGCTTGGCGAATCCACCAGGTGGCATAGGTTGAGAACTTATAACCCTTTGTGTAATCAAACTTCTCAACAGCACGAATCAAACCTAAGTTACCCTCTTGAATTAGATCAAGGAACAACATTCCTCGACCGGTGTAACGCTTAGCAAGGGATACCACCAGACGAAGGTTTGCCTCTAATAGATGGTTTTTATCCCTGCGACCATTAATAACAATCTGCTGCAACTCCCGCTTAACCTTCTTATCCATCTTCTTATCTTTTGCAATTCTCTCTTCCGCAAATAAACCAGCCTCAACTGATTGAGCAAGAGATACCTCAAGTTCGGCGTTGAGCAGTGGTACTCGGCCAATTAACTTTAAATAATCTTTTACTGGGTCAGCGGTTGCACCGGCGGTTAAAACTGTTTGAGGTGGTGCGTCATCCTCTTCAGAGTCTTTAAGTACAAATGAGTTCGTCTCATTTTGTGACTCTTCGGCAACATTTACAACTCTTATCTCTGAGCCTGAATCCTCGGCTGGTGTTTCATCTTTTTCTTCTAATAGCTTTTCTAAATCCTCTAGATCTACCTCTTCTAACTCAACCTCTTCACCATCAATCTTTACCTTCTCTACCTTGCCCGCCTTAGCAGCAGGTGCAGCCTTTGGTGCTGGGGGTATGAATAAATCTAACTCACTCTTCTTAAGCATTCGATATGGAGATAATCCAAGCTTTCGAAGTTTTTCAACCTGCTTAGGAACTATCTCTTCTAACTCACGGGCGATTAAAACTAAATCTTGATCTGCTTTTTTAACAATTCGGTGAATATTGGTAATGCCACGGCCTTCCAGCTCTGCTAACACAGTTTTTTGCTGAATCACCATTTCTTTAACTTTTAATATTTGCCCAACATCTTTAGCATCTAAAACTGCTTTTTGTGGAATTTTTATTGGCTTCTTTGCAGCCTTTACCTTTTTTGCAACAACTTTTTTCGCTGAACTCTTTTTTGCAGCAGGTTTACTCTTGCTCTTTCCTGCTTTACCGCCTTTTTTGGGCGCACGAGTTACAGCCACAATTCATCCTTTGTTTTTAGGTCTTTAACTTTTTGCGGTTTCTTTAAACCGCCTCGACCCTTGGCTATATTATAAATTGTCCACACCCCTAAATGCACATCCATATTGGCTAATTTGAGATTTTTTTAAGCAATAAGCGCATTTTGGATGATCTGACCCACAGATTCCACCTGAAAAATCGGCGAACTTGGTTAAATCCGGAGCATCCGGTCAGATCTGACTTAATCAGGCTTCCCAGCGGAAGCTAATTTATCCCAAGATTTGGATATCAAAGTGTTTAATCCCTTTGCCGCCTGATTCAGACCAATATGAGGTTGCAGAAATTCATCAACTAATTGATCTGCCCGGCATTCGAGCATTATGGATAAAACTGCCGATTCTCTTCCATAATAATCTAGAGGAACATAAGTGCCAGCGTATGGTTGGTTCTGAATTACATCCCCAATTGGTGAGAAACACTCTGTTGCCACTTTCGATAACCACTCAGGAGTGTGGAATTCATCAGTGCCCAAACAAATGGCAGGACGTGCCTGTCCATGATTTACAGCATTTGGGTGTTGTTTAACCCGATATGAGTGAACATCAATAATTAAAACAAACCCATTGGCTCGCAGTAGCTCAGAGATGAGGTTGGTAAAGGCGTGTGCGTAGGGTTGAAAAACTTCAGTTATTAAGGGTTTGGTATCAAAACTTTCACTCCGCAGCGCTAAGCCGGTAGAGGTTTTAAAATACACCGCACCCATTCCGACCTGATTCATCACCTCACGTTCATCTGGAAAACGTTCTGGATCAATAACCAGTCGCGAAAGTTTATTTCTGAAAATCCAAGGTTTTTCATCCAAATTTGCAATTGACTGAGTAGCAAGTAAGTCGGTGTGCGAATCAGTCAACTCATCTAGCTCTGTTTGCAGCTGCTCATCACTTAATAGAATTGCCTCTCGCACCTGAGGTGGAATTATTCGACTCGAGTGTGGCACATGCAAAACTACTGGGATATCACCTTTTACTATCTCAAAGCCGGGCGCTGTCAATTAAAGTCTGCCAGCTTCATTGACCTGCTTTAAAAATTGTTGGGTTTCCTTTTTTTGCGGTTTATTCAAAATCTGTTCTGGTGGGCCCCACTCCAAGATTCGCCCATTCTTTAAAAAACAAACCTCATCTGCCACCTGCTTGGCAAAACCCATCTCATGAGTAGCAAGAACCATAGTCATTCCCTCTGCCTTTAAATCACGAACTGTTTTTAAAACCTCATTTACTAAGACTGGATCAAGGGAGGAGGTAATCTCATCTAACAAAAGTAATCTCGGATTCAAAGCAAGTGAGCGAATGATGGCAACTCTTTGTTGTTGCCCACCACTTAGGCGATCTGGGTATTGGTTGGCCTTGTCTATCAAGCCAAATCGTTTCAATAGATTTTGTGCATGATCAGTGGCCTCATCTCGACTCATATTCTGCACCCGCACTGGCGCCAAAATAATGTTTTCAAGAACACTCATATGCGGAAATAAGTTAAAGGCTTGAAAAACCATTCCTATCTTGCGCCTTACCTCATCGGGATTGATCTCAACACTGGTTATGTCATTTCCGTCTAGCTTTATTACCCCATCATCAATTGGCTCTAATAAATTGACGCAACGTAATAATGTAGATTTACCCGAGCCAGATGCACCTATAAATACAGTTGCGGTGTGCTCTGGTACTTTAATTGAAATATCCTCGAGTACAACTTCAGTATCAAAGGATTTTCGTAATCTTGAAATCTCTAAAACTGAGTGGCTCATGCAAGGCCCTGTGCGTTTTGTTGCTCAATTGATTTGCGAAGTGTGCGGTCAGTAAATCGTGTTAACGGAATAGTGATTGCTAGGAATACCAATGCAGCCATAACGTAGGGCGTGTAGTTAAAGGATCGAGAAGAGGCAATCTGGGCGGCTCTCACCGCATCTGTAACGCCTAAAATTGATACCAAACCAGTGTCTTTAATTAGAGCAACTAAATCATTTAATAAAGGAGGTGTGACTCGACGAAAGGCTTGTGGCAGGATTACAAATCTAAGTGTTTGAAAGTAATTTAAACCTAGCGATCTAGCTGCGGCTCGCTGTGATGGATGAATCGATAAAATTCCACTTCTAATCACCTCGGCTACATAAGCTGTGTAAGTAATGATCACGGCAGCAGTTCCCAAAATCAAAACATTATTTGTTAGGCCCTTTAATTGCAGCGCTGGTATGCCAAATCCCACAAGTAAGATAACCAATAACATTGGGATTCCGCGAAAAACATCTACATATATCGTCGCTAGTAGGCGAAAAGGAGTTAAAGCTGGCGCCTTTGAGGTTCTGATCAGGGCAATTGATAAACCAAAGATTGCAACACAGATAGTGGCAATTACCGTCAAAGTTATATTTGTAACAAATCCCAACAGAATTTTGGGTAAAACTTCAACACCATATGCCCATTTAAAAAAGGCATTTGATAGAGATTTCCAGCCTGGTGAGGTTACGGCCACGATTGCCAAGGTGCCTAAAACTAAAGTGCTAGAAAGTGCAGCAATTAATGCGTTCTTACGATTTTTCTTAGCTCTTGCCAGGCGACGTGAAACCTCTAATTCGCTTGGCTGCCAGGTGCCACCAAAATCATATTCATGATTGTTTTCAAATGAACTAGCCGAGTCGCCTCGGCTAGATTCATTTGTCATCTTTTCCTCGTTGTATCTATGTTTTCTTAGTTAAGAACTGGGGCACCAGCTGATGCTGTTAACCACTCAGTTTCAATTGCAGCTAGTTGACCATTGTCACGAAGTGCATCAACTGCTCCAGTGACGCAGGCAGTGATTGGTGAATCATTGGCTAGTAGAAGTCCAGCACCTTTATCAGCGCCATCAACATTCTTAAACTGACCAGCAATTACGCCATTTTCAACCTCAGCTGCCGCCAAATAGAAGGCGGTTGGTAGATCGACCACAATGCCATCGATCTGCTTGTTCTTAAGAGCTGCCACCGCTGCTGCGTTGTCATTAAATACTGAAGCCTTTAGGCCAAGTACTTGTTCAACCGCATCAAGTGATGTTGATGCAACTGCTGCGCCAAGCTTTGCCTTAGCCGTTGTTAGATCAGCAATTGATTTAACACCAGCGATTTTGCTGCCTTTGAAGGTAACAATTGCTTGGTTAGATTTGTAATAGGCAGATGAGAAATCAACAACCTGCTCACGCTCATCAGTGATTGAGTATTGCTGGATATTGAAATCAAAGTTTTTAGGTCCTGGTGCAATTGCGCCATCAAATGTGGTGCGAACCCATTTAACCTGATCATTTGTGTAGCCAAGTTGCTTAGCAACTGCGTACGCCACAGCTGCTTCAAAACCACGGCCTGATTCAGGTTTGTCATCTTCAACCCAAGGTGGATAAGCAGGCTCACCTGTGGCAATTGTTAAGGTATTTGCAGTTATTGTCTTTAAATCAGCTGGCGTGCAGCTTGCTGATGCTGAGCTATCTGTTGACTCCGATGAGCATGCGCTCAAAGATGCAACAAGTAACAGAGCTGGCAGCGCCAGTACCCAGTTTCTATGTTTTTTATGCATGGAAGTACTCCCTCTATCTGCTAATAGCCGGATAAATTATTTGATTAAGTATCAAATCAACTGATCCGCACTTGCTAATTGCACTTTGCAATTCGCCAGGTCTTCACCCGGAGCACCCCACCGCGGTGGAGGGTTGCCGCTCAGTTAGCCGGGGCTAGAAACTGAGACTCATGACCTAAGAAGAAAAATACTAGAGATTGTGCGCCTTGGCAACCGCCTCATACATAACTTTTCCGTCATGCACATTTAATCCCTTAGCCAAGCCCGCATCATCGGCGAGCGCCTTCTGCCAACCCTTATTTGCTAGCGCTAAGCCATATTTAATTGTGGCATTAGCAAGTGCGTAGGTTGAGGTGGCAGGAACTGCCCCTGGCATATTTGCCACACAGTAAAAGATCGCATCATGGACCTTATAGGTTGGATCTTGATGGGTAGTTGGCTTTGAATCCTCAAAGCAGCCACCTTGATCAATTGCCACATCCACTAAAACCGATCCAGGCTTCATCTTTTTAACTAGTGCATTACTTACTAACTTTGGCGCCTTTGCACCATGTACTAATACTGCGCCAATTACTAAATCAGCGGCCATTACCTCTTTTTCAATCTCATACCCACTTGAGGCTAATGTTTTAACATTACCGGCAAAGATCTGATCAATCTGTGCCAGACGTTTTAAATCTAAATCCATAATTGTTACATCAGCTCTCATGCCATGCGCAATAGTGGCTGCAGCAACTCCTACAACACCGCCACCAATTACTACCACCTTGCCTGGGCGAACCCCTGGAACTCCGCCAAGTAATACCCCTGCCCCACCCTTGCTCGCCTCAAGTGCGGCAGCGCCAACTTGAATGCTCATTCGCCCTGCCACCTCACTCATTGGCGCAAGTAATGGCAGCTGTCCATCAACCTCAACTGTTTCATATGCAATTGCTGTGCAACCAGAATCAATAATTGCCTGAGTGCAAGCTTTATTCGCTGCTAGGTGGAGATAGGTATAAAGGATTTGCCCCTTACGCATTCTTTTATACTCAGCCTCAATTGGCTCCTTTACCTTTTGAATTAAATCAGCTTTTTGCCATAGCTCATCAGCGGTTTCAATTATTTGTGCACCCGCTTTGATGTAATCCTCATTTGATATGCCAGAGCCAAGACCAGCATTTTTCTCGACCAATACCTGATGCCCAGCAGTTACATATGCATGCACGCCAGAAGGGGTTGCTGAAACCCGAAACTCATTATTTTTAATCTCTTTTGGAATACCAATAATCACTTAACTACCCGATCTACTAAACCACCCTGTTTAGTAATTAAATACTACTCCCAAAAAGAGATGCACAAATCTTTGGGTGAAGCTGGGAGCGCATTGCCGCAAATGATTGTGCTGGCCAACCTGAGAAAAATACCCGCCGCAGCAACACTGCAAGTGGGTAGGAGATCTGATCTGCAAATGCATTATCTAATGCCTTATGCGCCAAATCACTCTCACCTGATTCATAGGCACATGCAGCAAAGATGCAGGCAACAGGTGCGATGTAACCCTTTGGGGCAGTACTCATTAACCAGTACCAAAGATTAAATTGCTGATCAATATTTTCACCCGTCACCAACCCCATTGCATAATCTCGCACCTGCAAATCCTTAAGCCGCACCAGTACAAATGCGATTAACTCAAGATCATCCTCATGTTTGGTGAGCGCAAAATTTGTCACCAACTGATTAACTGCAATTGCTCCCAATCGCTGCTGTTTTAATACATCATCGCCATCATAATTAATCTCATTTAACTTACTTAATTGATCATCTAGTAATAGGTTATTTGTCATGGCTTAAGAGTGGCAAGAGCGAGGAGTTAATTTCTCAACCTATTTGAAAACTGTGGATAGCGCACTTGCTACTTAGTAAATCTTCCCACCGCATTAACAACTGAGATATCCCTAGTAATACTTTGAGTAATTCCATTGCCACTAATTGGCGTAGTTACCCCATTAACTGTGAAGGTACCTCGCCAGCTTATTTTTAAATTAACTGGGTAATCTCCATTTGATCGATAGGTATTGGTGATTTGGCCAAGTGGAAAGCTTGCCCCTTGATTTGTAGTGGTAATTACCTTGCCATCACCAAAGCTCCAAGTGAAGGTGGAATAGAGATTTACATAAACAATTAGATCAAGGATTGGCACAACTGCTGAAAATCGCTGTGGCGTTTGGGTCCAAAAGTAAACTGGCAGATTAACTAGCGCATCATTTTCTGGTTGAAAGTTAATATCTCCTACTGGCAGTAACTTGATTAATCGATCAGATAAAGAGGTAGTGGAAAGCTTTTTTGCAGGAGCAGCCTTCGGTTTAGCTTTGACGGGTGAGACCTTTTTTGGTGGCACACTTTTAACTATCGGCTTTGGCACACTCTTCTTACTTACAACCGGCTTTGGTTTAGTAACCAGCTTCTTACTTGGCGCAGGAGTTGGTTTTGCCCCATTTTTTGAAGCGGTAATAATTAATTGATTATTTTCAGTAAAGACATCAACGCAGGTTTTATCAAAGCAATCTTGATTGGCCGATGCAGATTGAATTGGCAAAAGCAGGCAAATAGGAAGTACTACTTGATATCGCTTAATAACCACTCTCCTCCTACTGGCTTAACGGTGAAGGTATTTTTAATGATCGAAGCACTCCATAAGGTGGATCGCTTACTTGATCTATCTACCTTTCTGATATCACTTCGATTAATCACTACCGCAAAACTCTTTTGATTAACCCCATCCTTTGCTAACTCAATACTTTTTAATTGGTAGCTACCCCCCACAAGGGATGCGGTTTTAAATAACCTGGCCAGTCGATCTGCAATCGCTAAACAATCACAGCTGCTAATTGCAGTTGATCTTAAGTATAAAAACTCACCAGTTAATGCCAGATTTAAACCATCAACATAATTAATTATTGGCTCCAAAGCAGCTGGCTCAACATCTGGCAGATACGCCTTATCTGTTTGATCAATTGGGGCAAACCCTTCACTGGTAGCTGGTACTCCAGTTGGCGCAAGTGCTCCTTGGGCTCTGGCGCAGCCAGTTAATAGGAGAGGCAACAAGCAGATCACAATTAATTTTTTAAAACTTAACATAGGGATAATCTAGGTATTTTCACCAACAATCTGCTTGAAAAAAGTTAAGGCTGTGAATTGTTTAATTGTGTGTAAAACTTCTGCCATGGCATACCGTGATGGGGATGGTTGGATCCAGTGTGATTGTGGTGGCAAACATTGGGGCTTAAATGGCGCAGCCGGATTACTTTTAGTAAGAGATAAAACAATATTGATGCAACACAGAGCACCCTGGGTACACAATGGTGACACCTGGGGTATTCCAGGTGGAGCTAGGGACTCTCATGAGAGCCCAGTTGAGGCAGCAATTAGAGAGGCGCATGAAGAGGTTGGCATCTTTGCACATCACTTAACACCAGGTGAGATCTTTACCGATGATCATGGTGTGTGGAGCTATCACACAGTAATTGCGCAAGCACATCCTGAATTAATTGCCCATGAAGCAAATGATGAATCCAAAGAGGTCGCTTGGGTTGAGATTGATCAGGTAGCAGATAAAAATTTACATCCAAGCTTTGCCAATACCTGGCCACAGTTACTTGCTAAATTAAAGGCTTAATTACCTAAGTACTGCGCATCTAATCTGCGAAGGGCCTCTTTAATAACTGCGCCATCACTTGTTCGCCAAAAAGGTGGCATTGAGTTTAAAAGAATTGAGCCATATCTTTTATTTACAATTCGAGAATCTAATATTGCAACTACCCCACGATCATCTAAAGATCTAATCAATCTGCCAGTTCCCTGCGCAAGTAAAAGGGCCGCTCTAGGAAGTGATATCTGCATAAAGCCTGAGCCACCTGCTGCATCTGCCTCTGCCGCCCTTGCTGATAACACTGGTTCATCAGGACGGGGAAATGGAATTCGATCAATTGCAACTAATGTGCAGGCCGGCCCTGGCACATCAATTCCCTGCCATAACGAAATTGTGCCAAGCAAAATAGATCTCTCATCCTTAGCAAACTTATCGACAAGCGGGCCAACTGAATCTCCCCGGCGTTGAGTAATTATTGGCAGCTTTAACTCTGCTAATACATCTCGCAAATGTTCATCCGCTGCTTCAACTCCACGCCAAGATGAAAACAAAGCAAGGGTGCGACCACCTGCTGCTTGAATTAACTCACCTAACTCAGTTAGCGCCTCCTTTGATGGACCATCCCGGCCTGGCTCTGGTAAATCCTTTGGCAGATAAAGCATTCCCTGATTAGCAAAATCAAAAGGCGAGCCAACATCTAGGATCTGCAGATTTGCTGGATCCATTCCCCCTTTTTTATCAACCTCATCCTCATTCTCATCATCGCCTTCATCCTCATTTTTTCCACCAATTACAAAGCCAATATTTCTTGCAATTGCATCAAATGATTTGCCAACAGTTAAGGTGGCACTAGTTGCAATTACTGGGGTTTGGGTTAACAAATTTCCGCGCAGCACATCAGATACTGCCAATGGGGCTAGGTACAAAGTTGAATATGTTGGCTCAAACCAAAGCACATGTGTATGTCCTGGTTTTAATAACTTAGTTGCAGTCTGGCTTATCTCATTTAACGCACCCTTTACCCGGGCTCGCTCTGCCATCGTATTTGGATCAATAATCTCACTATCAGCAGCTATCAATGCGGTAACAGCTGCTACCCCCTCTTTAACACCACGAAGTGGTGCTTCTAAGGTGGAAGGTAATTTATCTAATCTTCCTGCCTTTGTTGGATCAGCTTTTAAATCATCGCCATACTCACTGAGTGCTTTAGAGAATTTTTCACTTGCTTTAAAGAGGGCATCTCCTGCTTTTCCTGGCATATGTTTTCTTGCCATATTGGCAGCACGCAAGACTCTGGCAGCTGTTATCTCCTCGGTGACCGCCTGTGTTGTGCGATCCATAAACTCATGTGCTTCATCTAAAACAATGGCATCTCGCTCAGGCAAAATTGGATGAGAATCAACAATCTCAATTGCTAGCAAGGTGTGGTTGGTAACCACAATATCTGCAGTTTGTGCCTTTGCTTTTGCCAGGGCAGCAAAACATTTTGAACCAGATGGACACTCATCTGCTCCCATGCACTCTCTTCCGGAAACTGAGTTTGCAGACCAAACCCTTCGATCAACCTCTGGGGCATCATCTCGATCGCCAGTAGCACCTGGTGATTGCGCCCAAGCTCTTAATCTTTTTGCATCCCCCTCTAATGCTGAAACCTCAAGTACAGCTTGGGCCTCAGGATCATTTGGCGCGTTATTCATTTTCTGCAAGCAGATGTAATTACCAACTCCTTTATATATTGCAAATGAGATATCTCGATTTAACTCTTTATCTAAAGCTGCCTTTATCTTTGGTAAGTCTCGCTCCACTAATTGCCGCTGCAATGCCAAGGTGGCAGTTGCTACCAATACTTTTTTGCCATGGACAAGTGCTGGTACTAAGTAAGCGAGAGATTTTCCAGTGCCAGTTCCAGCTTGAACTAACAGGTGATGTCGATCAGATAAGGCGTTTGCAACCGCCTCTGCCATCTCAATCTGGCCTTCCCGAGGTGAGCCACCAATTGCAGTAACTGCTGCATCGAGCGCGCTTCTTACCTTTTTGGAATACTCACTCACTAGGGCAGATTATTTGATAAAAACAAAAGAGAGAGAGATTTACCTGCGAGCCCTAAGAAATTAACTTAACTGCTCATTAAGGATATTTGAATCCCAAGCGTCAAAACCTGAGACCACCATGCCCTCCTTTAATCGGTCAATACTGACGCCATCTACTGAAATTTTCTTACCAGTTGCGCTCTTATCTAGATATTGCCCAAGATGAGTACCGGTCAACTTCCACCGAGATACAACAACATCACCTTCTGCGACTAACTCCTCGATTGCAAAATTAATATCCGGAAAAGCAATTCGCCATTTACGCCATTGCAATCGAAAAGATTCTCTTCCCACACCAAATTTTGGATCATTGCCAGCTGCATCTTCGGCGATAAATCTATCGATTGCGCTCTCATCGCCTTGATTCCAAATTTGCTCAAAGAATTGACGCACGATCTCTTTATTCTTAGCAAGATCAGCCATAGTCACTCTTTTCCAAATAATTATTCAACAAATCTCAATGTAAGAAGAGTTTAAGACTAATGCGATCACTTTGGCAACTAGTTGGCAGACATTTGCTACATTTACTTAAAACATCTAACACACTTTGCATCAACGGGAATAGATGAAAAAATCATTTAGATGGGTAGTGAAGATGAATTAGAAAACATTAGAATCTTCACAAATATAAGGCTTTGGGCTGATTAATCACTCAAGATTTGGCTCATTTGGCTGAATCTGCTTGTTTTATGCGAAAATACCTCATGCCCATTTTAGGTAAATCTATGGAGTCGGAGATTTTCCAGATTCCAGAGGTATTTCAAAAAATCCTAGATAACTCAAAACAGTTCGACATTCTGCCTAATATTTTTAAAAATAATGATTTTAGATCTGTGCAAATTCTGGCCCGCGGAACCTCAGATAACGCCGCGCATTTTCTAAAGTACTTAATCGAGACCAAAATAGGATTACCAGTAGGCCTTACCTCTCTGTCCTCAGTGACTATTTACGGGACACAACTTAAATTTGAGAACACCTTGGTAATTGCAATATCTCAGAGTGGTCAATCATCAGATTTGATCAAGTACTCAAGCGCAGCCAAAGCTGGTGGTGGATTTTTAATAGCCATGACAAATGATGATCTCTCCCCGTTAGCCGCGACTGCAGATATCCATATCTCACTGCTAGCTGGTAAGGAAATAGCAGTTGCTGCGACGAAAAGCTATGCCGCCGAACTTTTATGTTCACTTCTACTGGTTAATTGCTGGCTAAATCAAAGCACTCAAGTTCAACAGATCCAATCAATCATTAAGCAAGCAAACTCTTTAATTACAAATAGTAATTTGGTCGCCAAAGCGGTTGAATCTGTTAACTCACAAGATGAAATTGTGGTTCTTGGACGTGGATTTTCCTACCCAAATGCCAAGGAGTTTGCATTAAAAATTCAAGAAACTAGCAAGGTTTCAGTGCAAGGTCTATCCATTGCTGATTACATGCATGGACCAATTTCGGCTTTGACATCAGACACTCATTTATTTGTGTTAGCCCAAAATGATTCTGACCTAAGTTTTGTAAAGGAGTACATAAGCCAGATCAGAAGTAGATCACCAAAAATTTACTGGATAGGCACCTCCTCACTTGCCCAATCTGATGAGATAGTGATCGAAGGATCTGCTACTGGCAATGAGATTTACAATTGCATTATCGACTGCATAATTGGTCAGCGCTTTGCTTTGGAGTTTGCAAGAAAAAATGGTTTGGATCCAGATAGCCCAACCGGCTTAAACAAAGTGACATTAACAAACTAATGTCTGAAACAGTTATCTACTTTGATGGCGGTGGTGGTGGCATCCGGGCGGCTGCAAGTATTGATGGCGTTAAAAAAGCCCACAAAGATTTCACTGGTATTACACCAGGAGAGGCCTCGCTGATAGATTATTTGGCAAATGTAGTGATCAACTTTGCAAATACATTTGAGGGTGAGATCTCCAGAGCAGTACTTGCCGTGGCAACCTTGCCCGCTGATACCCAGAGTTACCAAGGTATTGCAAACTTAGTCTTCAAAAATAGCAAAGTGAAAGAGCTTTGGATCTGTAGTGACTCAGTAAGTTCATGTGCGGCTACTATCGAAACTGATGGCGTAGTGATTACCGCCGGTACCGGAATTACCGCATTAGCTGTTGGTAAATCTGGCACTTTGTTGCATTCATTATCTGGTGATGGCCATTTAATTGGCGATGTAGCTAGTGCTTACTGGATTGGTCGAATGGGTTTAAATTACGCAGTGCGTTCAAGTGATGGACGCGATCAAACTCCAGGATCTGCCCAGTTACTTGAAGTTGCCTGCCAACATTTTAAAGCTGATCCATACCATCTGCCTCATATTGTTCACCAAACTAATCGAGCTGTTAACGCCATCGCGCAGTTCGCTAAGTTAGTAAATGACTTGGCAACTACTGGAAATACTAAGGCAATTGAGATCATTGATATGGCTGGGGATGAAATTACTTTAATTGCCGAGACAGCAAAGCGTGTTTGTGAGGGCGGTAAGGATTTCCAAGTCGCCTTGTTAGGTGGAGTACTGGCAGAAGGAACGATGGTTTATAAAAATTCCGTCTCAAAAATGCAATCGCGTGGACTGCAGGTACATAAATCCAATAAAACTCCATTAGATGGGGCAAATATTCTTGCAACTAGCAAAGATGCAGGTGTCTACGCTCCATTGATCAAAATATATAGGGCAAGTTAATAATGAAACCCAAATACATAGACTTACAAGTTAATGGTCATGGCGGTGTTGATTTATTGTCAGCAAAGAGTGCCGATGAGATTAGAGTAGTAAGTCGTTCGCTATATAAAAATGATGTTGCTGGTTATCTGCCAACCATCATTACATCCTCTTTAGAATCTGCAGTTAAAGCAATCAAATTAATTGAACAGGTCCGAAAAGATCCTAAATCTGGTGAAGCGTTAATACTGGGCATACACTTAGAGGGGCCTTTTATTTCTACTGAAAAAGCTGGTGTGCATCCAAAAGAGTTTATTACACCGCCCAATTTAGATCACTTAAAGGCTTTACTAGCAGCTGGCTTAATAAAGCAGGTCACCCTTGCACCAGAAGTTTCGGGCGCAATTGATTTGATAAAGTTTTTAGTAGACCAAAACATCCTAGTTTCACTTGGTCATTCAAATGCCACTAAGGCCCAAGCAATCGCCGGTTTTGAGGCTGGCGCTAAGAGCGTTACCCACTTATTCAATGCGATGCCAAAGCCACCAGAACAAGGTTTAAGCGATGCTGCAATTGAAAGACCAGATGTAGTTATCCAGATAATTGTTGATGGCGTGCATGTTTCCGATCAACTTTTGTCCCAAACCTTGCCAAAAATCAAGGACCGCTTCATCATCACAAATGATGCCGTTGCTGCTGCAGGATTAGGAGAAGGAAATTTCACCTTTGGTGATATCAGCGTCGTGGCAAAGGATGGTCAGGCACGCAGCATTGAAGGAAAATTGGCGGGCGGTATTGCAAATATGGCTGACTCAATAAAGCGCTTAGCCACACTTGGTATTTCAAATGAAATTGCAGTTGCAAGTGCAACTACCAGACCTTGTGACTTAATTGGGGTTAGCTATGAATCAGTTATTAACCACTTTAACTAATTTTTCAAATATTTGATCGATTTCACTTTTGACCTGAGTGCTTAGAATTGTTCTAACTGGACCTCGTTGACGGGCTGAATCAAAAATACCCTGCTTAACAAGTAAGTATTTTTCAACTGCAACGTAACCATCAATATTTTGCTGAAATGCAACTAACTGCGAGACTAAATCGTGAATCCTCTGAGCAAGCTCCAAATCATTACTTTCTAAGCAATCCCAAAGTTTAATGATCGCCCAAGGTATTTCACCACCCGGCATCGTGCCCATTAACCCGAGTGGATGAGTGTCTAATAAATCGATGCCGCTTTGACCTTCAAATATCTTTGCTTGCCCCTTTGCGATTTCTTGTAAGGCAGCAGCTCGCTCTTTAACCGGCTTTGCCTCCGGCTTGAATTGAACTCGATCGGTTCCATATTTTTCAATTAGATCTCCGTATAACTGAAGATCTAATGGTTGACCCATGTAATTACTTGCATCTTGAACAATCAATGGAATCTTCACGGCTTCAATTATTGCTGCGTAGTAGGTATAAATTTCAGATGAGGTTGCAGGAAATGATGCTGGGGGTGTTGCCATAAGAGCGGTAGCACCATCTGCCTCAGCTGATCTAGCCAGTGCGGTCGCAATTGCAGTGCTCTCACCGCCTACGCTGACAATTAATGGAACTCGCTTATCAACAATTTTAAGCACTACTTGCCATTGCCCTCGGCGCTCATCAGCAGTAAATCGCATTACCTCTGAAACCATTGCTAGGACTAAACCTTTAACACCGCTGGCAATTAACCAATCTATCTCTCGCTTTAAAACATCACTATCAATATTGTCGTTTTTATCCAAGGGAGTTTGAATTACGCAATAAACGCCTCGCTCCACGGCACTCCCCCTCTAGAGTTAGAAACAACTTTAAACTCAATTAATTCTTAAGCGCACTCTTTATATTATCTAAATCAGATTTTCTCATAGTATCTAAAAGATAAAAATCAATCTCCTTTACGCCCAGGCTTACTAAGGCATCTACCTTTTGTAACAAATTGTTAGCACTTGTGCAATCTGGATAAGTTGGTCTAAGTATTGCGGTAATTTCTGGAGCCACATTCTTTAAGTAATTAGAGGCAAGGCTAGCTACCTGATCACTTTGCGGCCGGTAAATTAAAGGTTCATATCGATTAATAATCTGGCTAATTTGAGAATTATCTATACCAACCTGCCAGCTATTTGAGATCGCATCTTCAGAGCTCATATCCAAAAGTGGCGATTGATCCACAAAATTTAAGGTGATCTCAGCTTTTCGAGTAACTTCTGCTATTTTTTTATAAAGATTAGCTACAACTTGTTCCCGGCTAGCAAGGTATTTAAGAATTGGTTCGCCAACAATCTCAGCTAGTGTTTGTTTATCTAACTTGCGACCAAGCCAAGGATCCTTATCGTCAAAGACTGCCAGTAGCAAAGATGAAACTTTTGCTACTAAAGCAGCTAGATCTGAATTCTGCTCCTCGTAGTTTTTCTTGCAATAAGTACAAAAACATAAAGCAAATAGGAATTCGGTAATCGAGCTTAACTCTATGAAAAATCGCTCATGGTGCTCACCATGTCGTGCGCCATGGAAATGTAAGGACTCAGCTCGAATGCCACTAATGCCTCGGCTAGCTAAATCTCGCGTCATGCCAAGTGCGTATTGAGCCACCGCTGGATTTGCCGGGCAAAGCTCTGAGAGAAACTTATTGCCTAATACATTGGTAACTACCGAATCTGGATGAGCCATACCAATCGCTGAGTTATGCATGTATACAGCCCAAGCATTAACTTGAAAGTCATTCTCACCGGCAACCTTAAGTACTGAATCTAAAACCTGGTTGGTAGGTAATTGATCTTTTAGATCCGGTTTAATGGCATTTGCTTCATAGGCTTGGTTATCAACTTTGTAGTAATGAAACCCATCCGATAAGTACTCAAGTTGAGGACCTTGGCGAAGTAAAAGATCGCGACTGCTGTGGTAATTAAGCGCTAGGTTTATTCCAGAAAACCCATAACTTTTTAACTCTGGAATAACCTTTTGTGCTGGCTCTCTAAAGAATGTGTAAGCAAGGGTGAAGGCGTTTGATTTAATCGCACTCATTTCACGCTACCGGCAGTTAACCCACCAACTAGATACTTCTCAATCGAGATAAATAGAATAACTACAGGGATAATTGCAATTATTGTTGAGGTAAACAAATACTCCCAAGCAATGTCATATTGACCAATAAATTGAGTCAGTCCAACCGGTAAAGGCTTTTTATCAACTGAGCTAATAATTGTCAGCGCTATTGTAAATTCATTCCAGGCTGCCACAAATGTAAAGATGATTGCCGTAACTACGCCTGGTAGGGCAATTGGAATAGTTATCTTTCGTAACGCTTGAATTCTTGTGCAGCCATCAATTAGCGCAGCCTCCTCAATCTCAGTTGGAATGCTTGAGAAAAAGCCAGCCAGTAACCAGATTGAAAACGCAAGATTAAATCCAGCATTTAACACAATTAATGCAATGTATGAATCTAACAGTTTAAAGAAATCGACCTCTCTAAATATTCCAATGATCAAAGCAGTGGGTGAGAACATTTGGGTTGCAAGTACTAATAGTAAGAATGCCCCTCGCAGTTTGAACTTATACCTTGCTAAGAAGTAAGCCGCTGGTAGTGAAACTAATAAAACCAATATGGTTGCGCAGATCGCAACAATCAAGCTTGATTTAAGAAAGCTAGCAATTGGTGCGTGTGACCATACATCAATGTAGTTCCGCCATTGCCAAACTTGAGGCAAATGTGTGGATGGCGTTGCATATAACTCATCATGGGATCGCACCGATGTTAAGAACATATTTATATAAGGGTAAACAAAGAACCAAGCTAGAAAGTAAGCACCGGCCATGGTGGCCACTTTCTTTGGAGTAAATTTCTTTGCCTTTAGATTTTTCATATTTCAGTCCTAGTCGCCTTGGTAACTCTCAAATAAAGTCCGACAATCATCATGATCACAATAAAGTTAAATACTCCAAGCGCTGTTGATTGGCCCATGTTCGACTCAATAAATGCCAACTTATAGGCAAGTGTTGTGGTGGTATCGGTGTCATAACCAGGTCCACCGCGAGTCATAATCCAAATAATTGGAAATGAGTTAAACACGTTAATTAAATTGATAATTGTGGCAATTAGAAGTGCATTTCTTAACAATGGAAACTTAATTTGACGATAGATCTGCCAGTTACTTGCCCCATCAACTGAAGCAGCCTCAATTATGTCATTTGGTATTGATTGCAATCCAGCTAGAAGTACAAAGGAAGTAAAGGGAATGGATACGAAAACAGCTACCGCCATTAGAAAATAAAATGAGCTACCTGGGTTATTTACCCAATCAACTGGCTCACTGATCAAGCCCAATTGTGTCAGCGTTAAATTCAACTCACCGGAGTAAGCATCTAAAATCCATGTCCAAATCATTGATGTCATGACCACTGATGCAGCCCATGGGAAGATCAATGCCCAGCGCACATACTTGCGACCTGGGAAATTTTGATTTATCAACTGTGCAGTTGGCAGTGAGAGAATTACAGTGAAGAAAACAATTCCAAAAACCCACAAAATAGTTCTTCGTGCTACCGGATATATGTCTGGGTTGGCGAGTAATTCGCGGTAATTTGTTAAGCCATTAAAGTCGAGCAAGCTTCCGGCTGCAGAAATGTCAGTAAAAGAGATCCGAACTAATTCAATTACCGGCCAGATCACCACAAGGGCAATCAATACCAGGGCCGGTCCAATCCAAGGTAGAGCGCTTGCTAAGGAAACATCATGAGTGGCAACCTGCTTTTTTGATTTAGCCGCAGTGCTCTTTGCCAACAATCTGCTACTCAAGGCTCCTCATTTCAAAACAAATATTTGATTTCAATCATACTAAATGATTTATAAGTCAGACCTGAGAAAAATTCTCAGGTCTGACTTATAAGAGATTACTTGGTAACTACCGTTAGGTAATTACTTAGTTCCTGCTGCTACAGCTGTTTTCTGGAGTGAATCCAAAACGGTCTTTGAATCCTTTGTAATGCCAGTACCAATTTGTGTGGTGATCTTGGCAACTACTGTTCCCCATGAACCTAGAGTTCCTGGATAGAAAATAGCGTTTGGAAGCTGCTCAATGAATGGAAGCAATGATGAATCCACTTCAGTTGATGCTGACTTCGTTGCAGGAATGAAACCACCGGCAGCCTTTAGGAAGCCTGCGTAGTTTTTGCCTTCAAACAAGAAGTTTAGATACTTAGAAACAGCATCTTGGTTTCCTGTCTTCTTAAATGCCATGAAGTAATCCTGAACGCCAAGAGTTATTGGCTTCTTACTTGCATTGGCAGATGGGAATGGTGCAACACCGTAGTCAACCTTGCTCTTGTAATCCTTCAATGTTGAAGGGAAGAACACGGAAGCATTGATCATCGCTACTTTGCCTTGGCTAAATAGCTTGAATGCATCGGTACGGTTAGTTGAAGCTGGGTTTGGTTGTGTGTAACCAGCCTTTACCCAAGCCTTTAATTGATTCAAAGTTTCAAGATTAGCCTTTGAGTTAATAACCCACTTGCCTGCGGCCTCATCAAAGTAACGTCCACCATTTCCGCCAGCCCAGATTTGGAACTCAGCTTGAGCCTCTTCTGAACCTAGTGGAATTGCTAATGGATAGACCTTTGAACCGTACTTAGCTTTGATCTTCTTTGAAGCAGCAGTTACCTCAGCCCAGGTTGTTGGGATCTTGGTATTGCCAGCGCCGTAGAAAAGAGCCTTGTTAATAAAGAACATACGTGCTGATGCTAGATCTGGAACAGCATACTCAACACCGTTGTACTTTGAGTTATCGCGGAAAGCGGTAACGAAGTCAGAAAGTTTAGCCTCAGTGAACAGGTCGCTGGTCTTATATAGCAGACCTTCGGCCGCAAACTCTGAGAATGTATTTAGGTTCAGCACATCTGGATATGACTTGGTTGAGATATAAGTACGTCCCTTAACCAAGATGTCATCCCAACTTAGGTTCTCATGTTCAACTTTGATGGTTGGGTTAGCAGCCATAAAGCGAGCATTTAGATCCTTGTAGTAAGCAGGCATATCATCTGTGTAGTTAGGTGTAACAACTTTAATTGTTACGGTGTTAGCTTGTGCTGGTGCAGCTGTCAAAGCACCTGCAACCAATCCAAGTGAAGCCAGCGCAGCAAAACTACGCGTGGTTAGTTTTTTCATTTATTCGTCCTCCTAGGATCCCACGTGCTTGTGGGGGAGGCTTAGCCCACCACTATTTTCAAAATCAGGCAAGTAGCAGGCTTGGCTGAGAAAATAACGCTTTTGTTTTAATGGGGCTAATAATGAGCCCCAACCTGTCCTTAACCTACTTTTCTGACTCCAACCCCAGGAGTTGCTTGGGTGCGCTGGCCTTGCTTTAAAGTTGCAATGCCACTAATCCAAACCATTTCAAATCCAGCTGCAGGCAATCTAGGTGTCTCATATGTTGAGCGATCCAAAACAGATTGATCATCAAATAAAACCATATCTGCTTTCATGCCAACTTTAATAAAACCACGATCTGTTAATCCAAGTCGCTTTGCTGGTCTGCCAGTCATTCTTGCTATCGCACCATGCATTGTTAAAACTTTTTCTTGCCTGGCGTAAACACCAAGATATCGAGCGAAGGTACCAAAGCCGCGTGGATGTGGACGATTGCCAGTTAATATGCCATCACTACCAACCATGTGGCGAGAATCTTGCATAATCGCTCTCACATTTGGTTCATGTCCTGCAAAAATTACGCAAGATGCCTTGAGCTCTTCATCAATAATAAAATCTAAATAGAAATCTTCAACTTTTTTATCAACTAACTTAGCTGCTGAAACTAAATCCATTCCAACAAACTTGAGATTATGAGGTTTTTCAACTCCGGCAATATTTATCGCCGGCCAATTAACTACCCCGCCTTGATTACCATCACTGCCAGATATAGTTAATTCATGAATCACTTTAAGGCGATTGTCCATTACTGCTAATCGCTTAATAGTTTCCTTTGAGCCACCTGCCTGCACCCAAGAAGGCAGCAATGCATGTAGGTAGGTTGAGCCAGCTAAGTATGGGTAGGTATCTAAGGTGACATCCACACCTTGTTTTTCAGCAATTTGAATCTGTTCAAATAATAAGTCAGTTTTCCCATGAAAATTTGAGTGGCTCATATGACAATGAGTTAGATGAAGTGGGGATTTAGATAATTTAGCGATATCTAAACACTCAACAACTGCATCTAGGAATTTAGCACCGTAATTACGATGATGTGGGGCGTAGTAACCACCAAACTGTGCGACAACTTTGCAAAGCTGCACAATCTCATCATCATTTGCATACATCGCTGGGGTGTAGGTAAGTCCTGCTGATAAGCCAAAGGCGCCTTGTTCCATCCCCTGCTGAGTTAACCGCTTCATCGCTGCTAACTCATCAGCTGATGCATACCCTGGTTGATTACCTCTGACTAACATTCGAACTGAACCATGCGGAATTAAATATGCAACATTTACCGCGCATCCTTGATCAACTCGAGCCAAATACTCACCCACGGTGTGAAAATCCCATTTGAGATCTTTTGGATCTGAGTTCCAACCAAATAGCTGCTCACGTAGTTCAAGAAGGCTCTCTGGATTACTTGGCACATAACTAAGTCCATCTTGGCCAACTACCTCAAGAGTCACGCCCTGTGTGACCTTAGCTAAATGTTGTTTATCGGTAAGTACTGCTAAATCTGAGTGTGCATGCATATCAATAAATCCAGGAGCGAGAGTTAAGCCAGAGCCATCAATTACCTTGCCCTCTTCAGCACCTTTTAATATTGAACCAACCTGTGAGATAACACCATTTGTAACTAAGAGATCTTGGCGAAGCGCGGGCGTATCACAACCATCAATTATCTTTGCCCCTCGGATGGTGAAGGTATTTTCACTCATTTGTTTTAATCAGAACCTTCAACCATCTTAAACATAGGTGCATAGCCAGCTAACAATCCACCATCGACTACAAACTCACTTCCACTAATCCAGGCCGCCTTATCTGTTAGTAAAAATAAAACCGCCTCAGTTACATCAGCAGGTGTTCCAACTCGACCAAGTGGATACCAAGGTTTTAATTTTTCAAAAATTTGTGGATTTCTATCCACCCGCTCTTGCCAAGCATCGGTAGCAATTGTTCCTGGCACCACAGTTGTGCAGCGAATGCCATCTGGGCCATATCTAACTGCCACAGTTCTAGTTAACGCGTGTATGCCAGCCTTTGCCACGCTATAGGAATCACTGCCAATCATCGCCTTGGCATTTACCGTGCCAATATTTACTATGCAGCCAGCCTTGCGTTTAATCATCCCGGGCAAGGTGGCTTTAATTGTTAGAAAGCTACCGGTTAGTGTCACAGCCAGTGTGCGGTTCCAAACCTCAAGCGAGGTTGCTAGCAGATCTTCTGGATCATGAATCATTGCATTATTAACTAAGCAGTCAATCTGACCAAAATCTTTTTCAATCAGGGCAAAATTCTTAATGATCTCACTCTCTGATGAAACATCGGTCTTATAACCCTTAGCTGTTATGCCCATCGCAGAGATCTCTTTAACTGTTGCATCCAGATTTTCTGCAATCAACTCAACTAATGCCACTTTGGCACCGCGAGAGCCAGCACCTATTGCAATCTGGCGACCAATTCCTCGGCCAGCGCCAGTAACAACAACTACTTTGCCCGCTAAATCTTGTGCAATTGTCATATTATGAATTTCAGATCGCTACTACAAAATCAATTTCAACTAATATATTAATTAAATCTGAACCAACTGTGGTGCGAACTGGAAACGGGGCTGAGAAAAACTCCCGGTAAACCGCATCATATGCAGCAAAGTCTCGATTAACATCTTGTAAGTGAGCCGTTACCTTAACAACATCTGCAAACTTTGCACCCTTTACATCCAAAATCTTTTGCAAGTTTTTTAAAGTCTGTCTAGTTTGCTCAGCTACCCCACCATCAACAATCTTGCCGGTAGCTGGATCAACTGGACCCATGCCGCAGGTATACAAGAAACCGTGGGCAGCTACACCGTGTGAGTAAGAACCACCTGGCGCTGGTGCTTGGCTGGCATTGATATGTTCGATCTTCATTAGCTCTCCTTAGGTTATTTTGCGATTAGAAAAATGTGTACAAGCAATCTACAACATCATAATTGTCGTTGACTAGTGGAATCAACCGCCATTTATCAAATGTAGTGCAAGGGTGAGAAATACCCAACCCAATTAACTGCGATACTGCAAAATCCTGCTTACTTCTTAAGTAGCCATGCTGGTCATTTAATTTCTCAATCTGACCAGAAAAACCGGTTAAGCCAGCTGCATATCGGGCAAAGGGAATTGGATTATGCAGATCATTGCCAATATCTCTTTTGCCAAGATTTAGTACGCCAAAATTTTGCTCTGGTGAACTTATTATCTGTGCCCAAACCTCAATAGCTGCGTCAAAAGTTTGCTCTGAGTTTCGAAATGGATATATCTCTTCATAATACTTACTGTCGTGGGTGACATAACCCCCACTGCGCAGTAGCAAAATCTTTGGTTTAGCAAATTTATTTAGCTCATCAGCGACAATCTCAAAGTAGGCGCTGCCACCTGCGGTAATAATAAATACTTCATCGCTCTTGTATGAATAAGCCAGATCAGCTGCTGCCACAATCTTCTGGCAAAACTTACTTATTTTTTTCTCACCTTTTTTATTTCTAGCTGCCTGTGGCACCGCTCCCTCAAAGCCGGTCACACCACGTAGTTTCAATCTACTATCTGCGGCAATAGCGCTGGCAATTAATGCCACATCAGCTAACTCCCTCACACCAGCGCGTCCATCATCGGTGCCTATTTCAATAAATAGGTTTTGTTCTCCTTGGTCTGGTGTGTGTTTTTTTACAATCTCCAACCCGGCTAAAGAATCAACATAAAAAATAATCTCAGCTTGTTTTTGCTTATTTATCTTGGCAATCTCTGCAATCGCCGCCGGATCTAATACCTCATTAGCGATGATTAAATTTTTAAATCCATACTTTAAAAAGATGCTCGCCTGCCAAAAGTTAGCAACAGTTAGTGCGGTTGCACCTGCTGCCACCTGCATCTGGGCGATTTGCGGTGACATGGTGGTTTTAACATGAGGGGCAAGTTCAGCGCCAACTGATTTGCAAAATTTAGCCATCTGCTCAATATTGTTTTTTAGGGATTTTTCTTTAATTGCCATGATCGGAAATTGAAAATTAGATGTGAAAAGATTTGGTTTTGTGGCTAAAAACTGTTCAAGGGTTTTCCCATAGGAATCTATCGGAAAACCCTTGAAGGTACTTTCAATTACTTTACTGCTAAAACTCTGCTCCACCCTGAAACATTATCAAAGATAAAGCTTTTTGCTCTTATCAGGAGCAGCCGGAGGTGTTTCCGCAACCTTCGCAGACAAAGCAGGAGCCGGCCATTCTCATTTTGACTCCACATGTCATACAAAGTGGTGCATCTGATTTAACCCCAGCCATCTTCTCAAAGAGCTCCATTGATGATCCAACGGATGAGTTATCAACTGGTGCCTTTTCAATCTTTACCTCTTGTTTTTTGCTCTCAACTTTTTTTGTAGGAGCGGTGATTGCAGCAGCTTTTTCATCAGCTGTGTACTCACCACTTTCAAGGGCGCGAGCGCGCTCTGCCGCTGAGTGAATACCAAGTGCTGATCTTGATTCAAATGGTAGGTAATCCAGGGCAAGCCGGCGGAAGATGTAATCCATTACCGATTGCGCCATTCTGATATCAGCATCATCTGTCATACCAGCTGGTTCAAATCTTTGATTAGCAAACTTCTCCACAAAGGTCTCTAGTGGAACGCCATATTGCAATCCAATTGATACTGCAATTGAGAAGGCATCCATAACACCGGCAAGAGTTGAACCCTGCTTGCCAAGCTTTAGAAATACTTCAGCTAGAGCGCCATCTGCGTAGGCACCAGAGGTCATATAACCCTCTGCGCCTCCAACGGAGAATGATGTGGTTTGTGCTGGACGAGTCTTTGGTAATCGCTTTCTTACCGCATTGTGTGCAACCTCAGTTGATACCGCCTCATCCTTTTTACCCTTTGAATCAGATAGAGGTTGTCCAACCTTGCAATTATCACGGTAGACCGCAAGTGCCTTAAGTCCTAACTTCCAACCTTGGTAGTAAACCTCTTCGATCTCAGCCACTGTGGCATCCGATGGCAGGTTAACTGTCTTTGAGATCGCACCAGATAGGAATGGTTGGCAAGCTGCCATCATGTGAACATGGCCCATTGCGCTAATTGATCTAACACCCATTGCGCAATCAAAGACTGAGTAATGCTCACTCTTTAATCCTGGGGCATCAATTACATTTCCATTCTCTGCGATGTACTCAACAATTGCTTCAATTGTCTCATCGGTGTAGCCAAGTTTTTTAAGAGCTAGTGGCACAGTCTGGTTGACAATCTGCATTGAACCACCGCCCACCATCTTCTTAAACTTAACTAGCGCAAGATCTGGCTCAATACCTGTGGTATCGCAATCCATCATTAATCCGATGGTGCCAGTTGGAGCTAATACGGATGCTTGCGCGTTGCGCCAGCCATTTTTCTCACCCAATGTATTTCCAGTAGACCATTGCTTAATAGCCTCACTCCAAACATCTTTATCCAAGGTTGAGACTGATTTTGCTGACTCAGTTGCATTTTGGTGCTTGCGCATTACCTTGGTGTGTGGGGCAGCATTTCTGGCATAACCATTGTATGGACCAACAATTGCGGCCAATTCAGCACTTCGTCGGTATGAGACACCAGTAAGTAATGATGTGATCGCACCAGCTAAGGCACGTCCACCATCTGAGTCATATGCAAGACCTGATGCCATTAAAAGAGCGCCAAGATTTGCATAACCAATTCCTAATTGACGGAAATTTCTAGTGGTCTCACCAATTGGGGCGGTTGGGAAATCTGCAAAGCAGATTGAGATATCCATTGAGGTAATTACTAACTCAGTTACCTTGACAAAGTTTTTAACATCAAATGAACCATCAGCTTTTAAGAACTTCATTAAGTTCAAAGATGCCAAGTTACATGATGAGTTATCTAGTGACATGTACTCAGAGCATGGATTGGATGCATTGATCCGGCCAGTCTCTGGGTTGGTGTGCCACTCATTGATGGTGTCGTCATATTGAATACCAGGATCAGCACATGCCCAAGCTGCCTCTGCCATCTTTCTAAATAATTGTTTAGCATCAACACTCTCCACAACCTCACCAGTTGAGCGAGCAGTCAAACCAAATGACTCACCCTTTTCATAGGCGCGCATAAAGGCATCCGATACTCGAACTGAGTTATTAGCATTTTGATATTGAACAGAGACAATATCTTTGCCACCCAAATCCATATCAAAGCCAGCATCGCGAAGGGCGCGAATCTTGTCCTCTTCCCGAACCTTGGTCTCAATAAACTCTTCAATATCTGGATGATCAACATCTAGAACAACCATCTTGGCAGCACGTCTTGTTGCTCCACCTGATTTGATTGTGCCAGCAGATGAATCAGCACCTCTCATAAATGAGACTGGACCGCTTGCAGTTCCACCTGATTTTAAAAGCTCCTTTGATGAGCGAATTCTTGAAAGATTAAGACCAGCACCTGATCCACCTTTGAAGATAAAGCCCTCTTCTTTATACCAATTAAGAATTGACTCCATTGTGTCATCTACTGAGAGGATGAAACAGGCAGAGACCTGTTGTGGGGCATTTGTTCCCACGTTAAACCAAACTGGTGAGTTATATGAAAATATTTGGTGCATCAACATATGGGTTAATTCATGTTCAAAAATTTCAGCATCCGCTGGGGTGGCAAAGTAGCCATTTTCTTTTCCAGCTTTTGTGTAGGTCAAAACTACGCGATCAATTACCTGCTTTAGCGACCACTCACGATTTTCTGCTCCCACAGCTCCTCTAAAGTATTTAGTGGTAACAATGGTTGAGGCATTTACTGACCAAAACTCTGGGTACTCAACACCTTTTTGTTCAAAGATAACCTCACCAGATTTCCAGTTGGTCTGAACAACATCACGCCTTTCCCACTTAACGGTGTCATACGGGTGAACTCCAGCGGTGGTGTAGATACGTTCGATGGTAAGACCTTTTCCAGTTCCGGTCTTAACCGCTGCTGGCTTATTCACTATAGACATTTACTTATCCCCTTAACTAGTTGTTTAAATTCTTTTTTTCACTTCTTTTAAAACTTTTTTATCTACTTAACTTTTCTAAACTACTTATCTCTACTTCTTATCTACTTAACGGGACAGGAAATTAACCTCTTGCCGGGGAGGGCAGCTTTAATGCTTTTGAATTTCTGGAAGGTTCAGCACGAAGGAGTGCTATCTCGCCTTCAAAATCTTCTAGGGAGGAAAAACTACGGTATACCGAGGCATATCGTAGGTAGGCGACCTCATCGAGTTCTCGGAGTGGCGCAAGAACTGCCATTCCAACCTCTTGGGCCTCAACCTCTGCCACACCATCTGAGCGAAGAGACTCTTCAACTCGTTGGGCTAGCAGTGCTAAATCATCATCATTGACTGGTCTGCCCTGGCATGCCTTGCGCACACCATTGATGACCTTCTCTCTTGAGAAGGGCTCAGTAGCACCTGATCTTTTGATGACTAGAAGAATGGAGCTCTCTGCGGTGTTAAACCGTTTGCCACAGCTTGTGCACTCGCGCCTTCTACGGATCTGGTTTCCCTCATCCGTTGGGCGTGAATCAATCACTCTGGAGTCTTCAAAGCGACAGAATGGACAGATCACGAGGGGCTTACTCCTTTTTTCTAGCTAAGCGGGGGAAGAGCACATTAGCGGAAAACCACTACTTATGGAAGCCATAAGCGTAATCGCCCCTATATGTTGGGTGAACCATAGACCCGCTCTTTAGGGTTTAAAAGCACCTGAGTCGGCGTGTTTAGCGAAATCTTTTCTAACCCGCTCCCCCTTTAGCCCAGGTGGGTTATAAAACTGGAACTAGCAACTTACTGCCGGCGGCCACATCAGCGCTTTTAAGTTGATTGACCTCCACAATATCGGCGACCACTGAGGCGATATCACCTTCACCTGCCACCAGGGCTGCGATCGACCAAAGGCTCTCACCTGGAGTTACTACAACCTGCACATACTTACTCTTGCTATTGCTTGAATTACCAGTGCTATCACTAGCTGATGAGATGGAGCTAAAACCAGCGCCAATTACTACTAATAAGGATATGGTTGAAACTGTTCTTGCTAGCCGCTTTGCCTGTCTTGCCTTCATCTTCGTTTTCTCCCTGATAACTAGTGTTCGAGGGGATTCGAACACCTGTTCTATAGAGTATTAAACACTACCCCACTGACAATGTCTACTTTAAATCGAACAAATGTTTGATTTTTTCCAACTCTTCCTATACCCTTTATCCATGGCTAAAAAGAGTGTTACTGAGCTTCCCGATGGTCCAGCCGATGACAATGGGCTAACCCCACGGCAGTTAAAGATTTTGTCAGTTATTAAGCGTGCAGTTGAGAACCAGGGGTATCCACCCTCTATGCGAGAGATCGGTAAGGCCGCAGGTCTTGCCTCCACCGCATCCGTCACCTATCAACTGCAAATTCTTGAAGAGAAGGGTTGGATCCGCAGGGATGCCGCCCGAGGAAGAGCTATTGAGATCACCCTGCCTGGTGAGGATGGCCAGGCCGCCCCACAAGATAAGACCCGTCTTATTCCATTGGTTGGAAAGATCGCAGCTGGAAATCCAATTTTGGCAGAGCAGATAGTTGAAGAGGTACTACCACTTCCAGAATCTTTAGTTGGTAAGGGTGATCTATTTTTACTTCAGGTCAAAGGTGATTCCATGATTGATCTTGCAATCTGTGATGGTGATTATGTTGTTATCCGCTCCCAAAAGAGTGCGGAAAAAGGTGAGATTGTCGCTGCCATGATTGATGGTGAGGCAACTGTTAAAACCTGGTCGAAAAAAGATGGCCACTTCTGGCTCCTGCCAGCAAATGATGATTTCACACCAATTCCAGCAGATGATGCAATTATTTTAGGAAAGGTAACTGCAGTACTTCGTTCGGTGTAACTAAGCAGTGAAATTAGTTTTGCTAACAATTTAGCGTAAGGTTATCCAATGCGCGCTCTTTTTATTGAACATGATCACATCTCACTCGGTGGGCCAATCTGGCGAAGCCTTGAAAAACATGGGTATGAGATAGAGCGGTTTTTGATAGTGCCTGAGGAAAATTATGACTCCCCAAATGTCACCACAACCTTTCCAAACTTTAATGAGTATGACCTACTAGTTCCAATGGGTGCTCCCTATGGGGCGTATGAGGATGATCGAATTGGTAATTGGTTACTACCTGAGTTAGAGAAGTTAAAGGCAGCTCATAATGCTGGTATTCCTATTCTTGGTATCTGCTTTGGTGGTCAACTAATGGCAAGGGCGCTCGGTGGCTCAGTTGCTAAAGCACCAAAGGCTGAGGTTGGTTGGTTTGAAATAGAGTCAAATGATAAAACTTTAATCTCATCAGGTCCCTGGTTTGAATACCACTGGGATAGATGGCAAAGCCCAAAGGGGGCAACTGAGATTGCAAAGAGTGAGCTGGCAAATCAAGCATTTGTAATGGGAAGAACTTTGGCATTGCAATTTCACCCAGAGGTAGACCCAGAAGTTTTAGAGGCCTGGCTAAGTAGGCAAAGTGGTTGTGTTGAGATCACTGGTGAGGGTGTTGATTTAGATCAACTTAGAGCCCAAACTAAAGATCAAGAGGCGGGAAGTAATGCGCGGGCTGCTGAGTTAATTGATACCTTCTTGCGCCGGGTAGCAACTGCTGCGATAGTGCCGGTCAATTAAATAATTTAAAAGATCAAGTGAATAGGTGGGTGAAAAAGCGTGTGTAGATTGCTCGCCTATCACAGCCCCAAACCAACCACCTTTAATCAATTATTGGGGGATGATTTTCAAAGCTTTGTTGAGTTAGCAAATCAACATTGTGATGGTTGGGGTATTGCCACCTCATCATCTAGTAAAGCTAAGTTATATAAGGAGCCGCTGGCTGCTACTGAAAGTGATCACTTTGAAACAGAGTTAGCAGCAAGTGATTCAGCTATTGCGCTATTACACCTTCGCTGGGCAACTCCTGGCTTAGGAATTAATCAAAACAATACCCATCCCTTTACCTATCAAGATATAAGCTTTATGCACAATGGCTCAATTACCCCATTTGATTGCTTAGATTCACTGATTGCACCTGAGTATCTATCCCTAGCTGCTGGCACCACCGATTCAGAGCGTTACTTTTTATATCTATTAACCCAGATTAAAGCTTTAGGCTTTATTGATGGAGTGCTAGCTGGCATCTCCTACATCAAAGCCAATTGTGATTACACCAGCTTAAATATGATGATCTCAAATAAAGATACCTTGATCTGCCTTTGTCTATACAACCTAGATCGAGTACCAGAGCGGTTTAAATCCACTCCTGAGTACTACCAGATCAATTACACCACCATCAATGGTTGCGTAGTAGTTGGCTCATCTGGCTGGAATCAAGATAATTGGAGTGAGCTTAAAAACTCAACAGCTTTAATCGTAAACTCTGATCAAAGTTATAAAGTAGTTAATCTTTAATTCTTTATTAAATATCCACCATCTGCAGTTACGATGGAGCCAGTCATAAATGATGACTCTTCACTTGCTAAAAAGTAGATCACTTTCGCTATCTCATCCGGTGTTCCCACCCGATTAAGCGCATGCATACCCTCAACAGTTTTGCGGTATGCAACTGGATCAGGGTTTAGATTCAAACCTGCAACAGTAAATGGGGTCTCAATCCAACCTGGCGCTACAGCATTAACTCTAATTTCAGGTGCTAACTCAAGGGACAAAGCTTTAGTTAGTGAATCAACCGCCCCCTTAGTAGCAACATACGCCGCATATCCGCTAGTTCCAATCTGGGCTGAGATTGAGCTCATATTTACAATACTGGCACCTTTTACTTTGCGAAGAAATGGCGTCATATGTTTTATCCCCATCACCATCGCCACCACATTAACCTCAAACATATTTAGCCACTCACTCTTTTTAGCCTCAGTGATTAGATCAAAGTAATTTCGCCCTGCGATATTTATCAAACTTGAGATCTCTAACCTGTTTTGCTCAATTACTCCTGAGATCTTCTGCCAGGTTGCCTCATCTGCCACATCCCCCACAACTGCAAAATCACACCCAGGCACCTCTTTATTATCTGTTCCTAAAACTTGAAAGCCACGTGATTTAAATAAGGCAGCGGTTGCTCCACCCATGCCGCCGGCAGCACCGGTGATAATTACAGTTTTCATATTAGCCAATCTCAAGTTCGACAACTGCGCCGGTAAATGGTGGCAGTTTTATTGTCGATGAGTCAACTGTAATCAAATCCCCGATCTGAAGTTGAATAGATTTAAGTTGATACTTGGCCACATTTTTAACAGTCAACTCTTTATCGGTGAAGTTAACTAAGCTAGCGCTGATCTTTTCATCTTTCTCACGTGAGATTGCAAATAAGCCATCTGGATAAATATCCTCAGTCCACCACTTAATCTCACCGGTTAACCAAATCTTTGATCGCTTAACGCTGGCAAGCTTGGGAAGAAGTTGTTCAATTCCAATCTCACCTCCAGAAAACATCATAAATGGACCAGGAAGTGAGCCAAAGATAAGAGTTAAAAGCTTTACCTTTGTAATATCAAATTGTTCACGCCGCCACTTTTTACCCCAACTTGGCCACCAAAATGTGTCATGTGAGTCGATGTGGTGAGCGGTTAATGATCCTGCTGGTAAAAACTTATCTCGCTCTGCCACCCAGGCTGCTAACTCCCGTGCTCCTCTTATCCCCCAAGCAGATTGGGCGGTGGGATCTGAGATTGCAGTTACCAACCACTGTTCATCGTAGTTGTAATTTAAATCCATCGCCTGTCTAAATACATGACCAGATGGTTCGGTATATAACAAAGATTGTGGATTTATCTTTTTCATTACTGGGCGAAGTCGATCAAATAATCCAAGGCAACCAAGAGCAGATGCCCCAGCTCTACCCCGTGCCCAAGAGGCCCAATTTGGAAAATCATTGTAGGAAGGGGCATCAAATCTAAAACCATCAATATTTAATTCATTCATTAAAAACTCACAGGCGGAAATAAAGTAATCCTGCCAACTACTACTTCTAGCATCAAAGGCTTTGGTGTAGACACCTTGCACTTCACCCTTTGAATTGGTGTAAAACCAATCTGGATGCTGTGCAATTAATGGTGATACTGCTGGGCTTCCCTCATACCAATACTTTTCAAAATCTAAAATATGTCTAGACCAGGCAATTAAGTAATTGTGCCAATCCTTAACATCGGCATTAAAGCTATCACCGGTTTCAGAGGTAATTAACTGCGCAAATGGTCCACTTCTTACCCCATCAGCTGCGATCTTAATAATCTCTTTATCTAATACTCCATGTAGCAAGATATCTAAAATTACCTTGATCCCAAGTTTGTGCGCCTTGGTAACCAACTCTTTGATCTCATCCTTATTGCCGTAGGAGGTATCAATATCCCAAAAATCATGGATGTTATAACTTGGATATGGCTGCTTTGGCATTAATTGAATACAGGTAAAGCCAAAATCTGCAATCTGCTCTAAATCATTAATTAAATCTCGCACCTGCGGATACGGTGAGTAATGATTAACCTCATTAAATACTGAAAAACCAATCTGTGCCTCATAAATCATCGCCCCATCAATCCACTTTGGTGGATTATTTGGTGAGACATAACCATCTCGCCTCATCCAATCTTGAAAAGTTGGCGCAAATTCATCATAGACCGGAGTAGATAGATCAAACTTTGCAATCTCAAGCTCAACTCCTGCCACAACAGAAAGATCTGAGCCAAAGTTGGTATCAATCTTTAACTGCAGCTGATTATCACCATTGTTTTTTAAGGTTAATTGCGGAATCTCAACTCGATTATTTGGCCAGATCACAACTTGGCCATTATTTTTTGATCCCAAGTGGACCACAGAGCTTGAGCCACGAAGGCCACCAACTGGTGAGATACCGACTTCAGTATTTAGAATTGAAAGCGGAACATCCTTACGCAACCCATTTCCAGGCATATTAACTACCCAGTTATCTTTTGGTAATTTAATTTGAAATACCAGATTAATATCTCGAATTAATACCTCTTGTCCTCCTGGAAACCAGAGTGCAATTGCCGCTGATGCTGATTGTCGATCTAATCGATAGATTAATTCAGCCTTAACCTCACCAATACTTACCGGCTGATGCCAGGAGATGCCATTAAAACCTTGGCCATAAATTGGCGCACCCTTTGCCACAACATTGGATTGATTTTTGCAATCAAAGTACTCAAGGCCGCCAGTTGCAGCTCGCCTCTCGCCACCACCTGTTTGAATATTTAAGGTGGTTTCAAAGCTAACAGCTCTTACCCCAGTTGGGGATATGTAGGAAAGTCCAGTTAGCAGACCAGATTTATCATCCACCTCAAAGGAGTGAGATGACTCTTTGTGGTTTAACTTCACAAAATTATCTAGTTAATCTGCCAGAGAATTTTCTATGACCAAGGAGTGATAAAACAATTACCACACCAAAGCCAAGTGAGGTCCAATAACCATCAAGACCAGTTGCCACCACTCCTGTTTGAATAAAGACCACAGTTGCAGCGCCAATTACCAAACCACCGATTGTTCCCTTACCGCCAGTAACTGGTGTGCCACCAACAAAGACAGCAGCAAGTGTTGGAAGCAGGTAACCCTCACCCATGGTTGAGAAGTAGGTGCTATTTAGATAAATACCTAAGATGCCCACAATTGCTGCGCACAACCCAACTAAGACAAAACATAAAATCTTGGTTCGCTCAATATTTACACCCATCGCTCTACCTGCCTCTGGGTTATCTCCTGCCACTCGAACATGTAAACCAAATTTATGACGGTGGAATAACATTCCCAATACCAAGGCAATACCAGCTAGCCAAAACATCTGTGCTGGAATTGGGCCAAATGAGCCAACCAAGATAGATCTAACTGCAGAGTCATTTAACTCACTAAAGGTTCTAACCTCACCATTATTTAGCACATTGGTTAAACCAATTAAAGCAAAGTTCATACCTAAGGTAGTAATCAATGAGGAAAGACCTAATTTAGTTACCAAGTAACCATTTAATAGGCCGCAAGCTAAACCAACTGCGATACAAAATAGGGCGGCTAGAGCAAAATTAAAATTGGTCTGCTGCAAAGTCCAGGCAAAAGCTAAACCTGCCAATGGAATAATTGATGGAAATGCTAGATCGATCTCACCAGCTGCGGTAACAAAGACCAAGCTAAGTCCCATAATGGCAAAGAGTGGAAGGGATAGGAAGATCGCAGTGTAAATACCAACGGTTAAGAAAACCTCGGGGGCTGCGGCAATAAAGATAACCATCATTAATACAAAGAACATAAAGGCGCCAAGTACTGGCCTAAACCGCTCTGGAATTACATAACCTTTTTTCACTTTACTCATGATTTAATATCCTTCTTCGCAAATTTGTGTAGTAGTGCGATGAAATCATCAGCACTCATTGATCCCTTTGGTCCATCAAATACGATCTTGCCTCGTTCTAAAATTACAAATCGATCAGCCACCGCATGGGCATCCCATGGGTTGTGGCTAATGAAGATTACTGATTTGCCAGATTTCTTAAGGTTTCTAACAAACTCTAAAACCTCAGCAGCCTCAGTTAGTGCCATCGCTGTGGTTGGCTCATCTAAGATCACTAATCTAGAATCAAATAAAATTGCCCGTGAGATCGCAACTCCTTGGCGCTCACCACCAGATAACTTGTTTACTGATGATAGTGGTGTCCACACCTTTGAGGTGTAGCCAATCTTTCGCATTAAAGATTCAGTCTCTTCGATCTCTTTTTTGCGATTGATAATGCCAAAGCGATTTGTAATCTCTCGACCTAAAAACACATTGTCATAAATTGATTGTTGCTCAGATAGTGCTCGGTTTTGATAAACCGTCTCAATCCCTCTAGCTCTAGCCTTTGCTGAGCTCCAATTGTTAACCACCTGGTTATCGACCATTATCTTGCCGTTTGTATCTGGGGCCTCAGTACCGGAGATGATCTTGGTAAGAGTTGATTTACCAGCTCCATTATCGCCTACTAAAGAGACGATCTCACCTGGGTAGAAATCTAAATTTATATCTTCAAGGGCGTAAACATTGCCATATGACTTATTTACATCTACTAACTTAACAATTGGTTGATTACTCACAGTGTTATCAAACTCTCTATTAGTTGAGTTGTCTAGCAGTAATAAAAAATTGAGCAGGCAGTAGGAGGGAAATCTGCCTGCTCAAGTTTTACCTAGGTCTTAGCGGAATCCTGCTGGAAGCGCTGCGACTGTCTTGTAGTTATCTACAGTTACAAATCCTGCAGAGGTATCAACACTTGTCTGGCTTAGACCATACTTCTTAGCCATACATAGTGAGACGATTGGCATATAACCTTGCTTAAATGGCTCTTGATCAGCACTTAGCTGAATGTAACCATCGGCAAAGCCTTGAAGCACAGTTGCGCCAAGATCAAAGCCTGCAACCTTTACTTTTCCTGGCTGTAAGCCAGCTGCTGTGAAGTAGTTCTTCATATTTCCAAGAACAGGTCCGGCAGCAACGATTAACTTAAGGTTTGAGGTTCGCTTGATGCTGGCAGTTAACTGCGCAGTTACCAAGCTTGGGTTTCCATTGGTATCACCAAGTGGCTTTAGATCAAGCTTTACAACCTTGATTCCAGCCTTGGTCAATGTAGCAACGGTGCCATCTTCACGATCAGAACGTCCTGGTACGCCAAAGGTTCCAATCACGATTGCAGCATCATTTCGCTTTAGACCAAAATCCTTGATTGATCTAGCAGCGAGGTTGTTACCCATCAACTTAAGGTTTGCACCGGTGAATCCACCATTTACAGCGGCAATTGATTTAGGAGCAGGCACGTTTGAGAAATCAACAAGAATGCCCTCCTTCTTAGCTAACTTTGCAGTTGGCTCAATCGCAGCATCTCCTGGGTGACCCATAAATGAGATTGCATCTGGCTTCTTTGCAACCTCTTCTTTAAAGTTTTGCACCATAGTTGGGAAATCCCACTTAGATGAAATAATTGTTACATCTGCGCCGGTATCAGCAGCGGCAGCACGAGCACCCTTTTCTAAAATGTCAGAGAAAGGATCTGAAGTTCCACCTTTGAAATAACTAATCTTGACTCCAGAGCACCAAGTACCAGCATTTGATGGAGCA
>Ga0208229_1000010_pt1 | contig 47119 bp, 49 predicted proteins | sample LakMenEpi22Aug11_FD_150725 | JGI IMG/M metagenome (GOLD analysis project Ga0208229, IMG submission 150725) | Freshwater microbial communities from Lake Mendota, WI - 22AUG2011 deep hole epilimnion (SPAdes) | ecosystem: Environmental > Aquatic > Freshwater > Lake > Epilimnion/Euphotic zone ... | reverse complement strand
TAGAAGCAAACGTGCATTAGAAGATCACTTTGATGATTCACCTGAACTAGAAGCAGAACTTGCTAAACAAAATAAAAGTGAATTGTTAGGAAAAGTTAAAGACCCATCTGAATTAGCCAAAATACATTTTGTGCGTCAAGGTGTTCCTAAAGGTTTAGGTCACGCAGTTTCAATGGCCAAAGAACATGTGGGCAATAACCCATTTGCAGTACTACTTGGTGATGACTTAATTGATCCTAGAGATTTTGTGTTAGAGGACATGTTCAAAGTACAAGCAGAACACGGTGGTTCAGTGGTGTTATTAATGGAAGTTGATCCATCAGAAATTCATCTTTATGGTGCTGCTCAAATTGAGAAAACAAACAAAGACAATGTTGTTAAGGTAACTGATCTAGTTGAAAAACCAAATGCAAAAGATGCACCAAGTAATTATGCAGTTATTGGAAGATACCTATTTGATCCAAAAGTATTTGAAGTTTTAGAAAACACAAAACCAGGAAAAAATGGAGAAATCCAACTAACAGATGCAATGAAAACTTTGGCCAAAGATGTTAAAAAAGAAAACGGTGGCGGTCTTCACGCTGTGATTTTTAAAGGCAGACGCTATGACACAGGAGATAAGTTGTCTTATCTGCAATCAGTAGTCCAATTAGCAAGTGAAAGAGAAGATTTAGGACCTGCATTTAAGAAATGGTTAAAAACTTTCGTCGGTAATTTAGGAAACTAAATATGGCGCCTTTTTGGCCCGTAGTATTAAAACAAGATAATTTAGTTCTTCGCCCACTTAGATTTCGCGATAAGCGTGCTTGGACAAAACTTCGACTTGATAATCAATCTTGGCTCAAGCAATGGGAAGCAACAATCCCTGATGAATTTAATGAAGGTATAGCTAGTTTTTATCAACTACTTAGAAATCTAAAAGACGAAGCAAATTCACAAAGAGCTTTACCGTTTGTTTTAACTATTGATAACAAAATTGCCGGGCAAATCACTGTGGCAAATATAAATTATGGCTCCACCAGAAGTGCTTATGTTGGTTATTGGATTGGACAAGAGTTTGCAGGAAATGGTTACACACCCTTAGCTGTTGCTATGGCAATTGATCATTGTTTTGAAGTTTTAAAACTTCATCGCGTAGAAATAACTATTAGACCTGAAAACATTAAGTCCATTCGCGTTGTAGAAAAACTAGGACTTCGAAGTGAGGGACTAAGACCTAAGTTTTTACACATTGATGGTGAATGGCGAGATCATTTAGTTTTTGCAATAAATGAAGATGAAATAAGTGATTCTTTAGTTTCAATGTTAAAAAAATCTTAAATAATCAACTCTGCTACCGACACACCCCAGAAGTCTGAAAAAAAATCCAACAAAACTTCTAACCTATTTCTATGGGGTCAGGGTTTCTTTTAGCTATCGTTTTGGGTCTTTGGGGCATTGTGCTTTATCCCACATTTGCTAAAAATCGAGTCAATACAAATGAAACAAAATCAATTGATCGCTTCAACAAAGCGATGAGATCAATTAGTGATTTAGTGCCAACTAGAAACAAAGCAGTAATTGATCACCAAAGAAGTGCAGCTGTTAGAAGAAGAAATGTAACTTACACTTTGTTTGTGATAAATGTTGGTGTGATTATCGCATCAATACTTGGTTATGTTTCTCAATATTATTCTTTAATTCCAGTTGGACTTTTATTTATGTGGCTAAGTGCTGCTTACGTTGCAGCACAAAGAATGCAAAATGAAAATAAAACAAAAACTAATTCTGCAGTGATTAGAAAAAATTACGCAATTTATAAAAAACCTGATGTTTCAAAAACATTTATCAAACCAGATCCAGAACGTGATTTGATTATGGATGAAAGACCATTAGAAAGAATTGAAGAACCTAAAGTGGTGCAACCAGAAGTTGCGCAAGAACAAAGACGCGCTCAAGGCGCTTAAATCCAACTCCTAAACCACATCCGTAACAGCCATTCATCTTTTGGAAGTTGAATAGCTGTCCATATTGGATAGAAGTAAATAGAAACCCCAATCACCACCAGAAGTGCAATGGAACCTATCCAGAAAAATACTTTCCTACTTGATTCTCTGGCACCAACTCCGACATAGATCAAATTAGCAATATAGGCAATGGCAATAACTAAAAATGGCAAATAAACAATGGAATAGAAATAAAACATAGTTCGCTCAGGAAATAGCAACCAAGGAGCCCAACCTGCTAAGAATAACAAAATTATTGTTCCTGAACGCCAATTTCTTGATCTTAAGAAATTCAACAAAAGCACAACGAGAGCCAAAACACCAATCCACCAAATAAGAGGATTGCCCAGGGCTAAAACTTCACTGGCACAATTACTACTTACACAATTAGGTAAATTTTCTTTGTAATAAAAAGATGTTGGTCTTTGTAAAATTGGCCAACCTAAAGCATAAGCTTCATAACTGTGATCTGTTTTGAGATTTATGTGAAAATTCCATATTTGTTCGTGATAAGCCAGTAATGATTTAAGAGTGTTAAGAATTCCTAAACTTTCAGGATTTCTACCCCAACCATCTTCTGATCTAATCCAACCAGTCCAAGATGCAACATAAACCAAGAAAGCAGGAACTAGTAGTTGTAGTTTTGCCCACCAAGTATCAACTAAAAGAGTTCCCCATAATGGATACTTTGCTCTGCGCATTTTTCTAAATGAATATTCATAAAAAACAGTGAGAATTCCTATTACTGCTAAATACCAAAGAGCAGACCATTTAGTAGCAATTGCTAAACCAAGAAATATTCCAGCAGGAATTCTCCAAGGATGCCAAGTAAATCTTCCCCCAAATTTAGAATCAGGTTTTAGATTTCTAGAAATTCTGTCTCTTGCATAATCTCGATCAAGAACTAAACATCCCACACCCAGCATTACAAATGTGGCCATGATTCCATCAAGCAAAGCTGTTCGACTCATTACAATTGCTAAACCATCAATTGCAATTAAGAAACCTGCTAAAGCGCCAAACCAAACAGAGCGAAGCAATCTTATTGCAACACGTGTTGTAACTAAAACTAAAAGTGTGCCCATAAATGCCACACCAGCTCGCCAACCAAAAGAATTTAAACCAAATAGCTGTTGACCAATTGAAATTATCCACTTACCCATTGGTGGGTGTGCCACAAATGATCCAATGGTTTCAAATAAATCTGTTCTACCTTGTAATAAGAATTCATTTGCTTTCTCAACAGCTTCTCTTTCATAACCATTTTTTAAAATAGAGAAAGCATCTTTAACGTAATAAGTTTCATCAAAAACAATATCTTCTGGAACATTTAAGCGAGGCCATCTAACAAGGGCAGCAATCAAAGTAATTAAAAGAGTTAATCCCCAACTCAGAAGATGCTGTTTAGGGGCAATATCAACTAGTTCATTGGTCTTATGAATATCAGGAATTCTTCTGGCATGCGCTGGATGAACTTTTCCCACGGCTGAAAGATTACGACTAACTTGTCCCTGAAAGGATGAGGGTTATGAGTGGCGGGCAATTAATTTTGGCGGCAACGCCTTTAGGCAATATTTTGGACGCATCTGAGCGATTAAAACAAACTTTGCAAGCAGCAGACCTCATCGCAGCCGAAGACACCAGACGTGCCAAAAGATTGTTTGCTGATTTGAATCTTGATGTTTCAGCCCCAGTTATTTCTCTTTTTGAAGAAAATGAAATTGAAAAAATTCCTGACATTATTGAGAAACTTAAAAATGGTGCCAAAGTTGTAGTCATCAGTGATGCCGGAACCCCTGCCATAAGTGATCCTGGTTATCGCTTAGTGACAAAAGCTATTGAAGAAAATATTTCAATAACAGTTATTCCTGGACCAAGTGCAGTTTTATCTGCCTTAATTCTTTCTGGATTACCAACAGATCGCTTTTCATTTGAAGGATTTATTGCGCGTAAAGGAAAAGAGCGTACAGAAATACTAAACAACTTAAACACTCAATCTCGAACCATGGTTTTATTTGAGTCACCCCGTAGAACACTTCAAACTTTGCAAGATATTCAAGAAGTAGTTGGGGAAAATAGAAAGGCTGCAGTTGTTAGAGAAATATCAAAAACTTATGAAGAAGTAATACGAGGAAGTATTAGCGATTTAGTTTCCTGGGCCCAGGCAAAAGAAGTTTTGGGCGAGATAACACTTGTCATTGCCGGGGTTGAAAATACCGGAAAAAAAGAAGTTGACGAAGAAGCAATCAGACAAGTTAAGCAATTAGTTGATGCAGGATCTAGTTTTAAAGACGCTGTCCAAGAAGTTTCAACACAACAAGGATTGTCTAGACGAGAGCTATACGAAGCTTCTCTAAGATTGGACTCATGAGTAGCGCCAAAGATTCTTTCTATTTATCTACACCTATTTACTATGTAAATGATGCTCCTCATATTGGTCATGCCTACACCACAACAGCAGGAGATGTTTTAACTCGTTGGCATCGCCAACGTGGTGAAAAAGTTTGGTTTCTAACAGGAACAGATGAACATGGCACAAAAGTGCAAAGAACTGCTGAAAGCAATAACTTTAAACCCCAAGACTGGGCAGATAAATTAGTTAACGAATCCTGGTTACCAGTATTAAAAACAATTAATGCCGCAAATGATGATTTCATTAGAACCACTTCCACAAAACACATTAAAGGTGTGCAAGCTTTCTGGGAAAAAGTAAAAGCAAACGGTGCAGTTTATGAAGGAAGTTATGAAGGTCCATATTGTGTGGGCTGCGAAGAATTTAAATTACCTGGAGATTTATTAAAAGAAAATGGGCAAGAATTATGCCCGATTCATTCAAAGCCAGTAGAAATGTTAAAGGAAAAAAACTGGTTCTTTAAACTTAAGCAGTATCAACAACCATTAATTGACCACTACACAAAACATCCAGAAAGTATTCAACCTCAATCTGCTTATAACGAAGTTATGGCTTTTTTGAAACAAGGTCTTGATGACATATCAATGTCAAGATCAGCTGTTTCTTGGGGAATTCCTTTACCTTGGGATAAAGACCAAGTTGTTTATGTTTGGTTTGATGCACTACTTAATTACATAACTGCAGCAGGTTATGGCGCACCAGCCGATAGTGAAGAAGGAAAACTATTCAAAAGTGTGTGGCCAATAGATGTTCATCTAGTTGGTAAAGACATTTTAAGATTCCATGCTGTTTATTGGCCAGCAATGTTGATGGCAGCAGAAGTTGAATTACCAAAATGTGTGTTTGCTCATGGTTGGTTATTAGTCGGTGGAGAAAAAATGAGTAAAACAAAATTAACAGGAATTCCACCTTCACAAATTGTTGATTATGTGGGAGCAGATGCGTTTCGTTACTACTTTTTATCTGCCATCAGATTTGGTCAAGATGGATCATTTTCCTGGGAAGATTTAACTGCAAGATACACAGCTGAATTAGCAAATGGATTAGGAAATCTTGCATCCCGTGAAGCTGCAATGATTGAAAAATACTTTGCTGGAGTTATTCCAAAACCTGGCCAACTTAATGCTGCTGATCAAGTCTTAGTTGAAGCTATAAAGACTGCTGCCACAAAAGCTGATGAATATATTACAAAACTAGATTTTTCTGAAGGCATAAATGAAATAAGAAAAGTTGTAGATGCGGCAAATCTTTATGTCACAGAGCAAGAGCCTTGGAAAATAGCAAAAGATGAAGCAAACAAAGAAAGATTAGCCACAGTTCTTTATTGTGTTGCCGAAACTTTAAGAGCAATCGCTGTTTTATATAACCCAGTAATGCCTGAAAGTTCAAAAAAGATTTGGAATATTTTGGGAGCCAATGAATCAATTGGTGATATCAATAAGCAAAATATTGACAAGGTTGGAACTTGGGGAATGTTGCCTGCTGGAAGCAAAGTGATTAAGGGCGAAGCAATTTTTCCTCGCCTGGCAGAAGATGAACAATAAAGATAATGAATTACGCGCCAGAAAAGATTTTGGTGTGACCGAATCTAAAAAACGGGAATACCCACCCCTGCCAGAAAAACTAAACACCTCCACAATTGATGCTCATTGTCATTTAGATATTGAAGATGAAGACATTTTCATGAGCGTTGAAGACTCATTAGCTAAAGCAAAAGCTGTGGGAATTGTGGGAATTGTGCAAGTAGGAGTAGATGTTCCAAGTTCTCGCTGGGCACTAAAAACAGCAAAAGAGTTTTCCCAAATTCATGCCACAGTAGCAATTCATCCCAACGATGCACCATTAATTGCTTTAGAAAAAAGTGAAAGTGCATTGGATGAAGCCATTGCTGAAATTAGTGAACTTGCCCAAGATGAGGCAGTTAGAGCAATTGGTGAAACTGGTGTTGATTTCTTTAGAACAAGTGTTGAAGGAAGAGATTTCCAAGAAAAATCTTTTAGAGCCCATATTCAAATTGCAAATAAACTAAATAAACCTGTGATGGTTCATGATCGAGACGCCCACCAAGAAGCTTTGAGAATTTTAGATGAAGAAAAAGCACAACAAGTAATATTTCATTGTTTTTCTGGTGATAAAGACTTTGCCCAAGAATTAGTAAAAAGAGGATGGTATTTATCTTTTGCAGGAACTTGTACTTTTAAAAATGCTTCAAACCTAAGAGAAGCTTTGCAGGTAACACCACTTGAAAATGTTTTAGTAGAAACAGATGCCCCTTTTCTTACTCCCATGCCATATCGGGGTTATCCAAATTCTTCTTACATGATTCCTTTAACACTTGCCACCATGGCACAAGAAATGAATGTTGATATCGACACCGTGGCAAATGCAACCAGGGTTAATGCTGAAAAACTTTTCGGAAAGTTTGAATGACAAACCAACTACTTACCCCCACTGAAATTAGAGAACTTGCCTCAAAACTTGACTTAAAACCCACTAAAAAACTAGGCCAAAACTTTGTCACAGATCAAAATACTGTGGAAAAAATTGTTCGAACCAGCAAAGTCAGTAAAGATTCCATTGTTTTAGAAGTTGGACCAGGATTGGGTTCTCTCACCTTGGCCCTTCTTGCTACTGGGGCAAAAGTATTTGCTGTTGAAATTGATCGACGATTAGCTGAGCTTTTACCTATAACTGCGAAAGCAAAAGGTTTTAGTGGTGATCAACTTGAAGTCATCAATAAAGATGCCCTAGAAATAACCACTAATGATATAAAAAATCCAAATATTTTAGTAGCAAATCTTCCCTACAACGTTTCTGTGCCAGTGATAATTCATATCTTAGAAACATTTCCCAGCATTGAAAACTATTTAGTAATGGTGCAATCAGAAGTAGCAGATCGTCTGGCAGCATCACCTGGTTCAAGAACTTATGGTTCACCCAGTGTGAAATTGCAATGGTATGGAGAAGTTTCTAAAGCAGGCTCGGTTTCAAGAAGTGTGTTTTGGCCTGTGCCTAATGTTGATTCTGATTTAGTGCAAATTACAAGAAAAAAAGATGTTGATCAATCAATTAGAAAAGAACTATTTGCTGTTGTTGATGCAGCGTTTTCCCAAAGAAGAAAGATGCTTCGCTCCGCTTTAAGTTCTATGTGTGCAGGTTCAGAAAAAGCATCTGAAATTCTTGAATCAGCACAAATTGACCCACAATTGCGTGGGGAAGCATTGAATGTGGATGACTATGTGCGCTTGACTTATGCCATGAAGAAAAGTGGCATAACTATTAATTCAACAAGATCATGACTGCAAACTTACAAGACTTAGCACCAAAACATGTTTTAGTTAAAGTGCCAGCAAAAATTAACCTTTCACTAAAAGTTGCACCACTTGGGGAAGATGGTTATCACGAATTAGCAACTGTTTTTCATGCTGTTTCTATTTATGATGAAGTAACAGTAAGTATGGTTCGACCTGGGCAAGAAGGAATTTCTGTTGGTGGATCTAATGCGGAAAAAGTACCAACCAATAAAGATAATTTAGTTAACAAAGCCATAACTGAAATTGCCAAACATGTTAACCAACCAATTCATGCCCGAATCCATATCGATAAATCAATTCCAATTGCCGGAGGAATGGCAGGTGGAAGTGCAGATGCAGCTGCAACAATTATTGGAATTAATCATTTATGGGATTTTCATTTAACAATTGATGAACTTAATTTAATTGCTTCTAAAGTTGGTTCTGATGTTCCATTTTTATTACACGGCAATACAGCTCTTGGATATGGTCGAGGTGAACAATTAACTCCGGTACTTCACAGAGACTCATTGCATTGGGTAATTGCGACAAATAATTTTGGTCTTTCAACACCTGAGGTGTATGCAGAATTTGATCATCTCACCAAAGACAAAGAAGCAACAGATCCAGAAATTTCTTTGGAATTACTGCAAGCTCTAGCTCATGGAAACCCTAATGAAGTAGCAAAAAATCTAGTCAACGATTTGCAAGCTGCAGCTTTGTCTTTAAAACCAGAATTAAGAAGACTGCTCAGAGCAGGTGAAGAAGCAGGTGCCTTAGCTGGCATTGTTTCAGGATCTGGACCAACTTGTGTTTTTCTGTGTTTTGATGACACCGCAGCATCAGATATTGCAATTGATCTATTAAGTAGTGGAACTTGCACTTCAGCAGTAACTGCTTTTGGCCCAGTACCAGGGGCAAGAATTAAATAGTTTTACTTTTTTGAAGTAAGAACTGGATTTGCTTTTAAGTCAGTTAAACCATTCCACACAAAGTTAACAACTTGAGCAGTGATTTCCTCTTTAGAAATGTGTCTTTCTTCTTCCCACCATTGACCTGTCAAAGCAACAGATCCAACTAGAGCGCGAGCATAAATTCCGGCAGATTTTCTTGGCAAACCAAATCTGCCAAAGGCATCAGCTAAAACTGTTTCACATTTATCAACAATGTCGTTAACTAAACCAGAATATGCTCCAGCACCTTTAGCAGCTGGAGCATCTTTTAGTAAAACTCGATAACCATCTGGATGTTCATCAATATAAGAAAAGAAAGAAAACACAGCTTGTTCCAACATTGTTCTTGGATGACCTGGTTTTAAATTAAAAGTTACAGTGTCAAGTAATTGTCTTGTTTCACGATCAAGAATAACTGCATACAAACCATCTTTACTTCCAAAGTGTTCATAAATAACTGGTTTAGAAACTGAAGCCCATTGGGCTATTTCTTCAACTGAAACTGCTTCATAACCTTTTTCAGCAAATAAATGTCTGGCAACGTTAATTAATTGTTCGCGTCTGTCATGACCACTCATACGTGTGCGACCGGCTTCACGTTCTACTTCTAAAGCCGCCTTGCTTACGCGCTCGCGAGCACGCTCTGCTTCAAGTTGCATTTTTTCTTGGGCCCTAAGTAATTTCTTTGCAGCTTTGAGTTCGTCTTTAGTAGGTTCACTCGTTGAATTGGTAGGCACGAATCAACGCTACAACTCCAGATGGTTAGGCTTATGCGAGCGCTGGTTCACTTGCACTACAAATCAGATAAAAGCTATTCCGGGATCGTCCAATTGGCAGGACACCGGCCTTTGGAGCCGTGAATCGGGGTTCGAGTCCCTGTCCCGGAGCCACGCGCAAAGTACAACTACCTAATAACATCAACTACGTGAGCAATTTAAATTCAGCAATCGTCTTGGCTGCCGGATTCGGCAAACGAATGCATTCTTCAACCCCTAAAGTTTTGCACCCAATTTGTGGTGTGCCCATGCTTGGTCATGTATTGGAAACTGTTCAAGAATTAAAACCAACACAAATAATTACAGTTGTTGGTCACGGTAAAGAAAGAGTTACTAATTACCTAAATTCAGAATTTAAAAAAGTAAAGACTGTTGTACAAAAAGAACAAAAGGGCACAGGTCATGCCGTTCAAACTGCTTTAGCCCAAATGAAAACCAGCAAAGGTTTAGTTTTAATAACAGCAGGAGATACTCCTTTATTAACCTCTGAATCAATAACTCGTTTAGTCCTGGCTGCAAAGGAATCAAAAGCTGCGGTCTTAACAGCTGATCTTCCAGATCCAACAGGTTATGGTCGAGTAATTCGACTTGCCAGCATGGTTGATCGCATTGTGGAACAAAGTGATGCCACAGCAGAAGAGCTAGAAATAACTGAAATAAATACTGGTGTTTATGTTTTTGATATTGAAATATTGAAGAAAGCCATAACCCAATTAAAAGCTAACAACAAACAAGGTGAAATCTATTTAACTGACGTTGTTGCTGTAATAAACAACATGGGTGAATCAGTGTCAGCGGTAATGTGTGATGACTATTTGGAAGCTTTAGGCATTAATGATCGAAGCCAATTAGCACTTGCTCAACAAATATTGCAACAAACCATAAACGAATACTGGATGAGTCAAGGAGTTTCCATGAGAAACCCAGATTCAGTAGTAATTGATGTCAATGTTGAACTAGGTCAAGATGTTTTCTTAGATAACAACATCCATCTATTAGGTGACACCCAGATTGGAAACAATTCAATAATTGGACCAGACACCATGCTTAAAGATTGTGTGGTGGGAACAAATTCTCATGTGTTAAGAACAACTGCGATGGGTGCCAAAATTGGAAACAATTGCGAAATTGGTCCTTACACATATTTAAGACCAGGAACTGTTTTGAAAAACGGTGTCAAAGCTGGTGCCTATGTTGAAATCAAAAACTCCACCATTGGAGAAGGTTCAAAAGTTCCACACTTGTCTTATGTTGGAGATGCCACCATTGGTATTGAAACAAATATTGGTGCTGCCACAGTTTTCGTCAATTATGACGGTGTGCAAAAACACAAAACAGTTGTTGGAGATCACGTAAAAATTGGATCAGACACCATGCTTGTGGCCCCTGTGAAAATTGGTGATGGTGCATACACAGCCGCCGGTTCAGTTATCACCGAAAATGTTCCAGCCGGAGCACTAGGTGTGGAAAGAACCAAACAAAGAAATATCGAAGGCTGGGTTGCAAGAAAAAGAGGAAAAACAAAATCTGCTTCGCCACGACCAACCCGAGCAAAGAAGCGAAATAAGTAGGCGACAGAATTAGAGTTAGCACCACATAGAAATCTTTCTTTAGAAAAGGATTTAAAGTGGCCGAGGTCGAAACCGTCACCAGCAAAAGGCTTTTACTTGCCACTGGTCGTTCCCACCCAGCATTAGCTGAAGCTGTTGCTCGCGAACTTGGTGTTGAGTTAGCAAAACTATCTGCTTATGACTTTGCTAATGGTGAAATATTTGTTCGATTCGAAGAATCAGTTCGAGGCACAGATGCTTTCGTATTGCAATCTCACACTTTCCCAATTAACAAATGGATTATGGAACAACTACTTTTAATTGATGCTTTAAGAAGAGCATCAGCTCGAAGAATTTCTGTGATCATGCCTTATTACGGTTATGCCCGCCAAGATAAAAAACATCGTGGTCGCGAACCTATCTCTGCTCGACTTATGGCTGATTTATTAAAAACAGCAGGTGCTGATCGAATCATGACAGTTGATTTGCACACTTCACAAATTCAAGGTTTCTTTGATGGACCAGTAGATCATTTGTTTGCAATTAAAATTTTGGCTGAACATGTGCAATCAAGACATGACCGAAACGAAATAACAATTGTTTCCCCAGATTCAGGACGTGTAAGAGTTGCTGAGCGTTGGACAGATATTTTAGGTTCACCTTTGGCAATCATTCATAAACGAAGAGATCCAGATGTGCCAAATGAAGTAAAAATGTTTGAAGTTGTGGGTGAAGTAAAGGGCAGAATTTGTGTGCTAGTCGATGACATGATTGACACAGGTGGAACCATTGTCAAAGCTGCTGAAACATTATTTGAAAACGGGGCTAAAGACGTAATAGTTACTGCAACACATGGAATTTTGTCTGGCAAAGCTGCAGAAAAACTACAAGGCTCTCGAATCTCTGAAGTTGTGGTTACAGATACCTTGCCAATAGTTCCTGAATCCAGATTTAACAAATTGACCATCTTGCCAATTGCCCCAATGATTGCCAATGCGGTTAGAGAAGTGTTCCACGAAGGTTCAGTCACCAGCCTGTTTGATGAAAGACAACCTTCGCTTTTTTAGTGCAATTTTGACCTCGAAGTTAAACCATCCCCGGCTCACAGGTAATCTTTTGCTTACGCAATTCGGCGAGGGTGACTAGATCACCGTGATCGACGGAAAGGTTCGATTAATTATGGCAAAAAAAGAAACAGTATTTTCACTCTCTGCACAAATTCGAGACAACTTCGGTAAAGGTGCATCACGTCGTGATCGTCAAAACGATCGCATTCCAGCAGTTGTTTATGGAAAAGACCAAGCACCACTTCACGTTTCATTGGATCATCACACTGCTTCATTAGCACTTCGTGTTCCATATGTAACTATTAATTTGGAATTAGATGGCAAGAAATTTGTAGTTGCCCCTAGAGAAATTCAAAAAGATCCAATTAAGCCAATTTATAAACACGTTGACTTAGTTGTGTTAAACGACAAAGAGCAAAAAGAAAGATTAGAACTTGCAGATAGAGCTGACGAAATGGCTGCAGCTGCATTGAAAGTTCGTCTGGAAATTGCTGCTAAGTCCAAAATGGATCTTGGCGAAACTGCTGCACCAGTTGCAGTTGCTGCCGATGGCACAGCTGCTCCAGTTGCTGAAGGTGGCGAAGCTGCTGCTGCAGCACCTGCTGCTGATGCAAAAGATGCAGCTCCTGCTGCAAAAGATAAAAAATAATTAAGGTTTAAAACCTAAATCACAACACAGTAAGGCGAGTAAATGACTGACTCACCATGGTTAGTCATTGGGCTGGGTAATCCTGGTTCTGAATACAAAAATACTCGCCACAATGTGGGTGCAATGGTTATTGATCAAGTTATTTCTGATCTGGGTGAAAAACTAACTCACAACAAAAAAGTAACTTCAGATGTTTGTGAAACAAGACTAGGCACAAAAAGAGTTGTGTTAGCAACACTTCGTTGTTACATGAACGAATCTGGTGGACCAACTTCTTCTTTAATGAATTTTTACAAAATTCCTGTTGAGAACATGATTGTGATGCATGACGAATTAGATCTGCCTTTTGGTGAAATCAGAATTAAACAAGGTGGCGGAGACAACGGGCATAACGGTTTGAAATCAATTAGAGGATCAATTGACAGCGGAGAATTTGTGAGATTGCGTTTAGGAATTGGTCGACCACCTGGTCCAATGGATCCAGGTGATTTCGTATTGAAACCATTTAACTTCTTTGAGAAATCACAAATGAATGAGTATTTAGAAGCAAGCAGCAAAGCTTTATCTGACATTGTTTCTTTAGGTGTAGATCAAGCCCAAAATTTAAATAATGGAAATGCCTAAATGAATGAAGAAACAGATTTAGATTTAGCAATCAGATTAGCCATTGAATCAGGAAAAATTCTTTCCTCACATAGAAAGAATAATCCTGTTCCAGATGATTTAAGTAAAAGAAAAGCTTATGGTGAAGTAGCAGATAGATTAAGTCATGATTTTTTGATTAAAGCTTTCAAAGATGCAAGACCAGATGATTTAGTTTTAAGTGAAGAAGGAATAGATCCCACAAAACGCTTAAAAGCTGATCGATGTTGGATTATTGATCCATTAGATGGAACTTTCTATTTTGCTAACAACAGAAGTGATTTTGCTGTTCACATTGCTTTATGGGAAAGACAAAGTAAAGCTCAAGCAAATATTTCAGTTGCAGCTGTTTCAATGCCAGTTTTTGAAACAGTATTTGATACTAAAAATGTAAAAGTTGCCAGTAAGTCAAATGAAATCCCCAGACTTTTAGTTTCAGGATCAAGACCACCGTTAGAAATGCCTAAATTAACTGCCATCTTTGATGAAGTTTTTGGGGGAGTTGAAATAAAAAGTGTGGGATCTGTTGGTGCCAAAGTTGTGCAAATTTTAGAAGGAAAAGCTGATCTTTATGTTCACACCACAGGTTTTTATGAATGGGATATTGCAGCACCCTTAGCAGTAGCAATCGCTGGTGGTTTAGTGGTTTGTGATATTAAAGGTAAACCGTTACAACTTAACCAAGAAAATCTTCGAGTAGACAATGTAATTGTTTGTAAACCAGAATTATTAGAGGTTGTGTTACAGGCAGTTTCATGAGTCTTAATTCAGTATTTGCAGAAATAACCAGAGTTGAGCCTTGGCTCAAAATTGCTCAAGCAATAAAGAGTGAATCAACCTATAAAATTGCTAGCCCAAATTCTCTATTTCCAATAATTGCTAATCACATCTCAAAAAACAGTGATGGAGTTTTATTAGCTGTTACTTCTAATGCCAGAGAAGCAGAAGATTTAGAGCATGCCTTAAAGCTTTGGAATAAAGACTTGAGCGTGGCCCAATTTCCTGCTTGGGAGACTTTGCCGCATGAAAAAATTGCTCCCACTTCAGACATCATTGGGAGAAGACTTTCAGTAATTAGACGTTTAGTTCATCCAGACAATAAATTTAAAGATGCACAACAAATAGATGTTGTTGTTGCCCCTGTTAGATCTTTAATGCAACCTTTGTTGACTTCGTTAGCTGATCTAGAACCATTGGCATTAAAAGTTGGGGACTCAATTGATTTAACACAAGCCGTAACCAAACTTGTTGAAATTGGTTATGAGCGAGTGGAAATGGTTGAAAGACGTGGACACATTGCGGTTCGCGGTGGAATCTTGGACATATTTGTTCCAGGACATGAACATCCTTTACGTGTTGAATTTTTTGGTGACGATGTTGAAGAAATAAGAAATTTCTCTGTTGCTGATCAACGAAGTTTAGAAATTGCTCCCAATGGTCTGTGGGCACCTGCTTGTTATGAACCTTTTCTAAATGAAGAATTTGAACCACTTGGACAACTTCAACTATTCACAGATTTATTTCCCAAAAATAGTGTTGTTCTTTTAAGTGATGCTGAAAAAATAAGAACTAGAGCAGCAGAAGTGTTAAAAACATCTGAAGAGTTTTTAAATGCTGCTTGGATGAGTGCAACTCTTGGTGGAAATATTCCTCAAGAAGTTTCTTTAGGTGGTTTTAAAGATTTAGAAACTGTTGAAAAAAATGCATTGAAGAAAGATCTCAAGTGGTGGCAGGTAAGTCCATTTATTGGACACGTTGATGATGAACAAAATTTTGATGTTATTGATTTAAAAGCACGAGTATTAGATGGATTCAGGGGAGATTTCACAGCAGTCATAACTGAACTAAGAAACAAACTAAGTCTCAAATGGAAAATAGTAATTGCATCAGCAGGAGCAGGCTCTGCTCAGCGTTATTTAGAGCAACTCTCAGGAGCAGATCTTGCAGCTAAAATAAGTGATAAGGAAATAGAAAATAATTTAGTAAATATCTTCGTATCTGATATTTCACACGGTTTCTCATTACCTGAGCAACAAATTTTAGTCATCTCAGACACAGACATTGTGGGCATGCGTTCAAGCATGAAAGATGTCACAAAGCTTCCCACTAAGAGAAAAAACAGTATTGATGTTTTGACTCTTTCTCCTGGAGATTACATAGTTCATGAACAACACGGTGTTGGTAAATATGTAGAAATGACTAGCAGGACTGTAGGAAATGCCACCCGTGAATATTTAGTAATCGAATACGCAGCTTCAAAGCGCGGTCAGCCTGCTGATCGTTTGTTTGTTCCCACAGATCAACTAGATCAAATCACAAAATTTATTGGTGGAGAAATTCCTTCCCTCAACAGATTAGGTGGAATTGATTGGGAAAAAACTAAGGGAAGAGCAAGAAAAGCTGTTAAACAAATTGCTGCGGAATTAATAAGACTTTATGCCGCCAGACAAGCCTCCCAAGGTTTTGCATTCTCGCCAGATACTCCATGGCAAAGAGAATTAGAAGATGCATTTGCTTATGTTGAAACTCCTGATCAACTTGCATGCATTAATGATGTTAAAAAAGACATGGAAAAAAGTGTGCCCATGGATCGCGTTATTGCAGGAGACGTTGGTTATGGCAAAACCGAAATCGCTGTCAGAGCTGCGTTCAAGGCAACTCAAGATGGTAAACAAGTAGCAATTCTGGTACCAACCACATTGTTAGTTCAACAACACTTCAATACCTTTAGTGAAAGGTATTCACCATTTCCAATTAATGTTAAACCTTTATCAAGATTTCAAAGCACAAAAGAAATAAATGAAACATTGGCAGGTATTGCTGATGGAACAGTTGATGTGGTAATTGGCACACATAGATTATTAACTTCAGATGTTAGATTTAAAGATTTAGGTTTAGTGGTCATTGATGAAGAGCAAAGATTTGGTGTTGAACATAAAGAACACCTCAAAGCTTTAAGAACAAATGTTGATTTTCTCACCATGTCTGCCACACCAATTCCTCGAACACTTGAAATGTCACTAACAGGAATTAGGGAAATGTCAGTAATTCAAACTCCTCCCGAAGATCGATTACCAGTTTTAACTTTTGTTGGGGCATATGATCAAAGACAAGTGGCAGCTGCCATAAGACGAGAACTATTGCGCGATGGACAAGTCTTTTTTGTTCATAACCGCGTTGCCAGCATTAACAGAGTAACTGCCCAATTACAAGAACTTGTTCCAGAAGCAAAATTTGCGATTGCTCATGGTCAAATGAATGAACATGAACTTGAGCAAGTAATTCTTGATTTCTGGGCTCAAAAATATGATGTCTTAGTTTCAACCACAATTGTTGAATCAGGTTTAGATATTCCTAACGCTAATACTTTAATTGTGGATAGAGCAGATTCATTTGGTTTATCACAGCTTCATCAAATCAGAGGACGAGTAGGTAGAGCTAGAGAAAGAGCTTATGCATATTTCTTCTACCCACAAGAAAAACCATTAACAGAAAATGCTTATGACCGTTTGGCAACAATTGCCCAACACACAGATTTAGGTTCTGGAATGGCAGTGGCATTAAAAGATTTAGAAATACGTGGGGCAGGAAATATTTTAGGTGGAGAACAATCAGGCCACATTGCTGAAGTTGGATTTGATTTATATGTCAGATTAGTTGGCGAAGCATTAGCTGTTGCTAAAGGTGAAGCTCCCAAAATTGATAGTGAAATTAAAATTGAACTTGCACTCGATGCCCACATTCCACATGATTACATCAAAGAAGAACGACTGCGTATGCAAATTTATCGCCGCTTGGCAGAAGTCAAAGATGAAACAGAGCTTGCAAGTATTGGTGAAGAATTATTGGATCGCTTTGGTAAATATGGTCCACCAGTTGAGATTTTGTTAGCAATCGCCAAATTGAGAGTTTTAGCCAGGAAAGTTGGGGTAAGTGAAATTGTGCAACAAGGCAGAGTCATCAAATTCGCACCACTTGAATTACCAGATTCTCGAATCCTTAGACTTAATCGTCTGTACCCAGGAACTCAAGTTCGAGCAACGATACGTTCGATTCAAGTACCTGCACCACTAACCTCACTTGTTAATGGTCAAGTATTGAAGAATCAAGAATTACTGAATTGGATAAATGACTTATTCAATCAAGTATTTGAAGACGAACTGAAAGGAACACCGTGAAGAAACAATTAAAGAAGATTATTGCTTTACTTTTTGTTTCCAGTGTTCTTATTGCTTGTGGTCAACAAAACCCAGGAACAGCTGCTTTTGTTGGGGACAAACGAATAACTTCAGAAGAATTAAGTGTTTATATGGATGACTTAAGATCAGTGGTACCAATTGAAAATAATGATCAAGGAACAGCACAAACTCGAGGTGTGCTAGCTCGATTGATTATTGGACTAATAATTAGTGAAGCAGTTATACAATCAAATGCCGTGGTAGATCAAAGTTTAGTTGCTCAAGATTATGACGCATTAGAAAAGCAAAACGGTGGACCTGAAGCCTTAGCAGTATTTGCAGGATCAAGAAATGTTCCCCCAATTTTGATTAAAGAAGTACTAAGTCAAAATCGAGCAATTGAAGCAATAGGAAAAGCACTCCAACCGGGTGCACCTGAATTAGTGCAAAGAGCCAGAGGAGAAGGTTTACTACTAAACATTGCAAATTCAAAAGAAATTGTAATTAATCCTCGTTATGGTTCATGGGTTTCAAAAGATGGTTCAATTGCACCACCTGCAAATGAATTAAGTGAACCAGCATTTGCCACACCAGTTGATCTACTTTCAAATCGTTAAATAAATGCCCGCGCAAAAACCACCAACTAAAAATGGTGTTGCAGGTCTTATTGAATTAATGGATTTACTTAGATCAAAAGATGGTTGTCCCTGGGATAACGAACAAACACACCAAAGTTTAATCGAATACCTCTTAGAAGAGTCTTATGAATTTGCCGAAGCAGTTGAATCAGGAAACAGACAAGCCATCAGAGAAGAACTAGGCGATGTTTTACTCCAAGTAGTTTTTCATTCAAAAATTGCGCAAGAACATTTGCAAGACCCCTTCAACATTGATGATGTTGCAGATGTAATAACAAATAAATTAATTAAAAGACATCCTCATATTTTTAGTGACTCAAAGGATTTAACATCTTTGGAAGTTGAAAATAACTGGGAAATGATAAAACAAAAAGAGAAAAGTCGCACTTCAATCACAGATGGAGTTCCGGTAGCAATGCCAGCATTAATGCACGCAGATAAATTAATTACCCGGGTAAAAAGTGTGAAAGATGAAATTGCTCAAGTAAAAGAAACTCAATTAGTTAATGATGTTAAAAAAGAACTAAATAGTGAGGCAGAAGTGGGTCAATTCTTATTGTCTTTTGTGGCTATGTGCAATGAAAGAGGAATAGATTCAGAGTCAGCTTTGAGAAAAGCTATCAGTCAATATCGAGATGAAATAAAGAAATCAGAAAACTAAATTAATTTTTTCTTTTAATCTAATTTCTGCAGCTTGCACATGAGGACCTTTTTTAGCTTTATTAGGAAGTTTTAAAAGAATTCTTCGCAATATTCTTAAAGTTAAATTAGTTGAAGCATCAGCAAATTTAGGCCCAGCCAAAGTTGAGCCCCTCCATGAATCACCATACATTTTTCTAACCCAACGAGGTAAAGCTGCAAATGAAAGACTCACCACTATTGCCCACAAAAATTGTGATGGAGTTAAGTATCTAAAAAATCTATTCATTGGTGGAAGAAAAATAAATCGGGCAGATTCTCTAACTAACTTATCTGCCACTAACTCATGACGCTTATTTTCGTAATAGGCATTTAGTTCATCAACATTGGATGGACAAATTGATGGATCAAGTCCAACAAGTTTGGCAGCAACTAGTTGTTCTTTAACATATCTATCTTGATCTGCCTTACTTAATTTCATTCCAGATCTCAAAGCAATATCAAGCAGAGAATCAGTGAAGCCGTTATGAACCCAAAGTAATAATTCAGGAACATCCAAACCTAAAGCCTTATGCATCGATCTTACTTTTGAAGCAGCTCGATCGGCTTCTTCTTTAGTGCCAAATGAAATAACTCCGATGTATTCAGCTGTTCTTAATAATCTGCCAAAAGGTTCTTCTCTGTAACGAGAATGTGCTTGTACGCCACCAAAAGCTCTAGGCTCTAGGGCTTGTAAAAATAATGCTCTTACTCCACCAACAACTGCTAAAACATCGGAGTGAATTCTCCAGGTAATTGTCTCTGGGCCAAAGTAACCGACATCATTAGAAATTGTGTCTGGTTCTCCAAAGGTCAATTCAGGTGCAAGCATGCTCATAAATTTACACACTTTCAAACTCTTTACAACACGAAGGTATGATTAAGCCGACTCAGAATATAAAAATAGGAGAAATTAGTGTCCACGATTGAAAAAGTAATAGCACGCGAAATTTTAGATTCTCGTGGAAATCCAACTGTTGAAGTAGAAATAGGTCTTTCTGATGGAACTCTTTCCAGAGCCGGTGTCCCATCTGGCGCATCAACTGGTGCATTTGAAGCACATGAATTGCGTGATGGTGAAAAAAGATATGGCGGCAAAGGTGTACTAAAAGCTGTTAAAGCCATTGAAAGTGAAATTGCCCCAAAAATTAAAGGTTTAGATTCAACTGAACAAAGAAAAATAGATCAATTAATGATTGATCTTGACGGCACCCCTACAAAATCTAAATTAGGTGCAAACGCAATTTTAGGTGTTTCTCTAGCTGTGGCTCGCGCATCAGCACAATCTGCAAACCAATCACTGTTTAAATATCTTGGCGGAAAAGATGCAAATCTTTTACCAGTACCAATGATGAACATTCTTAATGGTGGAGCTCACGCTGATACTGATGTAGAAATTCAAGAATTTATGATTGCCCCAATTGGCTTCAAAACTTTCTCAGATGCACTACAAGGTGGCGTTGAGGTTTATCACGCACTGAAATCAGTATTGAAAAGCAAAAAACTTGCCACAGGCTTAGGGGATGAAGGTGGATTTGCTCCACAATTACCAAACAACCGTGCAGCACTTGATTTAATTTTGGAAGCAATCACCAAAGCAGGATTTAAACCAGGTGAACAAATTGCTTTAGCACTAGATGTTGCAGCTACTGAGTTTTACAAGGATGGCAAGTACTCATTCGAAGGTGAAGCAAGAACTTCTGAATGGATGGCTGAATACTATTCCAAACTAGTTTCAGATTACCCACTTGTTTCAATCGAAGATGGAATGAATGAAGAAGATTGGGCTGGCTGGAAACACTTAACAGATGTTGTCGGCAGCAAAGTTCAACTAGTTGGAGATGACTTGTTTGTAACAAATCCAGTTAGATTACAAAGAGGAATTTCTGAATCAACTGCAAATGCATTACTTGTGAAAGTAAATCAAATTGGTTCGTTAACAGAAACTCTTGATGCCGTTAAACTTGCTCAAGAAAACAAATTTGCCACCATGATGAGTCATCGATCTGGCGAAACTGAAGACACCACAATTGCTGACTTAGCAGTTGCGACAAATGGTGGACAGATTAAAACTGGTGCTCCTGCTCGAGGAGAACGAGTTGCAAAATACAACCAACTCTTAAGAATTGAAAAAGAATTGGGAAGTTCTGCACTTTATGCGGGTCGCTCCGCATTTCCACGCTTCTAACGCGGTTTATTAGAAGGTATGAAAGGTAAAACAAAATTTAGACGACCATCAATAAATGGTCGTCTAGTTGTAATGCTTTCTGCCTTCATTATTTTGATTCTTATGTTGGCTTCACCTATCAGAGATTTAGTGGCACAAAGAGCAAGAATTGAAGCACTCAAAATACAAGTGCAACAAAGTGAAAAACAAGTTGAACTTTTAAGAGAAGTCCAAGCTAAATGGAATGATCCTAATTTTGTTGCAGCACAAGCAAGAGCGCGTTTACATTATGTGATGCCAGGAGAAATTGTTTTCTCCGTAATTGGTTTAGATGGTCAACCAGAAGTAATAACAAATGCACAACCTGCTACTGCTTGGGCAGGAGAACCTGCACCACCTGCACCTTGGTACAAAAATTTATATAACTCCTGGCTGGAAGCAGATTCGGGAGAAGAAATCATTAACGAAAATCAAACCACAGCAATTAGACCGAATGCTCCGAAATGAGTTTTGAGCAAAAAGATATTGATGCAATTGAACTTCAACTAGGAAGAACACCCAGAGGGGTAATTGAAGTTGCAAATAGATGTCAATGTGGCAAACCAACAGTTGTGGCAACAAAACCAGTTTTATCTGACGGGGAACCTTTTCCTACTCATTTCTATTTAACATGTGCAAATTTAAATTCCATGATTGGAACTTTAGAAGCATCAGGATTAATGAAGGAATATGAAGAAAGACTAAAAACTGATAAAGACTTTGCAGAAAAATACAGCAAAGCTCATCAAGATTATTTACAAAGACGAAACAAATATGGAGTAATTGAAGAAATCGAAGAAATCTCTGCTGGGGGAATGCCTAATCGTGTTAAGTGTTTACATGCCCTAGTTGCCCACTCACTTGCAGTTGGACCGGGCATAAATCCTGTTGGAGATGACGCTTTAATAAGACTAGGTAATTGGGCCACCAAAGCTTGCATTAAGGAAGAACAATGAAAAGAGTTGCTGCCATTGACTGTGGCACAAACTCAATTCGATTATTAATTAGCGATATTGACACTTCAACTAATACTGCAACTGATGTTTGTCGCGAAATGAGAATTGTTCGATTGGGTGAAGGTGTTGATAAAACTAATGCTTTTTCACCTAGAGCCTTAGAAAGAACCTTTAAAGCAATTGATGAATATGAAGAAATACTGCTTAAACACAAGGTAGAAAATCTTAGATTTGTAGCAACTAGTGCAACCAGAGACGCTCAAAATAAAGCTATGTTTATCAAAGGTGTGATTGATCGCTTAAGAATTGTGCCTGAAGTAATAGCAGGAACAGAAGAAGCAGCTCTGTCTTTTGATGGGGCAACAAGATCTTTAAGACAAAAACATAAAGCACCTTTTTTGATTATTGATTTAGGTGGAGGATCTACTGAACTAGTAATTGGAGATCAAGAACCAACAGGTGCATATTCCATGGATGTTGGTTGTGTGCGCATGACTGAGCGACATACCCCTGGTGGAAATCCAACTAAAGCCCAAGAAGAAGCCATCAGAACAGATGTAAGAAACGCATTGAAAGAAGCTGCAAAAAAAGTTGATTGGCAAAAAGCACAAACAATTGTGGGTGTGGCCGGAACTGTCACAACAGTTGCTGCACATGTCTTGAAACTAAAAACCTATGATCCAGAGGTATTACATGGGGCAAGTATTAGTGCTCAACAAATAAGCCAAACAGCTCAAGATTTCATTTCATTAACGCCTTCACAAAGAGCAGCCTTGCCTTACATGCATGAAGGTCGAATTGAGGTAATAACAGCTGGATCAATCGTGTTAGACGAAGTGATGAAAGCAATTGGAGCACAAACTTTAATAGCTAGTGAAAGAGATATTTTGGATGGTGTGGCTTGGTCGCAAGTCCAATAAAAAATCTTTCTCAACTAGAAAATGCAATATGTAACTGCAAAAAATGTCCCAGATTAGTTAAGTGGACTAAAGACGTTGCTAAAGAAAAAAGAAAATCTTACGAAAATGAGGTTTATTGGGGAAAACCTGTTCCAGGATTTGGTGATAAGAACCCAAAACTTTTAGTTGTTGGATTAGCTCCAGGTGCTCATGGAGCAAATAGAACAGGCCGAATTTTCACAGGAGATAGAAGTGGTGAATGGCTATTTAGAGCTATGCATAGAGCTGGTTTTGCTAATCAAGCCCAATCAATAAATAAAAAAGATGGCTTGAAATTGACTAAAGCAAGAGTGATAACTGCTGTGAGATGTGCTCCTCCAGATAACAAACCAACCATAAAAGAAAGAGACACCTGCAATAAGTGGATGGACTTGGAGTGGAAATTTATTGAAAAAGATTTAAAAGTAGTTATAGCTTTGGGAAGTTTTGCTTGGAAAGCAGCTATTGATATTTTGCTTGAACAAGGATTTATTCCAAAAAATAAAGTTAAGTTTTCCCATGGTGCCAAATGTGTTTATCTAAAGCAAAATCAGCAAATCACACTCTTAGGTAGCTATCACCCCAGTCAGCAAAACACCTTTACTGGCAGACTTACCGAAGTGATGTTGGATCAAGTATTTGGAACCGCTTCCAAACTGATTTCAACCTAAAAGTAATCTGTACCTATTGCCCTCGTAGCCCAATCGGCAGAGGCAGCAGACTTAAAATCTGCACAGTGTGGGTTCGAGTCCCACCGAGGGCACCAGAAATTTTGTTTAATTTAAATCCATTACTTCTTTGAATCAATTAATCCTTTTGAAATCAAAATTCCAACGATTGCACCCAAAAGCTGAGCTAATAAAAATAGAGGCACAGATGCAGGTGAAATTCCAGTGAAGGTGTCACTCAAGGTACGAGTCAAAGTAATTGAAGGGTTTACAAAAGCTGTGGAAGAAGTGTAAAAAATTGCAGGTCCAATATAAATTGGGATGATTATCGCAGGATTTAGGTTCTTATTTGAACTGATTAATTGAAGAACTATAAACAAACCAATAGTTGCAACAAACTCAGCAATAAAAATATTTGTACCTAATCTATCTAACTTAGATATTGAAATAGCAGGTAAATCAAACATTAGATTTGCCAGAACAGTTCCTACTAAAGCTCCACTTAATTGTGAAATAACCATAATAAATGCAGTGTTTGCTTTTATTTCCTTTCGAAAATAAAAGTAAAAAGTAACTAAGGGATTAAAGTGTGCTCCACTAATTGGGCTAAAAATCTTGATAATCAAGCCAATAGATATTGCAATTGCAGTAACTGTGATGAACATTGAAACACCATCATCATCAGATACGTTGTCAGCCATAATTCCTGCACCAACAATGGTCATTAACAAAATTGTGGATCCGAGAAATTCAGCTAGTACAATTTGCGAGGTTTTAATCTTTTTTGCCATGGGCTTAATCCTATGTCCTAAATTGACAATGATTGCCACATTTCAAGTGAGCCTGTTTAAGTGGCCGGATTTAATTGTTTGCCATATGGAGTAATCTGTATTTTGAAATGAAATTTACAAAAATTGCCTTACTCATCAGCTCATTAACTCTGGTTGCTTGCTCTAGTAGCACAACAAGCCAAGGAACATTTATTGCTAATGAAGCCACAAATTATTTGATGCCAAAGTGTCCCACCTCAGATCTCACTGCCACTAAACCAAGAAATCAAATAGCTCCAGCAGTTTTGGAATGTTTAGGTCATGAAGAATTCGTGAATCTGGCAGGTTTACCAAATGACAGACCAATTGTGATCAGTTTCTGGGCTTCTTGGTGCACAGTTTGTGCAGATGATGCAATCTCTTTTAACGCAGCACATAAAAAACTAAATGGGCAGGTTAACTTTTTAGGAATTGCGTATCAAGATGAAGAAAAGAAATCTATTGCTGCGGCCTATAAGTGGCAGCTTCCTTTTCCAAGTGTGCAAGATCCCAGAAGTCTTCTAAGAGAGTTTTATGCAATTAATGGTCTGCCAGTAACTCTTTTGGTTGACAAAGAAGGAAAAGTTGTGGAAAGAATTGCAGGCCCAATTGGAAGTCCTGAAGATTTTACAAACAGAGTTAGCGGAAAACTAATTTCTTACTAAATTACCAACGCATCTTTACTTGATTACAACTTGAGTGGAGTTGATCCTCTAAAGCAATAATTTGACCATTTAGATTAGCTCTGACATCGGGTTGATCTGCTGGATCATAAGTTGCTGCTCTAGCTGAATAAAAATTAGACATTTGTAATAAAAGTTCTGAACAAACCCCATAAGCAGATTTGCTGAACTTAGCAATCTTTTTTGCAGCAGAATATTCTTTGCCAGCCATTTCAGGTGCTGAGATTTTTCCTAAAACCCGATAGTTGTGTTCATTCACATAGTGAGAGTTATCAACAATTGCAAAACTTCTCAAAGCCCTGGTATTTGCTTTCTTGGAACACTTTGTACCATCAGCTTTACATTTTGCTTTAGGAACAAAAGCTGTTGCAGGAGTAAGAATTGAAAATGAAAGTGCCAATGAAGTTAGAACTATTAGTAACTTCTTTTTCATCTTTCTCCTTTATTAGTTAAGGCCATTTCGCAATCTCTTGCGAAATGGCCTTAAACGAACTAGTCCAACAACTACTTAACTTTAATTACCAGCTAAGTGGGTTGAATGGTGATGGTGCTGGTGCTGAAGAATCTGCAGCTGGTGCAGCTGGTGCTGCAACCTTTGGAGCAGATTTCTTTGAAGACTTCTTCTTAGAAGATTTCTTCTTTGAAGATTTCTTTGCAGATTTCTTCTTAGCAGTCTTCTTCTTCTTTGCAACTTTCTTCTTAGCAACCTTTTTCTTTGAAGATTTCTTTGCAGATTTCTTCTTGGTTACTTTACGCTTTGCAGTTTTTTTCTTTGAAGATTTCTTTGCAGATTTCTTCTTTGATACCTTGCGCTTTGAGCTCTTCTTGCTTGAGCTCTTCTTTGACTTCTTACGTGCTGCCACTTATCCTCCGTACGGGGTGGGATTACTTCCAATATTCTCGCACTATATCCACCAAAATATCCAATCAGTACCCACTTTTTTATAGGTTTTTATTGTGAGACTTATTGCATTAACCCACTAACCTTGAGTCACATGAATAACACAATTTCCACGCGTGGATTAGTCGCATTGATTGCATCAATGTTGTCCTGGGGGATGGCTAATCCCTTGGCTGATATGGCATTGGATGCATTCAGCATCACTCAACTGCTACTGCTGGAAATCTCAATCGGGTTTGCTTTTGTTGCACTATATGTATTGATCAAGGTTCGAAATCTAAAACTTCGCTGGAAAATCGCTTTGGCCCTAGGGCTACTGGAACCTGGGTTTACCTACCTTTTTGGAAACATCGGATATGCCAATGGCACAGTTTCCACTGGTTTGATCGTGATGGCAACTGAAGTATTTTTTGTTGCCATTATTGGTGCCTTATTTTTGAAAGAAAAGATTTCATCACGACTTGCCATTTCTATCCTGATGGGATTTTTTGGAGTACTTCTAGCAGTTTCAGGAGTAAGTAACAGTGGAGTTGATAACTGGTTAGGTGTCTCTGCTTTCACAGTTGCAGCTATTGCTGCATCACTTTATGTAATTGTGGCCAGACTCTATGCCACCCAAAATAATGTGGTTGATTTAGTTTTTGGTCAACTCTTGGTGGGAACAGTTTTTGCTTTAATAATATTTTTTGGAACAAACTCAAACTTCAATAACGCTTCCAGTATTGAATTCAAGTATTGGTTAGTGGCAGTTTTGGCAGGATTATTCGGTGTGGCAATCCCGTTCTTACTGTTTAACTACGCATCGTCTTTGGTGCCAACCAGATATTCAGCCTTGGCCTTAAACGCAATCCCAGTTGTGGGAATTGGCTTTGGTGCCTTGTTGGGCAGAGGACTTCCCACCCCAATTCAGGCCCTAGGTGGCCTCATTGTCGTGGTGAGTCTCTACGTTGGCACGCGCCAAAAATAAAAACATGTTACTTTGAATAGAGAGGAAATTAAGTTTTCCTCTACTTTCTAAAGGAGATAAAAATAGACATGGAATCCAGAAATCCGGTTATACGTCGATATGCCGACTTTCAAAAACCAGGATCAGTACTTGGAAATAACCAAGGCGGATACGACGGAAACGTAATCACATCAACACCAGTTGATGAAACAACTAAAACTTTCCCAGGTACAACACCAGCTAAACCAGGTGAACGCGTTGTAACTATGGATGACGTAGTTATGAAATCTTTTGCGATGTTGGCACTATTACTAGTTGGCGCATTTTTTGGTTGGAATGCACCAGGCTTTGCAATAATTGCTGCAATCGCAGGCTTAGTACTGGGATTAGTAAACACATTTAAAAAGAATGTTTCACCAGTATTAGTTGTTGCTTATGCACTACTGCAAGGTGTATTTGTAGGAGGAATTTCTTACATTTACCAAAACCTTGTTGTGGCAGATGGCACAAACATTGTTGGTAACACCATCATGAGCACAATGGTTGCTTTTGGAACCATGTTGTTCTTATTTAAATCAGGAATTATCAAGGTAGATGCCAAGTTCACCCGCATGATGATGGTGGCAATGGTTTCTTATCTAGTAATTGCAGTAATTTCCATCATCGCTTCATTCATGGGTGTTGGTGGAGGTTGGGGCTTTTACGGTGTTGGTGGAGTTGGAATATTACTTGCACTATTTGGTGTGGGTCTTGCTTCATTTTCATTAATGCTTGATTTCCAATCAATTCGTCAAGCAATCTCAATGGGATTGCCTGAAAAAGAATCTTGGAGATTAGCTTTTGGTTTAACTGTAACTCTTGTTTGGTTATACCTAGAAATGCTCAGACTATTTGCAATCCTTGCAGGACGTCGCGAGTAATTAAGACAAAATAAAATAGCCTGGTCAATAAATGACCAGGCTATTTTTATTTAAGCATTAACAGGAAAAAAAACTCCGGTTCGTGCATGACAGTCATAACCATTTGGGTTCTTCTTTAAATATTTTTGGTGATACTCTTCAGCTTCGAAATAAACATGATCTGTAGCAGGAAGAATTTCTGTTGTTATGGAATTAAATCCTTCATTCTTGATTGCTTTTTCATAAATTTCTTTTGTTAACAATGCTTCATTTTTTTGTTCTTCAGTGGTATAAAAAATCGCACTTCGATATTGTGACCCGATGTCATTTCCTTGACGATTTCCTTGAGTTGGATCATGTATCGTCCAAAACATTTCTAGTAATTTTCTATAACTAACAACTGATTCTTCGAAAACAACTTTGACTGCTTCTGCATGGCCTGTGGTGCCGGTGCAAACTAATTCATAACTTGGATTTTGTTTTGTTCCACCCATGTATCCAACAGAAGTTTCACTAACACCTTCTGTTTGCCAAAATCTTCTTTCAGCACCCCAAAAGCAACCAAGAGCGAAATAAGCAGTTTGAGTCATTTTGATTCTCCTTACTTAAATTGTGCAACAAAAAATGGATTTACGCCAATTAACTTTTTACTTCACCTTTTGGTTTTGTTTCAGGCATGAGCACAGAAAAGAACACAGCAACTAGAGAAACTGCGGCACCTGTCATAAATGCCCAACCAAAGCCCAAAGAATCAACTAAAGCTCCAGCAACTATTGGTCCAGCAATTGATCCAAAATCACTTGTCATTTGAAAAGCAGCAACAACAGGTCCACTTTTCTTTCCACCAGTTACATCCCCAATTACCGCAGCAGGTGCTGCACCCATGAAAGCTGCACCGATACCAGCAATTGCCATGGAAATTAAATAACCAGACGGAGTTTCAAAAGCAACCAGCACAAGTATGGAAATAAACAAAACAGATGTACCAAAAATCATTGAAGGTCTTCGACCTTTTATGTCTGTTGATTTTCCAGCATAGGAAAGAAATATTGCTTGAGTAACACTTGTTGCTAAGAAACCTAACCCAATTAATGAGGGACTTGATTTAAGTTCTTCCACAACAAATAGGGGAATAATTGAGGATCTAATTCCAAATGAAACAAATCCTGTTGCTAAATTAACAGACAAAGCAGCAGAGTAAGCCTTATTTTTTAAAGCATTAGTGAAAGCTTTAAGAGAAGCTGAAACCTTTGATCTTTCTTTTATTTCCATATTTTCTTTATCGTGCGCATTCAAAAAGAAAGCTGAGGCAGCAGCTGCCAACAAAAGAGAAAAAGAATAAACAAAAAATGGAGCACGAAGTGAAATCGCAATAACAATTCCACCAACTGCAGGTCCGGCCAAACCTCCCACTAAAAACCCACCTTGAAAAGCAGCAGCAGCCCTACCCCTTTGATCTGGAGCCACAATTCTTAAGAGCAAAGTAAAAGCAGAAACTGTAAACATTGTGCTTCCTAAACCACCAGCGCCACGAAGTATTAATAGATAAGTGAAGTCTTCAGCTAATCCAGCGAAAAAGCTTGAAATTGAAACAAGTAATAAACCAACAGTTAAAATTATTCTTTCCCCAAAACGATTTACCCATAAACCTGCAAGAGGGGCTGAGGCAAATCTCATAAAGGCAAATACAGAAACAACGGAACTAGCAGCAAGTGCACTTACTCCAAAAGATCTGGCAAAAACAGGAATTGCAGGTGCGACTATTCCAAATCCAATTGCAACAAAAAAAGCAATCAAAGAAAGCACTGCTACTTCATTTGGTAGCCCTCGTAGCCAAGGATTATGTCGAATTATTCGACCAATTTTTTGAATTAACGTCACAATAAGTTCTAGCCTAACCGGTGTTAGTGGTTTAAACTGACTCAGATAGCCGGCTGCGTTTTAAGAAACAGGAGAAAGCAATTGTCCAACAAACATCCTGTCTCTTTACAAGATATTCAAGAAGCTGCCAAAAGACTTGAAGGAATAATCCGACCTACTGTCATGGTTAATGCAGGTTGGCTGGAAAGACAAATTGGTAAACCAGTTTTCTTAAAACCAGAGAATTTGCAACGTGCTGGATCCTTTAAAATTCGTGGTGCTTACAACTTGTTATCTCAACTTTCAGAAGCAGATAGAAAAAAAGGTGTAGTTGCTGCAAGTGCAGGAAATCATGCTCAAGGTGTAGCACTTGCTGCACAACTTTTAGGAATTAAATCAACTGTTTACATGCCAATTAGTGCATCAATTCCAAAAGTTGTTGCCACAAAAGGATATGGCGCTCAAGTTAAATTCGTGGGCGAAACATTAGATGTTGCTTTGATTGCTGCGCAAGAAGACTGCCAAAAAAGTGGATCAATTTTTATTTCACCTTTTGATCATCCCCAAATTGTGACAGGACAGGGAACTGTTGGCTTAGAGATATTGGAACAAATGCCAGAAGTTAAAACTGTTTTAGTTTGTACCGGTGGCGGGGGATTGCTTGCAGGAACAGCGCTAGCTATAAAAGAACAAAATCCAAATGTAAAAGTAATTGGTGTTCAAGCTGCAAATGCTGCAGCTTATCCAGATTCATTAAAACAGGGAAAACCAATTGCTTTAAAAGCAATGAACACAATTGCTGATGGAATTGCAGTTGGTAAACCTGGGGATGTTCCATTTGGAATTATTCAAGATTACGTAGACGACATAATTACTGTTACCGAGAGTGAACTCTCAATTGCAATTTTACAAACACTTGAACGAGGAAAATTACTAGTTGAACCAGGTGGAGCAGCTGGTGCTGCTGCATTTATTGCAAATCCAAGTGCTTTTGAAGGACCAGTTGCAATTGTTTTATCTGGTGGAAATATTGATCCATTTTTGCTAGAACGAATAATGCAAACAGGACTAGCTGCTGCAGGAAGATATTTAACTGTAAGAATTCGAATCAAAGACAAGCCTGGATCTTTAGCAAAATTGCTAAGTGAAATTGGTTCAGCTGGAGCAAACATCATGGATGTTTTTCACTTAAGAACAGATCCAATGTTGGCATTAGATGAAGTTGCTGTGAATTTAACTATGGAAACTCGTGGACAAGAACACGAGAAAGACGTTTTGGCATGCATCAAGGCTTTAGGCCACGATGCGCAAGTTCAATAAGCCTAGTAAAGTAGAAAAGCGCTTAAAGAATTTAGGAGTATTTTGTCAATCGCTATTGAAGCCACTAATTTAGTAAAAAAATATGGCGATGTTACTGCCCTTGATGGACTTAGTTTAAAAGTTGAACAAGGAAGTGTTTTTGGATTACTTGGGCCAAACGGTGCTGGTAAAACAACAGCGGTTCGAGTTTTAACAACTCTTTTGGCACCAGATTCAGGTACTGCCACAGTTTCCGGTGTTGATGTAATAAATGATCCCGAACATGCTCGAGAAATTATTGGTCTTTCTGGACAAAATGCTTCAGTTGATGAGAATCTAACTGGTATTGAAAACTTAATAATGTTAGGAAGATTATTCAGACTTCCTAAAAAGGAAGCCATAACTAGAGCCCATGATCTATTAGAACGATTTAATTTAACCGATGCCGCCAAAAGAATTGTTAAAACATACTCAGGTGGAATGCGTAGAAGACTAGATCTTGCAGCATCTTTGATTGCAAATCCAACTATTTTGTTTCTAGATGAACCAACCACAGGACTAGATCCAAGATCTAGATTAATGATGTGGGATGTAATTCAAGGACTTGTTTCAGAAGGAACAACAGTCTTATTAACCACTCAGTATCTGGAAGAAGCAGATCAATTAGCAGACAAAATTGCGGTGATAGATAAAGGAAAAGTTATTGCCCAAGGCACATCTGATGAATTAAAAACTCAAGTTGGTGGGGAAAGAATCGATGTTGTTGTTGATCGATCCAAAGCAGAACAAGCCGCACAAGCCCTACAAAGTATGGCAAGTGGAAAAGTTGTTATTGAGGGTGAACATGTTCAAGCACCAGTTTCTGGTGGTGGAGTAAAAGTTGTTGAAGCAGTCAGAGCTCTTGATATTGCAAAAATTGAAATAAAGGAAATTCAGCTTAGAAGACCAACTTTAGATGATGTATTTCTTTCTTTAACTGGACATCATGCCGAAGAAGTAAAAATTGAAGATGAAAATGTTCTAGTAAAGAAAGGTCGTCGCTAATGAACTCTCGTTCGATAACTGAAGAATACGCAAACAAGCACGGCAAGATTTATTGGTTACTTCACGATTCATCTGTTATTGCTTGGAGAAACTTACTAAGGTTTAAAAGAAATCCTGAAGTCTTATTTTTTGACGTGGTGCAACCTATTATTTTCATTTTGCTTTTTGCTTATGTTTTTGGTGGAGCAATTGATGTGGGCGATAGTTCATACCGATCATTTCTAATACCGGGAATTTTTGTGCAAACAATTGCCTTTGCAGGAGCATCAGCTGCGATTGGATTAAATGCCGATATGAACTCAGGAATTATTGATCGATTCAAATCATTGCCAATGAACACAACTGGTGTGCTACTTGGGCAAAATCTTGCTGAATTAGTAAGAAGTGTTATTACGTTATTTATTATGTCTTTAACCGGATTAGCAATTGGTTGGGAAATCAATGGCGGATTTCTGAATGCAATATTTGCCTATCTATTGTTGTTAGCTTTTGGTTTTTCTATGTCATGGATTGGAGCCAGCATCGGACTTTCTGTTTCCTCTCCACAAGTTGCCAGCACCGCAGGTTTTGCATGGTTATTTCCTTTAACATTTTTATCAAATGCTTTTGTTCCCACAGAAACTTTGCCAACTTGGTTGAGATTTTTTGCTGAGTGGAATCCAATAACTTCAATTGTTGCTGCTGCTAGATATCTATTTGGTTACCCAATGGAAGTTGCAGCTGATGCACCGTTTTCATTACAACATCCAATTATCACCACAATTATTTGGCTAGTTGTAATTACTGCGGTATTTATGCCAATTGCTGCAAGAAAATTTAGAAAAGCAACAAGTCGTTAAGACTGATAGATTTCAACATTTTTAATTAATATTGAAATCTCTTTGCCATTAGGTAAAGCAAAAGATGAGTTGTCGCCCTGCTTCTTCCCAATTACTGCGTTGCCAAGTGGTGAATCAGGGGAATAAACATCCATAGTTGCATGCACTGCTTCTTCACGAGAAACTAACCAAAATCTTTCTGAATCGCCATCACTAAATTCAACTGTGACAACATGACCAATTGCAATTGTTCCTGTATTACTTGGGGGAGTTCCGATTTGAGCATTTTCTAACATTTGTTTTAGTTGTCTAATTCTTGCTTCGTTTTTACCTTGCTCTTCTCGGGCAGCGTGGTAACCACCGTTTTCTTTTAAGTCGCCTTCTTCTCTGGCTAATTCAATTTTCTTAGTTATTTCAGAACGAAGTGGACCGGAGCGATCAACTAATTCAGCGCTAAGTCGGTCAAAGGATTCTTGGGTCAGCCAAGTAGATGCAGTATTCATAGTCTCTAATGATACTTAGAACCCTGAATTAATTGCTGGGGGATCTTGCTGAGGTCTTTGTACATCAATTCCAAACTGGGGAGCAGGAAACAAAGAAGATTTTGGATCATCATCACAGTTAATCACTTCAACAGTAAAAGCTTCTGAGGCAGTTTTTAAAACATAATTAACCTGTTTGTAAGTTTTACCATCTTGAGGAAATTCTAAAATTGCATAGCCAAGATCTGTCATAAAAAAGTCTTGAGATCTAATCAAACACCAAACGTCCATATCAACTGGTCTGGTTATTTCAAAAATAACCTCAACATTGTTTTTGTCTTTAACTTCCCAAGCCAATAATTTTTCACTCAAAGGTGGATTAATAACTCTAGAAATTCCTGTTGAAACAAAAGCTCCAATAACAACAATAAAAATTACAGCAACAATTACTAGAAACCAAGGTTTACCTGGTTTGGGATATCGTTGCTGAATGTGTGGTGGCCATTGATCTCGATTAGTCGCCAAGTTATGTTCCTCGTAGAATTTGATTTGTAATTAAGACTTTACTGCCTAGTTTTGAAGGATAAAAATTGACGCAACTTCGCCTCTTAACGGTGCACGCTCACCCAGATGATGAAGCCAGTAAAGGTGCGGCCACTGTTGCTAAATATGTAGCTGAAGGTGTGGAAGTAATGATTGCCACTTGCACAGGTGGTGAAAGAGGAGATGTTTTAAATCCCAAACTAAAAAATCCTGAGAATGAAAAAGAACTCACCCAGATTAGAAAAAAAGAGATGGAAGAATCCATCAAAGTACTTGGAGCAAAACACACTTGGTTAGGTTTCCAAGATTCTGGTTGGCCAGATGGAGAACCAAAACCGCCACTTCCTAAAGGTTGCTTTGCTGATATCTCAATAGAAGAAGCAGCTAAACCACTTATAAAACTAATTAGAGAATTTAGACCTCAAGTTTTAATTACTTATGACGAAAATGGTGGCTACCCACACCCAGATCACATTCGCTGCCACGAAATAACAATGTTTGCATATGAACACTCAGGAAGAGTTAATCGATTCCCCGAATTAGGTTTTGCTTTTCAGCCTAAGAAACTTTATTACCAAAGATCATTTAATTTAAAACAGATGAAAGCAATTGATGAAGCGTTTAAGCAATTAGGAAAACCTAATCCTTATGCAGACTGGATAGATGAGAAAGATGATGACTCTCACAGAGTCACAACTCAAATTCAGTGTGCAGAATATTTTGATAAAAGAGATCAAGCCTTACTTGCTCATGCCACACAAGTTGATCCTGATGGTGACTGGTTTGCCCTACCCACTGAAATTGCCAAAAAGATTTGGCCAACTGAAGATTATGAATTAGCCATCACCCGTGTTGCCACTAAAACACCAGAAACTGATTTGTTCGCAGGATTAAGATAGATTAAGAACATGTTAACGAAAATCCTTCTGTTTTTATCAGAAAATCCTGCCCCCGAAATTGATCCAGACAGAGTTAGACCAGGGGTTTTAGGTTTACTAACATTTGTTCTTTTAGGAATAGCTGTTGCTGTAATTGCTTATTTTTTAATTAGAAGTTTAAAAAAGACAGATAAAAGATTTAAAGAAGACATTTAAATTCTATTCAGGCCCTTTTGGGCCTCCCTTAATGCAACTTTATTCAATTTTGGATTTTCTCTTAAGAATATTTTCACAGCCCAAGCATCAATTTTAGTTAAATCCCTTAAAGCCCAACCAATTGCTTTACTGACAAAAAATTCAGGATTATTCACATGCTTTTGACAAAGCGAAATTACAAAATCTACATCAGTGTTTTTCTTATGACCACGTTGATGTTGAATAGCAGCTCTAATTAGCCAAATGTTCTTTGAGTTAGACCAAAGTTTAATTATCTTTCTTGATTGAGGAAATTTAAGGGTAAGAGGGGAAATAACCTTGCTTCCTAAATTATCAACGCTATCCCACCAGGACTTGGAAGTTATTAAAACTTTAACTTTACTTAAAGTTACTAAAGTGCATACTTGGATAAATTTTCCAATTAAGTCAGCACCGGCGTATTGGTATTCCCGCTCAGGTAATTTCCATAGAGTGCTAGCTGCTAAAAGCAATTCAGATTCACTTGGAATTTCTAGATCTTGCCAGGCTTTTTTCTGAAGTTTATTTCTTTTTGGTGCACTTATTCCAAGAAAAGGAGATACGTGCTTCATGTAGTTGGCAGCGCCTCTAGCCACTGTTTTATTTCCAGCGTTTTGAAAAGCCATTTTCGTTTGACTTACTGCCTGATTCGCCCATTTACCCATAACATCATCTAGATTAGTGGAATGCCTCCAATTGGTGATGTGATTGCTTTTGCAATTGCATCTTTTCTAATCATCATCATCCCTGGACCAAGTGTTCTTTTCACTATCGGTAGAGGAATTTCCTATGGGAAAAAAGCTGCGTTAGTAAATGTTGCCGGAAATTCTGTGGGAATGTTTACTGGATCTTTGGCAGTAGCAATTGGTATTGGAACCTTTGTACAAAGCTCTGATATTGCTTATGCCCTAGTTGGAGTATTAGGTGGAGGTTACTTAGTTTATTTAGGTTATGACGCAGTAAAAACTAGAAAAGATGTTGCACAAGCTCTTGTAACTAAATCTGATCCAAAACCAACTGCACAATTGTTTAAACAAGGATTTGTGGTTGGATTCTTAAATCCAAAATCTTTAGTATTTTTTGCAGCAATTCTTCCCCAATTTGTGGACAGAAGCCAAGGACAAATTATTTTACAAATGATTTTTCTTGCCACAGTATTTTTTGTCATTGCAGTCATAAGTGATGGCACCTGGGGCATAGTTGCCGGCACGGCCAGAAATTGGTTAGCTGAAACCCCCAACCGAATCGAAAAGATAAGCGGGGCAGGTGGCTTAATCATCATTGCTTTGGGAGTAAGCGTCATCATTTCTGCCTTCAACCGTTAACTTAAACTTGGGCGAGTCTTACAAGGCTAGACATTAAATTCCTCTAGCGTTATTTCATAACTTCTATACAACTGAAATAACGTGTGGGGAGTGTTTAAGTGTCAGCTGCTCGCAGGGCCGAACCAAACATTCGCACCTTCGTGCTCGACACTTCAGTATTACTCTCCGATCCAAAAGCAATGTATCGCTTTGCAGAACACGAAGTTGTAATTCCTTTAATTGTTGTTGCAGAACTTGAAGCTAAAAGAACACATCCTGAACTTGGATTTTTTGCCAGAGCCGCTCTTCGTCAATTAGACGAAATGAGAGTTGAACATGGTCGTCTTGATCAACCCATGAAAGTTAATGAAGACGGTGGCGAACTAAGTGTTGACATGTCACATGCAGATCCTTCCCTTTTACCAACAGCATTTCTTCCTCTTGATAACGATGGCAAAATTCTTGCTTGCGCCAAACTTTTATCAACTCAAGGTGCTGATGTTTACGTGGTAAGTAAAGACTTACCAATGCGTGTGAAAGCATCTGCTCTTGGTCTATCAGCCCAGGAATATCGTGCTGAATTTGTTACATCATCTGGTTGGACAGGTATTAGTGAAATCAAATTGGAAGATAACCAAGTTGATGATCTTTACTCAAATGGATTGATTGATCACGACTTAGCAAGAGAACTGCCTTGTCACACAGGATTAATTCTTACCTCCTCAAAAGGAAGTGCTCTGGGAAGAGTCACCACAGATAAAAGAATCAAACTTGTCCGAGGAGATATTGATGCATTTGGTATTCATGGGCGAAGTGCTGAACAACGATTAGCACTCGATTTATTACTTGATGAAGAAATTGGAATTGTTTCACTGGGGGGAAGAGCTGGAACAGGTAAAAGTGCGTTAGCACTTTGTGCAGGACTAGAACATGTTTTGGAAAGAAATAATCACAGAAAAGTTATGGTCTTTAGACCTCTTTATGCAGTAGGTGGACAAGATTTGGGTTATCTACCAGGCACTGAAGGTGAAAAAATGAGTCCTTGGGCTCAAGCAGTTTTTGACACACTTGGCGCAGTAACAAGTCCTGAAGTTATTTCAGAAGTAATTGCTCGCGATTTAATTGAAGTTTTACCATTAACTCATATCAGAGGTCGCTCATTACACGATGCTTATGTGATTGTTGATGAAGCACAAAGCTTAGAAAGAAATGTTTTATTAACAGTTCTATCCCGCATCGGCAAAGGTTCAAGAGTTGTGTTAACTCATGATGTTGCGCAAAGAGATAACTTAAGAGTCGGAAGACACGATGGTGTGGCAGCTGTTGTTGAAAAACTTAAAGGACACCCATTATTTGCCCACGTGACACTAACTAGATCTGAAAGATCTCCAATTGCTGCTTTAGTTACTGACTTATTGGAAGACCAACCAGTTTAATTTCAGCCTGATTCTGGTCCTACGGGAATAGTTTTTCCTAAAGATCTAGTTGTTTGATCAAAGAAATTATTTCCTTTGTCATCAACGACTACAAATGCTGGAAAATCTTTAATTTCGATTTTCCACACAGCTTCCATTCCTAATTCTTCAAAGTCAAGAACTTCTACCTTTGTAATGCAATCTTGGGCAAGTAATGCGGCTGGACCACCAATAGAACCTAGATAAAAACCGCCATTTGTTTTGCAGGCATTTGTTACCACTTGACTTCTGTTTCCTTTAGCAAGCATGATCATTGATCCGCCAGCTTTTTGGAATCGATCAACATAAGAATCCATGCGCCCTGCAGTGGTTGGACCAAAAGAACCAGAAGCCATACCTGTTGGAGTTTTAGCAGGACCTGCGTAATAAACAGCGTGATCTTTGAAATATTGCGGCATTTCTTTGCCTTCATCAAGTAATTGATTAATTTTTGCGTGGGCCAAATCTCTAGCCACAATCATGGAACCTGTTAATGAGACTCTTGATTTAACTGGCAGTTTAGAAAGTTGGGCTAAAACTTCTTTCATTGGTTTATTTAAATCAATTTTTGTCATGTCATCGTTTAGGTGTGTATCAATCACATCGGGTAAGAATTGGGCTGGTTCAGTTTCTAGTTGTTCTAAGAAAACTCCGTCTTTATTAATTTTTGCCAAAATTTGTCTATCAGCTGCACAAGAAACAGCAATTGAAACTGGTAAGGATGCTCCATGGCGAGGAAGTCTTATAACACGAACATCATGACAGAAATATTTACCACCAAATTGTGCACCAATGCCAAATTTTTGACTCATCTTTAGAACATGTTCTTCCATTTCAATATCTCGAAAACCATGTCCATCAATTGAACCCTTTGTTGGCAAAGTATCAAGTGATCTAGTGGAAGCCATCTTGGCAACTTTCAATGAATATTCTGCACTTGGCCCACCAATAACAATTGCTAAATGATACGGAGGACAAGCTGCTGTGCCCAGCAGTCGAAGTTTTTCATCCAAGAATTCATCAAGTTTTTCAGGATTTAATAAAGCTTTAGTTTCTTGAAACATCAAAGATTTATTAGCAGAACCTCCACCTTTGGCCATGAACATAAATGAATATTCCATTTCATGTCCTGGTTTGGTGTCTGCATAGATTTCAATTTGAGCAGGAAGATTTGTTCCTGTGTTTTTTTCTTCCCACATTGATAGGGGAGCAAGTTGGGAATAACGTAAATTCATTTTTTGAAATGCATCAAAAATACCTTCAGAGATAACTTCTTCATCGTGAGAATTTGTGACGACATTTGCACCACGTTTGCCTGTGATGATCACCGTTCCTGTGTCTTGACACATTGGTAAGACACCACCAGCAGAAATGTTTGCGTTCTTTAATAAATCTAGGGCAACAAATCGATCATTATTACTTGCTTCAGGATCATCCAAAATTTTTCTTAATTGTTTCAAGTGACTTGTTCTTAATAAGTGTTGAGTGTCGTGAAGTGCTTCAAAAGTTAATTTCTTAATTGTTTCAGGTTCAATAACTAGGAACTCTTTAGTTCCATGTTTTTCTACCTTGAAACCGGTTTCTGAGATTTTTCTGTATTTCGTGGAATCTTCACCTAAAGGTAGAAGTTCGGTGTATTTGAACTCAACCATGATGAATTTTTCCTTTCTTACTTAATCTTTTCACCTCTTAGCCTATTCGCAAGATGTGAGAACCTGAGATATCGGTAACAATAGTGTTTATGAGTGAGAAGAAACCTCGAGCAGCACAGTCTGTTTCCGACATGGTTCGTTCCTTGGGTGCGGTTGGACTTTTAGTTGGAGTGCTTGCAACTTTTGTTTGGTTTACCAGAACTGAATCAGAAGAAGTTCTTCGTGAAGTTGATTGGAAGAGTATTTCAATTGGAACTCAAACAAGAACTCAACTTCCTACCCTTGGACCGGTTGGTTTAGATAAATCTTGGGTTGCCACAAGTGCAAGACTTGAAGAAATTGGCGAGGAAGATGTTTGGCGCGTTGGAGTCGTATCTCCAAGTACAGAATTTGTCAGTGTAATTGTTTCTAAGGCAGATATTGAAAAGCTGCTTAGAAAGTATGTAAACATTGAAAGTCAAGAAGAAACAACAAGAGTAATTGGTTCTAAGACTTACAAACTTATTGAAGAATCAAAAGATAAGGTTTTATACATAACAGAGTCTGGAAATAATATTTTGATTTACTCAACTGCTAATTGGGATGAAACAACAAAGTTTGTGGAAAGCTTAAAAGTTCCAACTAAATAGTTATTCTTCTTCCTCATCTTCATATTCATCGTCTTGAGTTAATTCTTCTAAACGCTCTTGGGCGTTATCTAGGATTGTTTGGCAAAGTGCTGCTAGTTGCTCACCTTTTTCCCAAAGTTTTAAAGTTTCCTCTAAGGCCAAATTGCCTGATTCAAGTTGGGTGACTATTTCTTCCAGAGCAGTTCTTGCTTGCTCATAAGACAAGTTCGCATCTTTTGCCATGGGTTAACTCTATTTCTTCTATTTAGTTACTTGTGCTTTGAGGGAATCTTTTTCAACACGAATATCAAGTATTTCTCCATCTTGAGCATCTGTTGATTTTCTAATCAGCTTGCCATCTTTGCCCTGCACAATTGCAAAACCTCGCGCCAATGTTCCCATAGGAGAAAGAGTTCGTAATTGTGCTAATCGAGGCTTAAACCAAGATTGTTCAGTATTTACTTTTGTAGTAATTAGTTCTCTCAAGTTTTGTTTGAGATCAAACAAAACATCTCTGTGAGTTTGAATGAATTCACTGGGAGAATTAAGAGCAGAAGTTTCAAGTAATCTTTCCAAAGAAACTTGCTCTCTTTCGATTCTATTACCGATTCTTTCTCGCATGGAATCAATTAATCTTTCAATAAGATCAATTTCATCCTCTAAATCAGGAACAATTTTTGCAGCAGCATCTGTTGGGGTTGATGCTCTTAAGTCGGCAACATAATCAAGTAGAGGAGTGTCTTGCTCGTGTCCAATTGCACTAACAACAGGAATAACTGAAGCGGCAACTGCTCTGATTAATAATTCATCAGAAAAAGGTAGTAAATCTTCGAATGACCCACCACCACGTGTAATAACAATTACATCAACTCGATTTTCAGCATTTAATTGAGACAAACTTGCTCTAACTTCACTTGAGGACTTAACACCTTGTACTGCGACTTCATGAACGTCAAATTCAATTCCTGGCCAACGAAGTTTTGTGTTTTCAATAACATCTTTCATCGCAGCACTTGCTCGACCACAAATTAAACCAATTTTTTTAGGAAGAAATGGAATAGCTTTTTTTCTTTCAGGAGCAAACAAACCTTCTGCTGCAAGTTTTTGTTTTAATTTTTCTAACTGAATCATTAATTCACCCAGACCAACAGGTGAAATAGCTTTTCCTCTAATGATTAAGGATCCACGATTCATCCAAAACTCTGGTTTACCGTGTACTAAAACTCTTAGACCACTTGTTATTTCAGTGGGCGAATTTTCAATTACAGATCTATTAAAAACAACATTTAATGTGGCATCAGCTGAGACATCTCTTAAATCCATAAACACCCAGTCAGAACCAGGTCTGATTTTTACTGATGTGATTTGGCCCTCTATCCAAACTGAAGGCAGTTGCGTAATTATTTCCGATAAAGCTCGGGCAGCATCCTTAACTTGGATTGCATCTTCGGGTGATTGACCTGTTGCCATAGGAAACAGCGTAGGTGCTCAAGATGCTTCAGACAACGTGAACGCCTACGATATTTATCGTGACCACAACTGGAAAAGTGCTCTTAGCCGCCCCTCGAGGATATTGCGCTGGAGTAGATCGAGCCGTTGTTACTGTTGAAAAAGCATTAGATGTTCATGGTGCTCCGGTTTATGTCAGAAAACAAATTGTGCATAACAAACACGTTGTTGAAACTTTGGAAAAACGTGGTGTGATTTTTGTTGATGAACTAAGTGAAGTTCCTGAAGGATCCTTAGTAGTTTTCAGTGCTCATGGAGTTTCCCCAGCAGTGCATGCAGAAGCTGCTCAAAGAAATCTCAAAACAATTGATGCAACTTGTCCCTTAGTAACCAAAGTTCACAATGAAGCAAAAAGATTTGCTAAAGATGGATACAAAATTATTTTGATTGGCCATGAAGGCCACGAAGAAGTTGAAGGAACAATGGGTGAAGCACCTGACAATATGGTGTTAGTTGATGGATTAGATCAGGTTGAAAAATTAGAAGTTAAAGAAGGCGAAAAGATTGCCTGGTTATCCCAAACCACTCTTTCTGTTGATGAAACTTTAGAAACAGTTCATGCTCTGAAGAGAAAACTTCCTATTTTGATGGATCCACCTTCTGATGACATTTGTTATGCAACACAAAATCGTCAAGCAGCTGTGAAAAATATTGCTCCACAAGTTGATGTGTTAATAGTTGTGGGATCAAGTAATTCTTCAAATTCAGTAAGACTTGTTGATGTGGCATTAGAAGCTGGTGTTAAAAAATCTTTCCGCGTGGATTCAAGAGATGAATTGAAGAACGAATGGTTTGAAGGAGCAAAATCAGTTGGTTTAACTAGTGGAGCTTCAGTTCCTGAAGAACTAGTTGATGGAGTACTTGCTTGGTTAAGTGAGAACGGTTATGGCGATGTGGAAGAAGTAGAAACAATTGAAGAACACATCACATTTTCATTACCAGTAGAAATTAGAAAAGATCTAAAAGCCGCAGGAAAAGCTTAAACGCTTCTTCGAATTCTCAAGAAAACAATCGCAAAAGCAAGTGCAGTTGATCCCACCATCCAAGGTGCATTAAAAGCCAAAGTCGTAAGAATCATTGCAGTTTGTTTTAACATGAAAGATCCAGTTGGACTCAAAGTTAATTGACCCAGAATTAATGCCACAATCAAATAGGCAACAGGTCCCGCAATAACTGGATCCCAAGCATTTCTCATATTTATGGTGGCAGCTAAATAAAGCAAAGTTATTGAATAAGCAAAACTTGTGATGATGCCAATACGACCTGTTAACAAAACATCAATCAAACCAATAATTAGTGGCACCACGAGAATTAAGAGCGCAGCTGTTTTTGCAGGCAGTGGTGGTTGCAACCAAGAAACTCTTTCAGAGAAAGAAACACGTTCTTTATTTTGAGATAACTGTTCAGTTATAACTTGGTTAGGGGAAGTTCCTTTATAAAAGTTTTCAACTTTCTTTGCTATTTCTTGAGAGTCAGCAAATTTATCTTCAGTGTTTTTTTCTCTTCTTCTAGCCAAAGCCGGAAAAGCTTTTTCACTTTGAGGACCACTTGCACCCACTGCTCGATAAAAGCGTGGTTCTAATTCGCGATTATTTTCATCACTCACAAGTAAGACCCTAGCGAACTAATTAGGACTAATCGTCCAAGCCTTCAAGTTCTAGTCGTCCATTTTCCCCACTAAAGCGTGATTTTGATAATCCGGTGGAAACTTCTTCGGGGGCTTCTATTTGTTTGGTGGTGGGAACACCTTTTTGTGCCAAGCGTTTGGCTTGGGAAACTGCTTGACGATCAAATGAGGAAACAAAAGAGTTATAACCATCAACAGCTTTACTTAAACCAGAGCGCATAGTGTCAATGTGTTCCACAAGTTTTACTAAGCGCTTCAACATTTCAGCACCCATGTTTCTTATTTCTTCAGCATTGTTATTTAAATCTCTTTCACTCCAACCAAAAGAAATTGTTCTTAACAATCCCAACATCGTGGTCGGAGTAGCTGGAATAACATTTTTACCAAAAGCTTTTTCTAGCAGTAATCCATCAAAATCAAGGGCTGCTGTTAACAGTGATTCAAAGGGAAGAAAAAGAATAACAAAGTTTGGTGATTTAGCTGAAGTTGTTTGGTATTCCTTAGCGGATAATTCATTAATTCTCTTACCTAAATCTTTAGCATGCTTATCAAGTAATACTGCTTTTTCAGCTTGATCATTGGTGCCCATTGCTTCAAAGAATGCATCCCAAGGAAATTTTGCATCAATTAAAACTTCACCACCACCTGCTAATAAAATCGAAACATCTGGACGAGCAACCCCATCAACACCGGCTCTGGAATCTTGGCGTTGGAAATGGGTTCCTTCTAATAAACCTGCATGTTTAAGTAATTGCTCAAGTTGCATTTCACCGTATTGACCACGAGTTTGACCTTTGCCCATTGCTGAAGCAATTTGACGTGTTGCTACTTCTAAGGATTCGTTTCTTTCCCGCAAAGTTTTCATTTCATTTTTAAGCATTGATTCAGCATCAATTCGTCGTCTATCTGCATCCTCAGATTTTGTTTTCAATTCAGTTAAGGCTTCTTGCACAGGTTTAAGCATTTGATCAATTGAGCTTGAAGCAAGATTTGCTTTTTCTAAAGCACTATTTCTTTCCTCTAAAGACTGAACTTTGCCGCTAAGTAACACCGATCTTTGGCGACCAATAAACCATGCAAAAGGTGAGGCAATAACAACACCAATCACAATTCCTAGAATTAAAGACGAAGTTTGCATAGATATAAGTCTGTATTAATGGGCTGACATTTTCATTTTGGCCACGCCCGTAAGATGGTGCATATGGCATTGTCAGTGGGCATCGTTGGCTTACCCAATGTTGGCAAATCTACCCTTTTCAATGCACTCACAAAAAATAATGTTTTGGCCGCTAATTACCCTTTTGCCACAATTGAGCCCAACATAGGAATTGTGGGAGTTCCTGATGAAAGACTTAAAAAACTTGCCACCATATTTGATTCCAAAGAAATACTTCCAGCTTCAGTTTCTTTTGTTGATATTGCCGGAATTGTTAAAGGTGCATCTGAAGGTGCAGGCTTAGGAAATAAGTTTTTGGCAAATATTCGAGAAACCGATGCTATTTGCCAAGTAATCAGAGTCTTTGTTGATCCAGATGTTGTGCACGTCGATGGAAAAGTTTCACCTTTAGATGACATTGAAACAATTAATACCGAATTAATTTTGGCTGATATTCAATCAATTGATAAAGCAATACCAAGATTGCAAAAAGAAGCCCGAGGCAACAAAGAAAAAACTGCACTTCTAGAAGAAGCAGAAAAAGCTCGAAAAGTACTTGATGAAGGTAAAACTGTTTTTGCCGCCAAACTAGATATGCAACTACTAAAAGAACTATTTTTGCTAACCGCTAAACCATTTTTGTATGTTTTCAACGTTGATGAATCAGGTTTAGGAAATGAAGCACTTCAAGCCCCATTAAGAAAATTGGTGGAACCTGCTGAGGCAATATTTGTGAATGCAAAACTTGAAACTGATTTAGCTGAATTATCTGAGGAAGAAGCAAAAGAATTATTGGAATCAGTTGGGCAAAGTGAATCAGGTTTAGCAAGACTGGCTAGAGTTGCCTTTGACACACTTGGATTACAGACTTATTTAACGGCCGGGCCCAAAGAAGCAAGAGCCTGGACAATTCATAAGGGAGACACCGCACCTATGGCTGCGGGCGTTATTCACACTGATTTCCAAAAAGGTTTCATCAAAGCAGAAATTATTTCTTTTAAAGATTTAGTTGAAGCAGGTTCCATGGTGGAAGCAAAATCAAAAGGAAAAGTAAGAATGGAAGGAAAAGATTACGTCATGCAAGATGGTGACGTAGTTGAATTCAGGTTCAACGTTTAAAGGGATAAATGACAAATATTAAAACAAGAGATGACATTAGAAACTTAGCTATTATTGCCCACGTTGATCATGGCAAAACAACATTGGTTGATGCGATGTTATGGCAGTCAGGTGCTTTTCGAGCTAACCAAGACGTGAACGAACGAGTCATGGACTCAACAGATTTAGAAAGAGAAAAAGGAATTACCATTTTGGCAAAGAACACTGCCATTAATTACACAGATCCAGAACTTGCCCCAAATGGTGTAATCATCAACATCATTGACACACCAGGCCACGCTGATTTTGGTGGCGAAGTTGAACGCGGACTTGAAATGGTTGACGGTGTTGTTCTTTTAGTTGACGCAAGTGAAGGACCACTGCCACAAACAAGATTTGTGTTAAGAAAAGCTTTCCAAAAAAGATTACCTGTAATTTTAGTAATTAACAAAACAGATCGTTCTGATTCAAGAATTGATGCTGTAGTTAATGAAACCTACGATCTATTTATTGATTTAGCTGATGATTCCATGGTTAATGTTTTAGAATTTCCAATTATTTATGCTTCCGCTAGAGCTGGTAAAGCAAGTTTGACTAAACCTGCAGATGGCACTATTCCTGATTCAGAAAACTTAAGACCACTGTTTGAAACAATTCTTAAAACTGTTCCTGCCCCAACTTATACAGAAGGAGCCCCACTACAAGCTCACGTTACAAACCTTGATGCTTCTGCTTATCTTGGTCGACTTGCTTTATGTCGAGTAAGAAATGGTTACATCAAAAAAGGTCAAACAGCTGCCTGGATGAAAACCAATGGCGAAGTAGTGAAAGTAAAAATTAGTGAATTACTTATTACCCAAGCATTAGAACGAGTACCAGTTGAACAAGCTGGTCCAGGAGATCTAATTGCAGTAGCAGGAATTGAAGAAATCACAATTGGTGAAACATTGGCAGATCCTGATAATCCAATTGCGTTGCCACTAATCACAGTTGATGAGCCAAGTATTTCTATGTTCATTGGCACAAACACTTCACCTTTGGCTGGAAAATCAGGAACGAAAATGACAGCTCGTTTGTTAAAAAACAGACTTGATGCCGAACTAATCGGTAACGTTTCCTTAAGAGTTTTTGACACAGATCGCCCTGATACTTGGGAAGTGCAAGGACGAGGCGAATTACAACTTGCAATTTTAGTTGAAATTATGCGACGTGAAGGTTTTGAATTAACTGTTGGAAAACCACAAGTTGTGACTAGAACTATTGATGGCAAACTTTCTGAACCAGTTGAAAGATTAACAATTGATGTTCCAGAAGATTATGTAGGTGTAGTAACACAATTGTTAGGTTTAAGAAAAGGTCGCATGGAACAAATGACAAACCACGGCAGTGGTTGGGTCAGAATGGAATATTTAGTTCCAGCACGAGGACTAATTGGTTTTAGAACAGAATTCTTAACTGAAACTCGTGGAACAGGTTTAATGCATCACGTCTTTGATCGTTATGAACCATGGCATGGTGAAGTTAAAACCAGAGCAAACGGATCTCTTGTTGCAGATCGCGCCGGAGCAGCAACTGCATATGCCGCATTTTCTGTGCAAGAACGCGGTGCACTATTTATTGGTCCAGGTGTAGAAGTTTATGAAGGCATGATTATTGGGGAAAATGCTCGCGCTGATGACATGGATGTAAACATCACCAAGGAAAAGAAATTAACCAACATGAGAG
>Ga0208229_1000009_pt1 | contig 47229 bp, 89 predicted proteins | sample LakMenEpi22Aug11_FD_150725 | JGI IMG/M metagenome (GOLD analysis project Ga0208229, IMG submission 150725) | Freshwater microbial communities from Lake Mendota, WI - 22AUG2011 deep hole epilimnion (SPAdes) | ecosystem: Environmental > Aquatic > Freshwater > Lake > Epilimnion/Euphotic zone ... | reverse complement strand
ACAGTCCTCAGCTTGCTCCAAATCATTGTTGAGCTGGCTGTAAATTAAATCGCAATCTTCAACGTATGACTCGTTGACGATCAGGGCGCTGCCGTGCTGTCCGGGGAGGCGGAATCCCTGGCTCTGGACCCGCCCCAGCGAGAGATCCTGCTGGAAGTCCATCCGTGAGGGGAAAAGCTCTGCCTGGCCTTGCTGGGCCTCGATCCCGGCCCTTCTGAACAGCTCCATGCCGATCCAGTGGGCCAGCCAGCAGGGGGCGGCCTCGGGGAGAGAGATGTAGCAGTGCAGCCCCCCAGATTCGCTGCTGCGAATGAAAGATACAGAGCAGCCAGCTTTATTTGCTTCTTGTTCGAGCTGTATCAGTTCTTTGCTGCGAGCGAATTTGTGCCAGTATTTACTGCTGTAGTCTTCTTTGTGATCAAAGTCGCAGGCTATTGATCTTACAGATCCTTCGGGGCGGATACCAGCAATGTTTTTCTCGCTGCTGGTTAAGTTGCAGATCGCCTCTCTTCTGTAGGGCTTGGGCAGAGAAACCCATTCACCGCCGGGTTTCTTGGTGATGGCAAAGTGCCATTCACTGGGGTGAGCAACCGAGAGCCACTGCTCTTGGGGGGTGGGTTGCTGATGGGGGGCCTGGTGCATTAGAATGCTCTTGTTTGCTTCGACGGTGAACACATAGCGGGCGTCCTGGAAGACTTAATCCGCTATTGAGGCCCTGGGGGTTTTACTCCTGGGGCCTCACCCTTTTCAGGGGTCGTGCTTTTGTCAGTGTAGCTCGGCCCGCTCTCTTGCCCTGGCCCTAATCACCACCCAGGCCCTTTCCTCTGCCTCCTTTTGGATTTCGGCAACCCTTTCGCAGCCCATGTGCTTTTCAATTATTTCGTAAAATATTCTGCGTTTCGTGTTGCTAAATTTTTGGTTGAAATCTTCTTCTGATAGCCCGCAGAGAGATTTTATGTTTTCGGCTTCCTTCTTAGAGGCTTTCTTTCGCTCTCCTAGCTCTGCGCAAGCGTGTAATTGAAGTAGGCCAGAATAGTGTATGCGCGACTCTATTCGAGCCCTAAGGGCCTTGGGAATCTTGGCAAACTTTAATTCGTGGCACTTGGCTGTTATTTCGGCCTTCGCTTTTTTCATTGCTTCCCTGTATTGACTTATCTCATTTACTACTTTTTTTAGCTCTTCTCGTGTCGCATATTCTAGTCGCTTGTCATTTGGGCCGAGGGCGCAATTAAGTGTGTTTGACCAGAAATTGATTAACAGTTTGTTTGCGAGCTGACCCAGTTCGTGCCCTGCGTTTTTTTCATTTGGCAAATCAGCTTGCTGCTGTTTTTCCTTGGTGAAGTCTGACTGTGTGTCGATCATTTGCATTACTGAGTCACTAGATCGTTGGGCCGCTTGCATTTGTTTCCGCAAAAACAAGCGGCACCATCAGTGTCTGCCAAGCCTAACATGAACGCAGCGATTCAAGGGGAAAGAATCGAGCCTGGGATGTTTGGTGCCGGTCCAGATTATTCACAAGCCAAAGCCAAGTCTTGCTTTCTGGCTTTTTCCGTCTAGCCTGAGGCAACCCTTACTTTCGCCATGCTCTCCACGAAGACCAGGCTGCGCGTTGAGTTTGTCTGCAAAAGAATTGAAAGTCGCGCTCCCGTCGAATTATCTGATATGACTTGGGTGCAGAAGTGGGCAGTATCAAATAGGACAGTTCACGACATGCTGCAAAATGCTCGTCGTCGTGCTGTGAGCAATGACAAGCACGGCTGGGACCTATGCGATGAAATGAATCTCGGGGACCCCGACCCGTCAACTCACGTTACAAAAGATAGCAGTGTTGACGACCTGGCCAATTTCTTCAAGGCACCGGACTGGATGCGAAGAGACTGAGAGTTGAGAAGCGAGGGGCCAGCTTGCAGGCTGAGCGGTGTCGTTTTTATCTGTAGTGTACTAATGACACTCTGGTAACTGTCACATGTCTCTTTCGCTTCTGCTCCTGCAAGCCTCTCTTGATTCTACCCCTGCCAGATCCCCTCGATCACGGTCTGATACTTCCTGGGCAGAAGCTGCAGATCTTTCTTGTGAATGCTGACGTGGCCTTTGCGTAGCAATTCGGCATGGTACATAAATTCCCCGAAAGCCTTGCGACTCTCGGGGATGTTCTCTCTGGCGTAGCGTTCAATCGCTGATGCAGCTTTTTTGATCTTGCTATCACCTTGCATGTGCTTGTTGAGTCTTCCTCAGTCTAGCGACCTGATAAAAGATCATAGAAAAACTTGAATACCTTGTCTACGATTGAGCTATTATCTTCGTGTTGCCTGGAAAGCACCATGGCCCGCATTTGATGCCGTCGCATTTCCCCCGTTTTTTCCTTGACTTCCTGCAAATAGACTTCCATTTCCTTTGTATCAAATGAAAGCCCCTTGATCCTGCGACGAACCCGTTCTGTTTCTATCTCACGAGCCTCGTACTCCGAGATTCTTAGGTCTGGCAGCTGCCAGTTTGCCTCAAGGCATTGGCAGCCAGCGCATCGCTCCTCGCCATAGATCTCTTGGCTTTGGCAGCTTACGCAGCCACCGTGAAAAATGTACTTTGTCATGATTTTGTTCAATGAGTGATTACTGAGGGGGCCGCCAAATGGGTTCCGGCGGGCCGTGGGGTGGGTTAGGCGGAAGGCGCTGGGGCAATGGTCATCGTCAGGACTGCAGGGTTAATCGTGCCCCCACTTTTTGTTGCTTCCTCGCCTTGGTCCCCGTATTTGCCATTGTGCCAGGCGTTGAGATCACTCCCGTATTTCCAGCACTGCGAGAGAATTGATACGGCACAGCCGTACATGAATCCCGTGATGCCTTCCGTATCAGCAAGATAGCTGCACTCTTCTGCAATATCCTTGAGCGCAGATCCTTGATTGATTAGCCCCTCCATCATTTGCGCCCACATGTTTGCATAGGAAACGGTGGCTGCGCCATAGGGGTCGGTGTTGTTCTCCACGGCTTTCTTCCAGCCCTCTGGATCGGTAAATGTGGGGCCATCGGGGGCGAGGGAGAGCAATTCTTGGCGTCGCTTGTCTTCAGCCTCTTGCTTGGCCTTTGCGGCTGCCTGAGCGGCTGCGTATTCCGGCGATGCCTCGTACACTTTGCGTCTGGCTTCAGCGGCTTTTGCCTCCGCTTTTCGCAGAGTTTCATACCGCTCAATGGCTGTTTGAACTGTGTCGTCCGCCCATACCCCTGTCACGACTCCGTTCAGGTTTGCGTGAACCCTGTGATTTAATGTTTTGGAAAGATTGAGCATTTGCGGAATGATTTCTTTTGTTATATGCCCCCCTGCCATGCCTTGAACCTCAAGCGAATTACCGTGAGCAATCGAGCTGTCCCAGTCTTCTTTTTCGACACAGATTTCGTTGAATGGCTCGCTCAGGTAAATCAAGTCACAGGCTTGACTCCTGTAGGCTGGCTCTCTTTCGTAGAGAGTGCGAAATTCTTCAAACCTTGCGAGAAAAAGTGTCATGGCTAAAAGTGAAAAACAGAAGGGTGAATGGAAAGAAAAAGAAAAGAGAGCGTGGGGGCGGAAGCTTACAAGTCCCGTGAACAACCTACATCTTACACCCCCGTGACGAAACGAGCCTGTGTTTTTTGCTTGCCTTCATGACGGCTCAATGCCACTGAGAATACAGGCAATCATATTCGCGGCGAGCTGGCTGCCTTTATCCAACTGAATGCGCAGATGTATTTCTCGCCCCACCCACCACCATTGATTCGTGGCCTGCCCCTGCCAGGTTTCTGCAATTTTAGAAACATCTATGAAAAACTGAGCCTGCTCTTCGTGGTCAAGATTGCAGAACCATGCCGCAACTTTTTCAATCTCTGCAGGAATTAGTGCTGGCACTTTTCTGCCGAAGCCATTTGCTGATGGGATTTCTTCGTGATCGTCTTGATTGCTGCTCTGATTAGCCATTTTCTTGGTCCTCAGTATTTATTAAGGCGGGCAGTGTTTCTATATCTGCTGGAAGCCAGTGAGTCACTTGCGCGTAATCATAAAGCCTCTCACTTTTGTTCAGGAAGATTGTGAAGTGCCAGCACCATCGCATTTTCTTGCTGTCTCTCCTCGGAAATCTTTTTTTGTAACCGAGCCAGCAGTAACGAAGTGCTGTGCCGCCGGCTTTTGTAGTCAAGAAATCAGAACCAGTGGGCTCTCTTTCCTTGAGTGAGATTGGTCCAATGATGCTCATTTCTTTTTCAGACTGGGGTGCGGGCAGACGAGATTCTTGATTCTGTCTTGTTCTTTTTCAATGGTCTTTTGCTGCTCGGCATAGAGCGCAAGATGCCTCTCCAGTGCATTAAGCTCTGGGGCCTTGCTGCCAACGGCGTGACGTTTGAAGTAGGCACGTAGCTCCTCCAGTACACCGAACTCGTACTCACTTCTCTCTGGTCCCCATTTGCCATAGACTTTGTGCAGTTGAAATAACTGATACCATTCCGTATCATCAAGATACCTTCTCTTCGCCGCCCACATCAGATCAGCGTATTTAAGCTTCTCATTTCTTTTTTGCTCTCGTTCAAGTTTCTTGTTTTCTTGAGCTTCACGTCGAGAAATGAAAGTTGCCATTGGTGCCGTGAATAGTGTTTGCGTTTTACTTTATTTCTCAAGGCCCCAGACTATGACCGATGCCAAGAGATAGACGAATGACATAACTTTCGCAAAGTTCTTGTCTCCGGCGTTTGCTTGTGCGTGCCAGTACATAGATGCAATTAAGAAGAGCTGATAAAGCTGCATTTGTGGTTTGAGTAATAAAACTTTAAGAAAAACGAGAGATGATCACCACAGCCCCCTGCAGATCGGGAAGATCGAGGTTTTTGCAATCTGCCAAACAGCGGTGTAGTCTTCTTTCTTCACGCCCCCATTGACAACAACTCGCCGCGCAAGCTCAGAGTCAGGGGCAGCAGAGATTCCCTGAATGTTGGCGTTTGAAGCTGCTTCGCAAAAGCCAAGAAATCCTGGGCTCCGAGTTTCTGCAAGAGCTGCCCCCGAGAAAAGCATTGCAGCGAAAACAGAAAAGCCCACCAGTTTGGAGAAGGGCCTCTTGGCCACATGGATCGCGGGCACGCTCCACATCTCTGCCCCCGCCACGGATTCTGGAGCGGCCTTGAGGCGGCCCAGAAGGCTCGGGAAGGCTCGCGTCTTGACCGTGCGGTTGCTAGGCAGCCGAACGGTCACCAGGGGCTGCTCGACGCTGTGCCCCGCGAACTCGAACTCCTGGTCCTCGAAACCCTTCACGTAAATGGTGTCGCCAAGTTGAATTGAAGAGAGGTGATTCATGGATGTAACTGATTGATCGCTTCTAACGATACATGATAGATTGGCGTGTGTCAACCCCTTTTCAAGATATTTCTTGTTTTTCCGCTTCTATTTCCCTCTCTCGCCCCCGCAATCTGCATCTTTGCACGCGAATCTTGAACATTGAAGAACAGACGCTGGTGGTATGCTCTTCAAGTTTATTCTGAAGCTCTTTAGAAATAGAGCAGTATTCGGACTCAAGTGCTTCAAGCAGCCCCTTGACTTCTTGAGAGGCTGCCCGAAGCTTTTCCTCAGAAAGTTGCAATTGTTTCAAGATTGCTTGTTTTTCTGTTTCTGAAATCGCAAAGTTGATCATAAACTTCTTCTTTGATTTTTTTAACAGTTACCTGTTCGTAGTCATGGGTGCTGAGAATGTCCAGAGCCTCTTTTAGGGAGGCGCAGGACTCCGACAAGGTTCCGGCCTCGGACTCCCCAGATGGCAAAATGGCTTCGTAGACGAAAACAGACATGGTGAAAGCATTTTGTTTGCGAAACTGATTCAATTTTACAGCCATGCCCAGAAAACGCAATCCAAAAGCCCCCTTTGCTTACGAAATCACCATCTACGACCGAGAGACCTACGAGGCCGAACAGAGGAGGCGGAGGGCGAGCAAGGGTGGATTGATTCATCAATCAGATCGCTGGCGTGCGATTCGACACGAGGATGCGATTATGTTTTTTACGTTTCAGATTCTGAGATTAAAGCAACAAATAAGACGCCCCTGGTACTGCTACTACAAAGTTACGGGCTATGGGGCGCCGGGGCATAAAGAGTTTCTTTGCCCGTTTACTTTTATGAAGGCTACTACAATTCAAGAATCACAAGCCAAAATGTATCGGCAGTGGTATGCTTGCTGCATCGAGAAGTCTCGAATGATTCTTAAGTGGTTGATTCATCTGCCCCCAACCGAATACACTCAAGACCTGCACCACTACCTACTTAGACTTTTAATTTTCCCCCGCCCCACCACTTTTCAGGTAGATGTCTACAAGCAGAAAAGAGAATCAAAAATTTCACGGGCGCTATTCGGATGATGGGCATTTTTACTTTTCACGCACTCAGACAGATAATAGATTCGCTCTTTGCAAAGAGTCGCTGACTTACAGGCGGGGGGCGAAGATAAGATTAAGGAGGATTTACGGTTCAATAAAAGATATTGAGAAGTGTTCGATAGCGGAATACTTATCCATTCGTCAGCTGCATAAAAGATACGTTGACTTGGCCTTGCTTGCTGATGGGGGAAAATATTGCAAATACGAGCAAGAGTGCTGCCCGGAAGGGGCTTTGTTTCCCTTCGTGAGAACAAATGGTTCTAGCCTCGCCCCCATCGATACTGGCTGTATTTGGCTGGGCACAAGATTTGATTATCCACTTATCTTTGTAGACAACGAAGTTGCAAAATGGATCAGCCCGTATTCCCAGGGGGGATTTCCAAGGGTTGACCCCTTTCGCCCATATTTTGAAGTTATAGACCTTTTGCCAAAGCTGATGAACAAGGCCCGCTACCCCGATCTTGACATAGAAGGACTGATCTAAGCTATAGGTGCAAGTTCTTTGTGCTTGACAACTGGCACTAATAGTGCTATATTATAGAGGTCCAAGGCACTCTCCTTGCATGTCTATTGCCCACCTCAATCTCATTTCACATCAAGAGTCAGTTAAAACTGCTCCCGAGCCAAAGGACAAACAAACACTGCATGAACGCATGTGTTTTATTGCCGACGGGATTGTTCGATACAATCTTTCCGATGTCGCTGTTCACGATGCTCGCAAGCTCAAGAAAATGCGATGCGGTGAATATCGCCTCTGGATCGTGACCGAGTTCGGCTCTCACTTTCTGCCACTCTCTTGCAAGTTATCAGAGTGGAAGAGCATGGAATTGAATGACTACCGACTCTCTGCTGTTCATGTTACAATTGCAAGGTTTTTTCAGAATCATGGATGGCAGCAAGCTCAGAACCGTGTCCTATTCAACTCTGCAGAATTTTATCTCGTGGGCAAAGGTCCTGACGGTTTTTCTGGCACTATCGAGCCTATGTCTTTTTCTGACGTTGTTCGTTTTGTTTTCTTTAATGAATTTGTAGAGATCCCCGAGTCTCTCAGCCATCTATTCTGAGTATCAATCCATCGCAACACTCAAATGAAAACACCTGAGCTTTACGTCGGCGACGTTCTTGTTGCCATCGAAGCAATTGATTTCGCTGCACATTCCCTCACGCAGAGTTTTCTTGCAAAATCCAAGGCCCTCAAGCGCAGGTCTTTCTTCATGCCATGGAATAAAAATGCTCTCTCCAATGAGCTTCTAGCTAGTGGAAACTTTGCCATTGCGAGGCTTGGACACCTTCAATCCATCAGGGAGAAACTGATGCAAAGCACTGGCGTAGACGAAGACATGCGCCCCATCACCCTCGAAGAAATCCTCAAGAAAAATGCAACAAGAACTAATTGACGAAATCGCTAAGTTCATTCTCTACCTTGAGAATGTTGATGGCGAATCCTGGAACTCTCTAATGAAAGAGTTGTCCGCAACCTACGAGGTAAGGCAAGGGCTTATGTTCTTTGGTCTTGGCATTGAAAGGTGCTACGCTTTTGCAGACAGTTGGTTTGGGCAGTATTGGTACAGCTTTTGCCCCCAAGAAATCAAGTACGATTTTAGGCGGCATCAAACCTCCGTTAGTCTTTTTGCCGCTGCCGAGATTCTTTCGGGGGCGGAAAAAGAGTTTAAGATCGGCAACTTTTTTCACTGATTCACATGAAAGCAACTAAAACCCCTCTCTGGAGAAGAATGGCGAATGCTTATGCGAAGGGAACGGATTCTCGTCTGCAAAACCTCGAACTGATCGCAACTGGTCAATCTTCAGAGATTGAAGAAATTGCCGCCTGGCTTGAGGAAAGATCCGCTCAAACCGGCCGTCGTCTTGACGAAGGCGTGGTCTGGTGCTTGTCGGAGCTGCGTAAACAGGCCGTTCTGGCTGAGAAAGCCGGCAAGGGGGAGGATGTTGATGGCTTCTGATTTTTCAGAGCTTGATAACGCAATTTGTAGATTCTTGCTCACCTCTGATGGGCACCCCTCAAATAACTCAGCGTTGCAGCGGCTTGCAGCAAGCTTTACTTCTCGCTGGTATTTAATGACTGCTTCGCCCTGGGAGCAAGCGGATCATCTCAGAAATGTGATAAATCGCAGGAAAGCTGCGATGCGCAGACAGGGGCGCATTAAGTTTGTGGGTCGCGGCAAAAACAACCCCTCTGGCAAAAGCCATGGCTGGATTGTTTGCCAGCAGCCCAATAGCACCTCTGCAGGCTTTTAGTTATTTGCTCACATGACAACAGCTCAAATGACAACTATCAAAAACCCCACAGCACTTGCTCTTGTTGAGGCGATGCTTGAAACGTCTACGGATGATTTCGACACGCCCCTTTCCGAGATCTATTCCCCAGCAGAGGTTCTTCCCGAGTCGGTCAAGAGACTTTATCTGGAGTTTCAGCGATTCATTGAAATGGTTGAACCAGAAATTGCCAAAGTTACGGAAAGAGAATGGAACAGTCTTGACGAGTTCTATCTCGATTCTCGCCCCGACAACCCCACTGAGTTGTACTTTATCTATACCAGGAACTATGAGGGCGAGGGCTTTTGGAACAAGGGTAAATGGGATGAATCTGTGTCTAGAATCCTGAACAGCGCCGCGCATTCTTTCCCCGAGATCGTGGCTTGTCTTGATGACAACGGTAGGATTTACTTCGTGTGAGTTGATGGGGCGGTTTATTTGTGCTTGACAAACCGCCCTCAAAGTGGTATCATTAAATCAGTGAGGGCGCAGTGCCTTCACTTTTTCGTTAATCTGCTTTATCTACGTCACATGTTCAGCAAAAACGATCACGCCATTCCAGCGCCCGTTTCTTTCCCAATGGTGTCAGTGCCAGGTGGCAATTATTTCATGGGCCCGAAAGACTCGAAGCGAGAGGTCCATGTTGATGCCTTTGAAATTGGGGAGACGCCAATTACTCAGGCTCAATGGCGATATGTTGCTACGAACCTTCCCAGGGTCGAGATTGACCTTCCAGAAAATCCGTCGCATTTCACCGGAGATGACTTGCCAGTTGAATCTGTCAACTGGTATCAAGCCATGGAGTTCTGCAACCGCCTGAGCACGGCTACCGGCAAAACATACACACTGCCCACTGAGGAGCAATGGGAGTATGCGTGTCGGGCGGGGACGGATACAGATTATCCTTGGGGCGATGAATTTGACAACTCCAAGGCAAATTGCGATAGCAACTCAACTAGCCGCGTCGGCTCCTTTCCTTCAAATCCATGGGGACTGAAAGACATGAATGGCAATGTCTATGAGTGGTGCCTGAGCGATTACGAGGGCTCCTGAAGATGGCTTTACAAGCAAAGCTGCTGCGCGGCGGCTCCTGGTTCAGCCTCCCCGGGAGCTGCCGTTCGGCCTTCCGCAGCCACCTCCGGCCCGTCAATGCCAGCTACTTCGTTGGGTTCCGTGTGGCTTGTTTATCTGAAAAAACAAAAGCTGCAAGGCCTGTCTTCAAGCTGCTGCGCGGCGGCTCCTGGAGCGACCTCCCTAGGGACTGCCGTTCGGCCTACCGCGACCACCTCCTGCCCGTCAGCGCCTGCAGCATCGTTGGGTTCCGTGTGGTCTGCCTCCCGAGCTTGACTGCCATCTGTCAAAATGACGATCTATTTCAAACTCGACGACTTATCGAAACTGCATGAAAAACGTACAGGACGAACGCTGGCTGAGTGAACCTGAGTTTGAGGACAAGCGAGAGCTTTTCTTTCGTTCTCGCTATCTCGATAGAGAAGTTGCATTGCAGGACATTCTTTCAATGCACATTGATGACCTCAAGAAGTTAAGACTTGAGATTGACGCTCAACATGCTTTGCAGGGGTTTCATTCTGATGTCAACTCTTACATTGAGCGCATAGATCCTTTTCACGACTGGAAGGATGCTCATAAACGGTATGCCTTCAAGCGTTTCGTTCTTATCTTTTTCGGTAAAGCGGTTTCCAGGGAGATTAGTTTTCGCATTGGGGCGCTCAAACAAAAGAGGGATTTGCTGCTTCAGCGGGAAATTGCCTCTCTCGCAAAGGATGCTCTTGGGGGCGAAAAGTTTGCAGAGATTGTCTCGCAAGCCAACATGATGGCTGATCAAAAACTTCTTTCTCTTTCTTCCACATGACGAATTATCACCGACAGGCAATCGATTGGGTTACGCGAGAGCTTGACTGGAAAGCTGTTGCACTTGAGATGGCAAAGGTTCAGCCCAAGCTATTTGTTGCTTGCGCAAAGCGAGTTTCTCCGTCTCACGTTCTCGATGATCGAGTTGCAAATCTTGCAATCAGCGAGCTTGAGAAACAGGTTGTTCACCACGTTCTTCAGAATGGGGGCTATCCAATGGCAAAGATCAAAGCGCTCAAGTTTCATCGAGAGCTGACTGGTGTTGGGCTTGGAGAATCTAAGCAATTCATCGAGGAACTTTTTTCTCGCCCCAACGTTTTTTCTATTGTAAATCAATGAGCACCTACAAAAAACCAGCCCGCATCAAAGACTGCTCTGTTCAATTCATTGTTCCTGACGGCGAGGCTCTTTGGCCGAGAGAGAAGATCCTTCTACTTGTTCAGGAGTTAAAGCAGCTGAATGAAGAAGACTTGAAGCGTCACACCATGGACGAACATTTTTCTGATCTTCGCGATTTGATTGATGAGTTTGTTGGTGGCGTGCAAGATGCTGTTGATTCTGATCCAACCGCTGATTTCAGCGGCGAACCTCCGTTGAGTGCAAAGGAAATGGCGAACATTTCTTTTCAACAAAAGCTTGCTCTTAAAAAATGACCTGCACTGCACAGTTCGCCAGCGCTGACGCCGCCCGTGAGGTGTGAGCGATGTGCGACATCTACCAATCCACACCCTGGAGCTGCGGCGAGCGGGGCTGCCCAGTCGGCTGGCACCTGGCTAATTATTGGACTTCCGACACCGACAACGGTTACACCGTCGATCGCTATGGTGATGGCGATCACGAGGACATCGACTTCAACGACATCCCTACCCTGGATGAACACGACGAAGCCTGGAAATCCTACTTCCAGCATGTAGTGGACACTGGAGAAGACCCGCTGTCTGAGCTGCCTGTCAAGACAGCCATCACTGCGACCTACTCCTGGCGACTCCAACTCCAAAAAGGCATCAACGGAGTTGTGATCTGTCTTGCGTCTCGTAATCAGCGAAGTCTCCCGCCGGTATCCCTGCCTCGGGAAGTTCTTGAATACATGCACGCCACTATCGGACCCATGAATAGCGTAACCGTCCTAATCCCATGGGACGAACTCATTACTTTTCCTGAGGTAACACTCAACGAGCGCTTCCCCTCGATCTGCGCCGTGGCACGTTTCACGCTACCTGTGTCGCGGCCTCGTCCGGCTTCTGCCATCCAGCGAGAACTCAGGCAAGCTGCACTAGCTCGTCTGCTTACTTGACTGCAGCTTGATCTTTCAACCTCTTCTACTCACTTTTATCACAATGGCTAAGGCATTTCTTCCCGCACAGCTTGTTTGCGCTGCCTTTCTTCCTTCTTTCTTGTTTTCCCCTAAGGTTTTCGCATTGCTTTATGTCTTGCTTTCAGCTAGAAAGTAACTTTTATTTCTCTTTATTCAGCACAGCAAAATGTATTGCGATTTCGGCGGCGATCTTCAGTTTTCAGGTGCGCTTTGGGCAACAGAGAAACAGCATATAATTGATTTATTCATGGACAAGTATCCAAGAAGAAGCAGGTCTGTTATGACTGCACTTGCCTGCAACAGTCATACCCCAGTAGAAATTATTGAGTTTATTTCAAGAAATTCAGGTGATTTAGTCTTTCAGTGGGGAGACTGGAATAAAAAAATTGAAGATCGACTGAAAAGCAAGAAAAGAAACGCTATGCGTTATGCCAAGTTGTATTTGTCCGAAAACGAAGAAGAGTTAAACGATCACGAAAAATCACTCATCCACGATTATCTATATCTAACAGGACAGCGTGAATCATGTATAAAAAGATTTGAATCTCTTTCTGTCGCCGGCAAACGGGAAGAGGGGTTTGATAATCCTAGCTTTAGTCTTCCGGCGACCTCTTTCATCCCCTGGATACTCAGCTTGGCGCTTTTGGCTGTTTTCGCTTATCTTGTTGCCCTCCAACCATGACCTGTATTTCTCTTCCTTCTTTTCTGCTCTCTCGACAAGTTTTCTTCTGCCTTTACATTGCGCTTTCAGCCTGTGCGATGCCTGCGGTTTGTTCGTTTTATGCCAGCACGCAGGGTATGTTTTACGAAGAAGCTCCCTGGGAGCGACTTGGCTGTGCCATTGTTGCTGCACTCTGGCCAGTTTTGATTGTAATCAGGATTTTTCGCCTTGGCGTTCAGTTTTTTGGCTGGGTGCTTCCGTACTGACTTAAAGCACTCAACGGCTTTATTTGCACTTGACAGCGTGCTGTCAATGTGTTACAATTGAGAGGTGACAGACAAGCTCTGTCATGTTTGCTTCAATTCATTTTTTTCGCACCGGCTTTTGCCGACAGTTATCCATGAGCCAAGAAAACTGGTTAAACGACTCCATCCAATTCCCGCGTTTAATCTCCGAGATCGAAGCAGTGGGGGCATTTGATCTTTTGCAGCGTGACGGCACGAAGATTGTTGACTCAATTGCTATTTCCATGGATCTTGAGCCGTGGCAGATTTACGAGTTGATTGATCGAGCGCAGCAAAAGTGGGATTCAATTAAGTCTCAAACCTTTGCCCCGGCTGACGCCGGTGATTCCCAATGAGCACTCCTAAACCCATCTACGTCAAGCTCGATTTTCACCCTGATTCCTCCAGTCAAGAACGCGACTCCGACTTCGCCTACCTCTCTGAAAAGCTCTCCGAGCTGATACAAGAAACCTCAGCTTTCAAGAGCTACCGCGTCCTGACCGATGAAGACCGCCCCTTTCCTTTCACCCCGGCTGCTGCCGGTGATGACTGATGAACCACCCCTCTATCCTCGCCTTTGGCTATAGTTACCGCCCCGCAGACGGCGCTGAGCTTAGTTACGACATAGTTAACGCTCACAACCTCGGGGCATTCCAGACAATTACTCTCAAGGAAGTCGATGTCACACTTCTCGACGTCTCCCATGTCGATGCAGACGGCACGACGATCACCGACGTTATCTGGAACCGTGACCACAACCCCACGCCCTACACCGACGTCTTGGCTAACAACTCTTGGGTGTTTGACCGCATCGCCTATGGGAAGTCATGAATGCCCCCGCGTCTAACTAATTCATTTCAATCAAAAAACAAATGACTTCTTCTCTTCGCCCCATCTTTCATTTCCGCACTTACGACCCCAGCGAATGCACTTCAACTGGGTATGATATTGAGTTCTTCGATAACGAAACGCTGTCGGAGCCATTGTACTACGCAGTTCTAACATACGAAAGCAAGTGGCAAGGGACTGAGACTGGGCAAGAGTACAAAGTAAATCCTATTCCTAAGGATGTTGCCGATGCCCTTTACAGAGAACTGAACGACAAAGATCACGGGCACGAGCCTGATCTTGCAGCCGCTATTGATACCTGGCTTGAGCTGGAAGATCCGTCTTGCGAGAACTGGAAGAAGATTCGATCTGGTAGCAAGATCCGCTGATTGCAAACTTTCTTCATTTCAGATTTATCATGTCCAAAAAACAGCTATTTCTTTGCGTTCTCCCCTTCTCTGGTTTCTACAATAGCTCTCACGACGAGGCTATCGACAATCAAGAAGAGCAGATGTTCAGCTTTGATGATGGAGAAGTGCATGGTTCTCTTTACGAGCACTACTGGAAACACGTGGATCGCGGAGAGCTTTACAAAAAGTATGCAAAATCCTACGTTGAAGCTATTTCAGAGCTGACGGAACTTGAGCTTGAGTTTGATGGGCTGAGTTCCCCTAGGGAATACAATTTCACGACAGACAGAATCTTTGCGTCCATCTCTCGCAAGTCACTTGCAAAAGTCATTCGAGCCGTGAGGGGCGAGTGGTTAAAGATGATGGCGAAAGAGATGTTTACCAGTCGTTCTGGATTCATCAGTTACTATTCGCCCGACGTTTCTGAGTGGGGGCGAGTAGAAGATTGGGATCACAATCAGATACTGTGCGCTCTTCGGGCATACTTTGAGTATCTGAATTATGGGAGCAGTGTGCTCTTGGAGGATCAAGCACTTGACCGGATCTGTGAGGGCGGCGCTCTGGACGAATTGATTTACAGTTCCGCCCCCGCAGAATCCATTCGTGCCCTAGACATCTTTGAGTACCTCAGAGCAAGGCAGGAGAGAAAACTCTGTGTCACTAACTAAGCGCCAGCGTCAGATCATCTTAATGAGCCTGACGTTCTTTCACACTTATGGGCCAAAGATTGTATCACTTATCAAAGAGCGATACCCTGGGCACAAAGAAGATAACTTGCTGGCGTGGGACAAGCTGCAGGATGAGATCGCTGAACTCAGAACTGAGCTGACGATTAAGTTTCACGCTTCCCCGCCCCGAGACGGTTCTTCCGGCAACACCTAAAACAATTCATTTTCTGCTTCCATGAAAACTCTTGAACAGGTTATTTCCGCTTACAAGTCTCAAACCCTTGATAACAGGGACCTTATGAGGCTGGCGGCTTTTGTCCCCAGTGATCAATTGCATCTTCTTGGGCTTGAGTATCTAGGCGAGACTCAAGGCAATATAGGCAGGGCGGTGCGAGAAGTGCTGCCATTTACCAGGGAAAATGTTCTGGCTCAGCTCAAGGAAGATGTTGCCTTTGCTTTTGAGAAAGCGCTGGATAGACGCGGAATTAGCTCGCAATTCATGTTTGAATGCGTAAGAATGTGGAACTGGGTCCTTGAGGAAGGACTTGAGGATTGGGACTCAGACAACTACGCAATGTATGGATTGCCGCTCTACAAGGCAACCGCTTTGAAGTATGGCTTTCCCGATGAAATTGATGGACGTGAAGGGAGTGAGGATTGCTTTGGCGAATGGTGACGATCCCTGTTGTCGCCCCCACCCCCTTCTTCCTCGAAAGCCTCTGAGCCCAGCCAGAATCGCCCCTGAGCCCTTTGTTTCCCTTGGCCCGAGTCTTTCCCCGATTCGGGCTTTTGCCGCCCCCAGGGAGATTTTGACAGGGGCGAGAATCGAGAGTCTAACCATTGAACCATCAACTATTCAGCCATGAGCCTTGACGTTTATCTTGAAGACGAAAACGGTGTTTGTCTTTACACCAGAAACATTACTCACAACCTGAATAAAATGGCTAGCACTGCTGGCGTTTACGAAGCTTTGTGGCGCCCCGAAGAGATTGGTATTACAACTGCCCATCAGCTAATTGAGCCAATTGCAAAGGGTATTGTATTTCTTGCCATGCAGCGTCGTGCATGCGAGCAGGATAGTCCTCCTAATGGCTGGGGCGACTGGGAGAGTTTTTACAATTTTTGCTGCAGTTACCTAAAAGCTTGTACTGAGCATCCATTGGCCAATGTTCGTGTTTGGCGCTGACGGACTGACTTAAGGCATGACAAGTAAAAGCACATCTCTGCGAATTGCACAAATCACAAAGAGGTTTTATGAGCTAAATCCCGGCAAAGGCAGAAGCAGGTATCTCTCTACGAAGGGTGGATTTGCTATCTGCGCTCGCTGCTGTTGTATGAATCAGCGAAAGCTTGCTTTGAACGATCACTGGGAGATTGTTGAGGACGCGGACAATGTTTCGTCCCCGTATCTTTTTTGCGATAATTGTGGGGATAGCATTCCCCGACTTAAATAACTTTGCAACTGCTTTTATTTGTGCTTGACAGCACCTGCTGAGTGTGTTATACTTAAAGAGTGGTGGGGCAAGCCCTGTCACTTTTATCGCTGTAAGTTTATGAGCTTTTCAGCTTTTCAGCTGACTCGCAAGGAGGTTGGTTACGACGACTTCATGTCGTCAAACATCGCAAAAGAAGGTGGTGTAGACGAAACTTGGTGGACTGTTAATCACAAGCCAAAAAGTTTCTTTGTTTACGAAAATCATTGCTGGATTGCTTGCTTTCACTCATGTAGCAGCATTTACTATCACACTCATATCGAGAAAGAAGCACGTAGTTGCTTTTCTCTTCGAGAGCTTGAGAAGTGGTTGTTTGAGTTCTTCACTGAAGAAGGCTGTGGTTTTTAGTTTGTTTCATTTTTGTAATTATGGATCTTTCCTCTGTCAACAGCTTCACGGTGCAAACAGAAAAGCGTGTTACGGAAATCCGTCGAGACGCTTTTTCTGCTAACGGGACTGACTGGCGCTACATTCGCAGAGATCGCCAGGGCAGGATTCTTCACTCTTTCTCCATTCTTGAGTCAACTGCACAAATTGCTTTGCAGAAAGCATTGCAGTTGCAACACGACAGGCCTGATCTTGTTCGTGTTGAAGTTCAGAAGTTCTCTTACACGAGAGAGTTTCAAGAAAAGTTGCAACTCATTGCACCCTCCTCTCCGTACACCAACTACTAATTTGTCATGGCTATTGCACAACTGGACATCAATCTCGACAACGATGTATTTGATGGCCGCTCAAATCGCTCGCAGGAGCTTGCTCGAATCTATCGAGAGCTTGCTTCTCGCATTGAAGAATCTCAGCCCTCTGTTGGTGATTCTTTTGTTGTTCGAGACTTCAACGGCAACTCTGTTGGTCTTTTCGAGATCGGTGAAGAAACTCCGTGTAAGACTGTTGACAAGTTTGAGCTTGTCGAGAACATGCGCAAGTATGGCGGCAATTTTGTTAGCAAGCTCGCTGATGCTCTGATTGCCGCAGATCCTCAAAATGCAAAGAGGATCATGGAAGCTTTTCCTGACGTTGTTGAGAAGTATTCCGAATGAGCAAGCTTTGCATTGACTGCAAGTGGCATGAGCCCTTCACGATGTCTTCTTGTCGCATCGAGAGTCTTGATCGCTGCCTAAGGCCGCAGAGTGGGCCAGTTAGCCCAATCTCTGGCCAGCAAGAGAAAAGATTCTGCTCGGTGGAAAGAGCTTACACGCATAGCAAAATGTGCGGCCCTTGCGGTCGCTTCTGGGAATCAAGACAATGACAGCAACTCTTCTTCAGACCGCTTCTTCTTTTACCAAGCCAAGAGGTTATGCTTCTATTGGTCTTTTCGCCCCAAAGAACTCGATCAATTTTGGTGGAGTTCTTAGAGCGGCTCATTGTTACGACGCTTCTCTTGTTGCTATTTCTGGCACAAGGATGAAAAGGCAGCATTCGGATGTCACAAAAGCCTGGAGGCATATTCCAACTTTGCAGACAGATGATCTGTTTGGTGTCATTCCTTATGATGCCGTCCCCGTTGCGGTTGATCTCATTGAGGGCGCAAGGTCTCTTTGCGATTATGTTCACCCCGAGCGAGCTTTCTATATTTTCGGCCCCGAAGACTCAAGCCTGGGGCGCAAAATAACAGATCGCTGTCGTGACATTGTTTACGTTCCAACAAATCACTGCATGAATCTTGCAGCTTCGGTTAATGTTGTTTTGTACGACAGACTTCTGAAGCGCAGGCATCTCGGTTAATTCACTTCTCTGTTTCATTTTCACTTAGATCAATGACTGTTTTTACTTTTGACCACGCTCAAGAAGTTCTAGCCGCGCAACAAAAGCGTGGCTTTGACAAGAAAAAGCTCGCCAACAACACTTATCTTGCCAAGAAAGACGATGCTTTCGTCATTCGTCTTCACGATACTGACATTGTGAAGATCAAAGAAGAGAGCAGTCAAACCTTCTTTACCGTTAACACTGACGGCTGGATGACTTCTACGACAAAAGAACGCATCAATTCTTTCACGCCCCTGCGAATCTTTCAGAAGCGTGGCGTTTGGTACGTCCATCAGCAGGTTGATGGGCGAGAAGAAGTTGTGCAGTTCTTTGATGGAATGACTGTTGATCAGTCGGGGCGAGTGCTTAATTCTGCTGAGGCTTCTCTTGATGGAATTGAGGTGGGGCGGAAGCTGGATCAGATGATCACCGACTACATCAAGAAGTTCTGTGATCAATCAATCAAAGAGGGGCTTCCGTTGCCCGACGCTGGAGATTGTTTACTTTGCAAGATTTACTCACAAACCAAAAGTGAGCAGCGAGATCGAGATGATATGGATCACGTTTACTCTCACCTGAAGGAAACTTACATCCATGGTAGTTTTCTTGTTTACGCTGCCACCATTGCAGGCTATAGCAATCCACAGTTTATTTTTGCAATCATGCAGCGAGATTGCCAGCGTGGTGACGTGACAATGCTCAAGCGAGTTTTCAGGGGGTTTTTCAAGAAAGTGCGGCAGAAGTTGCTGAAGTTTGCTGAGCAAGAAATTGAGTTGGGGGCGGAATAAGATAAAGTTGGTTTTATCTGTACTTGACACGGCACTGTCCGTGTGGTACAATTAAGGAGTGATGGGGCAAGCTCTGTCACTCTTTGTTCACTTCTTTCTTTTAGATCGTGGCTCAATTCTCTCGTTTGCAGATTCTGCAGAATCAAGTCGATTGCCGTAATCGGCTGAATGCAGAAGCTGAAAAGTTCCGGCTTCAGCTTCAAGAAGTCTTCAGCCGGTTTGTCGGCAAGAAGATTTACAAGTTTACAGGTGGCTCTTTGTCCGCTTCCGTTCTTAAAGCAGTGGAGCTGATAATGGAAGAAGTAAGGGGCAGGGGGTTTCATTGCTGGTTCGAGGTTTCCTCTTTCGGCTCTGTTTATTTCAATGTCCAAGACACTTACAGAACGTCTGACGTGTCAGTTAATTACTGCAAGGTGGAATTCTTCGTTGCGTGCTTCGATCGCAGCACTGGTTTGATGACAGAGGAATCTCGTGAATTCATCAAGCGTCGTTGTGATTACACCGTGGAGGAAATCACGGCTGCTCGTGACAAGATTGCCGAGCTGGAAAAGCAGATCAGCTCCTTGAAGTCGAGCATCGCTGAGTTTACCCCTGGCTACTACTGATCCTTTTCCTTCTTCAAAATCATGAGCATTTACGACGATCAACGCAACGCAGACTATCTCGATTCCATGGCCGAAAGCGAGCCAGACGAGGCCGACGAAGATGGTGATTGGGGATGGGGCGGGGTTGAAGAAATCTCGAACGAAGAAAGACATGCCTGCGATCTTTACAACGAGAGGTATGTCATGCCCTACTACGATTGATTCTTCTTTCTCTTTTTTCTTGCACATACTTCTTTTGATTTTCCATCATGTCTGTCGATCTTGAACAGCTCGCTCAAGAGTCTGCTTTGTTTCCATGGCTGGATAGTGACTGCATGGCAGATCATGCGGTGGATTCAATCTTTGTCGATCCTGGTTTTTACAGCGAGGATTTCCTTGATGAAATCAGCAGCCTGAGAGATTCGGAGGGTTTTGAAGACTTCGAGTAAACTGTAATTTTCCCCCCGCACACACATTCTCTTCTGTTTCATTATGCCACTTAGTTACCGCCAATTTGTTGACGACCGAGTTATTGAGATTGTTCGCATTGGAGTAGGCGAACGAGACATCAAAGCAAGTCGGCACTCTGATTTTAATGACATAAACCCCAGGCAGTGGGATCTTGTCGCCCCCGCCGTTTCAAGATACATCGCCCCCGTCGTCAAAGCGGCTGGCCTTCCATTGACAATCTCTTTGTTGATCGCTATTCAGAAAGAGGCTGCTCGTTTTATCAGAGCAGAGCGAGGGGCAAAATGAATGTTCATGATGAGTTTGTCGTCACTCAAATACGACAGGCAAACCTTGCTTACATCAAGAGCATTGAAAGTGCTGCAAATCTCTTTCGAGAGAGCACGCTGGAACCCTTCTGCAAGGAGAATGAAATTGATTTCATCTCTGGGGCGGGAAAGTATTTCTTTCATCGCCCATCGGAAGGTTTCTTTGTTGAGAGGCCGGCGGAAATTGACTCCCTTCCACCAGACTGGCTAGCACTTGGGGACAAGTTGGAGGATTTATTCTTTGTGCTCGACAGGGAGCTTCTTAATGGTCGTCGATTTGGCAATCACGTAAGAAGTTACATCAACATCCCTTTCTGATTTTTCACTTCACTCAATTCAATCGTTTTAGATCAATGTCTACTTGTTATTTTGGGGCGAAAATGAATCAAGCCCCCGAGCAGCCACTTGTCTGGACGAATCTTTCCCGTGGTTTTCAGGGGGGGTTTCATGCCAGCGATGAGATCACTGTGTTTCAATTGGGGGCGGAAAGATCAACAATGACTTTCTGTGTCAAAGAGTTTGACAGCCACGAGGCCACTGAAACCTTTTATGTATTACTTTGCATCATCAAGGACCTTCGTTTTGATGAGTGTCTGTCACAAACAAACTGGTGTTTAGGCGAAGACTTCTTCATGGCTCAGCACGCAATTGATTTTGCGGATCACGTCGTTGAGAGTTACAGAAGGCATGGGGATCTTTCGAGGCTGCCAATGAAGGATTTGGATCATTGGGCATTTAATTATCTTTGACTTGCAGCTGCTTTTATTTGTGCTTGACACCGCACCCGTCATGTGTTACAATTAAGACATGGCGGGCAAGGTATGCTCGTCTTTGTTCACTTTCTTTTTTTAGATCAATGACAAAACAAGATTACGAATTGATCGACCTTGTGGTTGATCGAGTCAACTGGGACAAGATCCAGTCTATTTTTTCTTTTCTTGACTGGAAGTGGGCGATTGTTGGAACCAGCGAATACAGAGTTCCGCTTGTTGAAGATCTGAGGGAACAGGCTTCTCGGCTGTGCAGAGAGGCAATTTGGCAAAAGACAGCTATCTCCGCTGGTGGGCTCGAAGCTAAGTACAGCGAACTTGAGGACAGGCGTGTTTTGTCGCTTCGCTTGGTAATCAACGAGGTTTCCGAGACCAATTATCTGCAGTCTTTTTACGACAAGTAGTTTCACAAGCCAAAATCAATTCAAATCAATTCATTTTCATTATGCAAGCCATCAACGACTTTCTCGCCAGCAACAAGTTTCCTGTGAGCCTTGCAGCTCTTGCAGTTTCTCTTTTAGTTCTGGGTTCTCTCTGGAATCAAGAGAAGCAACTGATGCAGCAGTGTGAGCAAAGAGACAAGACTGTTTCTTGTCGTCTTCAGATTGTTGGGCGCTGATTTCAATTCTTTTCATTTTCTTTCTTCTTGTTTTTCTGCCATGTCTCCAATCGTTCTTTCCTCCAGTTTTTCAATTACCGAGCTTGACAATGTTGTCGCTAGTGCGGAACACTACAAAGCCCATGATGGCGACCAAGCGGTTATCTTCTTTCGCAATGGATTCGGCGCAAGCGTCGTAAGGCACTCTTATTCTTACGGCGGTCGCGAAGGCTTTTACGAGCTGGCTGTAATCGTCAAGGACGAAAAAGATCCCAGGGATTTTCGGCTGACTTACGAAACATCTGTAACGGATGATGTGCTTGGCTGGTTGACGGCTGACGATGTTGTCGAGAAGCTCAAGGAAATTTCTCGGCTTTGATTTTTCTGTTTCTTTTCATTTACTTTTTCTCGTCATGACACTTTCTGGAATTGACTACGGCCACGGAACGACAAATGTTGACAGCGAAACAGGTATTCGCTATGGGGTGATTAACAGCAACAGACTTGCCTCTCATGTCTGGGATGAAATAACCAGCAAGGGCACAGACCTGGATTACAAAGATGGCATTGAGGGATTGACTCAGGATTTGACCAACAGCCTGAAATCTGTCTTGGCAGACTATGATTCTGGTTTTGACTGCAGGCAGGCTGCAGAGGAAATTGTAGAAGAGCTGAATCTGAGTTTTGAGTCTACTGGTGATTGTACCAGATACGAATACTCTGACGATGATGTGACTTTTACTGTTTGCTCTGACGGCGATATTTTCGTAACCAAGTCTAAGTTTTATGCGCTCTGCGGGTTTTGCTCGCCGTGTGCGCCGGGGGCCGGACATTTGGAAAGTGACGGCGAGGTTATGACGTATTGCTTGGGGCCTGATTGGTTTGACTCAGATAACCCAATGCCATACTCATGTTTCAGTGTGGAAAATGACAAGAAGGTTTTCTGACAATGATTGATCTTCGCACCAGAGATGGCCTTGAGAAATTCAAGGATCTTTATGGGACCAGAACCGGGCGATGGCTCGCCAACAGGCTTAATCTTTCTGGCCCCGGATCTGAAATTCTTGCCAATCAAATCAGCTCTTTTGCTTGGAATGGTATTGCTGCCTTTTCTCTTTATAGCGTTCAGCTAATGAAAGGGCATGACACAACAAAAAATCACTACCTTCATTATTGCAACAACCTTTCCAGGGAGATTGCTGCAAATCCTCTTTTTCCCAGCAGGTCTTTTCTGATCGGAGACCTTCGCCTCCAAGATTAGTTCTTCGCTTTTTATTCTTTCAGATCAATGATTTTATCAACTTCGGAAAGAGTTTTCTTTGTTCAGAATCAATCGCAAGTTGTTGATTCTTTGTTTAAGGGACCGTCTACAGCTTCTGGTACTTTTCAGGTCAAGAAAAACGGCATTCTGTTTTTCGACCTGAAAGGAGTTGCCAGAGTTTTCCTGGCTGCCAACAGGCATACCAACCCCTTCTTTGTTTCCTGTAGCTATTACACTTCAAAATCTGGCAGGAGGACATTGAGATACATGCACGCCCTATGCGCTCTTGATGAGCTTTTCTTGGGCGTGAAAGGTTTTTCTTTTGCGGAGGAAATGCAGCTTGCTTCTTCTTTGTGGCAGCAGGCTTCTTCTGTTTGCTCCGCCGTTTAATTGTTCGTCGGGGGCGAAAAGTAAAAGTCTCTTTTGTTTGTACTTGACATTCGCCCCTACGTAGGGTACAATTAAGACATGGCAGGCAAGGTCTGTCATCTTTTGTTTCTTCATTTTTATCATGAAAACAATTCACCTGACTGTGCAAATTCGTATCAAAGACGAAGCAGATCCGCATGAAGTTGCGGAAAACCTTGACTACAGTTTTACGCACGAAGACATTCTCGGCACCGAGATTGTGAATGTCTGCGACGAAAACAATGTAGACATTTTCTAGCCATTGTCTTTTGCTGTTCATTCTTTTTCTATCATGTCAAACGATCTCTGGCCCCATGGTTTTCCTGGGGAAGATTTTGAGCAGTGGATCTCAAGCTGCCCAGTGCAGTGGATAAGATTGGAAGTTGCTGAGGGCTCGGCAACTTACAAGTTTATTCTGCCCGAGCAGGAAGAGGACGACGAAGAAAAAGGTCCGTTCGAGGCCTATCTTCTTGTGGAAGATTGCCGAACTGGGCAAGAGTGGGTTGTGGAGTTTGACGAAGATTCCACGCTTGATCTCAGGGAACAGGTTGAAGCCTGGGTTGAAGAAGAGTTCTGTGGAGAACTCAAAATTGATGGCGAATTAACGCCAGGTCTTGAGGGCGACTATTATGCCCGAATCAAAACGGATTGGGCGACGAAAGATTCTGTTGTTTGTTGGGAATCTGGGGGATTTTACCTCAGAGAGTCTCAGCCCCCTTTCTAGTTTCTATTTAATTTCCGCCCCCCACGCTTTTCAAGCCATGGCTCTTATTTCTCTGGACTACAAAATTTCTTGGGATGATTTTGAGGATCTTTGCTGCACCGCTGGCTTCGGCGGTATCGACGGGTGGGCCCACAAGTGGCACATCAACAAACAGGATCGAATGTTCACGATTGTGGACGAGGAGTTGACGCATCATCACATCTCTCAGGCAATGGTCGAGAAGGTTATTGCTGATCTCTTCAATCGCAAGAAGTTTTGCATTGAGGCAACGTGGAAGTCTATCGAACTTGCGGTACTCGAAAATGAATACAGTGAAATTGATGCAGAGGATGCTAGTATCATCTTTCAGTATGCTTGCTTTGGAGAAATTGCTTATGGGTAAATAGCAATAGTTTCACAAGCCAAATTAAATCAAGCACTTTATCTTTTCAGATCATGACTCTCATTACCTTAGACTTCAAAATTTCCTGGGACGACTTCGAGGGTATTTGCGATACCGCCGGATATTCCATTGGCTATTGGGCGAAGTCTGGACATGTCAACAGGGAGGACCGTGTTTACATGATTATTGATGAGGAGTCTGTCCAGCATGTAATTACTCAGCAAGCGGCTGAGGAGGCTGTCGCCTCAATCTTCGCCAGGCGGGTTGATTGCCGAAGAGACATTCGACGCTCAATTGAATCTGCCGTCTTTGGGGATTATTCCGATATTGATGCAGATGCTGCTGATGTGATTTGTCAAATTGCTTGTTTCGGCGAAATTGTTTATGGATGAATAGCGGGAGCCTCGCAAGTCAAATCAAATCAAGCACTTTATCTTTTCAGATCATGACTGTCTATCTCAACACTTACGAAACCTGGGAAGCTTACGGTGGCCCAGAAGAAGGAGGGTGGTGGTTTACTTGTGGAACACCAGTTCAATCGGTTTTCTACTCAGACGAAGACCTTGAGGATTTTTTTGAGAGAGTCCCAAGCGAAGAGCGGCATGAGCTGAGAAGCAAAGCCACAATAGCCTACACGAATGGTAAGCCGCCAACGCCAAAAGATACTGGCTACGGCGGTTACACATTTGTGCTTGGCTCAGACACCCCAAGTACCTACCAGCAGGACAACTCTTTTGTGAGTTACTTCGAGGAGGATTTTGCTAAGCCTTTCCCTGAAGAAAGGCCCCACTACGAGTAAGTTTATTTCCGCCCCCCCTCATTTCCCAATCATTTCTTTCTTTTAATCTCATGGACGACTTTGGTCTTTCGCCTGTTTCTCGCCCCAAACCCTCCGCTCTCGCCTCACTTCTTCTTGATGAAAATTGCGATCTCGCAGAAGCGATTGGGCGCATGGTTGATTATACAATCAACAACGAGCACACATTTGTTGTTGAAGAGATCGGCAATTTTGAGACTTTCCAGGAGTGGAAAAAGTTTGTTCTGGATGATACTGTCTACGGGCAAGCAATGAAAGTTCAGTTCGCCAATGTCTCGGATGCCGAATTAAATCGAACTCTTGTTGAAATCTGGGACGCGCATTGTTGAGTTTGCTGGGGGCGGATAAAAACAAAGTACGATTTATTTGTACTTGACACCGCCCCTTGCATGTGTTACAATTAAGGAGTGACGGGCAAGGTCTGTCACTCTTTTGTCGTTTTTTCTTTTTAGATCAAATGAAGCTGACTGTTTCCATTGATGCGGACACTAGGGAAAATTTGCTAATCGCCCTGGAAGATGTCTGGGGTTTAATTGAGGCAAAGAAATGGCAAGGTCGAGCATCGTTTTCTGATCATGATGCAGAAGAGGTTTGCAAATACAAGTTTGAAATTACCAACTGAAACACATTGTTCGCAAGCCGTCTTCGCGGCGACTTTTCTTTCTTCTCTTTTTTGAGCCATGGCTTCTGTAGTTTTTGCTTCCGCTTCGGCCACCTGTTCTATTCCGCCCTCTCTTGCAAGTGTCGGCGAAATTGCGCTGTCCGTCTACGATTACTTGGTAAATCATCCAGAAGAAATCACTGACGACCTCAATGATCTTGGCGACGACTCGGATGAGTTTGTCGAAAATATCAGCGGCTACCTAAGTCTTGATCGAGGTATTCTTCAGATTGGCTATTCGACCGACGAGTCATTTAATGACAACTCAGCTGTTTTTGATTTTCTTTCGCATCATTTTTCCTGCCTGCAAACCTCTTCTTTTATGAAGGTTGTCTGGATTGTTGAAGACACTAAATCCTATTCTGCGGGTGTGGATTACTACGACAAGTCGGGGCAGATGATTGATGTAGATTTTGTGCTAAACAGTTTTCTCAGTTGCTGATTCTTTTCCACTTATTTCTCAAGACCCATGAAGACTTACAGGCTTCAGATCAGAGAACACTTTGAAACAGGCAATCCTGGAATTGTTTTTGTTAGAGGCCTGAACGGCCGGGATTACTTTGAGCCCGGCCTGAGCGGTGAACAAATTGCTCACGACGTTCTTGAGCATCCTGCAACCGCTCATCCCAATGGAATCATCGATGAATTGTTGGCCCTAGGAGGTTTTCTTGCTGGGAGAATCCAGCACGGCTACATGAATCGGGGCGGAAGGCAATTGTCGATTGACGACCTTCAGTCTGATATTGCTTCTTTGGCGAGGCATTGCCTGATAAGCTCCGAGCCCTTCTGCGCGAAACCCTGCAGAGGTTTTCTCAGGGACTCGGGAATGATGGGCAGCATCAGGAAATCTGTGATGGGCGGACTGCAAGAAGCATGGGACGAATATACTGACGAGAGCAATGTTGCGGTTCGGGGCGAGAAAAAGATTGAGGATCTTTTCGACGTAGATTCCACGGTTGGCTGGACCTGTAAGGGAGTCCAGATGTTCAGGAAGAGGTTTTCTTCCGTGAGCATCTTTGACTTGTCTGATTACCTGTTTCCAGCTATCGCAAAAGAGTGCGATAAGTGGCTGATGGGCGATGTTCAAGTTGGCGATGAGGCAAAGTTGATTGTTGATATTTCTGCAATGAGAGCAGAGTTAATTGACGAGCGCGACTATTACTGATTGTGTGGGGGCGGGAAAATGAAAGTATGATTTATTTGTGCTTGACAGCGCCCTCTGCATAGGGTATAATTAAGACAGGTGGGCCGAGGCCTGCCTATTTTCTGTTCATTTATTTCTTTTTCAGATTATGTCAGTCAAGACTTTTGACCCGCAACTTTTTTCCCGTACTTTGGGAAATTGTGAGATTGAATTTTATTCTGACCCCTTCACTCGAAATCAGTTTCAGCGAGTTGCTGATAAATGGTTAAAGATACTTAACGACGCGGATCTTAGGGGAACGTGGAAGTTAGATGGGTTTCGCTCTATGGATGAAACCCGTGAAATCATTTCCCATAAGAATGGCGTCGTTCTTGAGATCAGGAAACAAGATGGGCGATGGAAGTTTACAGTTTCCAATAAGAATGGCAAGGTGTTGTGTTTTGACTTTGGGGCGTATGATTTTGCCCCACGCTCAGCCCTCATCGCTTCTATCAGGGCTTTCTTTTCCTGCTGACTTTTCTCACAAGCCTTTTGCCTTCAGCGGAGATAGGCACTGCACAATTTCTTTTTAGATCAATGACCAATCAGCCTTCTTTTCATTGCATCGCCAACATCGGTGATGCTACCCCGCTTGTTCACGGCGGGGCTTTTGTTCTTGTGGATAAGAGGGGTTGCTACGATCCCGAGCTTTTGATTCTTGAGCCAGAGGGAAGTGATCGCTATGGCGATCCTACAAGTTGGAAGCGTTACACAATTCTCTGCGAAAGGTTGACGGCCATCAAGGGTCGGGAGGGCGAATACATCGCGCTATCTGACAATCCTTTTCATGTGGATCATCCTGCATGGTTTGGAACAGAAAAAGATTTGCAATCGCTTGCAAGTTTTATTGGCACGTCTGTTCGGGAACTTGTGTTTGAAGCCACTTCTTCAAATCCCGTGCATCGGGCAAGTTTTTACCAGAGGCTGTTTGATTGTCATGGCCATGTAAACTTTGAGGCGGAGCCACGAAAAATGAACAAGAAAGAAGCCAGGGTTTTATGTGCTGCGATGAAGCAGCAGATTGAAGAAGCCAGGGCGTGGCACGATGGCTGGATGATTGAGTAGCGTTTAACTTGTATTTTCTCGCCCCCCATCATTTCTTTTGCCCCCATGGAAAGTCCCACCATGCTTGAACTATCTAGAAAGATTGCTCACTTCGAGAAGTTGCTGCAGCGCTATAGAAGACTGAAGGACTGGTACAAAGTTGATAGAGTCGCCGATCAACTGGAAGGACTCCAGGAGAGGCATGACGCAGAACAGAGAAGGCTGCAGCACGAACAAGATATGAAGGAGCTTAGCGACTGGTACGATGATGAAAAGAACAGAGATGCCTATACTTCAAGAATCATAGACGAGCAGTTTTCTGACATGGTTGTTTAGCTTACAGTTTCTTGCCCCTCTGCCAATCCTCGTCATGGACTCTGATAAGATACAGAAAAAGATTGAAAAAATAGAAGAGAAGGCCAATCAGCAGGTTGACAATCTAGCAAGAGAATACTTTGATCAGGTAGTTGTTCCTTTTTGCAAGAAGTATAGCTTGACGTTTACAAGTGGCATGGGCCTGCTTGCATTTAGCTTCGATGAATATGATTTGATGTTTCACGCGGCCAGCGACATTCCCGATGCTGAAGACATCGCGGAAATTCACGAAGAAGACCTGTGCGGATACGAAAAGTTTGCCTTAAAGTTTCCGGGGGCGAAAAAAGAGATGGAGGAAATTTACAAGGTTATCTACTTAGTGGTCTTTGAGTTTGAGCTTGGCTTTAGTATGCCGTGCTATAATCCCCGAGTGATCATTTAGTTTACATTTTCCCGCCCCCCATCACCAATTCCCTTCAATGGCAACTTTATTTAATCCCGCCCCCGACAACCAAATACGCGCAAACACCTTGCGCCTTGCCCTGATAAAACATCGGGGCGACATAATGAAAGACCAGCAGGAGTTCAGGCTTTGGGAAGAGGCTGAGTACGTTCGCTCCGTGCAGGAGATTGACAGGCTCCTGTACTACATTGATCAGGCTGTTACGGATAAGGTTCCTCTTGAGGTAAATGCTGCGTATCCACTGCCTGAGATTGGCAAAACCTATAAAGAGTGGAAAGTTCTACGAATACAGAACGGATTGGTTGTTGCTCTGAACTTCAAAGACGAAGCGACTGAATGGGTGTTAGATATTGCTGAGTTCTGGAGGAAAGTAAAGTAGTTTCTTTCTTTCTTAAATAGTGTGTGTCTGCGCTGTGCTCGTAAGAGCATGGCGCATTTTTCTTGGCTTTCTGCAACTTAAATCAGTCAACACTTTATTCCCGCCCCCACATTTCTTCAATCCCCCGCCCCCTTCGAGAATCGCCTGCAAGGCTGCTTGCCCCCTTGGCAAGGCGTTTCCCCGTCAAAGAGGCTAGAGGGCTGTTCCTGAGGCTCCTGGCCCTCGATCCGAGAGCTTGCCCGCAGCAGAAGAAAGCCATGGGGGCGAGAAAGAGATTCTCGTCAAAGATTGCTCTTTGTTTGTCGTTGAAGTAGATTGTTGAAGCAATTGCAAGACAAACAGTGAGGGGCAAGTGAGCTACAAAGTTAATAATGCTTTGCGAATGACAAATGCTGAGATAATTAGAAGGCTGAGATCAGTCAAGAGAATGCTGCTAAATAAAAATCAAGTGTTAGTTTACGATAGAGAGATATTTAGTCTGCCATTGCAAGCTCAAGACGAAGCTTCTTTTTATACCGCTCTCGATCACAACAAAAGATTGTTTAGAAAGGATGTGTTTTTAAGTGAAATATTAGATCGCCCCCAATTGTTCGATCGCAACAATTTCTCTCTAGCATCTGTGCAACAGTATGTGCAAGATAACAGTGAATCTATTTGCAAGAGCTTTTCTGTAACAGCAATGCTGTTCACAAAGTATCGCAAACAAAAGGATGTTGTAAAACATGTCATTGTTTGCTTAGGTAGTATTTATCACGCCCCCCGAGTCTTCTACCGAGACGAATCATCAGGCAGAGTTGTCTACCAGAAGTCTACAGAATATATGGATCTATACTGAGTTTACAGCTCCCCGCCCCCTCTATTTCTCTTTTGTCATGACTAACAGCTCTGCAAGCTTTGAAGATCAAGATGAAGTGCAAGCAACTGATCGAATCGTAGATGTTGAAAGTAATTCTGAAATGAAAAGTTTCCCGCCCCATGGCAGTGATTCTGCAACTGATCAAATTGATGCAGATGATGAACTGTTTGATGATGATCAGAATAGTTTCTCGCGAAGTGATGAAGAGGATTTTGCTGATGAGGATATTTCTAGCTCTTTACAAGATCCATATTCCGCTACTAACAAACTACAATCTTGGGATTATAGAAGCAGGCTTGCTCCTGCTGAGGGAGAGAAAGATTTTGCAATGTTCTGTTTGTATCGAGATAGTGGATCGGGACGATCAACAAAATACATATCTTTAATCTACAACTTATCAGAAACCAGAGTGCTCAAAATAGCTGCAAGGGACAATTGGGGCAAAAGAGTTGCAGATTACGATAAGTATCAACTACAGCTGCTGATGAAAGAAGAGAGCAACCAGAGGGCGCTGGAGCATAAAAAGAAGCTTGAAGAATATAGATTGCAGCAAGAGTTTCTTGGGCGCAGCTTAACTGCAGATGCTGCCAAACTGGCTGCAATTGTAAGTAGAAGCTTGGATAAGTTTATTGCTGCTGATGCTGATATAGATATAAAAGATGTGCCTGGCATTCTAGCCGCCGCATCGAAGGCGGGAGACATTGGGCGGAATCTCCAGGCAAGCAGTCTTGGGGTGGATCAGTTGTTAGCTGCTTTGGAAGAAGTGGAAGATTAAAGTTATTGCTGCAGTGTTCACAAGCCAAAAGTTTGCTGCTTGAATTTGTTTGTTGCTGTGAGTTGTTGCGGGCGAGTTTTTGTTACGGGGGATTTTGGGCGCAAGGCATTGATTGGTTGCTGTACCTAATAAGATAATAGAAGCACTTGATTTTGGCCCTGTGGTGGAGAGAGTTCTGAGTATGCTGTTTTGTGTGCGAGCCAAAAAACGAAGGCCTTGAGGGTGCTTCGTAGCTGTGTTACATTATCGTGGTCCCGTAGAATCCTTTGGACGTTATCACAAAACCGTTATGCGAAATCTTGGTGAGTTTACACATTTTCAGAGCGACAACTACGATTCAGAAACTATTGGGTTTGGATTATTCTATGGTCAGCAGGGGGCGAAAATATTTAAGTTAATCAGAGAAAAGAAAATCAATCAGAGAGATGTTTGTGTGCTGTATTCGATGATGAGCTTATGTGATACAAGAACTAGCAAGGTTAAATTTATGGTTAAAAATCTTGCAGCAGAGCTTGGTATTGTTGCTAATTCAGTTTCTTCTAGTTTGTCTCGCCTCAAGAAAGCTAGGTTAGTCGCCCTCTTTGTTGAGTCGAATGGAGACAGATACTTTCTGATTGATCCGGGAATCTTTAGTGTGGGCGGAAAGAAGAGACAGGGGTTTTATCTTAAGAAGTTCGATTCAGCTTTTGAAGATGAAAACTAATCCATTCATTCACATTCATTTCCTCGCCCCCAACTTTCTTTACTAGCCGCAGCCACCATTTACATTCATTCATTCACAGTTGCATTCATTTGCAGCCACCATTTGCAGCCGCCATTCACTTGTGTTTGTTCACAGTCACTTGTGTTTGTTAGCGGTCACTTAAGTTCGCTGGCGTGTTTGTTTGCTGGCGTGTTTGTTAAGCTGGGGCTTCTGTTTGCTTACTGTTTAAGTTGGTGTTATAGTTTAGGTGTAATGCTAAGTATAAAGTATAGCAACCTACTAAGTATAAAGTATCAAACAAGTTAAGTATAAAGTAAACAAGTTTGCTAAATATAAAGTATTAAACAAATTAAGTCTAAAGTATAGCAATCTACTAAATATAAAGTATCAGAGTTTGTTAAGTATAAAGTATCAACTAGCTAAATATAAAGTATCAACTTGCTAAGTATAAAGTATCAAACAGCTAAATATAAAGTATAGCAAATACTAAATGTAAAGTATCAATTAGTTAAGTATAAAGTATTAAACAAGTTAAGTGTAAAGTATAGCCTGGAAGTCTTATCTTATTTGTTATGTTCACAAGCCGCGCTAAGTGTTAGTTACTGTGGGTCTGCTAAGTGTTAGTTACCGTGGGTCTGCTAAGTGTTAGTTACCGTGGGTCTGCTGGCAGTATATTTGAGCGCCTGGAGAGCTTATACTTTACAAGCAAAATTAAGCTACATTTAGTGTGTTCACAAGCCCGCGCCAGCTATATTTAGTGTGACATGCTAAATATAAAGTTGTTAGTGTGACAGTTAAAAAGTGGCACACTGCCTCTACCGTTTGCGCTTTATATTTGTAATAATATGGGAGCTGGCGAAAGCTGGCACCTTTCCTTCATTTATTTAAGATCATGCCTGAGTTTAATTTTCTGGATCAGTTTGATGCTGCGATTGAGTCTGCGGCAAAGTCTGCGGAGTCTGTTAAAACTGTTGACGTTTCCGATATTTATACTGAGATCTTTAAGGATGAAAAGTCTATTAAAATAATGCTCGCCTGTGGTTTGTCATGGTCTGAGTTTAAGATTGAAAAGAAAACACCTGAAAAGAAAAGCGCACAAGTGTTTAGCAGGATGCAGCCAATCTATAAATCTCAGGACGTTTATGATCGTAACCGCGTCAAAGCGTATTTCGTGTTTAGGTGCTGTGTTGCTGGCCTGGCCGCACAAAACAAGGGCAAGATTGGCACCGTTGACATAGCTTCTCTTTATATTGGTCTGTGCCGCCAGTATAAAATTGCAACGAGTTTGCGGGCTTTAATTGTCAAAATCGCAAATGATCTTAACGTTGAGGCCGAATCTAAGGCCGATGTCGTTACACTTAAAGTCGAGGGAAACGGCTTTAGCAACTATATTAAGTCTGCCAATCTAGTGGTTCAGTCTGTTAAGGATGCTGCTAATAGTGGCGACCTTTGATTAAACCGCCGGGGGCATCTTCGCCCCCGGTTTTATATTTAGGGGGGGGTGATCCCGCTGGCGCTGGCAAGGCCCGGTACCCCCACCCCTAAATTTTTTTCACCCATTCCAACCAGCTAAATTTTTTTTACCCATTCTCACCAGCACTATTTCACCTATTCCCAACACTCACATCAACTCTCATCTATCTCAACAGCACAATTACTTTACACCCCCCTACTCTGAAAAAAATCGATTTTCGCAACCTTTTCAAACCAGTGTCTCAAAATTTTTTTAGTGTCTATTTCACGCAGACACTTGCATTTATATCGAATCTGTAAAGTTTTTGGCCCGGCTGTTTTCCCCTTCTCGTCAATTTCCTCTCGCCCCCACTGGATTTCTTTGCCCGCCTCGGCAATGCTGCAGTGTTGACGAGCTGAGGTATGGTGAGAGACGGTAAGTGGCCTTGAATTGACATGGGCGTTGAGCTGGTTCATCGGACGGACGGGGCGGAGCGACTGATAGTTAAAATGGCGAGAGTCTCGAATCCATCGAATGAAGACAATGTTGATACCGCCCCCAGGCTGTTGAGGTATCTGATCAAACACAAGCACTGGTCTCCACTTGAGATGGCGTCAATGTGCGTGAAGATTGAGACAGAGCGAGATATAGCTGCGCAGATTCTCAGACACAGAAGCTTTTCGTTTCAAGAGTTCTCGACCAGGTACTCGAAAACCTCTGTTGCAGAAATGCCCGCGCTCAGAAAGCAGAGCCAGAAAAACCATCAGTCAAGCGATGACTGTCTCGATGAAGAGGTGCTGAAGCGATTTACCCCTCAGGTGGGCATTAGTATTAAAAATATCTACCTACTGTATCAAGAGATGCTTGATGCGGGGGTTGCAAAAGAAACGGCGAGGAGAATTCTTCCACTTTGCACGCCCACGACTCTTTACATGCACGGGACGCTGCGTAGTTGGGCGCATTATCTACAACTTAGAACCGCACCTGATACTCAGCTGGAGCATAGACTAATTGCAGAAGAGTGCAAGGAAATTTTTGCTAAAGAGTTTCCGGTGATTGCAGAAGCTGCGTTTACTGAATAACTTTCATTTTCTCGCCCCCCTTCTTTTTCCCTCACTTTATTTTTCCCTCGCCCCCACCTCAGAAGAGTAGGCCGTGCCAGCAAAAGCCCGCAGCGCAAGATACGCAGACAGAGCAGCTCTGCAGTCGCTCGGGCTTTTTCATGATACGTCAATGCTCAAGGCATTAAAAAGAAAAAACAACAATGCTCTGAGCGTAGACGAGATCGAAGATCGAATTGTTGCAGATCTGCTGCCGCACCAAAAAGATTTTGTTTGCAATTTCGATACAAGGTATATCCTTTACGTGGGTGGATTGGGTTCAGGAAAGTCTTATAGCAGTGTCGCCAAGGCAATACTTTTAGCTTTTAGGAGTCAGGGGCATACTCACATTTATCTTGAGCCCACCTACGTGATGTTGAACGACATCGCGATTCCTACGTGGAACTCATTTCTTCATAAATACGATATTCCTTTCACGCACCGAGTCTCTCCTCAGCCCAGTTACACCCTGCACCTACCCGAGGGGGACACCACAATCCTTCTCCGCCCCCTCATGAACGTGGAGCGCCTGGTGGGCATCAACGCCGCCTCCCTGGTCATTGACGAGGCGGATACGGTCAAGCAGGAGGTTGCCGAGGCGGCCCTGGTCAAACTGCAGGGGCGGGTTCGTGTAGGTAATTGTCCGCAGATTTGTTTTGTATCTACGCCGGAGGGGCGGAAGTTTATTTGGGGCTTCTTTGAGAAAAATAAAAGCGATGATAAGCAACTTTATAGAGCTGATACCAGAGACAATCCCTACCTCGATGAAAATTACGTCAAAGACTTGCTGGAGAAATACCCTTCAAATCTGGTTGATGCTTACGTGAAGGGCGAGTTTGTTAATCTTGAGACGACGACTGTATTTAGCGAGTTTGAGAGAGACAAGCACTTTACAAATATCTTCTGCCCCGAAGCTGGCGAGCCAATCCTCATTGGGTGCGACTTCAACGTGGGCAAGGTGTCGAGTGTTTATGCTGTTATGCGCCCCCTGCCTTCTGGGGGCCAGGCCTTGCACATATTTGACGAGAACATTTCTAGGGACACTTTTTCGCTCGCGGAGCATATCAAGCGGAAATACGCTGCTCATGTCGCAAGAAACATGGTGATGATTTACCCTGATAGCTCGGGGTCACATGCTAGCACGTCGTCCACCATGAGTGATCACGACATCTTGAGAGAGACGGGGGCGAAAGTTATAGCCGAGCGTCGAAATCCACCAATCGCAGAAACTGTGGGGCACGCAAATAATTGCTTTAATAAGGGGCAGATTTTTATCAACTGTTCCTCGTGCCACGAATCTGTAGAAATGCTAGAAAACTGGGGCTATGATAGTTCTCTGAAGCCATCAAAAGGTGGAAAATTGGACTATTCTCACTTTGGTGATGCCTTGAGGTATCTCGTTTGGCAAACAATGCCAAGGCCGTCGATTGGGCTTGGGCGAGGGCAGCGTTGGAGATAGTTTGCATTTTCTTGCCCCCTGATTTTCCTTTGCGCCCCCGACATTTTTGGTCTTTCCCGCCCCCAACTGCGAAGCTTTTTCTGCTGTTAGAGTGTGAATAGTGCTGCGAAGAAACAGTGGTCATCGTCGGTAACTCTCTGATCCCAAATGCTGATGACGCCCTGGGGCTGAATCCGTTTGACCGGCGGCACCCAGAGCTGGAAGCGAATGTTGAGGGGGTTACGGGCGTTGCTGAATACTCGATCGAGCAGGCTCAGCAGCTGGAAAGGCTGTCTCCGATCAAGTTTTGCACCCTGCCCGAGTTCTTCCTGTACGAAGCGACTAGCGAATATATCCCCAAGGATCATCTTGAGGAGGTGGAATCCTACGATGTTCGCAAAACCAGGGCGCAAAGCAGCTTCGAGCCTTTTTATTCGCATCTTCGCAACCTTACAATTGGTACGGCTCTTCGCAAGGGCGTCGTAATTCCCGAAAATATTGATGAGTCGTGGGGCAATTTTTTTGAAGATTGCGATCTTGAGGGGCATTCTTTAACCTCGTACACCAAAGAGCTTTTTACGGCAGCCATTGACGCGGGCGTTGCAGGTATTTGGGTCGAATATCCGAAGCTCCCTACTGACCTCAGTGCAGAAGAGGAAAAAATTCTCAACCCTCGCCCCTACCTTGTCTTGATCAAGTGCGACCAAGTGCTTGAATGTAGGCACGATATTTTCAGTGCAGAGATCTTGGGGCGGTCACTCTTTGGCTCTTTCCCCACGTATTTGCGTATTAAGGGGGAAATTCGCCGAAAAAGTGCCACAAATGAGTTTTTTGAAGAAGTTTTGCCCGCTGTTTTCGTTTATGACATCGTAGAAATTGGGGAAGATAGCTTTTCCGAGGTGAATGACACGCTTCGCTTCGTGCCTCCTGGGCGCAGAGTTCGCTGCAGGACGTATGTGAAGCAAAATGTGCCCGGAAATACCGATAGGTATGTTCAAGAAGGGGAGGAAAGGTATCTCTCTATTCCATTTATCCCGTTTGTACCCGTTCTTGGGGGTGAAAAAGAGGCATTTTTCCGTGCTCGCCCCCTTCTTCTTGATATTGCGCGGCTAAATCTGCATCATTGGGCGGTTTCCGCTGACCTTGCAGAGTCAATCCACCTTACAGCCTCGCCCTTTTTGACAATGACGGGCGTCCGTCCCGACGATGAGGTTAAGGCGGGGTCGGGGCGAACGCTTTCTTCGCAAAATCCTGATGCAAGGTTCGGGATGATCAGCGCAAGCATGGAGGGGGCAGAAGTTACACTTAAAAATCTTGACAGAATTGAGAAATCAATGGAGCGATTGGCCGCAGTTGCAATGACAACGGGCAAAACGCAGGCTGAATCCGGCTTTGCGAAGCTTCTTGACCGCTCTCAGAGTGATTCTCAGCTTGCAGTTCTCGTTCAGTCGCTTGAAGATGCCTTGAACAGGGCGCTTATGTATGCTGCGGCTTACAGAAACTACTCTGCGGTCAAGATTGTAATTAGCAAGAACTTCATTCCTGTTAAACTGCACTCGCAGCAGGTAATGGCTTACAGCTCTCTGTTCAAGGATGGGGTGATAACTATTGAATTGTTCATGCGTATGCTTGAGAGCGGGGAGCTTTTTGAGGGCATTCCTGGCTTCAGTGTCTCCGACATTATCGAAAAGATGGGACTGAAGGGCACTGAGACTATCAGGGAGCTGATGGGGGCTCGCGAAGGGGCTTCTGCCGATGGGCGATCTTCTCGCCCCCGCGTTGAAGTAGACAACACAACCCCAATGAGTGAGGGCGCCGACAGAGAAGTCTCGGAGCCGGGGTTTGAGCCAAGCGAGGCTTGAGCTATAGTTCTTTCACCGACAACAATTCCGTATGGCTTTTGAGACTCTCGACGAGGCAAACAGTGCTTTCAAGTCGCTTGAGGAGCGGCTCAACGCTCTGGAGACCGAAAACACGAAGCTGAAGGCCACGAAGGAAGGCCTGCAGGGCGATCTCAAGAAGCGCAAGCAGATCGCTACCTTCCTGAAAGTGGCTGGCATCGAGCTGACACCTGACATGAGCGACGAAGAGATCGCCGAGAAGGTGTTGGCACTGAAGGCCGCGAATGCCTCTGAGGAGGGCGAGGAAGGCGAGGGCGGCGGCGCTGGCGGGAGCCAGTCCCAGAATGGTCAGCAGCAGCCCCAGGGGGGGCAGCAGCAGCCCCAAGGGCAGCAGGTCTACACCAACCCCTCTGATGCCGTGGACACGGTTGTGAAGGCGGAGATGGCCTCGCTGAAGCGCCGGTTGGAGGAGCAGAACAAGCGGATCATCCAGGCCGAGCAGGAGCGCGATCGTGAGCGCGAGAGCCGCCGCGCAACTCTGCTTGAGCAGAAGGTGATGGACGAGCTGGCTCGTGTTGATTGTCGGAAGCCGGGGCATTTGTTCAAGCTCAAGAGGGAGGATTTCCGTTTGCTTGAAGACGAGGAGACGGTTGTTTATGGGCCCCAGGACGATCCGGTGTCTCTCAAGGATGCCGTGAGCAAGCTTCGTGAGGATGACGACTACTCTATTTACTTCAATGGTTCCGGGGCTACGGGCTCTGGCATGGCTCCGTCTCGCGCTCCTGCTTACACCTCTGCGAACAACCCATTTGCTGTTGGGTCGGTGAACGCAACTCTCGTTGCAGAAATGATTAACTCGGGGCAAAAGGAAAAAGCTGCACGGCTCTACCGTGAAGCTCGTGCTGCTGGCAAGCTTGATCCGACCGTGGGAAGGGCAATGAGTGGTGTGCTTGGTTGAGTGAGAAGCGAATTTCGCTACAACAGAAGGTATGGGCGCAGAACTGTTGCGAAGTGGTCTCGCGGGGGTTACAGAAGCCGCCGTGCTGCCTCTTCTTCAACACGTTCTTATGCGAGAACCAGAAGTTATTCTGCTTCTCCCTCCATGCCTTCTTCTGTTCAACCGGTCTCGTCTCCTGTTCCTCGTGAAAGCAGGCCTGTCTATCAAGCGAGAAATGAATCCTCTCCACTGATTGCAATTTTTACTTTGCTTTTAGCGCTTTTCCTTCTTTTTTTGATTGCTCTCTTCTGAGCTAATTCTTTTCCCCGCCCCCTCTCCCCCGGAGGGGGCTTTATTGTGTAAGCAGATGCTTTGATGTCATGCCTTTGAAAATGGGGAAGTCTGGGGCTACGGTTTCTTACAATATTGAAAAGCTGAGGAAGGAGGGGCGTCCCCAAAAGCAGGCGGTTGCAATTGCTCTTTCTACTGCCAAGAAGTCTCGCAAAAAGAAGGGCAAGAAGAAGTGAGAGCGAAGAATATTCCAACGAACAAATCTCTTTATGCCCGTGTCAAGGCCGAAGCTAAGCGTAAGTTCGCTGTTTTCCCGAGCGCCTATGCGAGTGGCTGGCTTGTTCGTGAATACAAGAGGCGAGGGGGAAAGTACAAAACCTCTAAAGGGGGCGGGTGATGGCTGAGCGTGGTCGGGGCGGCCTTGGTCGCTGGTTTGCCGAGGAGTGGGTTGACATAAAGACCGGGAAGCCTTGCGGGCGGAAGACTGGCGAAAAGCGTAGAAGTTATCCTGCTTGCAGGCCGTCCAAGCGTGTTTCTTCCGAGACTCCAAAAACCGCAAAAGAGCTTTCCGAAAAAGAGAAGAGAAAGTTCAAGCGCAAAAAGACAAGTTCAAAAAGAATAGACTACCGCCATAAACGAAAAAAGAGTTAGCTGTTCATGAGGCTTTGGCTAGCCTGAATTAGGCACGCTTTCGCCATGGCTGTTCCAGAGAGAGTTAAAAGCAAAATAAAAGAGCTTGGGCTTTCGGGGGTGAATAAGCCCAAGAGAACTCCCGGCCATAAAACTAAGTCTCATGTCGTAATGGCGAAAGAAGACGGAAGGTATAAGCTTATTCGCTTTGGAGAGCAAGGCGTAAAAGGTTCTCCAAAAAAGAAAAACGAATCAAGGGCCTATCGGCTTAGGCGCGAGGGTTGGAAGGATCGCCACGCTAAAAATATTGCAAAGGGGAGGATGTCGGCTGCTTGGTGGGCTGATAAATATAAATGGATTTTTCTTTTATCTCTCCTGCCTCTTAATCATTTCTTTTAATTCGGTTACATGTTTTCTTAATTCTTTTGCTTTCTCCAGATGCCATATATTATTTGTTTGAAAATATATTGTATTATGGGTATCAATCGCTTTTAGCGACTCCCTAATAAAGTCGTTCCATGGCTCCCGGTAAGCCGTGTTGTACTCTCTTTTGGGCATGGCTAGGGCCTCGGCTGTCATGGCTATTCTGATGTAGGGCACTCTACTCAGACGCACCATGAGCTACAAAACTGATCGCAATGTGATTGGAAGGCAGATCACTTCTGCCGTTGAGGAAGTGATTACGGCTCTTCGCATTGCCTATGATGCCGGCATGGCAAGTGGTAGCATCTACGTGATTCCCGCTGCTTTTACAAGGGCCAACCTTGTCGAGCTTTTTGCTGGTCTGCCTACTGTGACCGGAACCCAGACCCTCGACATCAGTGGCACTACCGGCAATGCTACGGTTACGACCGGCGAAAAAGCAGTAGCTACCGGCAAGGGTTGGACCCTGGATGTCACTGCTTGAGCTTTTGCCTGCAACTCTTTCCTCGCCCGGCTTTTGCCGGGTTTTTTGTTGCTTGCTTGATTTGGCTGCTATAGTGACGATGTAAGGCAACCTCGCTGCAGTGCTTCGAGGGCAGGCTTTCGCGGTAGTACCGCAATCTTTTCTTTGGGTCTTGAGAGAGCGCTGGCGTTTGACGCCCCTCGTCTCTGTCGGCAGTGCCGAACCTGAAAACGCTCCAACAATCCCTTTTCTTTGAGGCTAAAGCCATGCTGCTCGCTGGTGTTCCTTTTATCCCACAGCTCTTCCTGGAATACCAGCAGGAAGAGGTTCAAGACCGTAACCAACTGGTCAATTCTGGCCTGATGGTGACGAATGATGCCATCCAGGCTGAGTTCGCCAAAGGCGGCAAAACCATCGACCTTCCTTTCTTTGGCGATCTCTCGGGCGATTCCGAGATCCTGAATGACGCTGTTGGCCTGACCCCCTCGGTGCTGGCTGGCGACCTGCAGACCGGTGTTCGCAACGTGCGTGGCCGCGCCTGGAGCGCCTCCGACCTGGCTGGTGAGCTGGCTGGTTCCGACCCCATGCAGGCCATTGCTCGTCGCACTGGTCAGTATTGGGTGCGGGACATGCAGAAGACCATGATCAGCATCCTGCGCGGCATGTTTGTCTCTGGGGGTCCCCTGGCGACCAGTCACGCCGTTGGCGGCACCTCTACTGCCCTGAGCCAGTCAGCTATGGTGAGCGGTATCGCCAAGCTGGGTGACGCTGGTCAGGAACTGACGGGCATTTTGATGCGTTCCCCGGTGTATTACGCACTGATGAACCTGGATCTGATCGTTCCTGCGAGCCAGACCAGCCAGCTGGATACCCGCCTCTCCCGCGAGCGTCTTGAACTAGGTACTTATCTAGGCCGTCCCGTGTTCGTGGACGACACCCTCCCCTTCGATGCTGGTGCCGGCACTGGTGGCACCGATGTTCATCACACCTATTTCTTTGGCCCTGGCGCTTTCGCTTATGCGACTGCTCCTGCCAAGACTCCGGTGGAAACCGATCGCGACACTCTGAAGGGCGTTGACTTCCTGATCAACCGTACTCACTACCTGGTGCATCCCAACGGCATCAGCTGGACTGGCAATGCTGCCGGCAACTCGCCCAGTAACACTGAGCTTGCTACTGGCGCCAACTGGTCCAAGGTGTTTACGGACGACCGCAACATTCGCTTGACCCAGCTTCGTTGCTACGTGTGACTTCGGTTGCACTACCGCTGGGCCCCGCTGGCATTTAATATGCTGGTGGGGCTTTTTCTTACTCAATCGCAAAACAAGCCATGTCCATGATTACCTTCCGTCTTGCTCGTGAAGCGCAAGAGCGCAAAGCTCAAGAAAAGGTGCAGAGTGTTTCGCCTGTGGAGTCTCCGGCAGAAGAGGCTCCTGTTGCTGAATGCTCGATCAAGCCTCCGGCTGAATCGAAACCGGCTGAGTCAAAGCCAGTGCAGGCGAAAGCTCCTGTCACTTCTGCGGCTAAGGTGAAAGCAGCCCCTGGTGTCACTTCCTCTAAGTGATTGCGTGAATGGCCTTCGTTTCCACTCTTGGGGCGTCTAACGCCAATTCTTTCGTGAGTGTAGCGAGGGCCACTTCGCTTCTTTCTGACTTGCCGCAAAGTCCAGGTATTGCTTCTTGGCTTGCTCTTGGCAATCAGCAAAAAGAGCAGACGCTTGTGGGGGCGACAATGGCAATCAACCCTCTCAAGTGGAAGGGGGCCTTGGTTGACCCTCAGCAGTCTCTTGCATGGCCTCGATACATGAAGCTCGATGGGCGAATTCTTCCGAGCGACGAGCTTCCACTTGACTTTGAAATTGCTGTCTCCTACATGGCAGCCTTTCTTACTACAACTGGGGGCTACGCAGGTATTGGGGCTGATAATGATGGGGGTGTTTTGCTGAGAGAGAACGATCAGTATGATGAAGTGAATCTCGGCAGCGGATCTCTTCAGGTCAAATATCGAGACCGAGACACGGTGCAGTCGGGCTTTGAGTTTATTCCACCGTTTGCGATGGATATTCTTTCAAAGTATATCATTGATAGTAGCTTTCATCAGTCTCATCTTACAAAAGATAGCTCTGCAAGAATTGACAAGTATTACGCTGCTGGGGCTTTTAGGGGGCGACGTGTAACTTTTGCGGGCGGCATGGTTTATCCGGTCTCTGGGGGCTGGTACAGCAATCCTCTTTGATTTCTTATGTCTCTTGCCGATCGTGTATTTGGGAAGATTCCGGGGCCGCTGATTGCTCAGTGGGGAATTTCTGGCACTTATATTAAGTCATCTCAGAATCAGCAGTATGACCCATATACCGGGACGGTGATGGGATGTGATTCGGAGGTTCCTATCAAGCTTCTCCCGACTCAGCTCAGACCGGAAGAGGTGCAGGGGCTTTATCAGATGACAGATGTGAAGATTCTGATCTCAGCTTCGTCACTCGGAGAGTATTATCCGAGAACTACTGATTCTGTGCGATATTTGCAAGATGGGGCGCAAAGAACGGCGAAGATTGTTGGCATTATGTCCTATCGAGGGGATAATCCTATACTGCATGTAGTTGTTGGGAGGTTGAGCTGATGGCTAGGCGGAGTGCTTCATCCAGGCGATCCCTGATGGGACTTGCAAAACAGGTTCAGAGAGACCTGACTCCTGTTATTTCTCGCGGGATTCGTGATGCTGCTGTTGAGATTGTGAACGGCCTTGTTGATGCAGGCCCTGGCTGGAGTGGCGAATTTTCTCGTTCCTGGTATGTGGTCGCTCCAGGGGAAACGCCTCCGAGTGGCGGCAGGGGTGGGGATGGTATTTACGAATATACTTACAGAAACTTTCAGCTTAGAAAGTTTGAAAGAGCCCTGGATCGCGGGGGGCGTTCCATTAAGTTTGAAATAGTCAATACTGCTCCACATGCTGATATTGCGATTGACAAAGAAGAGGCGACCTTTTACCAGATTGGTCAGCCCTTGAAGCCTCAGATAGAGGGGGGGCCTCGGCCGGGAGATGAAAATGGTCAGCTAGAGCATTTGCGCTACCAGATTGCCTACCTTGGCTACGGAGAGGAGGCCAGCTCTTCCATCACCGCCCCGCAAGACTGGTTCGAGACCTATGTTCAGTCCGTCATGCAAGGTGATCTTGCTCGGGGCTTTAGGTTTTCTCAGTCAGACAGAGTTAGGTTCTGATGCCAGATCAAATACTTAACGGCTTAACGGAATATCAGCGCATCAGAGCTGCTATTGAGGCGCCTCTGCTGACTGCTTTTAATTCTCAGGTTCCGCCCGTACCGGTCTACTTTGACAACATTACAGCAGTCCCGCCCGACCCCCCGAAGGAATACATTCGCGTTAACTTAACCTTTGGGCTGATGAATGAGTCAGGCATATCTCAAACAGTGAAAAACGCGAGAGGTGCTCTCATCGTTCGCTGTTTCGCTCCTCTTGGGGGCGGGCCTGCAAGATGCCAGGAGCTTATTGGCATTGCGGCAAAAGTTATTACTCAGCTTGGGGCGACAAAGAAGAACGTGGATCAAGTATTTGTAAGGACTGGGCCGATTACGGGGCCGGATTTCATCAGGGAAAGAGCGGAATCAATTGAACCATCTCTTTCGTCTTATTCGCCTCATTTTATGGGCAAGATCTCTGCTGGTTGGCAGGCCATGGTGCCCTGCTCTGAGTGATCGGCTACGGCTATTCTGAATGTAACCGGGCAGTGCCCGTACTGCTGTTCTGTGTAAAGCAATCATGACTTGCGACACTACGGTGCTTACCGGCACTTCCGGGGCTTTTTACTATAAGCCCGCCAACACTGAAGCCTGTCTTCTCGCCACCGCCTTTCCTGCCACTGGGGCCAACATCACTGTTGGCGTTTTTCTCGGCTTTCGAGTGAATGATCCGATCACTCTTAGCTATCCGGTGGGCGCAACTGTTACCAACGCAATTGCTGCTGGCAACTACTTCGTCAAAACTTACGATCCGACCACGGGCGTGATGACGATTAGCTCTACTGCCGGTGGCACCGCTGCAACTGCTACTGCTCAGCCTTCTGGTTTTGGAGCGGCGAAGGCGAAGATTGTTTACAATGGGTTCACTGTTGTTGGGCAAGTTCGTGATTGGAGCTTTGAAATCACTCGCTCCGAGATCGACGTGACCACTATTGGTCAGGGCACTGGGCAGTATGCACCGTTCCGCAAGTACGTCACTGGTTTTGCAGATGGCAGTGGCACCGCTACTATCTACACCACTGACGAAGAAGAGTCTATCTCCAACCGCATGATCGAGGACGTGATTCAGCGTCGTCAAACTGGTGCTGCGGTGAAGCTCTACATCGATCAGGTGTTCTCCGGCGGTACCCTCAATGATCCCCTGAGCCGCTCGATCCAGACCAAGATCGTTCTGACCTCTGCAAGCCTGAACGTCAACCCTGACGATGCCCAGTCCATCTCGATCAATTTCCGCCCCTCGGAGGCTCCTGTCTTCGATCTAGTGAAGTCCTGATCATCCTTTGCGATCATCCGGCCCCTCCTTCGGGAGGGGTTTTTCTTTGCCTGGGGCGGCTCGCTAGATTGAGTGTGTAGCAGCTGAACGGGTATGTCTGCGGGCGCTTTTCTGATTGGCAGGGGGCCAAATGGGGCAGATAAGCCTGTTGGCGTAACCGCTAGTGGCGAGATCAAGATTGATCAATTTAGCGCTTCCCCGCTCAGGGCTCCAGCGACAACGAGTATTGCGAGCAATGCAAGCAGCGTTCCGATTCTTGCTGCAAATACGGCAAGGAAGGGGGTTTCCATTAGTAATATCAGCACCTCAAAGCTTTATCTTAGCTTTTCAAATCCAGCAACTGTTGCAAACTGTTTTATTGAGATGCAGGCGGGTGAATTTAGGCTGTTTGATCAACAGTTAATTTTTGGCAACACTATTTATGGTATTTGGGCTAGCGCGAATGGTGCGGCTCAGGTTACAGAGTACGTTTGACTGACTGCTTAAAGTAGAGATGTCAATTCAACCCGCAAAATTCAATATACAGCTCCAGAGGCGATCAAATTTCAGCTATCTGGTTGAATTGCTTGACGAAGCGGATAACAATATTGATTTGACGGGGGCGAATATTTATTCTCAGATTTGGGATAAGACCAGGGCGAATAAGTTTGCAGACTTTACAATAGAATATGTCAGTCGAGTCCTCGGGCAGTTCCGCTGGACCCTGCCTGCGGCAAGTACCATAAGTCTCCCGTGTGAATGCTTTTATGATTTGCTTGTAGTCGATTCAAGTTCTCGTCCTTTCTATCTTCTTGAAGGCCTTGCCTTTGTTTCTCAGGGGTACAGCGCACCATGAGCCAGTCTGTTTCTATTTCAAGCGCCATTGGGCAGCCAAAGATCATTCTTCGAGTGCCTGGCATTGCTGGGCCGCCTGGCTCTGGCGGGTCGGGTGGTGTAACCGATGGCGACAAGGGGGATATAACGGTTTCGGCCAGTGGTTTGACTTGGACCATCGACCCTGACGCTGTTGGCAACACAAAACTGGCAAATATGGCCAGTGGAACAATCAAGGCTCGCATTGCCGCTGGCACTGGAGATCCACAGGACGCGACGGCTCCTGAGATTAGAACTCTGCTCAACGTGGAGGATGGGGCGCAAGTAAATGTAGGCACTGATTTAAGTTACACAGCAAGCTCTCGATTGCTGTCTAGTAGCACGGGAGCAGACGCAACACTGCCCGAAGCGACCACATCGCTTCCTGGCCTGCAAAGTGCTGCTGACAAAACCAAGCTTGATGGAATTGCTGCGGGGGCACAAGTCAACGTTCCCACCGATTTATCTTATACCGCTTCTACGCGACTGCTCGAATCAAGCACGGGCACAGACGTAACCCTGCCGGAGGCGACGACAGCCGTTGCTGGCCTGATGAGTGGGGCGGACAAGACAAAACTAAATGGTGTCGAGGCTGGCGCTCAGGTAAACGTAGCTACCGATCTTAGCTATACGGCCAGCACAAGGCTTCTTTCAAGTAGCACGGGCGCGGATGTAAACTTGCCTGAGGCAACTGCGACTGTTCCGGGTCTTCAAAGTGCTGCCGACAAGACCAAGCTCGACGGCATCGAGGCCGGCGCCCAGGCAAATGTGGGCACAGATCTGAGCTACACCGCCTCCAGCAGGCTGCTTGCCAGCAGCACAGGGGCGGATGTGACGCTGCCTGAAGCCACTACCACTCTGGCGGGCCTGCAAAGCGCAGCGGATAAGACACGAATCGATCAGCTGGGCGCCGACGATTCCCCCTCCTTCACCGGCCTCACGATCACCGGCACCGCGCCGGTCGTCATCCCACACATCCACGGCAGCATCGCCGGTGATTTTTACGTCCACGTCCGCAACACCAGCGGCGCCCCCTTGGCGGCTGGCACAGCGGTTTACGCCACGGGCTCAGTCGGCGACACCGACCGCATCACCGTATCCGCCTGCGACCCGAGCAACGCGGCGACCATGCCGGCAATCGGGATCCTGCAGACCACCTTGGCCCAAAACGGCGATGGTGACGCCGTCGTTCTGGGCGAGCTGCGACCGTTCAATACCGGCGGCTATCAAATCAGGGACCGGCTCTATGTCGGCGCTGGCGGCGCCATGGTGGCCACACCCCCGGCCAGCGGATTGGTGCAGGCCGTAAGCAGCGTGGCACGGGTGAACAGCAACACCGGCACCATCCTGGTAAACATCGGCGCGGCGATGGCGCGGGTGGGGTTCACCGGGGCCTATGTGGACCTGAGCGGGTTGCCGTCGATCCCCGCCCCCGCCGACGCAGCTCCCGCCGCCCTGGCGGCCACTGCAGCCATCGGCAGCAGCGCGGACTACGCCAGGGAGGATCACGCCCACCAGCGCGATTCCGATGTAATCGTGATTCCTGTTGGCGACGAGACCACCGCGCTCACCACCGGCACCAACCGGGTGAGATTCAGGATGCCCTTTGCGGCCACGCTGCTGGCGGTGCGGGCCAATGTGAACACAGCACCGACCGGCTCGACGCTGATCGTGGACGTAAACGAGGCGGGCACCAGCGTGCTTGGGACGAAGCTCTCAATCGACGCCAGCGAGTTCAGTAGCACCACCGCAGCGAGCGCCGCAACGATCACGGATTCCAGCCTGGCGGATGACGCCGAGATCAGCATCGACATTGACCAGATCGGTAGCACGGTGGCGGGCGCGGGCCTGAAGGT